>Ga0310810_10007918_pt1 | contig 12179 bp, 9 predicted proteins | sample NCmetagenome_FD_207641 | JGI IMG/M metagenome (GOLD analysis project Ga0310810, IMG submission 207641) | Soil microbial communities from experimental microcosm in Duke University, North Carolina, United States - NC | ecosystem: Engineered > Artificial ecosystem > Soil microcosm > Unclassified ...
CGACCGCGGCCTGGCGTTCGAGAATGGCGGCCGGCTCCGCGGGGGCGAGCAGCCAGCTCCACAGGCGCCGCGTGCCCTCGATCGTCGCCGGCCGTCCCAGCCACTTCGCCAGCGAAGCGTGACCGACCAGATCGAGATCGCGCGCGTACGGATGTGCGTCGAGATCGAGGTCGGGTGGGGGCACCTCCGGCAGGGCGTGCCAGTCGCGGGCCAGCCGGGCGAGCGCCTCACGGTTCAGTTGCAGCGCGGCCTCGGCATGGTCGATGCGGTCGAGCACGCGCGCATGGCGCACGACGAGCACGCCGAAGGCCGCGAGCAGTGCGGCGCCCGCCGCCAGGCCGACGGTTCGTGCGCCGCCCACCGCCGGCGCTCGCGCGCCCCACCAGAGCAGGATGACCGCGCCCGCGAACGTCGCGAGACGAAGGCGCGAGAGCCACAGCGCCGCGTTCGACGCGATGTCGCGGCCGGCCGTCCAGTGCGCGGTGCGCCCCGCGTGCCACGCGGCGGCGGTCACGCCGGCCGCCGTCCGGCGATATTCAGACGCCAGTAATCGAGGGTAAACGGCGGGGAGTCGCCCGCGGCGGCTACCGTCAGCTCCCGCAGGAAGGCCCTGCGCTCGGATGAGGGGAGGCGCGCGACGTCATGGCGGACGCAGACGTCCGCGATGAATTCCTGAAACGGCTCGGGACCGTCGAATGTGGTCGGCGCGCCTTCGAGCGACACTTCGACGTCGGCGAAACCGGCGGCCTCCAGCCGCCGCTTCGTCGTGTCGACGTCCGCGAAATAGGTGGGCTCGCTCCAGTCGTCGAAAAAGCCCGCGAAGCGCGGCTCGCGGCGCAGCCGATCCGCGCGCCCATAGAGCGTGGCCAGGTTCGGTCCGCCGCCGCACTGCGCGACCAGCCGTCCGCCAGGCCGGAGCGCGGTCACGATCGAACGGAACAGCGCGCCATGATCGTGAATCCAGTGAAAGGTCGCGCCCGAGAAGACCGCGTCGAAGGCGGAGCGGAATGGCAGCGCGGCGCCATCGGCCTGCACCACGGCGGTGCGCGGCGCGCGTTCGCGCAGCCACGCCGCCGCTGTCGCGAGCATCGCCGGCGACCGGTCGACGCCGACGACCCGCCCGGCCGGCACGCGGCGCGCGATCTCTTCCGTGAGCCGACCCGTGCCGCAGCCGATGTCGAGCACCGTCTCGTGCCCCGCGAGCGGCAGCCGATCCAGCACCCGGCGTCCCCACGCCTGCTGCGGCGAGGAAATCTCGTGGTAGCGCGCGGCGTTCCAATCCGTCATCGTGGGATCAGTTTACCCGCCGCTGCCGCGGCTTGCGTTAGGATGTGGCGCATGAAGAGATTCGTGTTTGCGTGCACATCAGTCGTCTTCGCGGTGACGCTGGCCGTGGCCGCGCAGCAGACGCCCGGCAGTCCGGCGGGTCAGCTGCCGCCGCAGGGCCCGCCGCCCCAGGGGCCGCCGGGAGGCGGGCGTGGTCCGCAGCCGCCGCCGAAAAATCTTCAGGTCCTGCCGAAAGACATGACGCGGCAGCAGGTCACCAACATCATGCGCGGATTCACGCGCGGGTTGGGCGTCCGCTGTCCGTATTGCCACGTCGGCGAAGAAGGCGCCGACCTGAGCACATTCGACTTCGCCTCCGATGAAAAGCCGACGAAGAAAACGGCGCGGCTGATGCTGCAGAACCTGATGGACACGAACGCCAAGTTTGCGACCGTCGGCGACAAGCCGGCCGGCGAGCCACGGGTGTCGTGCTGGACGTGCCATCGTGGTGAAGCGAAGCCCGCGTCACCTCCGCCGCCACCGGCCGGGAGGGGCGGAAACGGCTGAGGGTTGGACAAGTACCTGTCCGACGCAGCGCACTTTCCCGGCGGGCATGCCGCCGGGATCGCCATTCCGCGTGCCCTCGGCGAGATTCCCGAGATCGTCCGGCGCGCGGCATCGCTCCTCGTCATCGGCGCGCAATCCTCCCTGACCGGCGGCGCCACGCCGATGGGCGAGGTCGTGCTCTCCACTGAAAAGCTCAATCGCATCCTCGAGATCGGCGCGGGGTTCATCTGCGTCGAGGCCGGCGTGCCGGTCGCCGTCATGCAGGACGCACTCGCGGCTGCCGGCGCGTGGTTTCCGCCCGCACCGACGTTCACCGGCGCGTTTGCCGGCGGGATCGTCGCGACGAACGCGGCCGGCGCCGCGACGTTCCGGCACGGCGCGGTGCGGGCGTGGGTGCAGGCCCTGACCGCCGTGCTCGCGGACGGTTCGGCGATCGCGCTGCGGCGGGGCGAGGCGCGGGCGCGCGATCTTGGCGTGCCGGTCCCGAGCTATGTCATGCCCGATGTGGTGAAGGTGTCGGCCGGCTACTACGCCGCGCCCGACATGGACGCCATCGATCTCTTCATCGGCTCCGAGGGAACGCTGGGCGTGATCACGACGGTCACCTTTCGAACCCTCTCACCGGTGCCCACCCGCGCCCTCGCGTTCGTGCCCTGCCGATCGGAATCGGACGCGCTGGCGCTCGTGGCGGAGCTGCGCCAGGACCCTGCCGTCGCCGCCATCGAACACATGGATCGCCGCTGTCTGGAGATCGTCGCGGAGGACGGCGCCGATCGCCGCAGCGAGGTCCGCGTGCCCGAAGGGACCGGGCTCGCGCTGCTCGTGCAGCTGGAGCTCCCCCCCGGCACCACCGAAGCGCAGGCGTTCGACAGCATCCAGGAATCGCTCTCGTCCACCGGCGCGCGGACGCCGCTGGCGCGCGTCTGCCGGCTGCTCCACGCGCACGGTGTGATGGACGACACGGAGATGGCGCTGCCGGGCAACCCGCGCCGCGCCGAGCAATTGATTGCGCTCCGCGAGGCCGTCCCCGCCGGCGTCAATCAGCGCGTCGGCCGCGCGCAGCAGGCGATCGATCCGCGCATCGCCAAGACCGCCGCCGACATGATCGTCCCGTTCGAGCGCTTCGCCGAAATGATGGAGATCTACCGCGCCGGCTTTTCGTCACGCGGACTCGACTACGCGATCTGGGGCCATATCTCCGACGGCAACGTCCACCCCAACGTGCTGCCGCGGTCGTATGAGGACGTCGAACGCGGCAAGGACGCGATCCGTGACTTCGGCCGCGAGGCCGCGCGGCTCGGCGGCTGCCCGCTCGCCGAACACGGCGTCGGCCGTAACCCGGTCAAACAGGCCCTGCTGCGGGATCTCTATGGTGACGAGGGGATCGAACAGATGCGCGCCGTCAAGCGCGCCCTCGATCCGGAATGGAAACTGGCACCCGGCGTCATCTTCCCAAAAACGCCCTGAGCCTTGAGCCAGCGTGAGCCGTGAGCCATGAGCCCGCGTGAGCCCTGAGCCTTGAGCCCTAAGCCCTGAGCCTTGAGCCCTGAGCCTTGAGCCAGCGTGAGCCCTGAGCCTTGAGCCCTGAGCCCTTAAGACAGCCCCACGATATCGCCGTTCGGGTTCACCGCCATCCCTTCAGCGGCCGGCACTTTCGGCAGGCCGGGCATCGTCATGATGTCGCCGGTCTTCGCGACGACGAAACCGGCGCCCGCGGACCCATAGACCTCGTTGACGGTGATGCGGAATCCGGCCGGCTTGCCGAGCCGCGACGGATCGTCGGTGAGGGAATACTGCGTCTTCGCCATGCACACGGGCGTGTGCTGCAGTCCCACGGCCTCGAGATTGTCAATCGCGCGCGCGGCGGCGGGTGAGTAGTCCACGCCGTCGCCTCCATACACGCGCTTCACGATGGTCTCGATCTTGTCGCGGACCGGCAGGGTCACGTCGTAGATGGGCGCGTATTTCGCGGTACGGCCGTCGAGCAGCGCGAGCACTTCGCGCGCGAGCGCCTCGCCGCCGGCGCCCCCCTTCTCCCACACCTCGCAGAGCGCGACTTTGACCCCGAGCCTGGCGGCGTAATCGTTGACCATCATCAGCTCCGCCTCCGTATCGGCGATGAACCGGTTGATCGCGACGACGACCGGCACGCCGAACTGGCGGACGCTCTGAATGTGGTGCGCCAGGTGCGGCAGCCCGCGCTCCAGCGCCGCCAGATCGCCGACGCCGAGCGCGCGCTTGTCGGCACCCCCCTGCATCTTCAGCGAGCGCACGGTGGCGACGAGCACCGCCGCCTCGGGATTCAGGCCGCCGACGCGGCACTTGATGTCGAAGAACTTCTCGGCGCCGAGATCCGATCCGAATCCCGCCTCGGTGATCACGACGTCGCCGAGCGCGAGGCCGGCGCGCGTGGCCAGGATACTGTTGCAGCCGTGCGCGATATTGCCGAATGGACCGGCGTGCAGGATCGCGGGACCTCCCTCGAGCGTCTGCACCAGATTGGGAGCAATCGCGTCCTTCAGCAGCATCGCCATTGCGCCCGCGGCCTTCAAATCCCGCGCGCGCACCGGCGCTTTCGCGCTGCTCGAGCCGACGATGATCGACCCGAGGCGGTGCTCGAGATCCTCGCGGCTGGTCGCCAGCGCGACGATCGCCATGATCTCGCTGGCGGGAATGATGACCCAGCGCTCCTCGCGGACGACGCCGTTGGCGGCGCCGCCGAGACCGATCACCGCGTGCCGCAGCGCCCGGTCGTTCATGTCGATGGTGCGCGGCCACGTGATGCGGCGGGTGTCGATCGCGAGCGGGTTGCCCTGCTGCAGGTGGTTGTCGAGCATCGCGGAGAGCAGCGCGTGCGCGCTGGCGATGGCGTGGAAATCGCCGGTGAAGTGCAGGTTGATGTCGGCCATCGGGATGACCTGCGCGTAACCGCCGCCCGCCGCGCCCCCTTTTACGCCGAACACCGGCCCCAGGCTCGGCTCGCGCATGCACAGCACCGCGTTGACGCTCAATCGCCGCAGCGCCTGGGTCAGGCCGACCGAGACGGTACTCTTGCCCTCCCCCGCCGGAGTCGGGTTGATCGCGGTGACCAGCACCAGGCGGCCGCGCGCCGGTCGCGACGTGACTTCGAGCGGCAGCTTGGCCTTGTGCTTGCCATAGAGCTCGAGATCGTCCGCGGTGAGTCCAAGGTCGGCCGCGACGTCGACGATCGGCCGCGGCCTGACGCTGGTGGCAATCTCGATGTCGGAGGGAACGCTGAGCGGGCTCATGCAGGTCCTTTCGGCGTGCGATCTTCCACGAAGCGCCAGCCGAAACGACCCTTGATGCACAGGTTGCCGGCCGTAATCGTGTTGTCGAACGGTGAGGTGGCCTTCACGATCTCGCCGTCCTGAACGTGCAGGGTCAGCGTGCAGCCGACGCCGCAGTAGGGGCAGATCGTGTCGGTCGTCGTCTGGCGCGTCTCGTCCCAGGCGCCCTGCTTTCGCAGATCGAACTCGCGGGTGGGCATCAGCGCGCCGGTCGGGCAGACGGCGATGCAATTGCCGCAGTACACGCACGCGGAGTCGGGCAGCGGCGCGGCAAATTCCGTCGAGATGCGCGCGCCAAAGCCGCGGCCCGCCACCGCGATGGCGAACGTGTTCTGATGATCCGCGCCGCAGGCTTCGACGCACTTGTAGCAGAGCACGCATTTGCCGTAGTCGCGGACGTAGAGCTCGTTGTCGATCGTCGGCGGCTGCGCCACGGTCGCCGCCGAGGGACCGAATCGATCCGGCTGGCAGCCATATTCGCGCAGCACGTCGGGCAGCCCTGGCGCGGTCGTCAGATCGACGGACGAGGCGAGCAGTTCGAGTACGACTTTCCGCGCCCGCGCCACACGCGGCGATCGCGTATGGACGACCATGCCGGGTTCGACGGCGCGCGAGCAGCTCGGCGCCAGCACGCGCGCGCCTTCGATCTCCACGACGCACAACCGGCAGACGTTCACGGGCCGGAGCGTCTCCAGAAAGCACAGCGTCGGAATCGCCGTGCCGATCGCCGCGCAGGCCGACAGAATCGTCGAGCCCTGCGGCACGCTGACCGCGCGGCCGTCAATCGTCAGCGAAACTTCCGGCGGCTGACGTTCCGGCGGGCGGCCGATCGGGATCAGCGTCAGCGGCTCCATCAGGCGGCCCCCGCGCCGTCGAACAGCCGCAGCCGCTTGATCGCGGATTCGATCGCCGAGTAGGCGGTCTGACCAAGACCGCAGATGGACGCATCCTTCATCGCCGCGCCGACGTCGTCGAGAAGCGCGATGTCGGAGAGGGACGGCGGACGTCCGCCCAGGCGGTGCAGCGCCTCCTCCTGACGGATGGTGCCGACGCGGCACGGCACGCACTGCCCGCACGATTCATCGCGGAAAAAGCTGGCGATGCGCAGGACGATCTGGTTCAGATCGACGGAGTCGTCCATCACCATGATCACGCCGGAGCCAAGCGTCGTCCCGGCGGCGCGCGCGTCCTCGTGCGTCAGCCGCAGCTCCAGCTCGTCGCCGCGAACGAACGTGCCGGCGGCACCGCCGAGCAGCACCGCTCTGACGGATCGACCGGCCTCGACGCCGCCAGCCAGCTCGATGACCGACCGCAGAGTCACACCGTAGGGGGCTTCGTACACGCCGGGGAAACGGACGCAGCCGGACAGGCAGAGCAGGCGCGTGCCGGTAGACTGCGCCGTGCCGATCGCCGCGAAGGCGGCTCCTCCGTCGAGCACGATGTGCGGAATGTTCGCGAGTGTCTCGACGTTGTTGACCAGCGTCGGCTTGCCAAAAAGCCCTGCCTGCACGGGGAAGGGCGGCTTGTTGCGCGGCTCACCCCGCCGGCCTTCAATCGATTCGAAGATGGCGGTCTCCTCGCCGCAGATGTAGGCCCCGGCACCGCGGCGGATCTCGATGGCGAATCCGCTCAACAGCCCGGCCGCGAGCGACGCATCAATCGCGTGCTGCAGGCGCGCCGCCGCGAGCGGGTACTCGCCGCGGATATAAACGAAGCCCCTCTCGCATCCGGCCGCGAAGGCGGCGATCGCCATCGCCTCGACAACGGCGAACGGATCGTCTTCCATCAGCACGCGGTCCTTGAACGTGCCCGGCTCGGACTCGTCGGCATTGCAGATCAGATAGTGGGGTGTGGCGGGCTCGCGGCGGACGGCGTCCCATTTTCTGCCGGTGGGAAACGCCGCCCCGCCGCGTCCCATCAGTCCCGAGGCGACGACCTCGGCGATCACCGCCACCGGTCCGAGGGCGCGCGCCTTTTCGAGCGCGGTAAAGCCGCCCGATGCGCGGTAGGCGTCCAGACGGCGCGGGTCCACGCGGCCGACGCGGCGCAGCAGCCGCAGCTCGGACGCGGGCTGGCGAATGACGTTGCCAGCTGCCGTGGACGATTCCCCCGCCTCGGGATCTTCAGATCCGGGCGCGAGCAGGTCGCGCACGCGATCCAGCGTGATGTCGCCGATCAGCGCCTCGCGCGGCTCGGGTCCGGCGCAGGTCACGAACGCCGCCGGCGCGCGATCGCATTTGCCGAGACACGGTGAACGCAGCCACGTGGAATCGGACCTCCTTCCGCCTTCCGGTTCCGCGGTTGAAAAGAGCCGATCCGGCGACCGCTCCAGCTCCGCCAGTATCGCGTCGGCGCCGCGGCACTTGCAGGCGATGTCGTCGCAGACGTGCACGACCCGCCTGGGACGCGGCGACGTCGCGAGCAGCGCGTAGAAGGTGGCGACGCCCCACGCATCGGCGGGCGGCACGTTCAGGCGATCGCAGATGTAGCCGAGGCCGCCTTCGCTGATCCAGCCGACGCGCGCCTGCAGCGCGCGGAGCGCCGGAAGCAGCAGATGCCGGAGCGCGCGCGAGTCGTGCCCTCCCACGGTCGCCACATGAGCGTCGCGCAGACTGCCGCGGACGCCGCCGTCCCACGCCGATTGCGGCGCCCCCAGCAGCCCGTCCACTGCGGCGCGCTCATCGAGCGTCGGTTCGACGCCGACCGGACGGATGTCCATCAGTGCGCGCCCTCGGGCGTCAGCTCGCGCGCCTCGGCGCGCTCGACGCGCACCGCGCAGGCCTTGAACTCCGCGGTCCCCGACTTCGGATCGGAGACGTCAATCGTCAACCGGTTCGTCGCCGCGTCGTCTGGGAAGTGCAGCGTCATGAACACCATGCCCGCGCGCAGCCCGGTGTCGATCCGCGCCGGGGCATTCACGCGGCCCCGGCGGGAGACGACCGCGACGCATTCGCCGTCGGTAATCCCGAGGCGCGCCGCGTCTTCCGGGGAAATGTCGAGCGTCTCGCCGAAATGCAGCGGCGACTCGTAGCGTCCGGTCTGCACGCCCGTGTTGTACGACTCCAGCCGCCGCCCGGTGGTGAGCACCAGCGGATATTCCGCATCCGGGGCCTCCACCGGCGGTTCGTGCTGCACGACGCTGAACGGCGCGGGACGGCCACCGCACGGCACCTGCCACAGACGTGCGTGCAGAAACGTCTCGCCTGGATGCGATTCGTCGGGGCACGGCCACTGGATGCCGCCGAGCGCTTCCAGCCGCGCGTAGCTCATGCCGCCGGCAAAATGCGGCGCGACGACGCGGAACTCGTTCCAGACGGCTTCAGCCGTCGGCTCGCCCCAGTCGTAGCCGAGGCGCTTTGCGATCTGCGCGATCGTCCACAACTCGTCCTTCGCCAGGCCCGGAGGTTCCACCGCCTTGCGAACGCGCTGCACCCGCCGCTCGCTGTTGGTGACGGTGCCCTCCCCTTCGCACCACGTGGCCGCGGCCGGCAGGAGCACATGCGCGAACTCGGCGGTGCGGGTGAGGAAGATTTCCTGCACCACGAGGTGATCGAGGCCGGCGAGCGCACGTTCGACGTGAGTGACATCGGCGTCGGACTGCGCCGGATTCTCGCCGATGACGTAGAGCGCCGTGAGATCGCGTCGCGCCATCGCGTGGAGCATCTGGGTCAGGTTCATGCCGCACTTCGGCGGCACGGCGCGGCCCCACAGCCGCGCGAGTCGGTCGCGGGCGGCCGCATCCTCTTCGACGTCCTGGAATCCCGGCAGCTTGTTGGGAATGGCGCCCATGTCGCCGCCCCCCTGCACGTTGTTCTGGCCGCGCAGGGGATTGCACCCGCTGCCCCATCGCCCGACATGTCCGGTCAACAGGGCGAGATTGATCAGCGCCAGGACGTTGTCGACGGCGTTGTGGTGCTCGGTGATGCCGAGCGTCCAGCACACCATCGCCTTGCCGGCGCGGGCATAGGCGTGCGCCGCGCCGCGGATGATGTCGGCCGGAACGCCGGTGAGGCGCGCGCCCGCCTCGAGCGTGTAGGGCTCGACCGCCTCGCGATACGCCGCGAAGCCGGTGGTCCCGTTCGCGATGAACGCCTCGTGCGCGAGCCCCGCATGGATGATCTCGCGCGCCATCGTGTTCGCCAGCGCGATGTCGCTGCCGACGTGCAGCCCCATCCAGACGTCGGCCCACTCGGCCGACGCCGTGCGCCGCGGATCGATGACGTAGAGCCGCGCCCCGTTGCGGATGCCCTTCAAGAGATGGTGGAACCAGATCGGATGCGCCGCGCGCGCGTTCGATCCCCACAGGAGCACGAGATCCGTGTCCTCCACTTCGCGGTAGGAGCTCGTCCCTCCGCCGGCGCCGAATACCGTCGCCAGACCGACGACGCTAGGCGCGTGTCATGTCCGGTTGCAGCTGTCGATGTTGTTCGTCCCGAACGCGACCCGGGCGAGCTTCTGCGCGAGAAAGTTGACCTCGTTGGTCGACTTCGAGCAGCTGAAGATGCCGAGCGCATCCGGGCCGCGACGCTCGATGTTTCGGCGGAATCCCTCCGCCGCGCAATCGAGCGCCTCATCCCAGCTCGCCTCGCGCAGCGCGCCGTTGGTGCGGACGAGCGGTCGGGTGAGCCGGGGATACGAGCGAGCCGCGCCGTTGTTCCTCATGGAGGTAGTTTACGCCTGCGCGCGGCGGGGGCGGCGAACCAGACCGCGTGCCGGCCTTTCCTGGTCGACACGCGATCGGCGCCGATCAGCAGGTCACGCGGTGAGCCGCACTTCGCCGACACAGCGCGCCAGCCGGCGGATGCTCTCCTCCGCGGTGGCCGGCAGGACGCTCGTGAAGCACAGCCGGAGCTCCGAATCGCCGGCGGGGTCGGGATAGAACGCCGGTCCGGGGACGAAGGTCACCCCCGCGGCGAGCGCGCGCTCGTGCAGCGCGGTGGCGCTCAGGCCCGGCCCGAGCCGGCACCACAGATACAAACCGCCGGCCGGACGCGCGAAGCGGATCGACCCCGGCGGCATGTGCCGCTGGATGGCGGCGATCATCTGCGTACAGCGTTTCGCGTGCTCGGTGCGCAGCGCGCGAAGATGCGAATCGAACGCGCCGTGCCGCATCATGCGGGCCACGGCCATCTGGACCAGGTTCGGCGTGTGCGGATCGAGACGCTGTTTGATGATCGCGATCTGCTCGACGATCGACGGCGCCGCCGCAATCCAGCCCAGGCGCAGCCCCGGCGCCATCACCTTGGAGAAGCTGTTCAGGTACACCACCAGGTTGTGATCGTCGAGATCGCGCAGCGACGGCGGCGGCGTGTCGGTGAAATACAGGTCGCGATAGGTCGCGTCCTCGACGATCGGCACGCGGTAGCGCTGCGCCAGCGACAACACTTCCCGCCGGGTCCTGATCGGCATCGTCGTGCCGGTCGGATTCTGGAACGTCGGATTGGTGTAAATCAGCTTCGGGCGGTAGCGCACGAGCAGATCCTCGAGCTCGTCGCTGTCGGCGCGCGCCATGTCCCACCCAATCAGCTTCGCGCCGGCGGCGCGGAACGACTGGATGGCGCCGAGGTATCCGGGACGATCCATGATCACCGCGTCACCCGGATCGATCAGGCACCGCGCGAGGAGATCCATGCCCTGCTGCGCGCCCGACAGAATCAGCAGGCTCTCGCGCGGCACGCCGTAGCGATCCGCGATGGCGCTGCGCAACGCCGGCTGTCCTTCGGTGGGACCGTGCCCCCAGACCGCGGCGGAATCGCTGGCCAGCGCGTGGTTCACCGCTTCGAGGAACGCGTCGTTCGGAAAGCGATCGAGCGCCGGGCCGCCGGCGGCCAGCGAGAGCAGCCGCGAGTCGGCGGAATTGCGGACGACGTCACGGAGCGTGGAATCGCTGGTGCGGAGCGCGGCGGCGGCGATCTTGCCCCGCCACGCGAACGGCGTCCCCTCGGGTTCGGGCGCGGCGCAGACAAACGTCCCGCGGCCGACGTAGCCGCGAAGCAGTCCGCGCGACTCCAGCTCGCGGTACGCGCTGACGACCGTGGTGCGGCTGATTCTGAGCCGCTGCGCAAGCGCGCGCTCCGGCGGTACGCGCGCGCCGGAGGGCAGCTCGCCCTTGGCGATGGCGGCCTCTAACAGGGAGACGAGATGGCCGTACAGCGGCCGTTCGGTGCGGATGAACTGACGTTCGATGGACAACATGGAAAGGACCTCTCGCACCCCGATAATGGACCGCACCTGGTCCATTCGCGAAGGTCCAATTGTCGCCTGGACGCGGCCTTGATGCAGTCCAATCAGGGACGAATGCCCGAAATATCGGGACAAACATCCAGTCCAATCACAAAAGGTCCTCTTTCAGCAGGTCGGTGTTGATGGCAAAGGCGGCCTCAGCCCCCTCCGCGGCGGCGACCACCACCCACTGGACCGCGCGCGAGGCATCGCCGGCGACATAGAGGCCGGGGAGGTGGGTCGTCTCGTACTTGCCCGTCCGCACGGTCCCTTTCTCGTTGATCTCGCACCCCAGGCGCCGCGCCAGCTGCGACTGCTGCGTCTGGCCGGTCGTGAAGAACAGCGCGTGGCGCGCGAGCGGCTCGCCCGACGCGAAGACGATGCGCTCGAGGCGTCCGGAGCCTTCGAGCCGGGCGACGGGCTCCTCCCGCACGCGGATGCCGTTGCGATCGAGGCGGGCGCGCTCCTCCGCGCCGAGCTCGCAGGGGCCGTCGCTGCAGAGCACCAGATCGCGGCTCCAGCCGGTGAGCTCGAGCGACAGTCCGAATCCGCGCGCGCCGCGCCCGTACACCGCCAGCGGCCGATCGCGCACCTCCCATCCGTCGCAGTACGGACAGTGGAAGACGCTCCGGCCATACAGTTCGTGGAAACCGGGGATCTCGGGAACGTGATCGACGACGCCGGTGGCGATCAGCAGCTTGCGCGCGACCAGGCGCTCGTCGTCCGGCAGCGTGACCGAGAAGCGGCCGTCCACGCATTCCGCGGCGACGACTTCGGCGTCGCGCAGCTCTACGGTGTCGTACTGCTCCAGCTGTT
>Ga0310810_10007919_pt1 | contig 12179 bp, 8 predicted proteins | sample NCmetagenome_FD_207641 | JGI IMG/M metagenome (GOLD analysis project Ga0310810, IMG submission 207641) | Soil microbial communities from experimental microcosm in Duke University, North Carolina, United States - NC | ecosystem: Engineered > Artificial ecosystem > Soil microcosm > Unclassified ...
GCATCACGCAATCAACGCGATTCCGACGAACGTCCGGTTCATCGACAGTGGAGGGAAGCCTGTTCAGTCGATTTCCGCCGATCCCGCCCACGTCGGCGGCCGCTTCGTCGCAGCGTCGACCTTTGGGGCCGACACGCTGCACGTGCGGGGACGGCTCACCATCAGTGCGGGCCTGCGGTTCGACCACACCCGCGCGATCAGCCAGGATCTGTCGGCCGTCGATCTGGCCGGACAGTCGACGGACCAGACGGTGCAGGGGCTCGGCACGCTCTACACGTGGAATCTCTGGTCGCCGCGCCTCGGGCTCACCTCGAGGCTCACGGCCGATGGCCGCACGATGCTCCGGGCGAGTTACGGACGATTCAATCAGGGCGTGCTGACCGGGGAACTGGAGCCGTTCCATCCCGGTGGCGCGACGGTCCTCACGACAGGTTTCGATCCCTCGACTGCCGCATACACGCGGCTGATCTCGAAGGTCAGCCCCGCCGATCTGCAGATCGATCGGGGCATGCGAGCGCCTCACACAGACGAGTTGTCCCTGGGCGTCGATCGCGAAATGGGCGCACGCGTTGCCGTGGCGGCGGCCTACATCGCCAAACGCGGCAGTGATTTCATCGGGTGGACGGACGTGGGCGGACAGTATGCTCAGGTTCCCGTCGCGCTGAAAGACGGCAGTGCCACGGTCGACGTGTTCAAACTGACGAACGCACCGTCGGATCGCCGCTATCAATTGACGAATCCGGACGGCTACTCGCTCACGTACGACGGTCTTGTCGTCGTCGTTGAAAAGCGGCGGGCGCGTGGCTGGCAGGCGCTTGCCTCGTACACGTTTTCGAGAGCGTACGGGCTTCAGGCCGCAAGCGGTGCGACGGCAGCAGGAGCACAGGTCAGCACGGTATCACCGCCGCCCGCGCTGACCTTCGGCCGCGATCCGAACGACCTGATCAATGCCCGCGGCCGTCTCCCCAACGACCGTCCGCACGTCTTTCGAGTGATGGGCGCGGTGGACATCCCCCGCACGGGTCTCGCGGTTGCCGCCAATTTTCAGGCCTTCAGCGGCAAACCGTGGGCCGCCACGGCGCTGATTAATCCGCAGAACGGGCAGCAGCGGGTGCTGATCGAGCCGCGCGGATCGCGCCGCCTGTCGTCGCAGTCGATCCTCGACGTTCGCGTCTCCAGGATGTTCTTCAAAAGCCGTCAGCAGCGAGTCGAGCTGCTCCTCGACGTCCTCAACGCGTTGAACGACACCGCAGAGGAGAGCATCGCGAGCGACGACCGCTTCAGCGCCGCCTTTGGCGTACCGTCGACGTTCGTCGATCCGCGCCGCGCGATGCTGGGGATTCGCGTAAGTCTCGGACGCTGAACGGCGCGCACTAGCGTCCCGGCAGATCGATGAGGTAGATATCGGAGTTCGCCCTCGATCGTTCGAACACGATCGAGGCGCCGTCCGGTGTGATGTCGAACGTGTGCATCGCTCCCTGATCGCTGAGATGGGTCAGCAACCGCGTGGCGTTCGTCTTCAGATCGAGCAGACGGAAGTCGACCGATCCATGTGCCAGGAATACAAGTCCCGAACCGTCGCGAAGGAATCGATGGGCCCCGCCCAGCCGCACCAGTACTTTCGGAAGGGTCACGGTGGTACCGTCCGGGCGCACGGCACGCAGCGGCACTTGCCCGCTGACAGTCGGACCACCGTACACGATGAGCGTTCCATCCGGCGACCAGACCGGGTTCATCGCCTCGCCAGAGACGAGGCGGACCGGGGGTCCGCCATTCACGGGCACCTTGAAAAGCCCCGCGCCGTCGCCTTCGGCCGCGACGACGATCCATGCGCCGTCCGGTGACCAGTCGGCGCTCCCCTGACCTCCGGATCCTCGGACCACGATAGACGGCGCGAGTGTGCGGGCGTCCGTCCCGTCAGCTGTCATGACCACCAACTGTCGCTTGCCGTCGCGCCGCGCGACGACCGCCACGTGCCCGCCGTCGGGCGATACCGCCGGCGGTTCCGTCAGCGAATCGTCCGGCGCCTTCCACACCTCCGTCGACTGACCTCCGCGTTGTTTCCACAGCCCGTCGCCCGCGCCGCGATCCGACAGGTAGAACAACGCATTGTCGCCGCCGAAACGCGGCGCAAAGGCGCGGGGGTTTGCCTGTGCGTACCGTTGCACGTCGCGGTCCTGCGCGATCCGGTCGAGCAGCGGGACGCTCCAGAGCGTTGCGGTCGGATTGGCGAGCGTGACAACGACACGGCGGCCGTCGCGGCTGGCCGACACTGACGAGTAGTGCTCGAGGCCGGATGTGACGCGCCGCACTGCTTTCGAGTCGACGTCCAGCGACCAGAGCCACGGCCCGGATCCGTTCTCCGCGTGGGCGATAAACAGTACGGTGTGGTCATCGATCGGCGCGAGAAAATTGATGGCGACATGCAGTGATGTCAACCGTTCAGGTGTGCCACCAGACGGCCGAACGCGCCAGACATTCATGTCCTCTGTCGGTTCCGATCCGTGCGCGAAGTACAGCCACATCCCGTCGGGTGACCATACGGGGTTGTGATTGTGCGCGCCCCGCGCATAGAACTGCTCGTCGTCGACGATGACCCTCTGCGCATCGGCACCCGTCCGGTCGGCGACATACAACGGATCGCCGTCCCCGTTCGTGAAAAACGCAAGCCGCGTCCCGTCGGGGGACCACGACGGCGCGGTTCGGCTCGCACCGAGGAAGGGCCGGGGCGCGCCGCCGCTGACCGGGATGAACGACTTGGGAGCGCCCGCATCCCCCGCGGCCGTGATCCAGATGTCGGCGCCGTCCCCCGAAAATCCGAGCGTCCGCAGGATCGCGTTCGGAGCCGACAACGCCGGCAGGCCGCTCGTGAGGTTCATGAAACGGCCCGTGCCAACCTGAGTCTGAAAGAGATTCAGCTCGCCGTCGCGGTCCGCCACGAACGCGACGAAGCGGCCGTCCGGAGAGATTTCGGCGCCCGATTCGGTTCCCGCCCAGTCTGTGACGCGAGAGAACGTGGCGTTGGCGAGCACGTTTTCGGGGGGCGGCGGCGTCCGGCCGCGCGCCAGCCAGACCGCGCCTGCGGTGAACAGCACGAGCAGCGTCATCGCGGCGATGACGAGGCGCACCGGCCGCGGCCGTGGGCCGATCGGCGCGCGCTGCAACGGCGCGTGGGTATCCGAGACCACTTCGAGGGCGAACGCGAGGTCGCGCGCGGATTGGAGCCGGGCCTCCCGCGCTTTCTCGAGGCAGCGCGACACAATCCGCGCGACGCCGGGAGAGACATCCGGCGGGATCGACGGCTGGGGATCCTCATTGAGAACCGCGACCATCGTCTCCGCGCCTGTGGCGCGGGCGAAGGCGGCGCGGCCGGTGAGCATCTCATGCAGCACGGCGCCGCCGCTGAAGATATCGGATCGCGCGTCTACCATCTCGCCGCGCACCTGTTCGGGAGACATGTAGGCCGTTGTGCCGGCGGCTGCGCCGTCATGGGTATCGGTTGCCGAGCCGGAGGTGGACGCGTCACCGTCCGACCCCGTCAGCTTCACAAGTCCGAAATCCAGAATCTTGATGCGTTCATCGGAAGTAATGAACAGATTTTCGGGCTTCACATCGCGATGCACGAGGTGTCTGTCGTGCGCAGCGGCCAGACCGGCGGCGATCTGCCGCGCGTAATCCACCACCTTCTGCGGCGGAAGCCTGCCAGCCTGAAGGCGCGTGCGAAGCGTTTCGCCCTCGAGCAGTTCGGAGACGATGTACGGAGTGCCTTCGTGGAGCCCGATATCGTAAACGGTGAGGACGTTCGGGTGATTGAGCTGTCCTGCGGCGCGTGCTTCCTGCTGGAACCGGGCAATGCGACCGGTGTCCGTTGCACAGGCGGGGGAGATCACTTTGATGGCCACAGCCCGATCGAGCCGCGGATCACGCGCTCGGTAGACGACGCCCATTCCACCGGCGCCCAGCCACTCGATGATTTCGTACGGGCCGATTCTGGTGCCTGTCACGAGCGGCGCTGGAACGTCCTGCTTCACGGTGCCTGCGTGTCTGTGGTCATGGCCGACGTATACCGATGAAACGTCAAGCGCAACGACCCGACGCCGATCAGGTCTCCATCGACGAGTGGAACGGCGGTCGTGACGCGCGAAGTGCCCCTGAACGTCCCATTCTTGCTGCCGGCGTCCTCCAGCACCGCTCCGTCGGCAGTGACGCGGATTCGCGCGTGGTGTCGCGATACCGTCGTGTGATCGAGCCGCACCTGCACGTCGGGATCGCGCCCGATGACGTGTTCACCGACGGGCAGGAGAAACCTCCGGCGGTTCCATTCGAGCCAGCCCGCAGGCGACTGCGAGGGACTGTCCGCGCCGGGCGCGTGCGCCGTGGCGGCGCCGCAGAACGCGTATCCCATCCCATGCGACGTGCGGATGAACGTCGGGGTACGCGCCGCATCGTCGAGGGCCTGACGGATTTCGGCGACCAGGTTGGACAGGTTGGCTTCCGCGACGAAGCTGTCGGGCCAGAGGCGCTGCTGCAGCGCGTCCTTCGAGACGACGTTCGGCCGCTCCAGCAGGAGCGTTTCGAGCAGCTCGAAGGCTTTCGGCGTGAGGTGCACGACGCGGCCGTCGCGCGTCAGCTGTCTGGTGCCGGGATCCACCGCGAACGGGCCGAAGATAATCGTCACGGCGCCCTCTTGGAAAACCCCGTCCGCGTTCCTGGAGATCCCCTGAGACTCGTCCGGGGACCGTGGCTATCTTAAATCAAGAATGGCGACGAGAAATGAGAACGACCCAACTTCACGGCGAGCAACGTTTCGGTCAGGCGCAGACTTGAAAGAAACCAGCGCGTCGCCTCATTTACTCGGGTATGCGACTCCAAGTGACGACCGGTCGAATCGTCGGGGCGGTGCTCATCACAGGGCTCACAGCATGCGGCGGTAGCTCCAGCGGGACCAGTCCCACCTCGCCGAGCGGCGGCGGTGGCGGGGGCGGCGGCAGCACCGGGCCGGCGTGCCGCACCTACTACACAAACGAGAACGTCACCACGAAGACGAGCGGCACGAACATCGTCTTCAATGCGATCCAGTCCTCGACGTTCGATACGTCAACGAAGAAGGCGACGACGCAGGTGAAGTTCGCCAACGGGTCTGTCTGCGGGACCGGCGTGGCCACGTATAACTCCGTCGCCGATTTCGTGGACGAAGTCCGTGTGATCCCTCCGGTGTTCCTCGTCGTCGGCACGACGAGCGCGGGCGGTGGATCATGCGGCGGCGGGGGAGCCGCAGCGGGCTCGCTGACTTATCACTACGACAGCAGCCGCAGGCTGACCGGGTGGACCGCGGTGCCGGGCGACACCACGACGTTCACTGCGTGGGACAGCTCGGGCCGTCCCACGACAGGCTCGACCGGCAGCGGCAGCACGATCTCTCTCGTCTACGACGACGGCGCGCGGACCTCGACCGCGACCTCGAATCCCGGCAACACAGTCAGCACCCTGACGTTCGACGCGAACGGCAACATGATCAAGCAGGTCCTCCTCACCGGCGGCGCGACGGTGACGACCACGTTCGACATCACGTCAACGGCGACGGTGTGCAAGTAGTAAGATAGGCGCCCGGCGCGGCATGTTCTGCAATTACTGCGGCGCTCCCAATCCAGAGGACGCGGCGTTCTGCCGTGGGTGCGGACGCGCTCGCACGAAGGCCGACGCTGCGCCGCCGCCCGCACCGGCGCCCGTGCCGCCGCCGACTGTGATTGCGGCAGCACCAGACCCGCCGCCGCAAGACAATCGGATCGAGCCGCAGATGCAGCCGGGGACGGATGCGCCCGCACACAACCCGTCCAGCGGATTTCTGGCGCTTTTTCTCCTTCTGCTGGGCCTGGCTGTCATCGGCGGCCTCGGCTACGGCATCGCCACGTTTCTGGACCAGCGCCGCGAAGCAGCAGGGCGAGACGCGGACTCCGCCCGCGCACTGCAGCAGTCGCTCGACAAGGCCGGCCAGACCTTCCACGTCGCCGGAACCGAGCAGAAGGCCGCGAGTCCCGCGCCTGCGCCCGCTGTGGTGTCCGGCGCCGCGCCCACAGCGCCGCCGAATTCGCCAGCGACCCTGGATTTTCCACCCGACCAGAACGACGCGGATGCGATGACCTGCGATCGTCTCGCCGATCACCCCTGGGATCCGCAGAAGGTCGGCGATGGCGTCGGCCTGGAGTCGATCGATGTCGCGCAGGCGCTTCTGCCGTGCGGCCGGACGGCTTCCTCCAGTCCCGCGAAGCCTCGCTACCAGTACTTGTACGGCCGCGTGCTGGAAGCCGCATCCCGGTTTGACGAGGCGATGCAGCAGTACGCCTCTGCCGAGCGGGCAGGCTACGGGATGGCCGACATGAACATCGGCTACGAGTACCAAACCGGCCGCGGCGTAACGCAGAACCGCGATTTGGCGGCGCGCTTCCTCACGCGCGCGGACGAGGCCGGCGTTCCGAATCTGCGATCCGTCATCGGCGACCTCTGGTCGTACGACGCGCAGCAGTACTCGCTGGCCAGGAGCTGGTATGAGGCCGCCATCACCCGGGGCGAGCCGCAAGGCTACGCCGGACTGGCCGTTCTGTACGATCTCGGCCTCGGCGTCGACAAGGATCGCGTCAAAGGCGCCGAGCTCGCCAGGAAAGCTGCGGAACTCGGCAACATCAATGGCATGTTCTGGCTCGGACGGCACCTGAGAGACGGTCAGGGTGTCGAGCGGGATCGGCCCGCCGCGTGCGGCTGGTTCGACAAGACCGCGCGCGCAGGTTACGCGTACGGCCAGCTCGAGGCAGGCCGATGCTTTTACACGGGCGACGGCGGCACCAGGAACCATGAGTACGCGTTCTACTGGTTGATTCGCGCGGCCCAGGCCGGCCTTCCCGAAGCGCAGGAAATCATCGCGGACATGTACGACGACGGCGATGGCGTCGCCGCAGACGAAACACAGGCCGTCGCCTGGTACCGCAAGGCCGCCGTCCAGGGCGACACCTACGGGATGATGCAGCTCGGTGTCCACCTCCGCCAAGGCAAGGGCGTGGCCTGGAGCGAAGCGGAGGCGATGCAGTGGTTCGAGAAGGCGGCGCGGGCGGGATATGCCGCGGCCCAGAGCTCGCTCGGCGCAGGATATCTGGCTGGCCTCGGTCAGGATGCCGGGCAGGGCCGCCAGGATTACCAGCAGGCGGGTTACTGGTTCGGAGAAGCGGTCAAACAGGGCGAAGGCTTCGCGCTCGTGAACCTCGGCGTGATGTACGAAAACGGGCTGGGCGTTCCTCAGGATCTCGAACGCGCCAGGCAGCTGTACACGCAGGCGGCACAGAGCTCGAATGCAGCGGCAGCGAAAGTGGGGCAGCAGTACGCGGCCAATCTCTCTTCGCCGCAGACGAGCGAGCCGCAACCGGGCTCACTCGTGCGTACGAAGCAGTCGCCGTCGAACGCGGATGCCTGGGTCGCAATCGTCGTCGGCGCGGTCGCTATCGCCGCTGTGACGACGCTGTTCGGCCACTCGTCGTCCGCCACGGCGTCCCCGTCCGCGTCATCGGACGATTCATACGCCGACACGTCCTCGTCGACGTGGACGCCGTCGACCGACTACAGTTCCGGGTTCTCGTGGCCCTCGTCCACGCCCGCGACTCCCGACCCGGCGCCGCTTCACCCGTACTATCCGTATCAGCAGTGGAAGACGCCGAACGGAGATCTGACCAACCCCAACATCGCGTGGCGGTGAGGGAAGGCGCGCATGTTCTGCCAATACTGCGGCAATTCGAATCCAGACGACGCGTCGTTCTGCAGCGCGTGCGGGAAGAACATCGCGTGGACTGCCGGGGCTGCAGTGTCGCGCGTCGCCCCGGCGCCTGCGGCCCAGACCGCGCCAGCTACTGCGCCTCAACCGATCGCGTCAGAACCCGTCCACGTCGTTTCGGCGGCCGAGGAGCGGCTCGTCCGATCGATTCTCGCGCCGGAAGCGAAGAAGGATCGGTGGAAGCTGCCCAATTGGCTCGGGGTCGCCGCCGGCATCGCGATCATCGTCATGCTGATCCCGCACAAGGACGGAACATCGGTTTGCGATGCCGCGCACAATGAAGTCGCGCAGCAGGTGCCGTTTGCCGTCGAGATCCTGGCGGCGCGTCATCCGCTCACCGTCGGTGTCGTTCGCGCCGTCACGAAAGAGAGCGGGTTCGTCGACAAGCTCGCCGGGATCTACGTGCAGAGCGAAATGATCCCGCAGGAGAATCCCGGGCAGGCGAGCTGCTACCTCGCGTACTACACGGTGATGTTTCAGAAGGACCGCGTGCGCGCCTCCATCGCCGATTGGCTGGAAGCCAAAGTCAACCTGAAGTAGCGTTCAGCTCTTCGGAATCGCCGTGTAGACCCTGGCGATGAATGCGGAGAATGCGTTCATGTAGTCGCGTAGGAACCGCGCGGTCTCCTCATCCGTCACCTCGCCGTCGTCGCTAATCAGTCCGGGCGTGAACTGGATGTACGCCTCGATCGCGTTCATGAGCGGTGAATTGCAGAAGGCAAGAATGCTGCGGAGGTGCTGCTGTCCGACCGCCGTCCCGATCTTGCCGGGCGAGGTCCCGATGACGCCCGATGGTTTCCGCGTGAACGAGTTCTTCCCGTACGGGCGGCTCGCCCAGTCGATGGCGTTCTTGAGCGCGCCGGGGATCGAACGGTTGTACTCCGGCGTGACGAAGAGCACGGCGTCGACTTCGGCGATCGCCTCCTTGAACGCTCTCGCGACCTGGGGGTAATCCGCATCGTAGTCGTAGCTGTAGAGCGGCAGATTTCCGAATTCGATTTCGCGCATCGAGAGTTCCGGCGGTGCGAGCCGCACGAGCGCTCGGGCCAGCTTGCGGTTGATGGAGCCTTTCGCGAGGCTCCCGACGAAATAGCCGACGGTGTGATGATTCATGCTCGCTCCGGTTCTCCGGTTCTACGGTACCATTGCAAGGATCGTTTCAGTCTGGAGAACCGCGGATGAGTGAGCAGACGCCTCAGGCCACTATTGACTTCACCCAGGGCGTGCCGGCGGCCTCGTTGGCCGACGGCGGCATGATCGCCGGACGAGTTGGCGACGCGCAGGTCCTGCTGGCCCGACTGGGCGACGAGTTCTTCGCGGTTCGCGCGCAGTGCACGCACTACCGGGGGCCGCTCGTCGACGGATTGATCGTCGGCGACACGGTGCGCTGCCCGCTGCACCACGCCTGCTTCAGCCTTCGCACGGGGGAAGCGCTCCGGGCGCCGGCGCTCGATCCGCTCGTGTGCTGGCGCGTCGATCGTGAGGGCGATCGGATCTTCGTGCGCGAGAAGCTGGATCCGCAGCCCGCTCCCGCTTCATCGGCGGCTGGCGAACCGCCCGCATCGGTGGTCATCGTCGGCGGCGGCGCAGCGGGTGTTGCCGCGGCGGAGATGCTGAGGCGGCAGGGCTACGCCGGCGCGGTGACGATGATCAGCGCCGACTCCGATCTGCCGGTGGATCGCCCGAACCTGTCGAAAGACTACCTTGCGGGAGAAGCGGAGGAGGACTGGATCCCGCTCTGGCCCGACAGTTTTTATGCAGAGCAGCGTATCGAAATGCTGCTCAATCGCCGTGTCACCGCCCTCGATACAGCGCGCCGCACCGTGCGCCTCGACAATGGGACGGAGCGGTCCTACGGAGCGCTGCTTCTTGCGACAGGCGCCGATCCGGTTCGTCTGCCGATTCCCGGTGCAGACGCCGCCCACGTCATGCTGCTGCGCACCTTCACGGACAGCCGCGCGATTGTCGAGCGCACCGCCGAGGCCAAACACGTCGTGGTCGTCGGCGCAAGCTTCATCGGCCTCGAAGTCGCGGCATCGCTCCGCGCGCGCGGCATCGCGGTCGACGTGGTGGGGCCGGAAAGCACGCCGCTCGAGCGTGTGCTCGGCGCGGATGTCGGACGATACGTGCAGTCGCTGCACGAAGCGCACGGCGTCGTCTTTCATCTTGGCGAGACCGTCACTCACGTCGACGGGCGCACTGTCACCTTGAGTGGCGGGACAACAATCGATGCCGACTTCGTCGTCATGGGGGTTGGAGTGCGGCCCGCCGTGGCTGTCGCGGAGCAGGCCGGCCTCGCCATGGACCGCGGCATTGCCGTCAACGAATACCTCGAGACGAGCGCGCCGGGAGTGTTCGCCGCTGGCGACGTCGCGCGCTGGCCGGACCCGCACACGGGCGATCCGATCCGTGTCGAGCACTGGGTCGTGGCTCAGCGTCAGGGTCAGGTCGCGGCACGCAACATCCTGGGCGCGCGCGAACGCTTCGACGCGGTGCCGTTCTTCTGGAGCAAGCACTACGACACGTCGATCAAGTACGTGGGGCACGCGGAGAAATGGGACGAGACGCGCATCGACGGCTCCGTCGATGCGGGCGACTGCTCGGTGTCTTACCTGCGCGCCGACCGCACGCTCGCCGTGGCGACGATTGGGCGCAACCTGGACAACTTGAAAGCTGAAGTGGAGATGGAGCGAACCGGCGGCCGAGAAAGACATGCAGGAGGCGCAAGTGAATCTTCACGATGAAGCAATCAAGACGCTGAAACAGCAGATCGCCGGAGAGGTGCTGACGGCTGCTGACCCGCGATACGAGTCCGCGCGGCGGGTGTGGAACGCCATGATCGACTGCAAGCCCGCAGTGATCGTGAGGCCGCGCAACGCAGCAGACGTCCCGCCGGTGATCGCGTTTGCGCGCGAGCAGCGGCTGCCGCTTTCGATTCGCGGCGGCGCGCACAGCGTCGCCGGGCTCGGGACGTGTAACAACGGCGTCGTTATCGATTTCTCGTCGATGAACGCCGTTGCCGTGGACCCGGACAAGCGCACGGCGCGCGCCGAGCCGGGCGTCAAGTGGGTGGAATTCGACAAGGCCACCCAGGCGCACGGGCTCGCGACAACCGGCGGCACCGTCGGCGACACCGGCATCGCCGGCCTGACGCTCGGCGGCGGGTTCGGCTGGCTCGAAGGTGCCTTCGGCATGACGGTCGACAACCTGCTCGCGGCCGACGTCGTCCTGGCCAGCGGCAAACAGGTCCGCGCCAGCGCGAACGAGAACAACGATCTGTTCTGGGCGTTGCGCGGCGGCGGGGGCAACTTCGGGGTCGTCACCGCCTTCGAGTACAAGCTCCACCCGCTCGGGCCGATGATCGCCGGCGGCATGGTCGTTCACCCGTATCCCGCAGCGCGAGACGTGTTTCGCTTCTATCGTTCTCTCCTGCAGACCGCACCGGACCCGCTGACGGCCGCCGCCGCGATCCTCACCGGTCCCGACGGGCACAAGGCGTGCGCCATCGCGTGTGCCTATGCCGGACCGCTGGAAGACGGACTGCGCACCGTCGCGCGGATCAAGGCCTTCGGTTCGCCGGTGATGGATGCGATCGGACCGATTCCGTACCTCGGCCAGCAGGGGCTCCTCGAACAAGCGATGCCGCCCGACGTCAACAATTATTGGAAGGCGGAGTTCCTCGAGACACCGACCGACGAGTTCATCGACGTGTGGGTCGACGCCTACAGCCGTGTCGTCTCGCCGATGTCGTCGCAGCTGCTCTTTCCCATCCACGGCGTGGCCGCGCGACAGCCCGTGGATGCAACGGCGTTTCCGAACCGGGGCGGCATTCACGTCGGCATCTACGCGCTCTGGCAGCCCGGCGAACCCGACGAGCCCAACGTGCAGTGGGTGCGCGACACGTGGAAGCGCATTCGACCCTTCGCCTCCGGCGGTCTTTACGTGAACGAGATTGGCGGAGACGACGGGCAGGATCGCGTCCGCCAGGCCTACGGCCCGAACTTCGCGCGGCTCGCGGCCATCAAGGCGAAGTACGACCCGGAGAATCTGTTCCGCCTCAACGCGAACATCCAACCGGCGGCGGTTTGATGTTTGTGAGCGCCGGAGAATAGCCGAGCGCCCCGACCGGTCACGCATCTTGCTTGATCCCCGCGCGTTCCCCATCTGGGGCGTACCTCACTCGCCATTCTGGCGAAAGGGAGGGCACATATGTGTACGCGCGCTTCCTCGAGAGCAATCCTCTTCGCGGCACTGGTGATGGCGGCGGTCACCGCCGCTCGGGCCAGTGCCGATCCGGTCGCGTTCAGCGGTGTGTTCGAAGGCACCACCCGTTTTGCACTGGTCGATCAGCAGTTGACGCTCA
>Ga0310810_10007921_pt1 | contig 12178 bp, 11 predicted proteins | sample NCmetagenome_FD_207641 | JGI IMG/M metagenome (GOLD analysis project Ga0310810, IMG submission 207641) | Soil microbial communities from experimental microcosm in Duke University, North Carolina, United States - NC | ecosystem: Engineered > Artificial ecosystem > Soil microcosm > Unclassified ...
GCCCGGATACACCGTGAGCGCGCCGAAGTAGCCGAGATATCCCTGCAGCGTCGCACGCGCTTCTTCGGCCGTCGGGTTCTCCGCCGCATACGGCTTTCTGTTGAGCGTGGGGAAGTGCACGCCGACGAAGCCGCCAGGCGTATACACGATCACGCTCGGCGCGCGCTTCGACTCCGACGCGACCGCTCCCGTCGAAACGTTCACGCGCTTCTCGACGACATGTTCCCAGAAGCCGACGGTCTGGCGATAGAACGGTGACAGGTGATCGATCGTCGGCACGCGCTGCCACGTCCAGCGAGTGCCGCCCTGCGCATGCGGCTCGTCGATCGTCGTCATCGTCAGACGATTGCCGTCCTGTTCGAACGAGCGAGAGAACTCGCGTCCCTGCACGCTCATGCTGACGGCGCCCTGGGCTTTGAACGTGATTCGTTTCTGCGCGGTGTCCACGCGATAGCCGCCCCAGAACCCTCCGTAGGCGTTGAACATCGCGAGCGGATCGACCTGCGGTGTCTCGGGCTGCTGGCGGCTCGCCGTGGTGAAGAACTCGAATGCATGGCCAGCGGAGTCGAAGATCAGCAGTCCGCGGGCGTTTTGAGCGCGTTCAGGTTTCTCGCCGGCAACGCCGCGTTCGACCGATGTGAGTGTCCACGAGCTGACCAAATTGCCGGGCGTGAACGACGCGGTCTCCTGCGCGACCGGCGATCGCGCCGCCCACAGCAGCAACGCGGCACACAGCACAGCGGCTCGTCTCATTGATGGGCTCCAGTCCGGTCAGGATGATGACGCCGTGTCCAGGATGTCGCGCACGCGCTGCGCGATCACCCTGGGCGAAAACGGTTTTTGAATGAAGTTGACGTTGCCCGACACGATGCCGTGTTCGCCGAGCGTTTCGTTGGTATAACCTGACATGAACAGCGTGCGCGTGTGCGGCCGCAGCGACTGCAGGTGCTTGACCAGTTCAGGGCCGTCCATGTCCGGCATGATGACGTCGGTGATGACGAGATCGATGGCTCCGGTGTGATCGCGCACGATCGCGAGCGCCTCGTGTCCCGACTCCGCGGCCAGCACCGAGTACCCGTCTCTCCGGAAAGCCATCTGCAGGAGATTACGAATCGCTGCTTCGTTCTCCACGATGAGCAGCGTCTCCCTGCCTGCGCTTTCGTGTCGGCTCATGAAACTCTTGAACCTGGAGCCAACACTACCCTAACTCAAGTAGGGATTGAACCTCCCTAAATGTGGTGGATGTGTAACAGTTACGTGAACTGTCAGCCCGTCTCGACCGTGTGGCTAGAACTTCACCATCAGGCCGCCGCTGAAGCGTCCATAGTCGATCTTGGTATCGCCGAGGTCGAGGCCAAGGAGGTCCAGTGTCTCGACGGCGTGGAAGTAACGAACGTCGCCACGAACGCCGAAATGCCGGCCAAACATCCCGATCACACCGCCGCCGACATCCCAGCCCAGATTGTTGTCGCCACTATCGATAGCGGTGACGACTGACGTTTCGGCGTGTGACTTGATGAGTCCGAGGCCGATGAGGCCGTAAGGCTGAATGGGACCGAACCTGGGCGCCAGCATGAAGTTGCCCATGAACGTGAAGACGCTGTTCGATTGGTTCTGTGTGTCGCCGAAGAAGTCTGGGATGGAGGCAAACTCCGCCTCGAAGCCGAACAGACCGCCGACCACACCCACCCCTACGCCCCAATTGAGGTTCTTGTCCTCGCAATTGGTGATCGCCGGGCAGCCGGAATCGCCGCCGAAGTTGTAGCCAATGAAGGGGCTGACAAAGCCCTCTGCGTTCGCCCGTCCCGCACCGGCGATGGTGATCAACAGCGTCAACGCCAGCGTTGGACAGACCCTCGTTACGGGATTCACCTTGGAAACAGACATCATTCAGTCACCTCGCCGTCGCGCCGATGCAAAATCCGTCCCGTTCGGACTGGAAACGCGCCCATTGAAATTAAGATATGCGAACGTACCACATGCCACCTGATAGATGTCTCGTCGCGATCGCACTGATCGTGCTGGGTGAAGCGAGCGCGCCGGCAGCACAGGAGATGACGGTCGATCGCATCGCGTGGCTGCAGGGCTGCTGGCGATCCATTCGTGACGAGACCACGATCGAAGAACAGTGGATGGCGCCGCGCGGCGGAAGCATGCTGGGGATGGGACGCACGGTGCGCGGAAGCAAGACGGTCGAATACGAGCTCGTGATGATCAGTCAGCAGAACGGCCGGCTCGCGTACGAGGCGCATCCGTCCGGTCAGCCTTCTGCGACGTTTCTGTCCACCACCGTATCCGACACGACGATCGTGTTCGAAAACGCGGAGCACGATTTTCCTCAGCGCGTGGGCTACAAGCGCAACGGATCGGATGCCCTGGAAGCATGGATCGAGGGGCAGGCGAACGGAAAATCGCGGCGGGTCGACTTCGCGTACGAGCGAGCCCGCTGCGACCCTCGAGCCACAGGTCAATAAGAAAAGGTCAAGGGTGAGATCGTGATTGAAGTCCAGGCTTTGCATCATGTCGCTGTCTGCGTCACCGACGTAGATCGCGCGAAGCACTTTTACGGCGTCGTGCTCGGCTTGCAGGAAGTGGCACGGCCGCCGTTCCCCTTCGGTGGCGCCTGGTATGAGTTCTCGGAGGGACGCCAGCTGCATTTGATCGTCCATCCCCCGACACGCACGTTGAGGGGAACCAGTGACGTCGACGATCGCGACGGCCACCTGGCGCTGCGTGTTCGGAGTTACCGACGGACGCTCGAACACCTGCGCTCGCATGGTCTCGAGGTGCTCGAGAAGCCCACGAACTACACACCCTGGGCGCAGCTCTACGTCACCGACCCGGACGGCAACGTGATCGAGTTCAATGCGGAAGGTCTTGATTGAGTTGATCCGGTCCTGCGGTGCGACGGAGCGAGGGGGCGACGGTGCGAGGGTTCGACGGTGCGACCGTGCGAAGGTCCGGTCCGAGGTCCGGGGGTCGGGGTCCGGGGTCCAGCGCGACGCGAGAAAGGTCGGCCTGGCGGTTATGTATGGAGCGTCCGCGTCGTAATGATCTCATCACGGTAAAGCCGTTCCTGGCGTAGTCCGCACGCTTTTGCCAAGTTGGGCATCGAAAGCTGGGCATTGGGAGTTTCCAATGCCAAGGCATAGTTGTAGGATTTCCGGAGACCAAAAGGAGCGCACTCATGAGGATCCGGGTTTCTGGCCTCGTCGCCACAACCCTCGCAGCACTACTCGGGTTCGCCGCGACGTCCAGCGCGCAGGCTCCAGCAACGGCCCCCAAAGCGGCCGCCGCACCAACCAGCGTGGCGGCGCCCAAGGATGCGGCTCCACCGAAGGCACCGCGCACCCCCTGGGGTGACCCCGATTTACAGGGCACCTGGGATTACCGGACGATCACGCCGCTCGAGAGAGCGCGCGAGTTCGGCACGCGCGAGTTCTACACCGAGGAGGAGAAAAAGGCGCTCGAGACCCGCGCCGGCCGCCGGATGGATGGCCCGCCCGAAGAGATTCGCCCGGGTCTGACCCATGCCCAGTACTGGACCGACCCAGGCCGCTTCATCTCCGACGGCTATCGCACGTCGTTGATTGTCGATCCGCCCGACGGCCGCATTCCCGCGCTGACCGCAGAAGGCAAGGCTCGGCAGGGACGCGCACCCAATCGCAACAACGCCGTGAACCAGGAGCGCTGCATTACGTATGGGTTGCCGAGCGCCAGCCTCCCGACGCTCTACAACAACAACATCCAGATTGTGCAGGCGCCGGGTTACGCGGTAATCGTGCACGAGATGATTCACGAGGCACGCGTCGTCCCGCTCGATGGCCGGCCGAAGCTGAACGATCACGTTCAGGGCTGGATCGGCGATACGCGGGGACACTGGGAAGGCGATACGTTGGTCGTGGAAACGACGAATTTCAACGGCAAGAACAACTACCGTGGATCGACAACCGGTCTGCATCTGACCGAGCGCTACACGCGCATGGGTGAGGGCCGCCTCGAGCTTCGGCTGACCGTCAATGATCCGACCACGTGGGAGAAGCCGTGGACAGTGCTCCTCCCGATGCGTCCAACCGAAGGGGAGTTGATCGAGTACGCGTGTCACGAAGCCAATCTGAGCATGTTCAACCTGCTCGAGGTTGCCCGTGATGCGGAAAAGGACGCCGCCGCCAAGGGCAAGGCTCCAGGCGGTGCGGATCCGGCCGACGACAAGCAAGAGCGCTGAGCGCAAGCCTCACGAATCAGGAATCGACGAGTCATGAATAGAAACCGAGTCGTACTGGCCACCGCGATCATGGCCATCAGTGTGGCGTCGCTGAGCGCGCATCATTCGTTTGCCGCCGAGTTCGACGCGAACAAGCCGATCACGCTCAAGGGCACCGTCGTAAAGATGGACTGGGTCAACCCGCACAGTTGGATTCATCTCGACGTCAAGAATCCCGACGGCACCGTGACCAGGTGGATGATCGAAGGCGGCACGCCCAACACGCTCATTCGCCGAGGCTTCACCAAGAACTCGCTGTTGCCGGGCACCGAGATCACCATCGAGGGCTATCAGGCGAAGAACGGCGCCAATCGCGCCAACGGCGCCGACCTGATCCTGCCCGACGGGAAGCGATTGTTCATGGGATCTTCGGGCACTGGCGCGCCCAAAGATCCCGAAGCCGGCAAGTAGCGCGCGCGTGCGTTCCAGTCGTCGCCGGCTCCTGCAGCTTCTCGCAACCAGTTCGCTCCTTCCTCATCTGCATCTACCCGATGGTTGGGTAGATGCAGCGTACGCATCTCCACAATCGACTGCCGCGTCTGCTGACACCGATCTGATCACGTCGGCCGCGGACGCTTTGTCTGTGCTCGACTTCGAACCTGTTGCCAAGGCGAAGCTGCCGCCATGGCACTGGGCCTGGCTCTCGACCGGCGGCGACGGCAGCGAGACGATGCGCGCGAACCGAGAGGGGTTCGATCGCTATCAGATTCGTGCACGCCGCCTGGTGGACATCAGCAAGATCGACATGTCAGTGCGACTTTTCGGCCGAACGTGGGAGACACCGATCTACATGAGCCCGGTCGGCGGCCATCGCACCTATAACCCCGAAGGCGAGCTGGCCACCGCGCGCGCTGCGAAGGCAAAGAAGCATCTGCAAGTGCTCTCGACGGTAACGACGACGTCGGTTGAGGATGTGAATGCGGCGCGCGGCGAGCCGGTGTGGTTCCAGTTGTATCAGCGTGACGACTGGGGTCAGACACGCGAACTGCTGAAGCGCGTCGAAGGCGCTGGGTGTCCGGCGCTCGTGTTCACCGTCGACCTCCTCGGCGGCCGTAACATGGAGCAGTTCAACCGTGTCTTCCAGCGCAACCGTCAGCAGTGCGTCGCCTGTCATCAAAACGGGCAGCCGCTGACCGACCTCTCTCATCGCCCGATGCTGAACGTGCTGAAGACGTCAGCGACACCGCAACCCGAGATGGGATCGCCGACGTGGGATTACGTGAAGCGGCTCAAGGACACGATCGGGATGAAGCTGCTGATCAAGGGCATCGTGACGCGCGAGGACGCGGAGCTGGCAATGCAGCACGGCGTGGACGGCGTGTACATCTCGAATCACGGTGGCCGCGCCGAAAACAGCCTGCGGCCGACGATTCAATGCGTAGCGGATGTGGCCGCTGGCGTGCAGGGACGCGCGCCGATTCTCGTCGATGGTGGTGTCCGCCGCGGTACCGACGTGTTCAAAGCGCTGGCGCTCGGTGCGACGGCGGTCGGCATCGGGCGGCCCTACATGTGGGGCCTGGCATCCTTCGGGCAACCGGGTGTCGAGATGGTGTTGGACATCATGCGTCGCGAGCTGCAGCTGATCATGCGGCAGTCTGGCGTCACGAGCGTTCCGAACATCAGCAAGAACTACATCGCCGATCGACAGATTTGACTTCCGTAGAGGCGGGTCTTCAGACCCGCCTCGATTCATCGCAGGATTTCACATGAAGCGTGTCGGGTTTGCCCTCATCCTCGCCGTCCTTGCAGCCGCCTCACTCGTCCGCGCACAGCAACCGGCGCCATTTCAACCCGTCACCGAGGAGATGCTGCTGAAGCCGAGTCCGAACGACTGGCTGATGTTCAGCCGGACCTACGACTCGCAGCGATTCAGCCCCCTCGACCAGATCACGACGCAGAACGTGGGCCAGCTGCGTGAGGTCTTCAAGAAAGAGCTCCCCGCCGGGCCGCACGAGAGCATCCCCATCGTGTATCGCGGCGTGATGTACCTGCTCCTCCCCGGGAATGCCCTGCAGGCGCTCGATGCCGCCACCGGGAACGTGATCTGGGAACACAAGAGGGGAACCGGCTCCTCTCGCGCGAAGACCATCGCCATCTACGACGACATGGTGTTCAACAGCACACCTGACGGGTTCATCGAAGCGCTCGATGCGCGAACAGGCGCGCTGCGCTGGGAGACGAAGACGTCCGGCCGTTTGACGTCTGGCGTCATCGTCGTCGAGGGGAAAGTGCTGTCCGGCCGTGCATGCGCGCCGAAGCGCGAGGATTGCTACATCTCGGCGCATGACGCGAAGACAGGCAAGGAGCTGTGGCGCTTCTATACGGCTGCAGCCTCCAACGAACCAGGCGGGGATACCTGGGCAGGCGCGCCCGATGCGACTCGTGCCGCATCAACGTGGGCGCTTCCCGGCGGGTACGACCCGGTGAGGCGGCTCGTGTACTGGGGTGTCGCGAATCCAACCCCGAATACGCGCGCGAACCGGCACGGCGGCAACCCCAACGCCATCCCGACCGAATCGCCGGCGGATCTTTACAGCAACTCCACGATCGCCCTGGACCCCGACACCGGCAAGCTGCGCTGGTATTACCAGCACCTGCCCGGCGATGACTGGGACGAGGACTACGCCAACGAGCGCACGCTTCTGCGGACGACGTTCAATCCGAACCCCAAGTTCGTGAAGTGGTTCAACCCCGACGTCAAACGCGGCGAGCAGCGCGACGTCGCCGTCATGGTGGGAGAGGGCGGCGGCATCTTCGTCATCGATCGCGGCAACGGCCAGTTTCTGTGGGCCAATCCGTTTCCCTTCGACACACCGGATTTCCTGATCGCGAACGTGGATGGCAAAACCGGCCGTGTGTCGCTCAACAAGAGCAAGACGTTCAACGGACCGTCCGAGCGCCGCGTGATCTGTTACTGGAACACGCGCAGCTACTGGCCGACCGCCTATCACCCGGGCGTGAATTCGTTGTTCGTGCCCTATGTGGAGAACTGTCTCGACATGACCTCGGAAGGGCCGAACGGTGAGCCGCGCGAGAAGCGCAGCGGCATCCCACGGCCGGGGTCGGATCCGAACACGTGGTCGGGCTTGATGAAGATCGACATGGCGACCGGCGAGATGAAGCCGATCTTCACCGGTCGCGCGCCGAGCAACGGCGCCGTGCTGACCACGGCGGGCAACGTCGTGTTCTGGGGCGACCTGGATCAGAAGTTCCGCGCGTTCGACGCGCAGAGCGGCAAAGTGCTGTGGGAACAGACGCTCGGCGGTCCAGTCCAGAACAGCACGATCACCTATTCGGTGAACGGGAAGCAGTACATCGCAGTTCTCAGCGGCAGCGGCGCGCTCAGCGGTGGGCTGATGGATCAGGCCGGGATCAAGCCCAATCGCGCCTATAACGCGCTCTATGTGTTCGCGCTGCCTTAGGCAAGTGCTGACAGCCAATAAAAATTTTGGGTTTCTCTGTGCCTCGGTGCCTCGGTGTGTCGGATTCGCGATCTCATCTTGATCTCGTGCCGGCGAGTCTTTAGACTCGCCGGCACCATGACGAATCGCCGCCAGTTCCTCATCGCGTGTTCGTCCGGTATCGTCTTCCTCGCCCAGTCAACATCCGCGCTGCCACAGGGCGGGCCTGCGCGCGGCGGTGCGAGCGATCCGCTGATCGAAGACCTGGTCGCTGGAAATCGAATTCTGGCAATGGAGGGTGTGCTCGACGCGATGGGGCACATCAGCGTGCGCAGCACGGCGAGGCCCGATCGATTCCTGCTCGCGCGATCGATGGCGCCCGAGCTCGTCACCGCGGCCGACATCCTCGAGTACGACCTCGATGGGAACGCCGTCGACGCGCGTGACCGCACGTCGTATCTCGAGCGTTTCATTCACAGCGAGATCTACCGCGCCCGGCCGGACGTGCGCGCCGTCGTGCACTGCCACACGGCGTCACTCATTCCGTTTGCCGACTCGGACGTCCCGATGCGCGCGATGTATCACATGGCTGCGTTCGTAGCCGAGGGCGTGCCGGTGTTCGACATCCGCAAAGCGGCCGGCCTCACCGATCTGCTCGTGCGCGATGCCAACCTCGGGAAGGCGCTTGCCAAAACACTCGGTCCGAAGCCCGCAGCGCTCATGCGTGGCCACGGCGCCGTCGTCGTGGCTGCCTCCATTCCCAACGTGGTTGGTCGCAGCATCTACCTCGACGTCAACGCCAAGGCACAGGCGCAGGCGATTGCGCTCGGCGGAAAGATCACCTACGTCGAGGCCGACGAAGCGAAGCTTCGCATGAGCGATGCGGGCGAGTACGCACGCGCCTGGGATCTCTGGAAGCGCAAAGTCGCACGCTGACGTGCGGGTCGCCGCGCTCTACGACGTTCACGCAAACCTTCCTGCGCTCGACGCAGTGCTCGCTGAGGTACGCGAGACCAGCGTCGACGTGATCGTGTTCGGCGGCGACATCATACCGGGACCGATGGCGCGAGAGACGCTGTCGCGCGTGCTCGACCTCGACATCCCGGCCCGGTTCATTCACGGCAACGGCGAACTCGCGGCGCTGGCTATGATCGATGCGCCAGACCCGAACGCCGTCAGCTACACCGGAACGACCTCTGGCGGGCCGCTGCCCGCAGCAGCGCAGCAGGTCATGCGCTGGACCGCGGACCAGGTGCATCCCGATTTCACGAAGGTGTTGAGCAGTTGGCCGAAGACGACTCGACTCGAGATCTCCGGCCTCGGACCAGTTCTCTTCTGTCACGGCACCCCCACCAGCGAGACCGCTGCCTTCACGCGACTCACACCCGAAGAGGTCCTGCGTCCCGTCTTTGGCGGACTGGGTGTCGACCTCGTGGTGTGTGGCCACACGCATATGCAGTTCGACCGCACAATTGGTGCGACCCGTGTCGTCAACGCAGGAAGTGTCGGGATGCCTTTTGGCCGGACCGGCGCTGACTGGCTGCTTCTGGGTCCCGGCATCCAACTGCGGAACACCCGCTACAACCTGGACGATGCCGCTGCGCGGGTCCGCGCGACGGCCTACCCTCAAGCCGCCGAATTCGCGGCAACCTCCATCCTCCAGCCTCCGTCAGAGTCACAGATGCTGGAGCTCTTCACCCGCATCTCCCTTTGACTGTTAACCGGAACCTTGGCTGGACGTTGTCGTAGATAGACTGCGTATGGCTCCACTTCCACCGGTTATCCGGCGCTTCACGCGCGCCCCTGGCTTCACGGCTATAGCGCTCATCACCCTCGCGATTGGCATCGGCGCGAACACGGCCGTGTTCAGCGTCGTCAATGGCGTGCTGATCAAGCCGCTGCCGTATCCGAACGCCGAGGAGCTCGTGGGCGTCTGGCACTCGGCAGCAGGGCTTCCCAACCTCCCCAAGCTGAACGTCTCACCGACGATGTATTTCCACTATCGGGAGAACGGGCAGACGTTCCGCGAGATTGGCGTCTGGCAACGGGGCGGCGTCACGGTGACCGGGCAAGGGGAGCCCGAGCAGGTGCGGAGTATCTCGGCCACATACGGCACGCTCGACGCGCTCGGTGTGCCGGCGGCCCTGGGTCGATGGTTCTCGCGCGAGGATGACACGCCAGGGGGAGCCAACACCGTCATCCTCATGCCGGGCTACTGGCATCGTCGATTCGGTGGTGATGCATCGATCGTTGGGAGAACGCTGACGATCGACGCACGGTCCCACACGGTCGTTGGTGTGATGCCGGACGGGTTCCGGTTCCTCGACGCCGAGGCCGAGGTCATCCTTCCGCAGCGGTTCGATCGCAATCGCATCTTCCTCGGCAACTTCAGTTACCAAGGTGTGGCGCGACTGAAGCCAGGCGCAACGCTCGAGCAGGCCAATGCGGACATCGGCCGGATGCTTCCCGTGTGGTGGGACACGTGGCCGGCGCCGCCAGGCCTCGATCGAAAAGTCTTCGTGAGCGCGCGCGTCAGCCCGGCGCTCACACCGCTGAAGCAGGACATCATCGGCGATATCAAAGACACGCTTTGGATCCTGATGGGGACGATCGGCGTGGTCCTCCTGATCGCATGCGCGAACGTGGCGAATCTCCTGCTCGTGCGCGTCGAGGGGCGGCAGCAGGAACTGGCGACGCGCGCGGCGCTTGGCGCCGGCTGGTCGCGGATTGCGCGCGAGCTGCTGATCGAGAGCCTGGTGCTGGGACTCGCTGGCGGTGTCCTGGGGCTGGGCGTCGCGTATGGCGCGCTGAAACTGCTGGTCGCGATCGGACCCGAAACGCTGCCGCGGCTCCAGGAGATCACGGTCGATCCGACGGTCCTTGGATTCACGCTGGGTGCGTCACTGCTGTCAGGGCTTCTGTTCGGCGTCATTCCCATCCTGAAGTACAGCGGACCGCGCATCGCCGGCGCGCTGCGGAGCGCGACGCGAACCTCGAGCCACAGTCGCGAGCGGCATCGTGCGCGCAACTTGCTCGTGGTCGTCCAGGTCGCGCTGGCGCTCGTGTTGCTGGTGGCATCTGGTCTCATGATTCGAACGTTCCAGACGTTGCGAAACGTGCACCCTGGCTTCGAGCGCCCCAATGAGGTGCAGATGCTGAGAGTGTCCATTCCCGAGTCAGTGGAGGCTGATTCGGAGCGCGTAACGCGGATTCACAACGAGATTCTGGAGAAGATCTCCGCGGTTCCTGGCGTGGAGTCTGCGGCCCTGACGAGCTCAGCACCGATCGAAGGATTCAACAGCACAGACCCTGTCTCTGCCGAAGACAAGACCTACACGCCAGGACAGATCCCGCCGCTTCGCCGATTCAAATTCGTGTCGCCGAACTACTTTCACACCGTCGGGACACCGCTCATCGCCGGTCGCGACTTCACGTGGACCGATTCGTACGACGACCGCCGTGTCGCCGTCATCTCCGAGAACATGGCGCGCGAGATGTGGGGCGGAGCGCAAGCTGCGCTGGGGAAGCGAATCCGCGCCGGGAACGTCGACCACTGGCGCGAAATCGTCGGCGTCGTCGGCGACGTGTACGACAACGGGGTGCACGAGCCCGCACCGGCCATCGTGTATTGGCCGACTCTGATGTCGCAGTTCTGGGGGCAGCCTCGATTTGTCGCGCGCGGGCTGACCTACGTCGTGCGAAGCAACCGCACGAACACGGAGGCGTTTCTGACGCAGCTGCGTCAGGCCGTCTGGACGGTCAATGGGAACCTCCCGCTCGCACTCGTTCGCACACTGCAGGATGTCTACGAGCGATCGATGGCGCGAACGACGTTCGCGCTCGTGATGCTGGCGATCGCCGGGGGCATGGCACTGCTGCTTGGCCTCATCGGAATCTATGGCGTCATCTCGTATTCCGTCTCGCAGCGGACACGCGAGATTGGCATTCGCATGGCGCTCGGCGTCCGTCACACCGATCTGCGCCGGATGTTCGTCCGTCACGGCCTCCTGCTCGCAGGCATCGGTATCGCGGTCGGGATTGCGGTGGCGGCAGGTCTGGCCCGGTTGATGGCCTCGCTCCTGTTCAACGTGAGCCCGCTCGATGCGATGACGTACGTTGCGGTCTCGCTCGTCCTCGGGACCGCGGCCGTGCTGGCGAGCTATCTGCCCGCGCGGCGCGCGGCGGCCCTGAATCCGGTGCAGGCGCTGCGTGCCGACTAAGTGGTCCTTGGTCCTTAGGTCTTGGTTCTTCGTCCCGGACCAAGGACCAAGGACTAAGCACTAAGGACCAAATTTGTCACGGGGATGCCACGAACCGTTGCGAGGGAGCCACCGTCCAACAGAACGTGGAGGGGCAATGAGTTTCATGGTTTTGGCGCTCGGAATTCTTCTGATCGGGACCGGCTTCGTGACGCTGATCCACAAACTGCACGATCGCTCGATGCAGGAATCGCTGGTGGTGCTGAGAAATGCGCACGGCGACACGGGCCGTGCGGTGCGTGGGTTCGTCAGCC
>Ga0310810_10007923_pt1 | contig 12176 bp, 11 predicted proteins | sample NCmetagenome_FD_207641 | JGI IMG/M metagenome (GOLD analysis project Ga0310810, IMG submission 207641) | Soil microbial communities from experimental microcosm in Duke University, North Carolina, United States - NC | ecosystem: Engineered > Artificial ecosystem > Soil microcosm > Unclassified ...
TCGACCTTGTAGGGCGACGCCACGGACGAGACCACGACCGTTCCCCGGCCGCCGGCCAGCCGTAAAGCTTCCGCCACCGCGAGCCCATGGTTGCCGCTCGACGATGTGACAATGCCTCGTTCGCGCACGTCCGGCGGCAGCATCTGAACCTTGTTGAGCGCGCCGCGAATCTTGAACGAGCCGGTGCGCTGGAGGTTCTCGCACTTGAAATACACGGGTGGCGCGAGCGTGCGCGCGGGCAGCATCGGGGTCTCGAGCGCGAATGGCGCGAGTCGCTCGCTGGCGGCGGCGACAGCCGCGGCGGCGGTGGCGGAGAGAGACTCGGTTTGAGTGGTCATCTGTAACTATACGCTGCCATGGGTCGCGAGCGGACATGCGGGAATGAGCTACCGGCTATCAGCACATGGGTCGTATCATTGGGCGGACAGTCGAGCCGCGCCCCATCCCAATATCGCCCGCGACGATGCCCAGCTGGCAGGCCCGTATAGTCAACGCTGTCGTGCGCACGCTCATTCGGCGGCGGAATTGGGGTGACGTTCGCGCCGTCGCGCGACGGGCGCGCATCGTGCTCGGCGCGCCGGGGCCGTACGGATGGCTCATGCGGCAGGGGCTCGCCCAGCGGTGGGTCAGAAAGGACGGCGTCCGCGGCGAATGGCTGCTGCCTGCAAACCCACGCAGCGGCGTCATCCTCTACATCCATGGCGGCGGGTTCGTCTGCTGCTCGGCCAGCACGCACCGCCCGATCACCGCGTCGCTCGTTAGGCGCACGGAGTCGGCGCTCTTCAGCGCCGAGTATCGCCTGGCACCCGAGCACCGATTTCCGGCTGCGCTGGACGATGTCATCGCCACGTACGAGTGGCTCGTGCAGTCCACCTCCGGCGCCCCGATTGCGATCGTAGGCGACTCGGCCGGTGGCGGACTCGCGCTCTCGCTCGCGGTGCACGCGCGCGACGCGGGATTGGCGCCGCCAGCCTGTGTCGTGGGCTTCTCGCCCTGGACGGACCTCGCGGGCGCGGGGGCGACGCTCCACGACAACGACGGACGCGACGCAATGTTCCGGCCCGAGAACATTCCGGCGTTCGCGGCCGCCTACCTGGGCACCGCGAGTGCGTCCGACCCGCGCGCCTCGCCGGTGTACGCGGACCTTCGCGGTCTACCACCGATGCTCCTGCAGGTCGGGTCGACGGAACTTCTGCTCGACGACTCGCGGCGCGTCCATGACTGCGTGGTCGCAACAGGCGGCTCCAGCCGGATGCACGTGTACGACGATGTGCATCACGTGTGGCAGATGCTGACGCCGTTCGTACCGGAGGCGCGCGCCGCGCTAGCTGAGGCAGCGGCGTTCATCCGTTCCCACCTCGACCCGCCCGCCGGACGCGGGCGCTCAGTCACGTAGCACGTGCGGGTCTCGCCCGGTCGTTAGGCACAGCGGCCGGTGGACGTCAGCACTGGCCGGTCATCGGCAGGCTCTCCCCATCAACTCGTATCGACCGAGCGCCCGCTTCTGGCTTCAAGCTGAGGTATGCAATGAGGCTGTATGACGTGCCCGTGCCCTGCCACTGCGCCTTGACCACCGGCACTCCCGTGTGCAGGACCACACTCCAGGTTCCGCGCCGCGTCATGGTGCTGCCCATGCTGCCGCCATCGGGCGTCGATGCCACATCGCTCGCGTCGTACTCGATTGTGCCGTTGCTGCACAGCGCGACCCGAAGCCGGCCTCCGGCGATGGCCCCTCCCCTCCCTCCTGCCTGATTCGTTCGCGCGTATACTCGCCCCGTGAGAGCGCGGGCATACGCTGCCGCTTCCGCCGAGCCCTCAGCGCTCTGAACGAGCGAACGACCCGGCCGCGCGTAGCCCGTCTCACTCTCACCGGCCCGGAAGACGAAGTACTCACCACGAAGGCGCCCGGTAGCCGCCTTCGCGTCACTAGGTGACGCCTCGGCATTCCAGATGCGCAGCTGCAGCGCGCCATTCGACAGTGCGCCGCGAACCAGGAGACGAGCTTTCTCCGTCGTGCGGCTGGAGAAATAGCCGTGCTCGAGCGCAATGAGCTGTCCCGTCACCTCAGTGCCGCGTATTGCGAGCTCGAGGACCTCTTCGTAGGTGCCGTCTGGCGAAGAGAAATGCCACTCGCCGGCGAAGTCCTCGGCCGTACCCGCTCGGTTCAGATCCTGCGCCAGTGCCGGACCCGCAGCCAGCAGTATCGCCGCGCCCGCCACCTCGATGGGCCGGGCAAGGTGTATTGGAACGAGCGAAAACATGGTTCTCTCCTGACGTTAGGCAGCAGCCTGTCGTGAACCTCGATCGACACCAGCACCTTCGATCCTCGCGATCTGCGCGTCCTGCACGCGCGCGAGGAGGATCTGCGCCGTAAGCGCTCCGATGAGCGCCATGAACATGTCCCACTGCGTGTCCCAGACATCGCCCTGCGTGCCGAGGAACGCGTCGGCCGATTCGCCACCCGCCAGAGCCGCCCCCCACTCGACGAACTCGTAGCACGCGCTGACCGCGAGACAGATCGACGTGACGATGAAGAACAACCACTTCCCCCGCGTGAGCGGCGAACGCCGCAGCAGGATCTCCCGGGCCACCAGCGCCGGCACGAACCCCTGCATGAAATGGCCGATCCGATCGTAGTTGTTCCGCGCGAAGCCGAACCAGTCCTGCATCCAGAAGCCGAGCGGGACCTTCGCGTACGTGTAATGCCCGCCGAGCATCAGGATCAGCGCGTGCACGAGGATCAGCCAGTACAGGAGGCGCGTGAGCGGGAAGCGCCGACGTGTCGCGAGCAGAACCGGAACGGCGAGGAAGATCGGGAAGACTTCCAGCCACCAGGTCGTCCGATCGGCGGGCCCGATACCCGAAACGATCAGCGCCAGGGCGCCGGCGAGGAGAAGAACGATCCCTTCGGTACGAGTGAGCAAGCGCTGGGGTGTTCGAGAAGCTCGGGCGACGGGAGTAGACAGGGTGGCTAAGATCATACGACTCCCTTTCACCTGTCGCCAATGCCGAACGGTTCGCCCTCTCCGCTCGATCTCGATCACGCCACCATGCAACGGCTCGGACGCCAGGTCGCCGACACGGTGGCCGAGCATCTCTCTTCATTCCGTGAGCAGCGCGTGCTCACGAATGGGCTTCCGCCCGAGACGCGGACGCGGCTGCGCCAGGCGCCGCTCGAGAGCCCGGTCCCGTTCGATGACCTGCTTCGCGAGCTGCGCGATGACGTCTTCCCGTTCTCGGCGCGCGAGCCGCATCCGGGCTTCATGGCGTACGTGCCGGGGTGTCCGACGTTCCCCGCCGTGCTCGGCGACTGGCTCGCGACCGGCTACAACTTCTTCGCGGGTGTTTGGCCCGTGGCCGAAGGGCCTAACGCGGTGGAGCTCGCGGTGCTCGAGTGGTTCAGGCAGTGGACCGGCATGCCGACGGGTACCGGTGGCCTGCTCACGAACGGCGGATCGGGGGCGACGCTCACCGCGATCATCGCCGCGCGACACGCAGCGGTCGGGGACGACGCCAGCCGGCTCCCGCGCCTCACACTCTATGCGTCCGATCAGGCCCACTCGGCGGCGCTGCGCGCGGCGTGGATCGCTGGCGTCCCGCGGACGCAGGTCCGGGTGCTGCCGAGTGACGAGGACTATCGCCTGCGTCCTGACGATGTTCGCCGGGCCATCGCGGAGGACCGAGCCGCCGGGCTCATTCCGCTCGCCGTCGTGGTGAGCGCAGGTACGACGAACACGGGAGCGGTCGATCCGCTCGACGAGATGGCCGACCTGTGCGCGGAGGAGAAGACCTGGCTGCACGCGGACGCCGCGTACGGCGGTTTCGCGGTGCTGACCGAGCGCGGCGCGAAGCAGCTCACTGGACTTGGGCGCTGCGACTCGGTCGCACTCGACCCGCACAAGTGGCTGTTCGTGCCGTTCGAGTGTGGTTCGCTTCTGGTGCGCGAGCCCGAGCGGCTGCGCGCGGCATTCCAGGTGCTCCCCGACTATCTGCGCGACGTCGCGGCCGGGCAGGATGGCGTCAACTTCGCCGACTACGGCGAACAGCTCACGCGTCAGTCGCGCGCGCTCAAGGTGTGGCTCGGCGTGAAGTACTTCGGCCTCGCGGCGATTCGTGGCGAGATCGATCGCGCGATGGATCTCGCCCTGTATGCGGAGCAGCTCGTGCGATCGGAGCCGCTGCTCGAGGTGCGCTCACCGGCGCAGTTGGGCGTCCTCTGCTTCCGCGTCCATCCGAAGGGCATGGATGATGAAGCGGCGCTCGACGCGCTCAACGAGCGCGTGAACGCCGCGATGGGCGCAGACGGGCGGTACCTCATCTCCTCCACCCGCCTGCGCGGATCGTTCACCCTGCGGATGTGCATCCTCGGCTTCCGGACGACGACCGCGGACGTAGAGGGTGTCGTCAGGACTGTCCTCGAGTGTGCAGCAGCTATGCCGGTGTGAACACTTCGCCGCACCGGTTACACATGAACGACCGTTCCCACCGCTGGTACAGCTCGGGAAACTTCAGCGCATTGTACGCCTTTGCCTGGAGCGCGAAGCGAACGGACGCCGCCGTCATGGCGATCCCGATCAGGTCTCCGGGGCCGGGGTGAGCGAGGCTGCCGAGCGTCATGAAGCCGACGATGCCGGCGGCGATCGACCAGAGGATCGTGTGCTTCTTGGCCGGCGGCGACGCCTGCTTCGACAGTGCCGTCTGCTGTTGCCCCGTCGTATGGGTGCTCGCGCTCCCGAACGCCGCGCCACCTCCGCCGAACGCTGAGCCCATGGTCTGGCTCTGGGTGTTGATCGTCGACAACCCTTCCTGATAGATCAGCGAAAGCCGACGGACTTCGGCCGCACCGCACTTGGTGCACGCCAGGTTCGTCATCGTCATCCGTGCCGGCTCGGGTACGAAGTTGGTCTGCAGAGACATGGTCGGCTGTTGGTCGAGGTAAAGAACGGGCGAGACGGTGCGCGACGCACCGATCAGAACTTCCAGGTCGCGCCGAGACCGAGGGTGCCATAGCCGAAGCCGATCTGACCCTGGAGCGCCATCTTCGGCGTGACGAAGTAGCGGAGGCCCGCCTGGCCGGCGAAGTCCAACCCGTTCGCTTCGGCAGATGTCGCGATGCCCGACCCTTCCCACGACGCGTTCACGATCGAGTAGACGAGCGCGAGTCCGGCATACGGGTCGAGCTTCTTGTTGCTCGCGACGACGAAGTGGTAGTTGCTGAAGACCTGCAGCGGGATGACGGAATACTTGTAGCTGCCCAGCGCCGCGAAGTCGTTGCTCCACGAGTAGTAGTCGACACCGACGCCGCCACCGATGATGCCCGGGCCATACTGGCCGGCCTTCGTGAACCCCTTCTCGAGCTGTCCGCCGAACGCGACGGCGCCGTTCAGATTCCCGATCCACACGCGGGGGCCGGCGTAGAACGGGCCGCTCTCGAACTGGCCGGTCGGCGCCGACTCGGCGCTCGATGCGGGCTGCGTTGCCGGGCGGGCCTGCCCGAACGCCGCCGACGTGAAAACGACCGACACCGTGAGGGCTGCTGCGAGGCTGGATCTCATTGGTGGACTCCCGTGGTGTGCGCCGTGTGATGGCTGCGCGGTTGCGGGCACCCGCTTCCGCGTGCTAGCGTTGCGACGGAATCGCTTGACACGCATTGCGCAGATGCGCGAGAGAAACCGTCATCGCGACGCGTGGCTCCGGATTCACCCAAGCGCCGTAACCCCGTGCGCTCGAACCGCCCATGACCGAACGACGGGCGTTGGACGATCTCTTCAGCGCGGCATACGAGGAATTGCGCCGCCTCGCAGCGTCGGTGCGCCGCAACGACCCCGCGGCGACGCTCAGTCCAACTGCGCTCGTGAACGAGGCGTGGCTCAAGCTCGCCGACTCGCCATCCGTTGCCGACACGTCGCCGCTGCACTTCAAGCGGATCGCCGCCCGCGCGATGCGGCAGGTGCTCGTCGAGGCGGCGCGGCGACGTACCGCCGACAAGCGCGGTGGCGGCGCGGCCGTCGTCACGTTCGATGACGCGATCGGCGCGATGACGACCGCCGAGGATGTCCTCGGTCTCGACGCTGCACTCGAGGCGCTGGCGAAGCTCGAGCCGCGTCAGGCGCTGATGGTGGAAAGCCGGTTCTTCGGCGGCCTCGATGTCGCCGAGACCGCGCAACTGCTCGACGTCTCGGAGGCAACGGTGCTGCGTGATTGGCGCGCGGCAAAGGCGTGGTTGTCACGCGAGCTCCGGCAGCACACATGACCGGCTCGGGTACGAACAGCTCCCGCTGGGCACGCGTGCAGCTGGTCTTCCACACCGCCGCCGACCTGCCCGAGGGCGAACGACGCGAATACGTCGCCGAGGAGTGCGCCGACGATCCGACGTTGGCGGATGAAGTGATGGCGCTGCTCGAGGAAGACGCGCGCGGTACCTCGCTGCTGGACCGCGACGTGTCGCACGTCGCTCGCGCGGTTCTCGATGTGCGCGCGACGCCCGTCGTGCCGCTCGATGCGTTCGGCCCGTATCGCATCGGACCCATGTTGGGGGAAGGCGGCATGGGCGTCGTGTATCTCGCCGAACGTGCAGACCTCGGAAGCAAGGCGGCGATCAAGATTCTGCGTGATGCATGGCTCTCACCCACACGTCGCGAGCGGTTTGCCGCCGAGCAGCGGACGCTCGCGCAGCTGAATCATCCCTCCATCGCGCGGCTGTTCGACGCCGACACGTTGCCCGACGGGACGCCGTGGTTCGTCATGGAGTACGTCGAGGGCATGCCGCTCACGGCGTACTGCGACACGCATGCGTCGACGATCACGCAGCGCCTGCGGCTGTTGCGCGACGTGTGCGAGGCGGTACAACACGCGCATCGTCACGCGATCATCCACCGCGATCTCAAGCCGTCGAACATTCTCGTCACGGAGGACGGGACGGTAAAGCTGCTGGACTTCGGGATCGCGAAGCAGCTCGAGAGTCTCGAGGCCGCCGACCTGACGCGCACGGGGTTTCGCGCGATGACGCCGGCCTACGCGGCGCCGGAACAGGTCCGCGGGGACCGGCTCGGCATTCACACCGACGTGTATTCGTTAGGCGTGGTGTTGTACGAGCTGCTCGTCGGCCGTCTGCCGTTCGACTTCACCGACAAGACGCCGGGGGACGTCGAGCGGTCCATCCTCGAGGAGGAACCGGAGCGGCCGTCAGTCGCCGCGCGCGCGATGCCGGCGTTGCCGATTGGCAACTCGCGCGTGCAATCGGCGAGCAAGGCGCAATGGGCCGACCTCGACGTGCTGTGCCTCAAGGCGATGCACAAGGATCCGGCGCGACGGTACGCTTCCGTCGAAGCGCTGGTGCGCGACATCGATCACTACCTCGCCGGCCAGCCACTCGAGGCGCGACGCGATTCGCTCCGCTACCGATCGGGCAAGTTCGTGCGTCGCAACTGGCGACAGGTGCTGTATGCGTCGCTGGTGTTCCTCGGCACCGTTGGTCTGGTTGTGTTCTATACACTGCGGCTCACGAGCGCACGCAACGATGCGTTGGCCCAGGCGGCCCGCACCGAGCGCATTCAGCGCTTCATGACCGACCTGTTTCAGGGCAACGAGGACGAGGCGGTTGGACCGGCTGACACGCTTCGCGTGGTCACGCTGGTCGATCGCGGGGCGCAGCAGGCACGATCGCTGGACCGCGATCCGGCGGTGCAGGCCGAGCTGTTCGAGACGCTCGGGCGGCTGTACCGCACACTCGGCAGGCTGACGCCGGCCGATTCGCTTCTCCGCGCGGCATTGGCCAGTCGCCGCGCGCTCTACGGGCCAACGCATCCGGCGGTCGCCTCGAGCCTGATCGCGTTAGGCGAGCTGCGCCTCGCACAGGCCGAATACGACAGTGCCGAAGCCCTGATCCGCGACGGCATGGCGATCGCCAGGCGAACCGTGTCACCGACGGATCCCACGATCGCCCGGGCAACCACCGCGCTCGGCCAGGTCCTGTCGGAGCGCGGCGAGTACGCGAAGGCGGAACCGGTACTGCTCGAGGCGGTTCGCCTGCAGACGCGTGGCGATACGGTGACTCCCGCGCTCGCGAGCGCCCTGACCGACCTGGCCAACACGTACTACTACGTCGGACGGTATGGGACATCCGACTCGCTGAATCAACGCGTGTTGGCGATGGACAGGGATCTCTACGGCCCGCGTCACGCCTACGTCGCCGACGTGCTCATCAATCTCGGCGCGATTCGCTTCGAGTGGGCGAAGTTCGCGGAGGCGGAGCAGTACTACCGCGAGGCGCTGTCGATCAACGAGGCCTGGTACGGTCCGAACCATCCGGAGACGGCGTCGAATCTCACGGCGTTAGGCCGCGCACTGGCATCGGAGCAGCGACTGGAGGAGGCGGACACGGTGCTGCGCAGGGCGCTCGACGTCTCCGAGCACGTGTACGGTCCGGTGCATCCGCGAGTCGCGAGCGCGCTGAACGAGCTCTCGCGCGTGAAGCAGAGCGAGAAGAAGCTCGACGAGGCGGAGGCGGGATTCCGGCGGATGGCGGACATCTACAAGTCCGTGTACAACGACCATCACTACGTGATCAGCGTCGCGCTGTCGAACATCGCCGGGGTGTTGCAGGAGCGGCAGCAGTACGCGCAGGCCGAGGCGCTGTTTCGCGAGGCGATTCGTCGCTACGACGGCCTGCTGGCGCCGGACCATCAGCTCGTGGGCATCGCGCGGAGCCGTCTCGGGCGAGTGCTGCGGCTCGACCGTCGATTCGCGGACGGCGAGAAGGAGAGCGCGGCGGGCCTTGCGATTCTCCTGAAGCAGTCGACGCCGCCGGTGCTGTGGGTGCAGCGAACGCGGAGCGACCTGGGGATCGATTACGATTCGTTAGGCCGACGCGCGGATGCGGCGAAGGTGCGGTCGGACAGCGCGGCCATGCCGACGAAGTAGCGGTCAGACGGCGCCCGCGAGATACGTTTTGCGCAGCCGTTCGGGAAACTTCTCGATCGCATAGCGCAACATGGTTCGTGGCATGACGCGACAATGCGTCCGAAGGAAGGCCTCCTCAACAGGTCTACTTCGGTTCCCCACCTCGCGCAGCATCCAGCCGACGGCCTTGTGAATCAGGTCGTGCGAGTCATGGAGCAACATCTCCGCGATACGCATCGTCGGCGCAAACTCCCCTACCCGGATCCAGTAGGACGTCGCGATGATGGCGATGCGGCGCTCCCACAGATGCTGCGACCGCGCCAACTGCTCGAGGGGTCCGATGGCGTTCGGCAACACGTGGGGACCGACGATCTGCGCCGCCGACGAGTCCACCAGGTCCCAGTTGTCGATGTATCGCGTGTGCGCGAGATAGGCGTTGTAGATGGCCGCCCGATCGACGTCGGTCCCGCGCGCGTGCGCGTCGACGAGCAGCAGCAGCGCGAGGAGACGCTCCTCGTGCCACTCGGAGCGAAGCAGGGAAAGCGTATCGTCGAGCGATAACGACCGGTGCGCGCGAGCCACACGCCGAGTCGCTGGAACGCGTACGCCCAGGAAACGATCGCCTTCCGCGTACTCGCCGGGTCCGGTCTTGAAGAACCGCTGCAGATGCACTGCGTCCTCTTTGTTCGCCTCGGCCCGAAGCGCGGCTCGGATCGCGCGCAGGCTAGCGTCACCCATGCGCGCGTTTCCGCCTGACGTCACCCACCATCACCCACGTCACGACAGCGGCGACAGCACAGAGCATCGCGCAGATCCACATTGCGCGCGCGAATCCCTGCGTCAGGCGGAGGCCGGACAGCCGCTCCAGCCCACCCATGCCCGCCGCCGCTGGCAGCGCCGCGGCTGACAGCAGGCCAGCCAATCGAGCCGCGGCGTTGTTCACGCCCGACGCGACACCGGCATCGCCCTCGGGCGCAGCGCCAAGCACCGCCGCGGTGAGCGGAGCAACGAGCGCCGATAGGCCAAGCCCGAAGACGATGACCGCCGGCAACACCGTCGTGACGTAGCTCGCGCCGGGCGCGACCCGCGAGAAGAGCAGCATTCCGGCGCCCGCGATGAGTGCGCCCGTCACCATCGGGATGCGTGCGCCGTAGCGATGCGCGAGACGCCCCGCCAACGGCGACAGCGTGAGCATCAGCGCGTTCGCCGGCAGCAGTGACGCACCACTCCGGAGCGCCGAGTATCCCAGGTTTCCCTGCAGTTGGAGGATCAGGAGGAGGATGACGCCGCTGAGCCCCGCATAGATCAGTACCGTAGCGATGTTCGCGCCGGTGAAGGGCCGTGAGTGGAACAACGACGGCGGCAACAGCGGCGCCTCCGTGCGATGCTCGACGACCGCGAAGGCGACGAGCAGCAGTGCACCCGTGCCTAACGATCCCAGTATGATCGGTTGTGTGAATCCGGCGCGTGGGCCGTTGATGAGCCCAGCCGTCAGCGCGCCGAGGCCGGTGACCATGAGCGCGGCGCCGGTGTAATCGATACTGTGCTCCTTGCCACGCGCGTCACCGCGACTCGTATCCTGTCCGCCTGACGCCAGCCAGGCCGCCGTGAGCGCCACCGGCGCGATGGCCGCGAACACCCAGCGCCACGACGCAGCGTCCACCAGCCATCCGCCGATGAGCGGACCGAGGGCCGACGACACGCTGGACCAGCCAGCCCATCGACCGATCGCCGTGCCTCGCTCTTCCTCGCTGAACGACGCCTCGAGCATCGCGAGGCTGTTCGGCACCAGCATCGCGCCGGCGGAGCCCTGCACGAACCGCAATCCCAGCAGCACCATGTCGCTTGGTGCCAGCGCGCACCCGGCCGTGGCGATCGCGAAGGCGACGGCGCCGGTCACGAACAGCTTCCGGCGTCCGTAGCGGTCGCCTAACGCGCCGCCGAGCAGCGTCAAGGCGCCCAGCGCGAGCAAGTACGCGTTGATCACCCACTGCACGCCCTCGAGCCCCAATCCCAGATCGCGCGCGATGGCCGGCAGCGCGACGTTGACGACGGTGCCCTCGAGAAAGACCGCTCCCGATCCGACGATCGACGCAGCCAGCGTCCGCCGGCCCGCCGACGACCCGAGCGCGATAGCGCTCACACGCGCGGACGCCGCTCCAGAGACTTCACATACGGCGGATCCACCAGGGCTAGCAGCTCCGGATGCAGGCCGAGCCATTTGCGGACGAACGGGCACGTCGGCACCACGCGAAATCCGCGGTCGCGCGCGTAGTCGAACGCCGCCATCGCCAGTGCCTCAGCCACGCCATGACCGCGGCCACCGGCCGGCACGTAGGTGTGCTGAATGTCGATGAGCTTCGGGCCGACGCGGAGGTACGTCAGCTCGGCCTCCTCGCTATCGCCCTCCAGGCGAACGGTGAAGCGTCCAGCCTTCTCGTCGTGTTCGACGTTCATTCCTCTCTCCGTGGCATCGGGCAATCGACAGCATACATGGGTGACTCGCGTCCCTCGGCCGTCATCAACAGCATCGTGGTGCGACCGAACCAGGTGACGCCTTCGCCTCCCCATTCTCCGATGCCCATCGTGTTGCAGACCGCCGGCGGAACGTCGCCGATGACTCGGCCCGTCATGGCGTCGGTAGCGAACACGTAGACCTGCGCGTACGTGCGGACCGCGAGGTATCGCGCGTCGGCCGAGAGGGACGCGTCGGTGATCGTGCGAAGCGGCGCGGAGCCGGGGACTACGGGAAGGCTGTCCACGAGTTGCGCGATCGCGGGGACGCCGCGTGTCCAGGCGTCGGCAGGCAGACGAAAGACGAGCGCCGGCCGGCGACGGCCCGCGGCGTCGCGGAGCTCGCGCTTCGTGATGAAGTACAGATCGGCGTTAGGCGCGACGTACATCGCCTCGACGTCGTGCGGCCCGTCGGCGTACGAATAGACGAGCGACTGCGGCGTCACGTCCCCGATGAAGCCGGCCTGCGCCGCCGTCGGCTCGGCGACGCGATACACGACGCGAGAGGGACGCTTCGCGCTGTTGTCGCCGGTGTCGCCGATGTAGACGCACTCGCCAGGCGTCGTGCGCACCGAGTCCCGCGTCCCGGGCGCCATGCACGGGCCGACTGACGCCGACTCCCAGTCCACGTTCGACGCTCCCGCCACGCGCCACACGCCGCGATCCGCGCCCGTGGTATCGAGCGCGAAGAGCCACGGGTCGTTGCCCGAGTCGTTGACCGTGAACCAGACGCCGGGTTGGGTATGCGACAGCGCAGCCGT
>Ga0310810_10007925_pt1 | contig 12176 bp, 13 predicted proteins | sample NCmetagenome_FD_207641 | JGI IMG/M metagenome (GOLD analysis project Ga0310810, IMG submission 207641) | Soil microbial communities from experimental microcosm in Duke University, North Carolina, United States - NC | ecosystem: Engineered > Artificial ecosystem > Soil microcosm > Unclassified ...
CCGGATGACATTCAGTACATAAACGCGCACGGAACGTCGACGCCGGCGAACGACCTCAATGAAACGCTCGCGATCAAAGCTGTGTTCGGCGATGCGGCCAAGACGGTCAACGTCAGCTCGACTAAATCCGCGACTGGGCACATGCTAGGGGCAGCAGGTGCTGTGGAGTTCGTGGTCAGCACGCTGGCGGTGCAGGATGGAATTATTCCACCGACGATCAATTACGAGACGGCCGATCCCGAGTGCGATCTCGACTATACGCCGAACAAGCCGGTGAAGCGGGATGTCAACGCCGTATTGAGCAACAGCTTTGGATTCGGCGGACATAATACGACGCTCGCCGTACAGCGTTACTCGGAGTAGCGAAATGACATCCAACGCCGACTTCGATCTCGAGCGCATCTGGGATGCGCCGCTTCGTCGAGTCGGAGAGAAAGTCCTCGACGGAATTCGGCTCGACGATGCCGATGCGGTAACGATGTTTCGCTCGCCCGATCTGCTCGGACTTGGAGCGCTCGCCGCGCACGTGAATCAGCGCCTTCATGGCGATGTGGTGACGTTTGCTGCAAATCAGCACATCAATCCCACAAACGTCTGCTATCTGCGCAAGACGTGCGTGTTCTGCTCTTTCGCGCGACTTCCGAAGGAAGACGGCGCGTATCGCTATACGATGGATCAGATCCTCGCTGAGGCAGCGCCTGCGGGGAATGGACTGACGAAGGAATTCCACATCGTTGGCGGGCTCGACATGCATGCGGGACTCGGGTACTACAGCGACATGTTCCGCGAGCTCAAGGCGCATTTCCCGCACGTTCACATCAAGGGACTGACTGCGGTCGAGATTGCGCACATAGCGCGCATCGAGAAAATGTCCATCGAGGATGTTTTGATTGCTCTGCGTGAAGCCGGTCTGGACACGCTGCCAGGTGGTGGCGCGGAAGTTTTTGGCCGCGGTGTACGAATGGAAATCGCAGACAAGAAGCTCGCAGCCGAGGATTGGATCAAAGTTCACCGCACCGCGCATCAGCTGGGCATTCGCTCGAACTGCACGATGCTCTACGGTCACGTCGAAACTATCGAGGATCGTGTCGAGCATCTCGGAATTCTTCGATCGCTGCAGGACGAGACAGGCGGATTCCTCGCGTACATTCCGCTCGCGTACCATCCCGATCACAACGAGCTCGGGAAGGAGCTAGGTCGTGAGGGAACTGCAACGACGGGCTTCGACGATCTGCGCAATCTTGCTGTTGGAAGATTGTTCCTCGACAACTTCCTGCACATCAAGACGCACTGGATCATGGTGACGCAGTTCCTCTCGCAGGTATCGCTTTCGTTTGGAGTGAACGATCTCGAGGGAACCGTCGTTCGCGAGAAGATTTATCACGAAGCTGGTGCAACGACGCCGCAAGCGATGGCTCTCGATGACATCATCAAACTGATCCGCGACGCCGGAAAAATTCCGGCGGAGCGTGATTCCTTCTACAACATTTTGCGCACGTTCAACGGTCCACACGCGGTGGCTGCATGACGCTGAGAATCGGGCGCATTCCTTACATCAACTGCTATCCCGTGTACGGGGCAATCGATCGCGGGATCGTGCCATTGGCCGGCGAGCTTGTCGATGGAGTGCCGACTGCATTGAACGCGCGAATGGCATCGGGCGATCTCGATGTCAGCGTCGTGTCAGCTGTTGAGTACGCGCGCGATTCGCGGCGGTATCTGCTTCTGCCCGACCTCGCAATTTCATGCGACGGCCCGGTGCGAAGCGTGATGTTGTTTTCAAAGCGGCCGGCCACGGAGCTTACCGGAAGAAAAGTCCTGGTGAGTCGCAGCTCCATGACGAGCGTTGCATTGCTGGAGCTTTTGTTCGAGAACGTATGGCATGCTCATCCGGTTTTTGCGCCGACAGATGCCGAGATCAGCGATGTCGCTCGTTTCGACTCGGAAGAACATGATGCTCGGCTCGTAATTGGCGATGCTGCTCTGTTGCTTGAAAGTACAGGCAACGGGACATATGAGCATGCGTACGATCTCGGTAACACATGGAAGCAGTGGACTGGATTGCCGTTCGTGTTTGCTGTTTGGGTCGCTCAGCGAAACGTCGCAGTCGATGAAGCGCTTGCTGCACATGCTGCATTGATCAATTCACGCAACTGGGGAATCGAACATGTATCCGATCTCGCGCGGCAGGCGTCACAGGCAACCAGCGTTACTTACGAAGCGTGTGAAGCATATCTGTCCGGTCTCGATTACGGTCTTTCATATCCGCACCTTGCGGGATTGACCGAGTTTTATCGCCGGCTCGTTGAGCGCGGCAGCGTTCCAAACGGCACTTTGACTTTTCTTCCGGCGGCATAGCAGTGCGCGACTTACTCGATTTCTACAAGAACGCTCCTCTCGTGGAGCTGGGTGCCGAAGCCGATCGAGTGCGCGAGCGGCTGCATCCCGGAAACGTCGTCACGTACATCATCGACCGGAACATCAACTACACGAACGTCTGCGTCGCTGATTGCGGGTTCTGTGCGTTTTATCGCCGGCCGAAGCATGGAGAGGGATACACACTCTCGTTCGAGCAGATCGGTGCAAAGATCGATGAAGCGAAAGCGCTCGGCGCAGTTCAGATTCTGATTCAGGGCGGGCATAACCCCTACATTCCGTTCCAGTGGTATCTCGACTTGATGTCATACATCAAGCGCAATCATCCAATTCACATTCACGGATTCAGTCCGAGTGAAGTGGATTTCTTTGCGAAGCTGTTTCGGATGGAAGCGATCGATGTGATTCGCCAGCTTCGGTCGGCGGGACTCGATTCGATTCCGGGCGGCGGCGGGGAGATTCTCGTGCAGCGCGTTCGCGACATGGTCGCGAAAAAGAAAGCGGGTGCAGATCGCTGGCTCGAGATCATGGAGCTCGCGCACGGCGAAGGAATGAAAACTTCCGTGACGATGATGTATGGCATTGGCGAAACGCTCGAAGAGAGAATGGAGCATCTCGAGCGGGTTCGTGAAGTCCAATCACGCACTGGAGGATTCACGGCATTCATCTGCTGGCCGCTTCAGCCGGAGAACACTCCGACGATGTCGCACCAGCCGAAAACGGGTGCAGATGAATACCTGAGAACGGTTGCGATTTCGCGAATCGTTCTGGACAACGTTCCGAATCTTCAGTCCAGCTGGGTGACGATGGGAATGAAGGTCGGCCAGATCGCTCTGCGATTCGGATGCAACGACTTCGGCTCGCTGATGATCGAAGAAAATGTCGTATCGGCGGCGAACACTACGCATCGCACCAGCACGGCCGAGATGGAGCGACTGATCACCGACGCCGGATTTACGCCGATGCGGCGGCGACAGGATTACTCGATAATCGAAACGCCGGCGAATGCCGCCTGAGCGGCGGAGTATCGTCCGCACCGGCATCGGCTACGACTCTCACCGCTTTGCTCCCGGAATCCCATTGATACTGGGTGGCGTGAGAATCCCTTTTGAAAATGGACTTCTTGGCCACTCCGATGCAGACGCCGTCGCGCATGCACTCACCGACGCAATACTCGGCGCCGCGTGCGAAGGTGACATCGGGTCGATCTTTCCGAACACCGATCCTGCGAACAAGAATCGCAACTCCATGGAGATGCTGCGAATCGTTGTCGAGCGTGTCGAGTCGAAAGGTTTTGTGGTTGCCAACACAGACATCGTGGTCGTAGCAGAAACACCGGCGATCGGACCGCATCGCGCCGCCATGCGTGACAATATCGCGCGAACTCTGCACGTGCCCACCGGGGCTGTGAGTATCAAGGGCAAGACCAACGAAGGAATGGGCTGGATTGGCAACGGTGAAGGCATTGCCTGCATTGCAATCGCCAGCCTCGCGCAGCGAACCGGGTGAACATCGAAGCGATAATCGATTCACTCAGCCGCCTTCCCGTTGGCGTGCTGTATCTCGCCATCACAGGAATCTCGGCAATTGAAAACATTTTCCCTCCATTTCCGGCGGACGCAGTGGTTGCGTTTGGAAGTTTTTTAGCTGCGCGAGGCAGAGGGTCACCATACACAACCTGGTTGTGCGCATGGGCCGGAAATATCATCGGCGCAGCGTTCATGTATTACGTCGGAAGGCGATACGGCTCCGGACGTTTCATAAACAGACTCGAAGGATGGGTCGGGAAGAATGCCGAAGAGCGGTTCATGAAGCTGTATGACAGATATGGATTGCCGGCGCTGTTCGTCAGCAGATTCCTTCCGGCAGTGCGCTCACTGGTGCCCCCGCTTGCAGGAGCGATGAAGCTTCCTCCTCTGCCCGTAGCGCTGGCCGTATCGTCTGCATCCGGCATCTGGTTCGCATTCATTACGTGGATTGCATTTCGCGCCGGATCCGACTGGGACGTGTTGTACGCGCAGATTGTGAAGTCGAGCAAGCTGCTCGGCGGTGGCGTGACCGTTCTCATTGTTCTCGTCGCCATATTCCTCTACGTGCGATACCGAAGGAAAAAACCGTGAGCACCGCGGCCCTGGCCCAGATTCCGGACGAGCTGTCGCGCGCGTTTTATCTCGAGCGTTTCCACGATTTCCTCGCGGTGGAGAAGGGAGCTTCAGCGCGTACCGACGAGGCGTACCTGCGCGATCTCGCGCGGTTCGCGACTTTTGCACGACTCAAGGGAGCAGCAGCGCCAACGAATGTTGGCGCTCGCACGCTGAGAGAGTACGTCTACCATCTGAAGGATCTTGGACTTTCGCCGGCATCCATTCGCAGAAACGTTTCAGCCGTTCGCAGCTATTTCCGGTTCATGCTCGACGAAGGTCACGTCGTGCGCGATCCCAGCGAGCGTCTCGAGACGCCAAAGCGATGGCGAACTCTTCCCGAAGTTCTTACGGTCGAGGAAGTCACGAAGCTCATTGCTGCGCCGTCGCTCGATGAGCCGCTGGCATTTCGTGATCGTGCAATGCTCGAGCTGGCGTATGGCGCGGGGCTTCGCGTTTCAGAATGGATTTCCGTTGGTGTCCGCGATGTTTTGATGGACGAGCACCTCGTTCGAGTTTTTGGAAAGGGCAGCAAAGAGCGAGTGGTTCCAATTGGTCGCGGTGCAATCGGCGCCGTTGCGATCTACCTGCGCGAGCTGCGTCCGAAACTGGAGCACGGTAAGGGTAAGGGGATTCTGTTTCTCAATTCGCGCGGCGATCCGCTCTCGCGAATGGGGGCGTGGAAAATTCTGCGGAAATACGTGTCCCAGGCGGGGATTACCAAGCGCGTGACGCCCCACACGCTGCGTCATTCGTTTGCCACTCACCTGCTGGAAGGTGGCGCCGACCTGCGCGCAGTGCAGGAAATGCTGGGACACGCCGATATTTCGACGACGCAGATTTACACGCATGTAGACCGGGAATATCTCCGGACAGTTCATCGACAGTTTCATCCACGATCATGATTCTCGTCATCGACAACTACGACTCCTTCACGTACAACCTCGTCCAGTATCTCGGCGAGCTTGGTGAGGATCCGGTCGTGCGCAGGAACGATGCGATCATGCTCGATGAAATCGAATCGATGGCGCCAACGGGAATTGTCATTTCGCCGGGGCCGGGAGTTCCCGGAGATGCCGGGGTGACCATCCCAATGCTGAAGCGATGGGGACCAACGATTCCGACGCTCGGAGTTTGTCTCGGCCATCAGGCGATCGCGGAAGCATTTGGTGGCCGGGTCACGCTTGCGCCGGTGTTGATGCACGGCAAGACATCATCTGTTCATCATGACGGTAAAGCGCTTTTTCATGGCATCCCTTCGCCTCTCAGAGTTATGCGCTATCATTCTCTTACAGTCGAGCATGACTCACTGCCCGATGAGCTGGAAGTGATTGCGTGGGGCGAGGATGACAAGTCAGAGATACACGCGATCAGACACAAGGAGCACCCCGTTTGGGGTGTTCAGTTTCATCCGGAGTCGGTTATGACTGAATATGGTCGTGAGATTCTCGGAAATTTTCTAACCCTCGCACGATGAATCGACTTTTCGTTTCGCTCGCCGCATTTGCGGCGATTGCCGTTTCAGCCGGTGCGCAGGTACCTGCGCCCGCGCCCACACCGCCGGCCGTCAGTCCACCGATCGACACGTCATACGTCGAGTACCGTGAGAGCTGGATTACGCTGCCGCTCGGAATCGGTTTCCGCATTCCTTCATACAATCGCGTCGACGGCGCGGTTATACCGTGGGGTCCGAAGATTTCTCTGGCTGACGAGCGCATTGAAATCGATCCGACGATTGCATATCGGTCTCACATCGGAAAGATCGATCCCTTCGTGTTGTTCAAAGCGCGGACGAGGGAGCCGTTGGGAATCGGTGTCGAGCTGGCAGGAGGACGGGGCACGTTCACGAATGATGCGTGGATTCGCTCGGACATTGTGAATTCTCTCGCCGCGCTTTTTGTCGGCAGTGATTCGAGAAATTATTTCCGGTCGGATCGCTATTGGGGATTTGTTTCCAAGGAAATCGGGTTCACTCACGGGACGTTGACGCCGGCGGTGGGAGCCCGCTTCGAGGATGATTGGTCCACTGGTGTTCCAGTGCGACACACGAATGCGCCGTGGAGCATGTTCGGAAAAACCGACACCCTCAAGATGCGCCGCACGAATCCTTCAATTGACGAAGGGCGGATCAACTCGGGACTTGGTCGCGTTGTAGGCGAGTACGAGCGTGAGGGCGTGAAGGGATCGTTCGAGGGTTTGTTCGAACGCTCATTCAAGACGCCAGTGCGACACATTGTCACGAATGGGATTCCGATTGCGAACACAACCGACGCGGATTTCACACAGGTCACGCTTCATGCCGTCTTTGGGTTCCCGACTTTCCGAACTCAGCGCTTTGATTTTCGCGGTCACACAGTTCTCACCAACGGGTATCAGACGCCTCGCCAGCGCTTTGCTTACCTCGGCGGCGCGGGTACTCTCGCAACCGTTGATCTTCTCGCGCTCGGGGGAGACAAATTGTTTTTCGCCGAGGGTACGTATTCAGTTCCGCTCGAGCGTGTATTGCTCCCGGTAGTCGGCAGCCCAATCGTGAGCTTGCGCTACGCTGCTGGCTCCGCCGGATCGGGAGATCTGCCGGACTTCATTCAGAACATCGGTCTGGGGTTGGGAGTGAAGATGCTCAAGGTCGAGTATCACATCGATCCCAACTACAAGAAGACGAGCTTCACTCACAAGACGGCCTTTGCGGTTAGTCTCGATCTCGCATTGTAGAGACTACGGAGCGCACTGCTGACTGCTGACAAAGTGCAGTGCTGTTTGTCAAGCAGTCAGCAGTGCTGTTTGTCAGCAGTCAGCAGTGCAGTTAGTCCGTAATCCGCAGTATTTCGTTGCCGTAAGTTGCTGCCTGGCCTATATTTGAAGGCGTGAGTTTTGCATCCAGCCGCGCACTTCCAGGTGATGGGTGAGGACGCTCGTGGTGATTCCGGCGCGCCTCGCAGCGGTTAGACTCCCCCGCAAACCGCTTCGCCTCCTCGCCGGACTCCCACTCATCGTCAGAGTCTGGCAACGTGTCTCCTCAATGAAAATCGCCGATAAAGTGATCGTCGCCACCGACGATGAATCGGTCGCATCCGCCGTCCGCGATGCCGGAGCAGAATGCGCGATGACAAGCGACACGCATGCCTCTGGAACAGAGCGAGTTGCCGAAGTCGCACGCAAAGCCGAGTTCACGGACTATTCGACGATCGTCAACGTTCAAGGCGATGAGCCCTTCATCGGATGCGACGCAATCAAAGGCGCAGCTGATCTCGTCTCATCGAAGAAGTTTCCAATCGGAACATCGGCTTCGCCGGCTTCGTGGGACATCTCGAACAATCCCAACATCGTAAAAGTCGTGCGCGGCAATGACGGCCGCGCTTTGTATTTCAGCCGAGGGGCGATCCCGTTTCCGCGCGATGGTGCAGATTCAATCGAGATGAAGCCTCTGCAACACATCGGCGTATACGCTTACTCACGTGACGCCCTCGAGGATTGGATTTCGCTGCCACCCAGCGAGCTCGAGACCACAGAACGTCTCGAACAGCTTCGCCCGCTCGCTGCAGGAATTCCAATCGGAGTTGCAATCGCAAGCGAGCCACCCGCTGCAGGAATCGATACCGAAGAAGACTTGAGCCGCGCCAACGCGCGGTGGGACGCTTTCATCGCAGGAAGGTAGTAATGGCAAATCAGCAGACGCGGTACATCTTCGTGACCGGCGGCGTTGTTTCGTCGCTCGGAAAGGGAATTGCCGCAGCGTCCATCGGCCGCCTTCTGGTCGAGCGCGGACTTCGCGTTACGATCATGAAGTTCGATCCATACCTGAACGTCGACCCGGGAACGATGTCGCCGTTTCAGCACGGCGAGGTCTACGTCACCGACGATGGAGCCGAAACCGATCTCGATCTCGGTCACTACGAGAGATTCATCGATCGTTCACTCGCGCAGGCGAACAATGTTACGACAGGCCGCATTTACCTGAACGTCATCACCAAGGAGCGACGCGGTGAATACCTCGGCTCGACTGTTCAAGTCATTCCGCACGTTACCGACGAGATAAAAGCGGCGATGAAGCGCCTCGCTCCGGAGAGTGACGTCGTCATCGTAGAAATCGGTGGCACCGTTGGCGACATCGAGTCACTTCCTTTTCTCGAGGCAATTCGACAGTTCCGCCACGAAATCGGACGCGACAACGCGATTTTCATTCACGTCACTCTCGTTCCATTCATCGCTGCGTCGGGAGAAGTAAAAACCAAGCCAACTCAGCATTCAGTGCGCGAGCTGATGGAAATCGGAATTCAACCGGACATTCTCATTTGTCGTTGCGATCGGCCGTTGTCCGAAGATGTGAAGCGCAAGATCGCGCTCTTCTGCAACGTCGAATTCGGCGCAGTGATCGAAGCGCGCGACGTTCGCACGATCTATCAGATTCCGCTCGACTTTCATGAACAGGGCCTCGACGAGCGCGTCATGCATCGATTGTCGATGCTCGGCAAGAAATCGCCCGATCTCTCTTCATGGAAGCAGATGGTGCATCGCGTAATCAGCCCGTCCAATCGGGTGAAGGTCGCGGTCATCGGCAAATACACTGAGCTCGTCGATTCATACAAGAGCGTTCAGGAAGCATTGATCCATGGAGGAATCGCCAACGATGTCGGTGTAGACATTTCGTGGATGGCGAGCGACATGTTCACCGATCGCGCACGCACGCGTGAGCTGCTTGCTGAATTTCATGCGGTTTTGGTTCCCGGAGGTTTTGGTGTTCGCGGAATTGAAGGAATGCTCGAAGCAATCCGCTACGCCCGCGAATCCGGACTTCCTTTTTTTGGAATTTGCCTCGGCATGCAAACCGCGATCATCGAATTCGCACGCAACGTGATTGGGCTGGACGACAGCCATTCCAGTGAATTCGCTCCGGAGTGCGCTGATCCCGTCATTTCTCTGATGGAATCGCAGCAGCACGTGACCGACATGGGCGGCACGATGAGACTGGGCGCGTATCCGTGCAAGCTTGGGCAGGGAACTCGCGCTGCGGAGATCTATGGCGTTCCGCAGGTAAGCGAGCGACATCGTCACCGATACGAAGTCTCGAATAGTTATCGCGATGCATTTGTGGAAGCAGGTCTAACACTCAGCGGACTGTCTCCCGATGGCTCGCTCGTCGAGATCATCGAGCTTCAGACGCATCCGTGGTACATCGGCTGTCAGTTCCATCCCGAGCTTCAGTCGCGTCCAACGCGTCCCCATCCGTTGTTCGCGAGCTTCATCGGCGCAGCCGCCGAGACCAAGAAGACCCGCGCTGAGCGGCGCCGGCCTGCGCTCGAAAAAGTCGAGTAGATGGAATCGTTATTTCCGACGGACCGGCTGTTCCTCATCGCCGGTCCGTGTGTCGTCGAAGACGACGCGCTGAACTTGCGCGTTGCCGATGAGCTCGCTCGCATACAGCATCACGTCCCTGGTGGTGTGATCTTCAAGGCGAGCTTCGACAAAGCAAATCGATCGAACGCTGACGCAGCGCGCGGACCCGGATTTCACGAGGGTCTTGCTGCATTGGATCGAGTGCGAACCACGAGCGGGCTGCGCGTAATTACCGACGTGCATCTTCCCGAGCAATGCGGAGGAACGGCCGAGTTCGTCGATGCGCTTCAGATTCCGGCGTTTCTATGTCGCCAGACAGATTTGCTCGAAGCAGCGGGAGCGACAGGAAAGCCTGTGAATATCAAGAAGGGGCAGTGGCTGCATCCGGAAGGAATGCGGGGCGCTGTCGAAAAAGTGCGTGGTGCTCAATTCAACGGTGGGGCAGAGGTGGCCGTCACCGAGCGCGGTACGTTTTTCGGCTACGGGGATCTCGTCGTCGACATGCGATCGTTTTGTCGCATGCGTGAGGCGTGCAACGCGCCAGTGATATTCGACGCAACGCACAGCGTGCAGCGGCCCGGGCTTGGAGAACGTGGCTCGAGTGGCGGAGCGCGCGAATTCATTCCTCCACTTGCGTTGGCAGCCGTCGCCGCAGGCGCACAAGGAGTTTTCATCGAAACGCATCCAGATCCGGACAATGCGCCCAGCGACGGTCCGAACATGCTTCCCCTCGATCAGCTGGAGTCCCTTGTCGAGCGGTTAGTCTCTGTTTGGGAGACTGCTCGTCGATGACACGCGAGGAAATACTTGCGCGCGGAAGGCGGGTCGTCCGATTGGAAGCGGAAGCGCTCGTGGAAACCGAGAAACGCCTGGGCGAAAACTTCACGCGTGCAGTCGAAATTCTATCAAAATCGACTGGGCGAGCGATCGTTGCCGGCGTCGGAAAATCGGGTTTGATCGGAAGGAAGATCGCCGCGACTCTGACTTCAACGGGTACGCCCGCGACGTTTCTGCATCCCGCCGAAAGCGTTCACGGAGATCTCGGAATAGTTGGATCGTCGGACGTTGCCATCCTGATCTCCAAGAGTGGCGAATCCGACGAGATGCTTGCGCTCCTCGACCATCTCAAGCGACTGGGCGTTTGCACGATCGCAATCACCGCAAACACCGATTCGACACTCGCGCGTCACACCGACGTCCATCTCGATGGTTGGGTGCGTGAAGAAGCGTGCGTTCACGATCTGGCGCCCACGACGAGCACGACCGTTGCTTTAGCAATCGGTGATGCACTCGCAGTGGCACTCCTCGAGGAGAAGGGCTTCAAGGCTGACGATTTTGCGCGACTTCACCCCGGAGGTTCTCTCGGACGTCGACTGTTGACTAAGGTTAGAGACGTCATGGTGACCGGAACGCTTATTCCTGCACTACCGACAACTGCCACGATGAGGGAAGCGGTCGTTCAGCTCGCAGAAAAAAGAGGAATTACCGTCATTACAGGGGACCAAGGAGAAGTGCTTGGGGTTATCACTTCGGGAGATCTTACGCGCCTGATGGAGAGGGAAGAGAACGTTCTTCCCATCGGCGTAGCGCAAGTGATGACGTCAACGCCAAAAGTTGCGGAAGCAGACGAGCTCGGGAGCGCGGTGGTGTTTAGAATGGAGCAACATGGAATCATCTCGATGCCTGTCGTAGACGGGGGCCGCCGGCTTGTCGGCGTAATCCATCTGCATGACCTCATGCGCGCCGGAGTGGTATGAGGCAAGTGGCGTTCATGGCAGGAGCAATAATCTTTGCAACAGGCGTCGTGATGGGCTGCGATAACAAATCCGAGCCGCCGGTGGTAGGACACGGAAACCGAGCCGATTCGGCGGACCAGGTAATGTTCAAAGCGCGATTCAATCTCACGGACAATGGATTGTCTCGGGCGGAGCTCACGGCCGACTCGGCATTGTTCTTCGATGACAACACGCGCGTCGAGCTTCGAAATGTCGCTGCGACTTTCTTTACGATCACTGGAGCCCGCGACGCCTACCTTACTTCGAAACGCGGGACGTACATGAACCGTCTTGGGAATATGATGGCCCGTGACAGCGTGATCGTCGTTACCGAGGAAGGCCGCCGTCTCGAGACGCCCGAGCTGAAATACGATCAATCACTGAACCAGATATCCAGCGACAGTGCGTTCGTTCTTACCGAGCCGGGACGACGTCTCGCCGGAGTCGGTTTCCGTTCTGATCCTAACATGCAGAACGTTCAGATTCTCAAGACAAAGAGCGGAACTACCGGATCCGTCGCGCTACCGGGTCAGTGATTTCTCGCCGGCTT
>Ga0310810_10007926_pt1 | contig 12174 bp, 12 predicted proteins | sample NCmetagenome_FD_207641 | JGI IMG/M metagenome (GOLD analysis project Ga0310810, IMG submission 207641) | Soil microbial communities from experimental microcosm in Duke University, North Carolina, United States - NC | ecosystem: Engineered > Artificial ecosystem > Soil microcosm > Unclassified ...
CGATTCCGCACGTGCCCTTCGGCACGCCGATCGACGTCGATGGAACGAAGGTGCCCTATTTCATCGCCGGCACCGCCTACACCTGTCCCTTCAACATGACCGGCAGCCCATCGGTCGTCGTGCCGCTAACAAGGTCGAAAGACGGCCTGCCGATCGGCGTGCAATTCGTCGGCAAGCGCTGGAGCGAACCTGAACTGCTCGCGCTCGCGCAGAGAGTTACTCTCATCACGGGTCCTTTCACGCCGCCACCGAACTACAAATGAAGATCGACTGGGACGTACCAATTCGCATGGACGACGGGCTCGAGCTGCGAGCCGATGTCTATCGTCCCGACGACGGAAAACATCCGGTGCTCCTCAGCTACGGCCCGTACGGCAAGGGGCTCGCGTTCCAGGAGGGCTACAAGACCGCGTGGGAAATCATGGCGCGCGACTATCCTGACGCTGTCGCGGGCTCGTCGAACCGCTACCAGAACTGGGAAGTCGTCGATCCGGAAAAGTGGGTGCCCGACGGCTACGTCTGCCTGCGCATCGATTCGCGCGGCGCGGGGCGCTCGCCCGGTTATCTCTGCCACAACAGCGCGCGCGAAACGCGCGACCTCTACGAATGCATCGAGTGGGCCGCGCGGCAGCCGTGGTCGAGCGGCAAGGTGGGCATGAACGGCATCTCGTACTACGCGAGCAACCAGTGGCGCGCCGCGGCGGTGCAGCCGCCGCACCTCGCGGCGATCTGCGTGTGGGAAGGATGGAACGATCCGTACCGCGAGAGCGCGCGCCACGGCGGCATCATCTGCAGCTTCCGCAAGAACTGGCAGGACATGCAGGTGAAGACGGTGCAGCACGGCTTCAACAGCGGCAAGAAAAACCCGGTGACCGGCGTGCCGGTATGCGGCGATGAGGTCCTGTCCGAGGCTCAGCTCCAAAAGAACCGCGAGAACATGTGGCAGTCGTTCCTCTCGCGCGAGCTGATCGACGACTATTACCAGGAGCGTACGGCTGACCTATCGAAGGTGACAGTGCCCTTGCTGACCGCCGCAAATTGGGGCGGGCAGGGACTGCATACGCGAGGCAACTTCGAGGGTTTCATGCGCGCGGGCTCGAAAGAAAAGTGGCTCGAAGTGCACGGCGGCTCGCACTGGGCGCCGTTCTATACCGACTACGGCATCGACCTGCAGAAGCGCTTCTTCGACCATTTCCTCAAGGGCAAACAGAACGGCTGGGACAAGCAGCCGCGCGTGCAGCTCAACGTGCGCCGTCCCGGCGAGAAGTTCGAGATCCGCCACGAGAACGAGTGGCCGCTCGCGCGAACGCAGTGGGCGCGCCTCTATCTCGACCCGGAGGGCATGCGCCTCACGACGCACGCGCCCGGATCTGCGAAACCGCTCACCTACGATCCGATGGGCGACGGTGTCACATTCTCGATGGTCGCCGAGCGGGAAACGGAGATCACGGGTCCTTCGGTGCTCAAGGCCTGGGTGTCATCGGCGACGAGCGATGCAGATCTATTCGTAGTCCTGCGCATCTTCGACCCGGCGGGGAAAGAAGTGCTTTTCTACGGCGCGCTCGATCCCAAGACGCCGGTCGGACAGGGGTGGCTGCGCGCGTCGCATCGCAAGGTCGATCCGAAGAAAAGCCTGCCGTACCGGCCGTGGCACACGCATGACGAGAAGCAGCCGCTCAAGCCCGGCCAGCCGGTCGAGGTCGACGTCGAGATCTGGCCGACCTGCATCGTCGTACCGAAGGGCTATCGGATCGCGCTCAGCATCCGCGGTCGCGACTACGAGCACGACGATGCGCCGGCGTCACTCTCGAACATGAAGAACCCGATGAAGGGCTGCGGACCCTTCACGCACGACGACGAGACCGACCGGCCGCCGCAGGTCTTCGGCGGAAAAGTTACCTTGCACCTGGAGCGCGAAGCGCATCTACTGCTGCCGATCATTCCAAGCCGATGAAAAGACTGAGCGCCGCGATTCTGGGGTTGCTGCTTGCCGCAGCGGCCCATGCGCAATACCCGACGAAGCCGGTGCGCATCATCATTCCGTTCCCGCCGGGGAATACGACCGACATCATGACGCGCCTCATCGCGCCGAAGATGAGCGAGCGGCTCGGACAGCAGGTCATCGTGGAGAACCGCCCGGGTGCGAGCGGCATGCTCGGGCTCGACTACGTGGCGAAATCACCGGCGGATGGCTACACGATCGCCTGCGTGCAGGGCGGCAACATGGTGGTGCTGCCGCACACGAGCAAGACGATTCCGTACGACCCGCTCAAGGACTTTGCGCCGATCGCGGTCAGCACGACGAACTACCTGGCGATCGTCGCGGATCCAAAAGCGCCCTTCAAAACCATCGGCGAGATGGTGACGTACGCGAAAGCGAACCCGGGAAGGCTGACCGTCGCGACGAACGGCGAGGGCGGTTTCCCGCACCTTGCCTTCGAGCATCTGCGCACGATGGGCCACTTCACCTACACGCACATTCCCTACAAGGGCTCGGCCGCGATCGCGACCGACATCATGGGCGGGCAAGTGCAGGCGGGGATCGATGGCATCACCGGCATGACGCCGCACATCAAGTCGGGCCGCCTGCGGCTCCTCGCGACGACGGGGAAGACGCGCGCCGTTCTCTGGCCCGATACGCCGGCCGCGGCGGAAGATGTCCCGGGCTACGAGTCGGGCGGCTGGTTCGGCTACGCGGCGCCGGCGGCGACGCCGCGCGAGATCGTGCTGAAGCTCAACGCCGAGATCAATCGCGCGATGCGCGATCGCGACGTCGCCGAGAAGCTCGAAGGCGCGGGGCTCATCGTCGTCAACGAGTCACCCGAATACTTCGCCGAAATCCTGAAAAGCGACTACGCCAAGTACGGCGCGCTCGTGAAGGCGATCGGCTTTACGCCGCAGTAACTCAGGTTGCGAGGGAGACGCAGGCTTCTTCGTACTTGCCGGCGCCCATGTCGTTGCCCTCGAAGATGCCGCGCTCGCGGATCCATTTGAAGGACTCGTCGAACACTTCCTTCGTGTAGGGCTCGAACACGATGCGCTCGCCCGGTCCCCAGCGTCGTGTGTCCATCATCGGTACGAAGCGGGCGGGGAATTCCTTCCTGTAGTAGTGCGTATAGAGCTCGGGCCTGAGGTCGATGTCGCGCTGCGCCTTGCGGAGCGCACGGTAGTACTTCTTCACGTCCTCCGGATTGGGGTCGTTGTTCAGCATCGCGGCCATCATGAACGTGCTGTCGATCACCTTGCGGAAGCCCATCTGCTCGAGGAAGTAATACGGCCCGGAGAACACCGCGGCTGCGGGCACCTTGCGGTCGAAGAGCTTTTCCATCCGTGAAAAGAGGATGCCGTCGGCGAAGGAGAGCTTGATGTCGGAGAGCGGCATGTACTGCTCGAGCGCCTGGATCGTCGAGTAGTGGCTGCCTGACTGGTGCCCCACCGAGATCGGCACGCCGCGCAAGTCCTCGGGATTCTTGATCGGCGACTCCGCAGGCACGAACACCGCCGAAGGCGAGACCGAGTACGCGTCGGCGTACATCTTGGCGTGGCCCTTGGACGCTGCCACGTTCACCGTCCAATGGCACGCGCAGCTCACGTTGCTGTCGCGCCCGGCCTCGATGTTCTGGAAGGCGCCGATCTTGTTCGCCGTCGCATGCGCCTTGGCCAGGTCCTGGCCCTTGAACGCGGCGCGGAACTCGTAATCGAGGCCTTCGGCTTTGAAATAGCCCTTCTCTTCGGCCACCCACTCGTGGAGCCGGAAGTGGGGGGTGATCAAAAACTTTGCCATTGGTACGTCCTCCTCATTAGCAACAAATTGATCGGCGGGATTGCGCTTCGCCGCGGGTTTCACTGAGGCGGCGCTCGCGGATCATGCCGACGTGCGCTTCCATGAACTTGCGCGCTTCCTGTGAATTGCGGCTCTCGATCAGCCCGGCCAGCCGCTGGTGCGCGTCGAGCACGCGCCGCGCCACCGTCTTGTTCAAGGTGCGGTTGCGCGTCGGCCAGGACACGTGCTGCAGCGAGATGAGCTGGTATTGCAGCACCCGGTTGTGCGACGCCTCCGCGATCGCGAGGTGAAAACGCAGGCTCGAGCGCGTGAATGCGTCGAGATCGTCGAGCAGTCCCTCGGCCTCGCGAATCAGCTCCTTCAGGCGCGCCACCTCTGCCTTCGTCGCGTTCAGCGCCGCGAGCTCGGCAGCAAGGCCTTCGACCGCGCCCTGCGCGGCCAGGATTTCCGCGACATCGATATCGGCGAGCTCGAGCTGCACGGCGAGTGCTTCGGCAAAGAGCTGTGGATTGCCCCGGGTAATGCGCGCGCCGCCGCCGATGCCGCGCGCGATCGCGACGATGCCCATCGCTTCGAGCGTGCGCAAAGCGTCGCGCGCGACGATACGGCTTACGCCATGCGCTGCGGCGAGGTCTTTCTCCGTTCCGAGGAATTGCCCGGGCCGGTAACGCCTCTCGAAAAGGTCATCGCGCACCTTGGAAACGATGCGCGAGGCCAGGGTGGGACTGCGGCGCGCGAAGAGCGAATGGACGCTCATGGAAGCCGCGAATCCTAAAGATGATATCTTTTATCGTCAAACGCAAAAGTCGGCAAGAACACGGCAATCCGTAGGCGACTTGTAGGTAGCGCCCTCCTAGGCTGGTGCCATGTCGCAATGGAGCGACAAATGTCGGGGGGACGACTAAGCCGTGCGGGCCCGGGGTGCGGGACCGCTCGCGCAACGTGCCGGGAATACGGTAGAGCCATGAAAATCCAGTCTCAGCTCGATCTGCAGGTGGAGTCGCTCTTCGCGCGCTGCCCGGAGCTCTGGGGATTTTCGGTACGTAGCGAGAACGACGAGCTCTTCGTCTCCGACGTCGGCATCGCGCCGCGCCTGTCGGCTCAGCAGTACGGCGAGATCTTCCAGGACATCGCCCGCACACTTGCTGACGTTCTCGAGGAAGAGCCCGAGGCGTGTGAATTCCTCAGAGGCCGCACTTTCGCCCGCACACTGCATTAGGAAGCGTTTCCGCTGTAGCAGTTTTCACATTCGTGTAGCAATTCTCGTTCTCGGGTTTTAGCTGTCGTAGCGCTCGGGTAATCCCCGATGTCGCGTTTAACGAACCGTCTGTAGTATTCACGGTGACATCGCGTTACCGGAAGGCTCTACAGATGAAGACCCTCGAATTCAAGGCCGGCCCCCCAGACACTCTGCTCATCCGTCTGGAGGCCGACGTCAACGCGAAGATCAAGCTGCTCTTCTCGCGTTGTCCCTCGCTCACCGGTTTCTCGGTCCAGGACCGCGCCATGCTGCCGCGCGACCTCGACCAGACTCGCATTCCGGACGCGGATCTCTTCGTCACCGAGATCGGCGTGTTTCCGAAGCTCGACTCGCAGTACGACGAAATCTACGACGAGATCACGCTCGCGATCTCGGACCTCGTGAAGGACCAGCCGCACGCGTACGACTTCCTGCGCGGGCGCACCTTCGCGCGCTCACTGCACTGACCTTTTCGCAGGACCCAAGGGGACGGGAAGCGCTCGCCGCTGCGACCAGGCAGAAACTGGTCGCAGCGGCTGGAGCGCCGCTTCACTTCACTTGTAGCGGTAGACGACGACCTTGTCGGCGGCCGATTCCGGCGTCCACACCTCGCCACGTCGGCCGTGGATCTGCCGCACATTCGACACCGGGCTCGATGAGCGGAAGCTCTCGAACTTCTGCGTCTGCGGATCGAAGCGCAGCATCACCTGCCGGGTCCACTCTGAAGCCCACACCAAGTCCCGCTCGTCGACGTACACCGCATACACATGCGGGCTGTCGCCGGGAGCGCGCCATGTCGACCACTTGTTTGTGGCAGGCTCATACCGGCTGAGGTTGCCCGAGCTCCACTCGGAGACCCAGATGTTCCCTTTGGAATCCGACCACACGCGCCGCGCACCCTGCGAGCGAGTCGGCGGCTGGAGCACGGTTGTGCTGTCGTCCGGATTGATTCTTCCCACGAAAGAACCGGCGAGCGACGCGTAGTAGACATGGCCATCGGGCGTGGCGTGGATGCCGTACGGCCCGCGGCCCTTCGGCGCGTCGAAGGTCTTCATCTCTCCGCTCTTCGGATCGAGGCGGCCGTAGATGCCGCTCTGGCCGGTGAACCAGACGACGCCGGCGCGATCGAAGATCGCCGTATTGAGGTTGGTGTAGCCGCTGTCCTCGGGCAGCTTGAACACTTTCAGCGCGCGTGTCTTTGCGTCCACCCGCACCATCGCGTTCTGCCCGCCGTCGGCGAGCCACGGCGAGCCGTCTGGGCCGGCGACAACTCCGTGCGGCGCAGAGCCCGAACTTCTTCCCTCGGCCAGGGCGACGAAGTCGATCTTGCCGCTCTGCGGATCGAGGATGCCGAGGTGGCCGCTGCCTTGCGCCGAGATCCACACCGGCCCGTTCGGCGCCGCGTCGGCCCACACATCGTGGATGCCGTGGCCGCGCGGCACTGTGTATTCCTGCACGCTGACCTGCGCGATCGCCGGCGTCGCGAACAAGATGGAGGCGATGACACAGGGTTTGAGGTACATTGCGCCGCAAACCTAGCACGACAGAAAGCCCGTGAGCGATAAACCCGCCGCCTTCACGCTCGACCTCTCATTGCAGGTCGGCAAGTACGACATCCAGAAGCTGCTCGGCAAGGGCGCGACTGGCACGGTCTACCTCGCCAAGGACACGTTCACGGGCAAGGAAGTGGCGCTCAAGACGATCGAGCCCGAGGTGTTCCGCGATCCGGAGTTCGGCACGGTCTACCGTTCGCAGCTCCTGAACGAGGCTTCGCTCGCCGGCAAGCTGCGCCATCCGCATATCGTCGCGATCCTCGACGCGGTGGTGACCGAGGATTCGGGCCACATCGCGATGGAGCTCGTCACCGGCGGCGACCTGGCTGCGCACGCCACGCCGGAGAAGCTGCTGCCGGTCTCGGATGTCCTGCAGATCGGCTTCAAGTGCTGCGGCGCGCTCGAGTACGCGGCGAAGGAAGGCATCGTCCATCGCGACATCAAGCCGGCGAACATCATGGTCGCCAGCGGCACCGAGGTGAAGATCGCCGACTTCGGCGCCGCGATCCTGAAGAAAAGCCAGGTCGTGCAGACCGCGCAGATGGGCTCGCCCTATTACATGTCGCCGGAGCAGATCCAGAACAAGGAGCTCACGTTCCACAGCGACATGTATTCGATGGGCGTGGTGATGTACGAGCTCCTGGTAGGCAAGAAGCCCTTCATCGCCGCGAACCTCGAGCAGCTCCTCGAGAAGATCATCAAATACGACCCGCTGCCGCCTTCCGAGGCGCGGAAAGACCTGCCGAAGGAAGTCGACTCCATCGTGTTGCGCGCGCTGATGAAGACGCCAGCGCAGCGCTATCCGACGTGGGGCGAATTCGCTCTCGAGCTCTCCAAGCTGGGCCAGAAGGTGCTGCCACCGGGCGCGATCCCGGACAGCGAGAAATACGTCGAGCTGAAAAAGGTGCCGATGCTCGCGCAGCTCTCGGATGCGGAGATCTGGGAGCTGGCGCGCGCCGGCAAATGGTCGCGCATTCCGAAGGCGAAGCCGATCGTCAAGGAGAAAGACAAGGGCACCAGCTTCTTCTTCCTCGCCGAAGGACAGGCGAAGGTGGTGCGCGGTGGGCGGCTCCTCAACATGGTCGGCGCGGCCGAGTTCATCGGCGAGATGGCCTACATCGCCGGCGGCGAGGCGCGCCATGCAACGGTCGAGTCGCACACCGACATGCTCATTGCCGAGTTCCTGCCCGACGCGCTCGACAAGATGAGCCTCGGCGCGCAGCTGCAGCTGACGCGCGCGCTGGTACGCAACGTTTCCGATCGCCTCGCTCTCGCGAACACGCGCATAGCTAAGTGAAGGGCAAGCGGATCGCCGTCCTCGAGGCCCGCATGGGCCAGCAGATGGCCGACCTCGTGACCCAGCGCGGCGGCATCGCCTTCCACGCGCCCGCCCTTGCCGAAGTCCCGGACCTCGATCCGCGCGCAATCGGCGATCTCGTCGCGTCGCTCGAACGCAAGCCGGCCAAGCTCGCGATCTTCCAGACCGGCGTCGGCACGCGCGCGCTATTCAATGCGACCGATGGCCTCGGCGCCACCGCCCGCTTTTTGTCCTTGCTCGATAAGAGCACGGTCGTGGTGCGCGGCCCAAAACCTACGGGCGCGCTGCGTGCGCGCAAGGTGCGCATCGACCGGAGCGCCGCCGATCCGTTCACGACGAAGGAAGTGCTGGCAGCCATCGGCAATGAGCCGCTCGAAGGTCAGCGCGTGATCGTGCAGCGCTATGGCACGGCCAACACCGAGCTCGACCGTGCGCTCGAGGCGCGCGGCGCGGAGGTGGTGGAGATTCCTACTTACCGCTGGTCGCTGCCGCAGGACACGAAGCCGCTCGCGGACCTGATCGGCGCGCTCGGGCGCCACGAGATTGACGCAGTGGCGTTTACGAACGCGGAACAGGTGCGCAACCTCTTCGCGGTGGCGAAAGACAAGGCCGAATCCCTGCGCACGGCGCTGAACGCGACCGTGGTTGCTTCGATCGGCCCCGTGGCATCGGCCGCTCTGCGCGAAGCAGGCGTAAACGTCAGCGTGGAAGCGAGCCCGCCGAAGCTCGGCGCGCTCTTCTCCGCGCTCGAAGCGAAGCTCGGCTAGAGCTTCCTGCCGAGTACCGGGTCCATGTCTCCGCCGCATTCGAGCGCGGCAACGAGGAACACGGCGCTCCGGGTACGCGTCGTCATGGCTACTTCGTCGTGCTCGAGGTGCCGCCGAACTCGGGCTTGCCGCTGCCCGCAGAGCCGAGCGCACGGTTGGCGGGTTCCTGCGCGCCCGGACCCTTGTCCGGTGCGCCCGCTTTGCTCTGCTTGCCGCCCGCCGAACTGGATCCGCCGGTCGCGCCGCGCGCGCCCTTGTTCAGCGCGTTGTACTCGTCGTGCGAAAGCTTGCCGTCGTTGTTCGAGTCGAGCTCGGTGAAGCGCGTGTTCAGCTCGGAGGCATCCTTCGCCTCGTCGCGCGAGATATAGCCGTCGTGATTCTTGTCGAGCGCGTCGAAGCGCCCGCGGTGGCTGGTCGCGCCGGCTGTGCTCGCGCCTTTGCCGGTCGGGTTGGTGTGGCTGGCGGCGCCCGTGTCGCGGTCGATGCCGCTCGCCGCGTCGCGTGGCGTGCCGGGCGAAACCTGTCCCGGCGGGTTCGCGCCTTCCTGCCGGTTGGACGCGCCCGTGTCGCCGCCGCCTTGCGCCACCACGATGTTGTCGTTCGCCTGCGACGTCAGCGGCAGCGCGAAAGCCGCGGCCACCGCAGCTGCAATCAGGGTCCTGATCATGCGAATTCTCCAAGTGTGAAAGAGCAGTGGCCGTTCCACCGCAAGCACCATGCCGTGGCCCTGCCTTCGGTTACGATTGCCGCCTTCACGGAGGAGAACGCAAATGGGGAAATTGCTTTTCGCCGCCGTTTTCAGCCTGAGCTTCACCGGCGCGTGGGCGCAGCATGGGTCGAGCGCCCAGAACATGGTGCTTCTCGGCCATGACGACCTGCAGGGCAGGAGCGCCTACCAGCCGTTGGTACGCGAGAACAAAGGTCGCTGGATTGCCTACGTCGGTCATCACGGCGGCAAGACACTCAATCCGCTGACCGGGAAACAGGAGGACAGCGGCACCTCGATCGTCGACGTCACCGATCCGCGCAAGCCCCGTTACCTCGCGCACATTCCGGGCGAGCCCGGCGTCGCCGAGTCGGGCGGCGCGCAGATGGTCCGGGTCTGCAACGGCTCCGAGCTTCCGAAGGGTGATAAGAGCAAGGTCTATCTCCTCCGCACGTTCGGCAACCTTGGTCATGAGGTGTGGGACGTCACGACGCCCGAGAAGCCAACGCGCATCACGGTCGTCGTCGACAAGGTGAAGGGCACCCACAAGAGCTGGTGGGAATGCGATACCGGCATTGCGTACCTCGTCTCAGGCGTCGACGGCTGGCGCGTGCGACGCATGACGCAGGTCTACGACCTCTCGGATCCTGCGCATCCGCGGTTCATCCGCAACTTCGGCCTCGTTGGCCAGCAGCCTGGCGCGACCGGTCCGACGCCGATCGAGCTGCACGGCATGATCTCGACCGGGCCGAAGGGCAACCGCGTCTATTTCGGCTACGGCACGAACAAGTCGGGCGTCATGCAGATCGTGGACCGGCAGAAGCTGATTTCCGGGCCCGCAGAACCGACGCCGGAAAATCTGCTCGCCCCCGAAGTCAGCCACCTCGACCTCAACATGAATAACGGTGCCCACACTGCGCTGCCGGTATTCGGCATGCAGGTCGCCGAGTTCGCGAAGGACAAGGACCAGGGCAAGCGGGATATCGTCGTCATCGTGAACGAGGAGCTCGCCAATGAATGCACCGAGCCGCGCCAGATGGTCTGGATGGTCGATGCGACCGACGAGAAGAGGCCGGTAGTGATCTCGACGTTCAACGTGCCCGAGGCGAGCGGCAACTTCTGCTCGCGCGGCGGGCGCTTCGGCTCGCACTCCTCGAACGAGAACCAGCCGCCGATGTACTACGGCAAGTATGTCTTCGTTGCCTGGTTCAACGCCGGCATCCGCGCGATCGACATCCGCGATCCGTACCATCCGAAAGAGGCGGGTTATTACATTCCCGCCACCACCGCGAAGACCGACAAGCGCTGCGTGAAGGACGCATCGGGTGCCGAGCGCTGCAAGATCGCGATCCAGACCAATAACCTCGACGTCGACGACCGCGGCTACATCTATGCGGTCGACCGGGCCGATACGGGCCTGCATATCGTGGAGTTCAAGCCCTAGTGGATCTGGGAATCAGCGGCAAGTGCGCGCTCGTCACGGGCGCGAGCATGGGCATCGGCCGCGCGGTCGCGCTGGCACTGGCGAAGGAAGGCGTGAAGCTCGCGGTGATGGCGCGCCGGCGCAATCTGCTCGAAGAGCTGCAGCGCGAAGCCGGCGTGCCGATGACGATCATCGAACAGGACTTCCTCGCCGACGACGCCGCGAAGAATATCGCCGCGGCGGCGCTCAAGGGATTGGGCCGGGTCGAGATCCTTATCAATAACGCCGGAGGCAGCCGCCGCTTTACCCTGGAGTCGACGAACGACCAATGGGAAGAGGCGCTGACGCTCAACTTCCGACGCCACCGGCAGCTCACGCATCTTCTCCTCGACCAGATGATCGAGCGCAAATGGGGCCGAATCATCAACGTCACCGGCAAATCGGAGCCCGAGGGGCTCAACGGCGCGTTCGCCGCCAAGGCCGCGGTGCACTCATGGGCTAAAGGACTCTCGCGCGAGGTCGGCCGGCACGGCATCACGGTGAACTCCATTCCGCCGGGTCGCATCGACAGTGAGCAGATCCGCCGCAACTACAGCCCCGAGCGGCGAGCGAAGGAGGAGCGCGAGGACATCCCGCTCGGCGAGTACGGCAAGCCTGAGGATGTAGCGAATCTCATCTGCTTCCTCGCTTCGCAGCGTGCGCGCTACATCACCGGAACCGTCATCCCCGTCGATGGCGGCATGCGCCGCTACCAGTTCTAACGTTCGAGAGACATGAAAAACCTAGCGCTGTCGTTGTTGGTGATCTTGGGCACCGCCCAAGCACAGACGTACCCCACCAAACCGATCCGCATGGTGGTGCCCTTTGCACCGGGCGGCTCGAGCAGCATCGTCGCGCGCAGCTTCGCCGCCGAGATGGAGAAGGGGCTCGGCCAGTCGTTCGTCATCGAGAACAAGGGCGGTGGCGGCGGCAACCTCGCGATGAACGACGTCGCGCATTCCGATCCGGACGGCTACTCGCTCATCATCACGCACGTCGGCAGCCTCGCCATGACGCCGTTCATGGAGAAGAACCTGGGCTATGACGTGAACCAGGACTTCGTGCCCGTGTCGCTGCTCGCCAAGGTGCCGAACATCTTCGTCGTCCACGAAAGCGTGCCGGCGAAGAACCTGAAGGAGTTCATCGCGCTCGCGAAGAAACAACCCGGCAAGCTCAACTACGGCTCGGCGGGCAACGGCAGCGCCGGGCACCTGGCGATGGAGTACCTGAAGCTCGTGAGCGGCATGGACATCCAGCACGTGCCGTACAAAGGCACGGGCCCGAACCTCATCGACCTCGTCGCCGGTCGCACGCAGGCAACTTCGGCCGGTACGCCGCCGCTCA
>Ga0310810_10007928_pt1 | contig 12173 bp, 12 predicted proteins | sample NCmetagenome_FD_207641 | JGI IMG/M metagenome (GOLD analysis project Ga0310810, IMG submission 207641) | Soil microbial communities from experimental microcosm in Duke University, North Carolina, United States - NC | ecosystem: Engineered > Artificial ecosystem > Soil microcosm > Unclassified ...
GCAACCGGTTGAAGTTCCTGATCAAGACGCTCGGATGGGATCGCTGGCTCGCGGAATACGAGCGGGCGCTCGAGGGTGTGCGCCTCGAGCCGCCGCGATCGCTGCCGTTCGATCCCGATCGATCGCCTGGTGAAGATCCGCCCGACGGGCCGCGTCCGCCCGCACCGGGGCTGGCGGCGATTAGCGCTCGCGCGGCGTCCGCGGAGCTTCGGGGCGCGGGGATCAGGCCGTCGCTGCTGCCCATCACCAACGACTCGGAGCAGCGCTGGCTCCGGACGAACGTGCGGCGCCAGAAACAGAACGGCTTCCTCATCGCGACCGTGACGATTCCGCTCGGGGACATCACCGCTCCGCAGTTGCGGATCGTCGCGGATCTGGCCGCCGCCTATAGCGACGGATCGGTCCGCGTCACCACGGAACAGAATCTCGTTCTTCGCTGGGTGCCGACCTCGCGCGTTCGCGATCTCCATGCCGCGCTCGACTCCGCGCGGCTCGCCCGTTCCGGAGCGGGCACCATCGCGGACGTCGGCAGTTGTCCCGGCGCCGAATCGTGCCGTCTCGCCGTGACCCAGTCGCGGGGACTCGGCCGGCTGCTCGAAGACCATCTCCGCGAGAATCCGTCGATCGCCGCGAGCGCGGGACCCGCCGACATCAAGATCAGCGGGTGCCCCAACGGATGCGGCCAGCATCATGTCGCCTCCATCGGATTCCAGGGCAGCATCCGCCGCGTCGGGGCCCGCGCGATCCCGCAGTACTTCGTGATGGTCGGCGGCGGAGCGGACGCCGAAGGCGCGGTCTTTGGTCGCGTCGCCGCCAAGATTCCCGCGCGCCGGTGCCCGGAGGCTGTCGATCGCCTGGTCGCCATGTACAGAGACGAACGGCGCGACGGCGAACCGCTCGCCGAGTTTTTCCGTCGGGCCGATCTCGCGCGCGTCAGGAGCGCCCTTTCCGACCTCGAGCGGATGTCCGAGGCCGACGCACGGCCGGAGGACTTCATCGATCTCGCCGAAGATCGGGACTTCGCGCCGGAGGTCATGGACGGCGAATGTAGCGCGTAATCATCGCTCGTTCGCGCCTTTGCCTATAATGCGGGGCATGCATTACAAATCCTTCATCGCTGCCGCCGTCCTCGCCTGCACCGCGGCGCTGCCGATGGCGCAGAGCCGCATCGATCCGGCCATCAACGACAAGATCCGACAGGAAGAAGCGTCGCACTCGCAGATCATGCGGACGATGCATTATCTGACCGACGTCTACGGCCCGCGGCTGACTGGGTCGCCCAACCACAAAGCCGCCGCAGAATGGGCCGTCAAGCAGATGACCGAGTGGGGCTTCAGCAACGGCCACCTCGAGCCGTGGGAGTTCGGCCACCCGGGATGGACGAACGAGCACGTCGAAGCGCACATCGTGTCGCCGATGAGAGCGGCGCTCGTCGTGCAGCCTCTGGCCTGGACGCCGGGCACGAAGGGCGTCGTCACGGCCAAGGCGTTCAACCTGATTCCCCCGCAGGGCCCCGAAGTGCCGCAGGCCGAGGGCGCACGCGGCGGCGGACGCGGACCGCAGCGTCAAGGGCCGACGCAGGCCGAATTGACCGCATATCTCGACAGCATCAAGAGCAAGGTGGTGGGCGGCGCCGTCCTCGTCGGCAAGCCGGCAGTCGTGCCGGTCAACTTCCAGCCCGAAGCCACGCGCCTGACCGATGTCGAAGCGAAGTGCCGCTATGAAGAGGATCCCGCCAGCGATCCCGACTGCCAGGGTCAGCGCGGACGGGGATTCGGCCGCGGCGGCGGCGGCGCGCCCCAGCCGCCGAGCGATCGCTTGACGGCGCGGCAGGTGAACGCGCAGATCGACGACTTCCTCGTCGCGAACAAGGCGGCTGTCCGCATCGACGACGCAGGGCGATGGAACGGCATCGTGACGGCGCCGAACAATCGCACGTACGACGAGACGAAGCAGCCGCCGACGCTGGTCATGCGCAACGACGACTACGGGCGCGTCGCGCGCGTGCTCGCAGACGGCACGCCCGTGACGCTCGAGGTCAGCATCGCGAACAAGTGGTACCCCGAGGGGCACACCTCGTACAACACGATCGCGGAGATTCCCGGCAGCGACAAGAAGGACGAAGTCGTGATGCTCGGCGGCCATCTGGATTCCTGGCACGTCGCAACGGGCGCGACCGACAACGCCATCGGCTGCGCGGTGATGATGGAAGCGGCGCGCATTCTGAAGGCAATCGGAGTACAGCCGCGCCGCACGATTCGCGTGGCGCTCTGGAGCGGCGAGGAAGAAGGGCTGCTCGGTTCGCTCGCCTACGTCGAGCAGCATTTCGGGACGGCCGAGCATCCGAAGCCGGAGTTCGCAAAGCTCGACGCGTACCTGAACATCGACTCGGGAACCGGCCGCGCCCGCGGAGCCGGCATCTTCGGGCCGCCCGAAGCGGCCGCAATCCTGCGGAGGACGCTCGCGTCGTTCAAGGATCTGGGCGTCGCGGGCGCGACCGCGACTGCCAGCCGCGCGACCGGCGGCACCGACAGCACGTCGTTCAACCACGCCGGGCTCCCCGGCATCGGCTTCGGGCAGGACTCGATCGACTACAACCCGCATACGCACCACACGAACCTCGACACCTACGAGCGGATCATCGAGGACGACGTGAAGACGTCGGCGACGGTGATCGCGGCGGTCCTCTACGAGCTCGCCATGCGCGACGAGATGGTGCCGCGTTTCCCCGCCGACAAGATGCCGCCGCTCCCCGCGGGGCGAGGAGGGAATTAATGAGTTGGTCATGCCCAAACTGATCGAGCGGCCAACGATAATCGACTGCGTCGGAACGAAGCCGAAACAGATTCAGGAGTTCGCGGGGCGCGTGAACTCGGCGCATTCGACCGTCAGCGTCGCGCGCATGATCTCGCCGAGCGGATGGGAGGAGCCCGGGCAGCGGCCCGACTTCGAGGAAATCACCGTCGTCCTGAAAGGGATGCTGCGCGTCGAGCACGAACAGGGCGCCCTCGACGTGCGAGCCGGCCAGGCGGTCGTGGCCGCCGCCGGGGAGTGGGTGCGCTACAGCACCCCCGGCCCCGACGGCGCCGAATACATCGCCGTGTGCCTGCCGGCGTTCTCGCCGACGACAGTCAATCGAGATTCATAGAAAGACGCCTTCCGTCTTACTTCTTTTTCTCGATCGTCAACTTGCTGACCACGCGTTTGACGCCGTGGGTCTGCTTCGCGAGGCGGAGCGCCTGAGCCTTCTCGGCCGCGCTCGAGACGGGACCGGTCAGCGTCACCACGCCATGGCTGGTATCGACGTTGATGTTCAGGCCGCTCACCTTCTTGTCGGCCAGGAACTTGGTCTTGACCGCGGTCGTGATCTCGGCGTCGGTCATGACCGTCGCGGTCTTGCTGGCCGCGTTCTCGGTCTTCACTTTGGCCTTGTGAGCCGTCTGAGCGGATGCGGCGCCGGCTGTCATCAGCACGACGGCCAGCCCGCAGAACACGACGCTGATTCGTTTCAACATGCTCCATCTCCTCTTATGGATGACGTTACCCGTGAGCCCGCAAGCAGAGGCAGCACGATTCGTACCTTCTCTCGAAGAGGATGAGTCAGCGGCGATACGCGAGCAGGAGCCCATCGCGGATAGGGACGATCGACGTCACCCACGGCTCAGCCAGGAGCGCTCCGGTCAGCGTCTGAATGGCTTCGGTTTCGGGTGACCGATCGTGGCCTTCGAAAACTCGACGGCTCCACAGCATGTTGTCGACAATCAGCACACCGCCAGGCCTGAGCTTCGCTTCGATGACGGGCAGCGACCCGGGATAATCCTTCTTCTGGATGTCATTGAAGATGAGGTCGAACGGGCCCTCGGTCCGTTGAAGCTCGGCAACGGCTTCGGCGACATGGAACTGGACGACTCCATCAAGTCCAAGCGCGGCGAGGTGGCGGCGCGCACGCGACGACAGATCGTCGTCCCAGACGACGTGGTGGACGACTCCGCCGCCATTCTCCTGGACCGCGCGCGCGAAGAACGCGGTCGAATAGCCGTAGCCGGAACCCAGCTCGAAGACGCGCCGCGCGCCGATCATGCGCGCCACCTGGTAGCAGATGTGGCCGCAGGACGGACCGATGATCGGGAAGTCGTGCTCGCGCGCGTAGGCCTCCATCGCCTGCAGCTCCGGCGGACGAGGCGGCACGAGCGAGTCGAGATATGCGGTCAAGGCGGGATCGAGAACGTCGGCCATCGTTCAATCGTATCAACTTCACTTCGCTCGCACGGGGCCCCAACCGCCCCGCGAGCTTCCCCTTGACAGATTAGGAGAGCGTGGAGTACATACCTAAGCAGCCTAGGAGACGACGGCCGTATGGCCGAACAAGCCGAGCTTCTGCCGGGCACGCTCGATCTGCTCATCCTCAAGGCCCTCTCCCTCGGCCCCCTCCACGGCTACGGCGTGCTGCTGCGGATCGAACAGATGACCCGGGGTGCCTGCTCGTCGAGCAGGGGGCGCTGTATCCGGCGTTGTACCGGCTGGAACACCAGGGAGTGATCGAAGGGACCTGGGGGACGTCGGAGAACAACCGCCGCGCCAAGTATTACAGCGTGACCGCTGCCGGCCGCCGGCGCCTGAAGGAAGCCACCGACAGTTGGAACCGGACCGCGGCAGCCATGACGGCCGCGCTGAAGGCGCGCCCCTCGGAGGGATGATGCTGGCCAGGCTCCGCTCGTACGCGCGTACCCTTCGCGCCCGCAACGCGTTCGAGGACGGCATGGACGAGGAAATGCGCTTCCATCTGGAGCGCCGCACCGAGGATCTCGTCCGCCGCGGCCTCTCCCCCGCCGACGCGGCCCGGCGCGCCCATCTCGAATTCGGCTCGATCGAGAAGCAGAAGGATCTCGCGCGCGCCGGCGTGGGCGTGCGCCTGCTGGACGAACTGCGTGGCGACGTGAGCTACGCGCTCCGGACGTTTGTCAGGAACAAGGGGTTCGCCGCGACCGCTATCATCACGCTCGCGCTCGGCATTGGCTCGAACGCGGCCATCTTCAGCCTGTTCGACGCGTTGATGCTGCGCTGGCTGCCGGTGAACCATCCCGAGCAGCTCCTGCAGGTGCTGAAGATGTCTCCGGACGGCACGAGCGACGAGAGCTTCTCGTACCCGATGGTCCGCGCGATCGATGCGCAGCCGGATCTTTTTGCCGCCGCCGCCGGCTTCAGCCCGGCGTCGCTCACGATCGGCAGCGGGACGGGAATGCGTCGCGTACGGGTCGCCTATGTCAGCGGCGCATTCTACGACGCGCTGGGCCTGACGCCGTATGAGGGGCGGTTGCTGACGCGCGCGGACGACGAGCGCGGAGCGCCGCCCGTGGCGGTCGCCAGCTACGACTTCTGGCGGCAGCAGCTCGGGGGCACCCTCGCGGCGATCAGCCAACCCGTACTTCTGCGCGGCGTGCCGGTGGTCGTCATTGGCGTCAGTCCGCCCGGCTTCGCCGGCGCGACCGTCGGAACCGTGGCCGACCTCACGATCCCAGCCGCGGTGCTGCCACAGCTCGTTCCGCGGATGGATCCACTGCTCGGACCCGGCAATTCCTGGCTGCGCATCCTCGCCAGGCCGCGGCCGGGTGTCAGCGTCGGCGAGACCACGGCGCGGCTCGGCGCGGTGTGGCCGCAGATCACCGCTCGCTCAATCGACCCCCGATGGTCGCCGACGCGCAAGGCATCCGTGACAGGAACGAGGCCGATGCTGACGCCCGGGGGCACCGGATGGACGTACCTGCGGAGTATTTACGTCAAGCCGCTGCAGGTGCTGATGGGCGTGGTCGCGCTGGTGCTGCTCATCGGCTGCGCGAACGTGGCGAGTCTCATGCTGGCGCGGTCCAGCGCGCGGCAGAAGGAGCTCGCCGTCCGTCTCGCGATCGGCGCGAGCCGGGAACGACTGATCCGGCAACTGCTGGTCGAGAGCCTGATGCTGTCGCTTCTCGGCGCCGCCGCCGCGCTGGTCATCGCGAAGGTCACCGGCGGACTGCTGGTCAGCATCGTTTCCACCGCGCGGACGCAGATCGTCATCGATCCGACGCCGAACTGGCACGTGATCGCCTTCACGGCGGGTGTCGCGATCGCGACCGCGGTCCTGTTCGGCGTCGCGCCCGCGCTGCAGTCGACGCGTGTCGATCCCGCGCCGGTTCTCAAGGACGACATGCGGACCTCGACGATGCGTTCGCGGCTGCTGCCGGCGCTTCTCGCCTCTCAGATGGCGCTGTCGTTGGTGCTCGTCATCGGCGCCGTGCTGTTCGTCCGGACGCTGCGCAACCTGAAGACGCTGGATCCCGGTTTTCACGCGGACGGCGTTCTCATCGTGGGGCTCGACCAGAACGGGCCGCCGGTGTCCGCATCGGTGCTCGAGCAGGTGCGGCAACTGCCGGACGTCAGGTCCGCGAGCTTCTCGACGCACACGCCGCTCAGCGGCGCGAGCTGGAGCGAGCCGGCGCTGCCGGCCGGCCGACCGCTTCCGGAGCGGGACACCACCCTGTTCGTCGGCGCCTCACCGCGATTCTTCGAAACGCTCCAGCTCCCGATCCTGTCCGGCCGCGAGTTCAGCGACGCCGACACGCGGCAGTCGCCGGCCGTCGCGATCGTCAACGAAGCGTATGCCACGCGCTACTTCCCGGGTCAGAGCCCGATCGGCCAGCGTCTATCCGCGATCGTCCGGCGGGAGAAGAGAGATCTCGAGATCGTCGGCCTGGCGCGCAACGCGAACACCTCCAGCCTCCGGGGAAGGCCGCCGCTGACGGTCTACGTGCCGTACGGCCAGCTGACCGGCGACGTACCGACGCAGCTCGAGATTCGCGTGGCCGGTTCCGCGGGGGATCTGACGCCCGCGCTGCAGCGCCTTCTCCAGCCGCTGCTTCCGAACGTGCCGATCGACGTCGAACGATTGGCGGCACAGGTGGACGGATCACTCATCCGGGAACGGATGATGGCGTCGCTGGCCGGCGGCTTCGGGCTGCTCGCGCTCGTGCTGGCCGCCGTCGGCATTTACGGTCTCCTCGCGTACACCGTCGCGCGGCGTACCCGCGAGATCGGGATCCGCATGGCCCTCGGCGCCAGCCGCGCCGGCGTGATCGCGCTCGTCCTCGGCGGCACACGTCTGCCGCTTTTGATCGGGATCGCCGTCGGCGCGCCGGCGGCGTGGATTGCGTCGCGCTGGTTCGAGTCGATGCTGTTCGGCCTGAAGGCGACCGACGCCGCGGTGATCGGCACCGCGATCGTCATCCTCGTCGCGGTCGCGCAACTCGCCGCCTGGCTGCCCGCCAGACGGGCGGCACGCGTGGATCCTCTGGTGGCCCTTCGACAGGAATGAGGTGAGAGATGCAGCGAAAGTACGTCGCGATCGGGGCCGCGGTGCTGTTTGTGGGATGGGCATGGATCGGGCGGACTCCGGTGCGCGCGCAGTCGGCCGCGGGGGCCGACGTCCTGCCGGCACTGCTCGTGGAGGTGAAGGGCCTGCGCGCGGCCATGGAGCAGATGGCATCGTCCAACGCGCACGCGCAGCTGCTTGTCGGCCGGCTGCAGCTGCAGGAGGGACGGATGGCCGGCATGATCCGGCGCCTCGATACGGTGCGCGACAACCTGGCGTCCGCCAAACGCGAGTACGAGCAGATCCGCGGCTCCCTGCAGATGCTGGAGGGCGATCACGCGCCAGGCGAGAACATCCCGCAGGCGGATAAGGATTCGGTGCTCGGCGGGCTCAAGCAGCAGGTCGTGGCGGCGAAGGCGAACGTAGACAGGCTGGCCGCCGAAGAGCAGCAACTCACGCAGGATCTGTCGACGGAACAGGGACGCTGGATCGAGATCAACCAGCGGCTCGACGAGTTGGAGCGATCGCTGGCGAAGCGCTGAATCGAATCTCGGACCTCGAGCTCGGTCATCGATTACACGATCACCCTGATGATGTCGGACCGGGTGATGATGAACGTCTTGTCGGTCTTGAAATCGCGCACGAGGACCGCCGGCGTCGCCGGCGTGATCATCCTCGACAGCAGATCCACCGGCGTGGAGATGTCGACGAAGGGAAACGCGGGCTGCATGATCGTGTCGACGGGCTCGATCTTGATCGCGGGATTGTTCACGAGCTCCGCGTAGAGGTGCGTCTCGTTGAGCGAGCCCACGAGACGGCCGTCGTGCGTGATCGAAATCTGCGAGAAGTCGTGCTCGCTCATGAGCCGGACGGCGGCTTCGACCGGCTGGTTTCCCTCGATCGAGAGGAGCGCGCCGGAGATCCCGGCGGCGACCAGATCGCGCGCCGTCATGCCGCTCTTCTCGAGAAAGCCTTTTTCGCGCATCCAGTCGTCGTTGAACATCTTCCCGAGGTAGCGGGATCCGTGATCGTGAAAGATGACGACGATCACGTCGCCGTCGCGGAAGTGCTCCTTCAACTGCAGCACGCCGGCCATGGCCGACCCGGCCGAATTGCCGGCGAAGATCCCCTCCTCACGCGCGATCCGCCGCGTCATCAGCGCGGCGTCCTTGTCGGTCACCTTCTCGAAATGGTCGATGACCGAGAAGTCGACGTTCTTCGGCAGGAAGTCCTCGCCGATGCCCTCGGTGATGTAGGGGTAGATCTCGTTCTTGTCGAAGATTCCCGTCTCCTTGTATTTCTTGAACACCGACCCGTAGGTGTCGATGCCCCACACCTTGATGCGGGGGTTGCGCTCCTTCAGGTAGCGGCCTGCGCCGCTGATCGTGCCGCCGGTGCCGACGCCGGCGACAAGATGCGTGATCGCGCCGTCGGTCTGCTCCCAGATCTCCGGCCCGGTCTGTTCGTAGTGCGCCGTCGAGTTCGACAGGTTGTCGTACTGGTTCGCCTTCCAGGCATTCGGGATTTCCTTCTCGAGGCGCGAGGAGACCGAGTAGTACGACCGGGGATCCTCGGGATCGACGTTGGTCGGGCACACGATCACTTCCGCGCCGAACGCTTTCAGCGCGTCCGCCTTTTCCTTCGACTGTTTGTCGGTCGTCGTGAACACGCACTTGTAGCCCTTGATCACGGCGGCGATCGCGAGACCCATGCCGGTGTTGCCGGACGTGCCTTCGATGATCGTCCCTCCTGGCTTCAGCAGGCCCGCCCGCTCGGCGTCCTCGATCATCTTGACCGCCATGCGGTCCTTGATCGAGTTGCCGGGATTGGTCGTCTCGACCTTCGCGAAGACCGTACCCCTGACGTCCCGCGCGATCCGGTTGATCCGGATCAGCGGCGTGTTGCCGATCGTGTCGAGGACGTTGGCGAAAACCTTCCTGGTAGCCACGGTCTAAGGATACGTTTTTCTTTTGCTTTCGCTTACCGGCGCTTCTGTGACTGCGCCAACTCGGACTCGAACCGGCCGACATCCTCGAAGTATCGCCTGACGATCGCGGCGTGGACGGGATTGGTGAAAATCTCGGCCACGGGGTGATCGATGACGCCCACGATCGCGGCGGCGACTTCGTCCGCGGTCTGCGGCGGGGCCCCGCCGGCGCCGGGGCGAATCGGCGGCGTGCCGTGAATGGCGTGCTGTGCGAACTCCGTGGTCACCAGCCCCGGCATCACGAGCGCCACCTGAATGCCGGGGTGCGGCTCCGCCAGGTCCATCCGGACGTTCGCCGTGAGCGCATTCAGCGCGGCCTTCGCCGCGTTGTAGCCGGAGCGGATCGTCGCCATCGGCACGCGGCTCAGAAAAGACGAGACGTTGACGATCAATCCGCGTCCTCGCTCGATGAAATGCGGCACCACGGCCTGCATCCCGTAGAGCGCGGACTTCACGTTGACGGCCATCATCTCGTCGAACTCCGCGTCGGTCAGGTCGAGCGCCGGCCTGGAGATGCCACGGCCGGCATTGTTTACCCAGACATCGACTCCGCCGAAGGCGGAGATCGCCTCGTCACGGAGCCGTACGACGTCGGCGCGACGCGTGACGTCGGTGACGACGGCGCGGGCGGTCGGACCGAGACGGGTCGCGAGGCGCTCGATCTCCGCCCGTCGCCGGGCGGCCAGCACGACCTGGTCTCCGCGTGATGCGAGCTGCACGGCGAGCGCGGCGCCGATCCCGCTGCTGGCCCCGGTGACCACGATCGTGCGGCTCATCGTCAGCGTCCCGCTTGATGGAGCCGGTGAAGCAGCACGGCAGCGCGCTTGGTCTGGCTGGGCAGTGTCGAGAGATCGGCGGTCTCGCCGGGCGAGTGATCGTCGTGTCCCATCAGGCCGATGCCGTCGATGATGCTCTTCACCTGTCCCGACACGAACGAGACATCGGCCGCGCCGGCCCGATCGGGGCTCACGGCGGCGACCGGCCCGAACCCGAGATCGCGGCTCGCGCGGTCGTACTCGGCCAGCAGACGGGCGTTGCCGTCCGTCGGCGGCAGCGAGGGATAGCCGTCCTCGAACGTCAGCGTCGCCGACGTCTGCGGAAGCGCCTCTGCCACGACGGCCTTCATCGCCTCGCGCGCGTGCTGGAGCTGCTCTTTCGAGAGGGTGCGCAGGTCGCCGATCGCGACAGCCCGCTCGGGGATGACGTTCGTCTTTCCGGATGCCGTTCCGCGGCTGAGAACCTCGTCGATCTCCACCGCGGTGCCGCCGAGGACGAGGCTCGCGTTGAACGTCAGATGCTCCTCGCCGGCGAGCTTGCGGCGAAAGCCGTCGAGAATGCGCGCGAGCTCGTAGTTGGCGCCGTAGCCCATCACCGGCCGGAAAATCTGCGAAGAGTGGCCGGTCTTCCCCTTGACGTCCAGCCTCCACGAAGACGTGCCGCGCCGGGCGGTGACGGCGAATTTCGGATCGCCTGGGCCGTCCTCGAACCCGAGCGCGTACTGCGCCCCTTTCGCGGCCTCGACCAGCGCCGCGCGCGCCGCGGCCTGCGGATCGCCGGCGTCCTCCTCATCGCCCGTCAGGACGGCGATGACGTTCAGATCGTCGAGGACGCCGGCGCTCTTCAGCGCTTTCAGCGCGGCGACAATGATGACGTCGCCCCCCTTCATGTCGATGACGCCAGGGCCGGTCGCGGTGCGATCGTCGATGCGCCGGAATTTCTGGAAGGGGCTGTCGGCCTCGAAGACCGTATCGAGATGGCCGATGAGCAGGATGCGGGGGCCCTGGCCCGGATGGTCGGCGATCAGATGGCCCGCGCGCTGAAACGCCGCGCCATCCACCCACGTCGTCCTGAAGCCGAGCGCGTCGAATTCCCGTCGGAACACGTCGCCGACGGCGCGGACGCCCGGGAAGTTGTGCGTACCGCTGTTGATGTTGACGGCTTTCTCGAGCAGCGCGAGCGCCTCCGCGTTGCCGGAATCGACCGCGGACACGATCGCGCGCTCGGGAGCCGATGAGATCTGCGACAGGACGACCGCCAGCATGAACGCAACGACTCGGGCCATCCCGTGATTTTACGTCGGATCCTACTTCTTGGCCGGAGGCGCCGGCAGCGGCAGGTCGCTGTTGTACATCGCGTGGGTGACCTGCCAGGCGCCGCCGTCCTTCTTCAGCAGCACGATGTACTTTCCTCGATCGTCGATCGTGCCGCCGCCTTTCATCGGCATCAGCGTCTGCTTGTAAGTGCCGACGTCGTACGCGCGATCGGCGGTCACGTGCAGCTCCGTGGAGAGGATCGTCAGACCGTGAAGCATGAACTGCTGCGCGAACGACTTGTGATACGCCTCGATCGCGGCGCGCCCCTTGACGGCTGGGGCGTTCGGCGGCAGCTCCATGCCATCGGAGGCGTACAGCTTCGCGATTGCCGCGGCGTCCTGGGCCATCGACGCCGACTGATAGGTCGAACGCACTTTCGCGATTGCCGCCTCGTCAGTTCCCGTCGACTTCTGCGCTGACACGCCGGCGCCCGCGAGCGCCGCGACAGCCAGCATCACTCCGATTCGCATGTCTCTCCTCCTCGAACTCCGGACCTCGGACCTCGATCATCGATCGACCAGCTCCAGCGTTACCGTTGTCTTCGCGTTGTTGTTGATCGTCACGGGGGCGCCGTCCGCTCCAGTCATGCTGACCGTCGACGTCATCCCGGTCGTCATCGCGCTTTTCACGATGCGGCCGCGACCCAGGTCGAACAGGACCTCGCCGTCGCCTCTGCTGTCGCCCAGCTTCAGCGTCATGTTCATGGGACCCGGAGGCGGCGCGGTCGTCTGCGTCAGGACCATCGCCA
>Ga0310810_10007929_pt1 | contig 12173 bp, 6 predicted proteins | sample NCmetagenome_FD_207641 | JGI IMG/M metagenome (GOLD analysis project Ga0310810, IMG submission 207641) | Soil microbial communities from experimental microcosm in Duke University, North Carolina, United States - NC | ecosystem: Engineered > Artificial ecosystem > Soil microcosm > Unclassified ...
GGTTGGGGAATCACAGGTTCACTGAAGTAAAGGCCAAATTTCTTCTTGTCAGCAAGCCAGGGCGAGAACAAAGGAATGATTGGCGATTGGGTTCGCAAAGCCAGTTTGGAAACCATGAAATTCGTCGATGCCGGGACGCCAAAAAAATCAACGAAGATTCCTTCCTCATCAAGCGTGTTCAGATCGATTAGTAGTCCCAGAACCTTTCCAGAGCGTAGCAGCTTCAGCATCGATCGAGCCGCCCCGAGTTTGTCGATAGTCTCGTTTCCAAATCGTATCCGCGCCTGGTCAACTATCTCCTCGACCTTGGGATTGTCGAGACGCCGTACCAGAAAACTAAACGGGTGTTCGATTACGGATGCGCCGAAGCTGGTTAGCTCCCACGCCCCTAAGTGTCCGGTGAACAGAATGACTCCATTGCCTTGCTTTTTCGCTTTGACGAGATGCTCAAGACCTGAAACTTCGAAGAGTTCGCTCAGTTTAGACCGAGAGCTGTATCGAAATTGGCTAAACACGCCGAGCGTGCGCCCCAAACTTCGAAAGCACCCCACCAGGAGTTTCTTTCTTTCTTCGTCTGGTTTTTCAGGGAAAGCTAACTTCAGGTTGCGCTGGCCGGTTCTACGCAAATCAGCAGCAACGAGGTAGGCTGATAAACCGATCGCCTGTCCAATCATCATGGAGACCGTGGCCGGGAGCCGCCCAAGTAATCCTAAGACGAGACGCGCCGCCAGGAATTCGGAGGTATTTTGAAGATTGCTCCGCTTCGCCATCAAGAAGACCGAATAAGAACGGTGAGCCGAAGCGGTTTTCGGCCTTTGGGCTTAGGTCTTTTGCCTTTGCATTAAGCTCTGAACTGAATTCTCCATACAAAAGACCGAAGACCAAAGGCCAAGGACCAAAAACCATATTGCTTCGCTTAGCGTTCTAAGTGGAGCAGTAGTTTAGCAAGGAACCAGTTAAACCTCGCAATCCGTGCCCGTATATCCTGTTATCACCTCGTGTCTTTCTGATATATTTCGAACGCGGTGCGTCAGAATTTCGTACAGGTAGTCATCAAGCGGACTTGTCGCGCAAGCGGTATCTCTCCTCAACAAGTCGATTAGATAGGAGCTGGATGGAAAAACGCCGGATTCTCATCGTGGATAACAACGATGAGTTGCGTGCTCTCCTCGAAAAGAGCCTCGGCAAGCTCGGTCACGAAGTCGTCGTGACTGGCGAGCGCGAGAAGGCGCTAGCACGCAACGATCTGGACGAGTTCGATCTTGTAATCAGCGATTTGAGTGAAGCAGAAGTTAACGGTCGACCAATCGGTGAGCTCCAACGCAAACATCTGGTTACACCACTCCCGTCGAATCGCACTGAACCAGCAATCATCAAAGCTTTCAAGATGGGGGCGGCGAACTTCCTGCGAGTTCCGTATCAGGCCGAAGAACTGCGCGAGATTATCGAGCAAACCCTTTCCTACAAACTCCGCTACGTCGACGACCTGAATATTCTTTCGCACGTTCACGAAAAGATTGAGTTTGAGCTGCCGAGCGATCTCTCTCTGATGGATGGTGTCCTGGAGTACTTGCAGGAGCGCGTGTCGAAGCTGGGCCTGATCAAGCCAGAGCGTTCCAATCTCTTCATTGCTCTTGATGAAGCATTTGTGAATGCCGTCAAGCACGGCAACAAGAACGACCCAAACAAGCTGCTAAAAATCACCGCTGAGCTTTCGCCTAACGAGGCCTGCTTCACTGTCGAAGATGAAGGTGAAGGTTTCAATATTGGCGACATTCCGGATCCCTGCGATCCGGCAAATCTGTTTCGGACTTCCGGACGAGGAGTACTCCTCATTTACAACATCATGGATGAAGTTGAGTACAATGCGCAGGGTAATCGCGTAAAAATGGTCAAACGTCCGGAGCCGTCAACTAACTCAAAAGCACCTGAAGACAAACACGCCTGATAACCTGCCGGTCAAAACACCCGTTCACGACGGCTTGAACTCGCGCGTAATCTCTTTTTGGCATTCCTGGCGCTGGTGGCTGCCACCTGTATTAATCGGTTTCATTCTCGTTCTCTACTTCGTAGATCCATTCATTGGCGATTGGGATGGTATGGACTACACCATGCTGTCACTCGCTGGCTATCCCTCATCGATGGCGCTGGGACGCAATCTTTTCATCTTCGGCAATCATCTGCTGTTTGTAACTGCGAAGACTCTCTTCAACGTCAAACCACAGAGCGCCTACCTCATTTTTAAATACGCTGTAGTGGCGCAGGCGCCACTTGCAGTCATGGCATGTTGGTGGTTAGCAAGTTTAGTTACGCGCTCGGTTACCGCCGCCACAATCAGTTCATTATTGATTGTCTCTTCCCCGGTATTTGTTCTGTATGGCGGTCAAGTGATGACCGACGTTCCCTCAGTTTTGATTCTGGCCGTTGCTCTCGCGGTTCATTTACTCGGAATTCAAAAGAAGAACCTTTGGCTGATTCTGGCCGGCGCCGGCTTGATGGGCTTGGGCATGAATCTGCGAGAGACGATCGGGTTTTATGCCCCGTGGCTGCTATTTGCGCCCATCGTTTGTGGCTGGAAATTTGGCCGGCGTGAAGTGCTTTACGTAACAGCTTCGTGTTTGGTGTTTGGGATTCTGGCATTTGGTTGGTTTGCCTATTGGTTCCTGACCGATCCCTACTACAGACACATCTGGTATGGCTGGAAGCAATCGATGGACGAAGAGTCCGGCCGCCATCCGGTCGCACTCGCGAATCTTCGCCCGTTTATTGTTTATCTCTTCATTACAGCGCCCGTAGTTTTCATTTCGCTGCCATTCGCTCCAATTCATGAGTGGCGTAAACACAAACTGAGCGCACTGCTGTTGCTATGGCTGGTGGCGGCGTTTGCTGATGTGCTGCTGTTCTTTAATTACAGCACTTCGGTTAACTGGCGATACTTCTTGACTGGTTTGCCAGGATTAGTGCCACTTGCCGGTAATTGGCTCTTGTTCGTTGGAACGCGCCTCCTCGGCAATGCGCAGCGCGCGTTTATTGCCGTCCTCGTTTTGATCACCGGGCTTGCGATCACATTTGGGTTAATCATGAGGCCGATCAGTTATGAGTTCATTCAACGGCGTGCCATGAGTAAGGACTACCAAAAGCGGTTGCAAGAACTACCAAATGACGCAGTGATGATCTCAGGGTCACAGACGATCGCTGTTACGTATTGGGCATCAATCGGGGCAGGCCAGTGGCAAACGATCGGGACAGGAGGTGGTTGGCCAGGTGATCGCCTCTTCACGGTAATTAACGAACATCTCGGCAAAGGGAAGCGAGTGTTTATTGATAGCGATCCGCGTTGGTGGTTACCTTGCGGCTGGCAGCGTGATGAAATTCCAGAGATCACGCAATTAGAAAATCACTATAGATTTCGACGTGTTAGTGAAACTATTTTTGAGCTGCGCCCGATGGATGATCCCAGTGCTAACGATCAGCCAAATTTGAAACGCCTGCTTCCGGAAAATCGTCCGGAAGACACGAAGAAGTGTCCCAGCAGTAGGATCTAAGTTATTGCCGATTTCCGATTGCCAATTGCCGACTTGGCCTTTGGCCTTTGGCCTTAGGCCTTTGAAATCCTCCGAGATTCCCAACGATAACAAAGAAGCCAAGACCTAAGACCAAAGACCAAATCGGCAATTGGCAATCGGAAATCGGCAATGACTCAACCGACTACTGACTAATAACCCTGATGCCTTACGAACTCTTTCTCGCTTTGCGTTACTTGCGAGTGCGACATAAACGTCGCCTCGCTCGCGTCACCGGCCTGGCAGCTGTCGTCGGCATCGCGATGGGTGTTGCGGCGTTCATCGTTGCGCTTGGCCTGTCAAACGGCTTTCGCGATGAAATGCGCAATAAAATTCTTCAGGGAACGGCCCACATCAACGTTCTACGGACAGATGGGTATCCCATCTCGGAAACATCATCCGTAGCAACTCAGATTCGTCAGGTCGCGGGAGTAACCGGCGCCTCGCCGACAACATATGACGGCGCTGTCGTACGCGGATCAAAATCGTCGGGATATGCGGTGCTGCGTGGAATTGAGCCTGGCTCAGCTGAGGCAGGATCGTTAAGCCATTGGCTCGAAGCAGGGTCTCTGTTCGAAAAAAAACCTGCGGATATCGAACCTCAGGCTGTGGTCGGTAGTGACCTGGCAAATCGCCTTGGTCTCAGTGTCGGCGATGTCTTCCAAATCATTCCCGCAGGTTTGGCAGCGAATACTACAAACCTGCAAACCCGCCGACTGCGCGTTTCGGGAATATTTCGTTCAGGTCTATTCGAATACGACTCAACCTGGATTTACCTTCCATTAGAAACGGTCACGGCATTCACTAGCGATAATCACTCAGCTTCGATCATCAGTGTGCAAGTAAGAGACATTGACAACGTGAAGCGTACATCTGAAGAGATCAAGAAAACCCTCGGAGCCAGTTACAACACAATCGATTGGCAACAAGCGAATCAACCACTCTTCACGGCATTAGCGGTTGAGCGTCGCATGGGTCTGTTAATCATCGGACTTATCATCGCAATAGCTGCGCTAAATATCACCACGATGCTGATACTCGTTGTGATCGAGCGACGTCGCGACATCGCAATACTGAACGCTCTAGGCGCAATGCGAAAAGCAATCATGCTCATATTCATTATGGTGGGCGCTGCGGTTGGTGCTATTGGTGCACTGAGTGGAATTGTGATTGGTCTAGTGTCATGTGCAATCGCCAATCACTACAAGCTCGTGAGTTTACCCGCCGACGTTTATTCGATTAGCCATGTTCCGTTGAACCTGAGATTCAGTGAGGTCCTCTCTGCTGGATTAATAGCCTTCGGTCTGAGCGTGTTGGCTACGTTATATCCGGCACGGGCCGCAGCGAAGATGCGGTCGGTTGAAACGTTAAGAGAACTGAATTAGTGCACCGTGATCTGATTCGTGTGATTCGTGTGATTCGTGGATCGTCTTTTTGGTTCGCGAGAAGAGCGATCCACGAATCACACGACTCAACACGAATCGGCTAAGTACCATCGAGGAAGACCCGTAGAAGTCGGAACGAACGATACTAATGAATGCTGCAACCGAAAAAAGGACTGCGCCAATCGAACTCCGCGTGACCGACCTGCGCAAAAGCTTTGTGTCGCAGACTTCTGATCGAGTCGAAGTTTTGCGTGGAATTAATTTGGAAGTATCGGCGGGAGAAGCTGTAGCGATTACGGGGGCTTCAGGTTCAGGTAAGTCCACGTTACTTCATTTACTCGGTGGCGTTGTTGAGTCCGATCATGGCTCAATTTTGTTAGGCAATACAGAAGTCGAAAAGTTGAGTGGCAATGCAGCGTCACACTTTCGTCAGTTCCTGGTCGGATTTGTGTTTCAGTTTCATTATCTGATGACGGATCTTTCCACTATCGAGAACGTCGCGTTGCCATTGTTAATTAAACGACTCAAGCGCTCACAGGCCTTTGCAGAAGCCAAGGCTTTGTTAACGGAACTCGGACTCGGTGAAACGCTGAATATGCCGATCTCGCAGTTGTCAGGGGGTGAACAGCAGCGCGCCGCCTTAGCCCGTGCCTTAATAACATCCCCGGCTCTCCTTTTGGCCGATGAACCTACCGGAAATCTCGATGATGCAATGGCCGACTCGATTGGAAAAACACTTATAAACCACGCTCGCCAGCGAGGAAGTATTGGGATTATCGCAACTCATAACAAAAAACTGGCCGCGCTTTGTGATCGAGTGCTCTTGTTGGAGGCTGGCCGCCTTCACGAGCTCTGAAAAAGATCCTCCGTTACATCTATTTCCTTATTTAGGATCAGAACAATGCTTTTTCCTCTCGTCGATGGGTTATAATGCCCGCAGCTTGCCGGGCGGTTAGTTTTTCGCCCGGCATGGTAATCATTAGGAACTTTTAAACGAAACCAAGATGTTCGAACGTTACACCGAAAAGGCGCGCCGTGTAATCTTCTTCGCGCGCTACGAAGCCTCGCAGTTTGGCGCTCCAGCAATAGAACCCGAGCACCTTTTATTGGGATTGATGCGGGAAGATAAGACCTTGACTGGTCGATTCTTTCCACGTGCACAAGTCTCAATCGAGTCAATTCGCAAAGAGATTGAAGGCCGAACACTGCTCCGCGAGAAGATCTCGACCTCAGTGGAACTCCCGCTTGCGCCCGAGACGAAGCACGTTCTGGCTTATGCTCACGAGGAGAGTGATCGACTTCAGCACCGTCACATCGGCACCGAACATCTTCTATTAGGTTTGCTTCGAGAAGAGCGTTCAATGGCCGCAGAGATTTTGTACGAGCGAGGCTTACGTCTGAATGCAGTTCGTGACGAAATCGCTCGTCAGTCAGGCGCTGACGCTCGAACTTCACAAAAGAAAGACACGCCACATCTCGTTGAATTTTCGCGCGACCTCACTGAAGACGCTTCCAACGACAAACTGGATCCGTTGATCGGGCGAGAAGCCGAGATCGAACGCGTTGTTCAAATTCTTTGTCGGCGTACTAAGAACAATCCGGTTTTGATTGGCGAACCAGGCGTGGGTAAGACCGCCATTGTTGAAGGACTCGCGCAACGCATCGTTCGTGGTGATGTACCTTCGTTCCTGGAAAACAAACGAATCCTTTCGCTGGATCTCTCATTAATTGTTGCGGGCACAAAATATCGTGGTCAGTTTGAAGAGCGCTTGAAACAGATCATGCGCGAGCTCGTTGAGAACCCGCAGTACATTGTTTTCATAGATGAGCTGCACACACTGGTCGGTGCTGGATCTGCCGAAGGTTCACTAGACGCAGCGAACATTTTAAAGCCTGCTCTTTCACGCGGCGAGATTCAGTGTATCGGTGCCACCACGCCAGCTGAGTTTCGGAAATCAATCGAAAAAGATCGTTCACTCGAACGTCGCTTCCAGGCCGTTAAAGTTCCACCACCCTCTGAGGAAGAAGCAGTTAGCATTCTTGATGGAGTTCGTGAGCGATACGAGAGTTTTCACCAGGTGCGTTATTCAGATGAAGCTTTGCAGGCTGCTGTTTATCAATCGCACCGGTATATTCCCGATCGTTTCCTGCCTGACAAAGCGATTGACGTTATCGATGAAGCTGGTGCGCGCGTAAAACTGCGCGTTAGACGCGAGCAGGGAAATCTTGCTGACTGGAACGAAATCAACGAGTGGTCGCGCAGTTACGGTGAAACTCCTGGTTTAAAACATCAGGAAGATGCTCTTGTTTCGGCGGAAGTAACACGAGAAGATGTTGAAGACGTGATCGCTCGTTGGACTGGAATTCCGGTTACGTCACTGAAGGAAGAAGAGACCCAGAAGCTTCTTCGCATTGAAGCGGAACTTCACAAGCGCGTTGTCTCGCAACGTCCAGCAATTTCAGCTTTGGCTCGCGCTATTCGGCGCTCGAGAGCCGGCTTGAAGAATCCACTGCGGCCTGTTGGTTCATTCCTGTTCCTGGGACCAACCGGTGTCGGTAAGACTGAAGTCGCTCGATCCCTGGCTGCATTTCTCTTTAGCAGTGAGCGTGCTTTGATTCGCTTTGACATGTCGGAGTTTATGGAAAAACACTCCGTCTCAAAGTTGATAGGTTCGCCTCCAGGCTATGTTGGCCATGAAGAGGGAGGACAGTTAACCGAACGAATCAAGCGTTCACCGTATTCGGTTTTGCTCTTCGACGAGATCGAGAAAGCACATCCGGACATCTTCAATATTCTTTTACAAGTCTTCGAGGATGGCATTCTGACTGACGCGTTGGGAAACACCGTCGATTTTAAGAATGCGATCATCATCATGACATCAAACATCGGTGCCCGGTTCATTCAGAAAAAGGGTACGCTCGGCTTCCAGGCAAACACCGATGCGAGCCGTGAAAAGATGGAAGAGATGGTGATGTCCTCTGTTCGGCAAACTTTCAATCCAGAGTTCATCAACCGGCTCGACGAAATCATCATCTTCGATCAGCTCATCGATGAGGAACTCCTGGAAGTTGTTCAGCTACAAGTTGATCAAATTAATAAGACAATGAGCCGGCACGGCTTTGAAGTTCGTCTAACGGACGAGGCGAAGCGCTGGATTGTTGAGAAGACCTGTGCCGATCGGTCATATGGAGCCAGACCGCTGCGTCGCGCTTTGCAGAAGTACGTTGAAGATCCGCTTTCCGAGGCACTAATTCAAGGGCAACTTTCTGGATCACCCCTCGTAGAGGTGTATTTGAGTGGCGATGAGTTAGATTTCCGACCTGCGGGAATCGAGACCGCCGACGACGCGCTGCTCATACACTAAACATCATTCGGAAACGATTCAGTCCAAAGTCATAAGTCCATGCAAGTCAATCCCCTGGCTGGACTTCGGGCTTTGGACTTTATAGTTTGTTGCCGATATAATGCGCCACTTTGCTGCGCCTGAAGCTGGCAACTGGCTCACCTTTGATCGAATCAAAGAAGCTGTCTTCGAGCCAATTCAGTGCCTGGCATTTTGCCTTTATTTTCTATCTCTGGATTATTATTTCAGCCATACCTCCCCGAAGTTTCGAGGCCCGGTAAGAACTATTGAGGGAAAATTGGTGCCTATGCACTTATATCGAGCGTTCTTGCTCTTCTTTTCGAGCATTCTGGTAGGAATTATCGCAATCTTCGCGGCACCCCAACGCGTTTCAGCCCAGCAAAATCCGCCACCACCTCAGCAACTCGTCGAATCGGTCGATATCACGGGTAATCGTCGACTAAGAAAAGACGACATCCTTTATTACATACAAACTCGGCCGGGCGACGTCTACAGTGAAGAGCAGGTTCAGCGCGATTATCAAACTTTGCTCTCGCTCACCTTCTTCGATAAGACAAGGACTCGCGTTTTGACTGAGACCGGACCGCGCGGTGGCAAGGTCGTTATTTTTGAAGTGGCCGAGTTGCCGATGATTCGCGATCTTACTTTTGAGGGATTGAAGAGTGTTCCGGAGTCGGATGTCTTAAAGGCTTTTCGCGAAAAGCGCGTAGGTGTATCGAAGGAGAGCACCTACGATCCGGTGAAAGTTCGCAACGGCATGCGCGTGATCAAAGAGTTGCTGGCGGCGAGCGGTCATCCCAACGCGACGGTTGAAGAACGAAAGGAAGAAGTCTCAGCAACTTCACTCGCAATCACCTTTGTTGTTCACGAAGGTGAACGTGTCCGTGTCGTCGAAATTCAGTTTGAAGGTAACACGGTGTTCAGCGATGGTGCGCTTCGTGGAGCGATGAAGTATGTCAAAGAAGCCGGCTTGATTACACGCTTCAAAGGCTCGGACACTCTTAATCGTGAGAAGCTTGATTACGATCTGCACCAGGTTGACAACTACATGCGCTCGAAGGGTTACCTCCAGGCGCGACACGGCGAGCCTCGCGTTGAAGACATCGGAAAAAGGCGGACCGGCTTTCCGATCCTTCCTTTGCCATTTCTCTCTTCGACAGACGACGCGCTGCGCATCACGGTTCCGATAATTGAAGGCAAGGTTTATCGCCTTGGCGAATTTAAAGTCTCAGGCAACTCGATTTTTTCTGAAGCGCAAATTCTGTCTGTGATCGGTCTGAACAAAGGCGACATCGCGAACGGAGAGAAGGTCAGCAAAGGCCTCTTCGAGAACCTTAAGAAGTTTTACGGCAACCAGGGCTTCATTGAATACACTGCAGAACCAGTTCCCACCTTCAAAGATAATCCTGCTAATCCGAACGAAGGCATCGTCGACTTCGATGTCTCGATCGAAGAAGGAAAGCAGTTCACGCTGAGGCGTCTTGAATTCATCGGCAACACATTCACTCGCGATAACGTGTTGCGCCGTGAAGTGCTAATTAACGAAGGTGACACCTACAACGATACTTACTGGGAGTATTCGGTCGTCAAAATCAATCAGCTCGGTTACTTCAACCCCATCGATAAAGACAAGGACGTCGATCGCCGCACTAACGACGAAGAAGCGACACTTGATCTGACGTTAAAAGTCAGCGAACGCGGTCGCCAGCAGATTTCATTTAACGGTGGTGTATCCGGCATTGGTGGTTCGTTCTTTGGGCTCGAATATTCTACGAACAACCTTTTGGGTCGAGGTGAAGTGTTGTCGTTAAACCTTGCGGCCGGTAATCGTCAAAGATCTTTCCAGTTCTCCTTCACGGAGCCTTATATAAAAGATCGACCAATTAGTGCGGGCTTTTCTCTCTTCGCTTTCTCGCAGAAATTCTTTGGCGAAGGTACGTTCCTTTCTTCGAACATCGCTGCACAACAGGATTTCCTTAATTCGCAGTTCAACTTGACGAATATTAACGAGGAGAATCTATTCACGCGCGACTCCTACGGTGCTTCCATTTTCGCCAGTGCTCCGCTCTCCGAGTTTTATAAGAAACGGCGATTCACCCAGTTCTCCAGAATCGGTGCGTCCTACCAATTCTCTTTGTCGAGCGTTAAAGATCCGCAGTCAAACAGTAACCCCAATTCGGGCACATTCATTCCGGTCGTCTATAACCAGCCAAACATTCTTACGAGCCGAGTGACAGGGACGTTCAGTTATGACACCCGCAACGCAAGCGTCGACCCTACTAAGGGTCGTGAATTATCCGTCGCTGTCGCGGTGGCTGGTCTTCTCGGCGATGTGCGAACGTACCAGCCGACGCTTTCATATACGCAGTTCATTCCGGTGCGACGAAAGAAGTCGACACACCCTGAGGTGTTTGGTTTCCGTATTCTTGCGGGGACGACCGGGAGTTTTGCAATCAGCGATAAGGTGAGAAACGCAAACTCGCTGGCATTTGTCGATGGTGTTCCGATCTTCGAACGGTTCTTCCTCGGCGACGAATTCACGATCCGTGGCTACAACGTGCGTTCGATCAGTCCGGTTGCACCGGTTGATACGTTCATAACGTCCCGCAACGTTGTATTTGCTTCGAATCCAACTTCGACGCCGACTCCGATACCCGGCTTACCGGCGACCGCGCTCTCGCTGGGGTTGTTTACGGGATCATCCGGAAGCAACGTCGCACAGTTGCCGAGATCCTTTACGTCGGTCGGAGGCGATACTCAAATCCTGGGAAATTTCGAATATCGCATTCCTATTATTGGCGATACCGTTAGCTTGGCCGCCTTTGCCGATATCGGCAGTGCATTCAACTTGCGGACTAAGGGTGATCAGGGCTTTAACAGTAATTTTCTTTCGGACCAGCCATTCCTGTCCACGGTTGGTGTCATTGCCTGTCCCCGGTTCGCTGGTGGTTTCGCGGCCGTTAGTCTTAGTAGTTTGGCAGCTTGTAAAAACCCTGAACTTGCTGTTGGTTCCCCGGGAGGCGTCGTGAGTTTGGTGGCACGCGATAACCGAATTGTGTCTGAAGCTGAGTTGGAAGCGGCACAGAACGGACAGGTCGATCCCTCCACTCAATTGCCTCTGGGCTTCCAACCAGTGTTTTTGCGCGGGGAGGCACAAACCAACAGCGTTGTCCGACTCTCGCAGAGTTTGTTTTCAAAAATCGGAGACTATCGATCAAGCTTAGGTATGGAGGTGAGGGTGCAAGTGCCTGTCATCAATGTACCGTTTCGTTTGATCTTTGCGTATAATCCGAACGCGCGGAAAGACCAGATAATTGATGGATTTCCGTTCTTCTTCAATGAGAAAAAGAAGGTCATCCGCTTTAGCGTAGGCCGCACCTTTTAATCAATTGAGCCAACCTGGGTGGGTAGATTTACAACTAACAAGTTTATCTGACCACCTCAAAGCAAGGAGTATTACAACAACGTTATGAAGATAGTTCGTTTGATTGCTGCCGTCGCCTTGCTGACGACCGTCGCAATTATCTCAGTGTCCGCTCAGCAACAGCAGCCGAAGCCCGGTCCTACCACAGCCCCTGCGGCTTCTGCGCCGCAAGCCAATGTGGCCGTGCCCGACAGCAAACTTGCGATGATCTATTCTGACGCGTTTTTGGATCCGAAAACGGGCATTGCCAGATTCAACAGTTTGCTGACCACACTTAATCGAGAGTTTCAGCCGCGTCAGACTGAGCTACAAAGTTTGCAACAGAAGATCAACACCCTGAGCAAAGAGATCGATGACACCCAAAACGTCGCGGCGCCGGACTCTATTCGTCAGAAGCGAGATCAGCTGGCCCAGATGAACACCGATTTCAAACGCA
>Ga0310810_10007932_pt1 | contig 12172 bp, 9 predicted proteins | sample NCmetagenome_FD_207641 | JGI IMG/M metagenome (GOLD analysis project Ga0310810, IMG submission 207641) | Soil microbial communities from experimental microcosm in Duke University, North Carolina, United States - NC | ecosystem: Engineered > Artificial ecosystem > Soil microcosm > Unclassified ...
TCCTTGTACGAGGGGTTCGGACTGCCGGTGCTGGAAGCCATGCAATGCGGATCGCTGGTGATTACCTCGCGCGATCCGGCGATTCTAGAGGTAAGCACCGAAGGCGCGGTTCATGTGGACGCGGAGGATACTGCCGCGTTGGCCGAAGCGATGCGGGCAGTGGCGACGAATCCAGACGGCTTCAGCGAAGTTCGCCGAAGAGCACTTTCGCGTGCCGCCCAGTTTACCTGGCAGAAGACTGCTCGACGAACCAGGGAGGTGTATGCCGCCGCCACGCGCATTTTTTCTCACGCCTGAGGAACCGAAGATCGGTACCGGCGGTGGCGGGCTGCGATCGGCGTCGCTTTTGGCTTATCTGTGTGACAAGTATTCCGTACAGACTGTAACGTTTACGTTACAGTCGCACTCCAAGAAGTTCGCGGCGCGCATCTGGCGCAACACGATCCGATTGGCGGCGGGACGGCCGCCCTTGTTCGACCGGTATTCCGGATATGAGGATCAACTGGGCGCCGCTCTCCACGGCCGCTATGCCCTGGGCGTGGTGGAACACTTCTGGTGCGCGTCGTATGCGCCACTGTTGCGGACCTGCTGCGATCGGCTGGTGCTCGATCTGCACAACATCGAAAGCCAACTGGCGCTCACGCACACCCGGGCGGCGCGCTGGCCGATGTCGTGGGCATCCGAAAGCTTCGCGAACGCATACCAACGGCTGGAACAGGAATGGCTGCCGCAGTACGACCTGATTCTGGTGGCATCCGAAGACGATCGGCGCCGCATCTCGCATCCAAATGTTCGCGTATTTCCCAACGCCTTGCCGGAAATCGCGCGGCCAAGCGTACCGGAGACCGACGCGATCGTCTTCAGCGGGAACCTGGAGTATCATCCCAATGTCGAAGCAGTCCGCTGGTTCCGCACGCGGATCTGGCCGCGCGTTCGGGAAAGTGCGACCGGAGTCGAATGGCGCCTGGTTGGCGCGAATCCTTCGGCAATCGCCGCATTTACCGGCGGCGATGCGCGGATTCGCATGGTGGGTCCGGTGGATGACGCAATAGTCCATTTGGCGGCGGCCAAGGTGTGTGTCGTGCCGCTGCTTTCCGGCAGCGGAACCCGCTTCAAGATCCTGGAGGCCTGGGCCGCGCGAAGCGCAGTGGTCTCGACCACCCTGGGCGCGGAAGGGCTCGACGCGCGTGACGGCGAGCATCTGCTACTGGCCGATGATGCGGATCATTTCGTGGATGCAGTATTGCGGGTGTTAAACGATCCGGCGCTGCGGGCCCAACTGGGCGAGGCGGGCTGGGCTCACTACCAGGATCGATTTACCTGGGCGGCTGCCTGGCGCAAACTGGACGAGGCTGGAGGGATCTAGCGTCCCGCGAGTCCGAACGCCCGGACGTTGGTCACGAACTGAATCGTGACGCCATGGTCTGGCGTTTTTCCAGCTTTGGAATAGTGCGCGACCGTGTAGCCGAATTTCAGCACCTGATGAGCCGTGGGACGAAAACCTGCAGCCACCTCATAGGATTCGGACCCGGGATAACCCACCGGACGGGAGTAGCCGGCGCGTGCAGCCGCATACCAGCGGGGATGCAGCACGCGGCGGATTTCCGCGTATCCGGTGTGCTGGTTGAACGTGCGAATGGCTTTATAGGTCATTTGAAAGTGCGCCATTTCCCCGTAGACGTTCCAAGGGCCTCGTCCCCACTGAGCGTCCATGCCGTAGCCGGTGGACGGCAAGTCACGCGGCGGCGCTTCACCGGGGAAAAAGAAAGGGTATTGCCGATCCAGATAAGGGCCCCGGTAGGCGGAAACACCAACTCTTAGTCCTTGGCGAATAGTGTAGCCGGCGCCCCCCGCCCAGTTGGCGTATTGGTCGCGATCGAAGACGCTGCGCGGGTTCAGGGGCGAGGAATTAGTAAACTGGGCCCGCATGTCGAAAGGTCCGATGGTGGTATCCACTTGTGCGCCAGCCAGACCCGCTATGGAGACGCCGCCTCCGTAGTAGCCGTAACCGGATGGAACTCCGGTGAGCGGATTAACGGCCGGGTCGTAGCGCAGAATGAAAGACCCGAACGCCGAGGTGAGCTGGCCGGCGCGCACCACCAGCGAGGCCTTCCCCCAAAACCGCGAGTAACTGATGCTGGCATTCAGAATATTGGTCTTCACGCCATAGCCCTGGCTCGTGAATTCCTCCGGGAAGTACGGCCGCGAGTGCAACTGGATCACGCCGGAGACGGCCCAGTGCGAGTTTAGCTTCCAGGTGGGATAAAGCAACGCCTGAAACCCGGCAGTCACCGGTTCTCCGTAGCGCGGCGCCCCGGTTAATTCGTGGGAATAAACCGATTCAGCGCTGACGGTAGACCGCAGTTCGAACCCCGACTCGGCTTCTTGGGCCCAGGCCAGCGCGGCTGCGCCGCACAGCAAGCCACATAGAAAAGAGCTTCTCAGGACCACGCCGCGGTCTCCTTTTCGGCGGTGTGCGCCGCGGACGCGGTTCCCAAGCGTACCGCGGTCGCCAGTTGATGCAGAGAATCCAGGGTCGAACTTTCGGCGCTAGCCGGACGCTTGACGATATCGCCCAGGGTGATGAACGCTTGCACCGCGTCCACGTCGAATTGTGTTCCGGCGTGCTTTTCGATAATGCTAACGGCTTGGTCATGCCGCATGCCGCGGCGATACGGACGGTCCGACGTCATCGCGTCGTAGCTATCGGCCACTTTCACGATGCGTGCCGTTCGAGGTGTTTCCTCGCCCTTTAGCCCGTGCGGGTAGCCGCTTCCGTCCCAATTCTCGTGATGCAGTTCCACCACCGGAAGATACGCGTCGAATCCCTGCACGCATTCCAGAATTTTCCGGCCGATGACGGGGTGCTGCTGAATCAAAGCTTCTTCGTCGGGAGTAAGTTTTCCGGGCTTCTGCAGTACGTTGTCAGAGATTCCGATCTTGCCGATGTCGTGCAGCAGAGCGCCCACTCGGATGAGTTCCTGTTCCTGCTCCGGGACGTTCATCGCCCGGGCTATGGCGCACGAGTATTCGCTCACGCGCAGACTGTGGCCCGCGGTATAGGGATCGCGGGCATCGAGTGCGCTGGCGAGCGAGCTTACAAATTCGACATAGGCCCGCACCAGGCGGTCCTGCCCCTCGCGAATGGAAGCGGCGGCATGGTTGAAACTATCGGTGAGCTCCCGGATTTCGCGGACGCCCCGCTCGGCGGCGGGAAATTCCGGCAGAACTCCGGTCTTGCCGCTTTCGCGCAAACGGGCCACCACCGCGGCGAGCGGCTGAACGATGGATCGGGAAGAGAACGCTCCGAGGGCAACCGCTGCCACCAGCGCAATCAATCCGGCGCTCAAGAACACCCCTCGCAGCACGACCTGCACCGGGGCCACGGCGACATCGAGATTGCGCAGACTTCGCAACGTGAAATCGCCTGCAGATGCCTGATCGGGATCGTTATTGAGTGGTACAGACAGGTACGTTTCGCCGCCGATTCTGAGGTCGCACTCGGCCGTGGGCGCGCACTCCCGCAGGGCGGCTTCCGCCTCGGGCGCACTGGCACCCGGCGCGGAGAGGGCCACCACGGTTCCGCCATGGAGCAGCACGGCTGGCATCGCCACATTCGCGAGATCGAAGCGCTGCCCCACCGCCAACGTCCCGACCTGCTCCTGACCTTGCGTAATGGCCACCGAGGTTACCTGGAAGATATGCCCCTCGGTGGAGAAGAGACCTTTTGCGGGCAGCGGCTGCGGCTTAAGGTCCATCGCCGAGAATCCTTGCGGGCCGCGGACCACGCCGGCCAGCGGTTTCCCTGACGTCCCGGATACGGCCAGAAAGTCAAAACCCATGGTGTCGCAGATCTCGCTGAGCTGGTCCTCCACGGTGCGGCGCGCGGCCTCAATTGCGCTGCGTTCGGTGGCGAGTAATTCGAGGCCCGCCTTCAGCGCCGGATTTTCCGCCGCCACGCGAAGAATGCGGGCATTCCTGGACTCACTTTGCTCGCGCTCCCGGATAAGAGTGGCCTGGTTATCCCGCACCGACGTTCGCAAGGCCTCGCGCACGGCGGTAAGAGCCGTGCTTCGCACGGCCCAGAAGCTGCCCGCGAGCAGTGCCGCGAAGGGCAGAAATGACCAGAGGAACGCTCGCGTCGCAAACCGCATCAGTGACCTGCGTGGATCTGGTCGGCGTCCCGGGACGTGAGCTCCGGCAGCGGCACAAAGAAATTTGCCTCGGCGTCGCGTCCCGCAGCCACTTCGATGGTCTTGCGGAAGACACCTCCGGTCTTGTGCCACGCGACGACCGTGTATTTTCCAGGTGGCACATCGGCCAGAATGTACTGGCCTTGAGCATCCACGCGGGCAGACCAACGGTTGGGCGTCACTACAATGGCTCCGGCCATGTTCGGATGCAGGTGGCAGTAGACCGCAACCATCCCCGGCTTGGGGAAGGTCACCGTTCTGGTCTGCCCCTTGGGATAGTTCCCCAGGTCAAAACTCTTGGGCTTGGATAGCGAAAACACATTGTGAAAGATGGGATCGAAGTTGGGAAAGGAGACCGTCGAACCGGCGGGAATTACGATCAGGTCTGGCGAGAAGCGCCGGTTCTGCTGTTCCATTTCGGGGATCACGGACGGGGCGCTGGCGAGCGTGGCCAACAAATCGCCTTCCAGATACACCACGGTGTGCGAACGCTCATAATCCAAGGCGCTTTCGGCGGAATCGGGCTGCAACTCCACTGCGGAACCGCGTTGGTAGAGTCCGGCAGCGGGAGTGACATTCCGGGGAGTCAGCTTTCGCTGGATGGTGATGGTCCCGCGAATGTCCGCTCCGCGTAAACCGGAGAGCACCGCCAGCGCGACCACGATCGTCCGCGAGATACTTCTAGACATCTACTAAAGTTATCGGCACAGGAATCGGGCGGGTCCGATAAGGCGTTTCTCTTAGTCCTGCGGTAATTTCCGTGTATTGGGGTCACCACATACCACTAGCAGCTTTATTTTGTTCAGCTTACACGCCGTCGTCGCAAGGCCGCCTAGGTCTTTCCGCACGCAATCTTATATTTCGTGAAAATCTATCAACTAATTCCAACCGTCAGGCGTCTAAGTGTCCAAGACTCTTCGAGGAGGAAGAGGTGTGCGTACATTCGCGCTCCTGATGGCGGCAGCGGTGCTGGTATCGTGCGAGCGCGCGATACCCAAAGATACCGCTACGCCGGCGGCAACTTACGCGGAACCGTCACACGGTCAACGGGAGATCCGGCTGACGGGAATCGTCGAGGCGGTACATTCCTCCAAGATCGTGGTGCCACAGCTCACCGGCCAGAACAATCAGATGACGCTGACCGGGCTGATTCCGAACGGCTCGCGAGTGAAAGAGGGCGATCCGATCGCCGAGTTCGATCCCACGGCGGAAATGGATCGCGCGCGCGAGGCCAAGGCTAAGTACGAAGACCTGGGCCATCAGGTGGATCAAAAGCTCGCGTCGAATCACGCCGACGCCGAACGGCGCCTGTCGGATCTCAAACAAGCCGAAGCGGATCTGGGCAAGGCTCTGCTGGATCTGGAAAAAGCTCCCATCCTCGCGGAAATCATCAAACGGCAGAACGAAGTAAGGGCTGGAATCGCGCGCGAGCACGTCGACAGCCTCAAGAAATCCAACGCGCTTCACGACCAATCCGACGCGGCCGCCCTGCGTATTCTCGAACTACAGCGCGACCGCCAAAAAGTGGCGCTGGAACGGGCCCAAGGTAATCTGGACAAACTCCGCGTCAAAGCGCCGCTCGGCGGCATGATCGCGCATGCCGATGTTTACCGCAACGGTTCCATGACGCACGCCCAGGAGGGGGATCAGATGTATCGCGGCAATCCCCTGGTGAGCATTTTTGATCCTTCCGAGATGCAGGTGCGCTGCGCCGTGGGTGAACCCGACGGCGTGGCTCTGCTCAAGGGCACGCAGGCGACGATTTACCTGGACGCCTATCCCGACCTGGCGTTGAGCGCACATTTTGAGTACGCCAGCCCCATCGCCACCACCGCGCTCAGCAGCCCGATCAAATCGTTCACGGCCATTTTCAAATTGGACAAAGCCGATCCGCATCTGATGCCCGACCTTTCCGCCGCCGTCGTGATTCAGCCGCGGGCCGGAGACCGAGCTGGAAACGAGGCCGCGAAGTGACGGGGCGTCCCCGGCTGCTGTTCGCCCTGGTGGGCGTGCCGGCGCTGGTGGGTGGCGGTTGGTTGGGAGTCGCGCGCATCCGGCAGGCCCAGACCATCGGCGATCTGCCGGTCGCCTCCGCGCGCGAGGGTGAGTTTGTCGCTATTATCCGCTGCCGGGGCGAAATCAAAGCAGGCCGGTCGGCACAGCTCTACGCGCCCATCGTTCCGAATCTGCGCATCGCCTGGCTGGCTCCTTCGGGAGAAGTGGTGGAGGAGGGCGCACCGGTCATTCGCTTCGATTCGAGCAGCGCCCAGCAGCAGTTGATTCAAAAGGAAGCCGCGCTGCGGCAGGCTCAAGCTACACTCGATCAGGCCGTGGTCCAGGCGCGCATCACCGCCGAACAGGACCAGAGTGCGCTGGTCGATGCGCGCTTCAATTTGGAAAAAGCGCAGCTCCGGACCGCCACCAATGAATTCGTGGGCCGCATTGAGGCCGAGCAAAACCGCATCGACGTAGGCGTGTCGGAACAGAAGCTCAAGGTGCAGGAAGCCACCGTAGACCAGCACGCGGCATCGGACAGATCCAAGATGGCTTCGGTCACCCGCCAGCGCGACCAGGCCCAGGCCGAAGTGGATGTTACCAGGGAGCGCCTCACCCAAATGGAGGTCAAAGCTCCCTTGACGGGGGTAGTGGTGTTCCAATCCAATTACGCGTTGGGCAGTCAGAATTCGACGCCCTTCAAGGTCGGAGACAACGTGTATTCCGGGATGAACCTGGGAGAGATCCCCGACATGACGTCGCTTTTGATCAACGTCAAGGTGGAGGAGATCGACCGGGGCCGGATCGCCGTGGGTAACGACGCGCGGATTCTTGTGGATGCTCTGCCGGAGCTGGCCATCCAGGCTAAGATCACGCAGATTTCGCCGATGATGGAACTCGGCCTGGAACAGCCTATCACGCGCAGTTTTCGCGCTTATGCAGCCGTCGCGAAGGCCGACCCGCGTCTGAGGCCCGGCATGAACGGCGGGATGGACATCACTATCAAGCGCATTCCGGATGCCATCAGTATTCCCGCCAAGGCCCTGTTCACGCGCGCGGGCAAGCCGGTGGTGTTTCTGGCCGAGCGGGGCAACTATCGCCCGGCCGAAGTGCAAGTGCTGGCGCGCAATCCGGATGAAATAGCCATCGCGGGCATACCAGCCGGGGCGTTCGTGGCTTTGACCGATCCGGAGAAAAGGGAGACGGCAAAATGAAAGTCCGGCTGCTCCTGGCGGCGATCGCCGTGGCGATTCTAGGCGGCGCAGGCTGGGGCGTGCGGCGTCTGATCCAGGTGGCCACCGCGAGCACGTCCGGTGTGATCCCCACGACGCACGTGAAGAGGGGCCACGTCACCATCACCGTTTCGTCCCGCGGCGAGCTGCAAGGCGGAAACTCCGAGGTTCTCACCGCTCCCATGACGGGCGGTCAAGACATGGCCATCACATCCATGCGCGATTCCGGGGAGCTGGTGAACCCGGGCGATACCATCGTCCAGTTCGATACGACGCAGCAGGAGTACAATCTCCGCGAGGCGGAAGCCGATCTGGCCGAAGCCGAGCAGCAGGTGGCCAAAGCCGAAGCCGACGGCCAGGCCGCGCTCGAGGAAGCGCGTTATCAGACGCTTTCGACGGCGGCAGACGTAAAGCTCGCGGAACTGGAGGTCCGCAAGAACCCCATGCTCGCCGCGATTCCGGCCCGCCAAAACGATATTTCGCTCGAAGCGGCCAAGAATCGCCAGCAGCAGGCGGACCGGGACTTGAAGAACCGGCAGGCGGCCGGCGGCGCCGGCGTCGCCATTCAACGTGCCAATGAAAGCAAGGCCAAGCTGATGGCCGACGTGGCTCGCCGCACCATCGAGAGCATGACCCTCAAGGCCAAGACCGGCGGCTACGTGAATGTGCAGCAGAACACCAATCAGAATCTGATGTACCAAGGAATGACGCTGCCACAATTCCAGACTGGCGATACCGCGCGCGCCGGGCAATCGGTCGCACAGATTCCGGATATGAGCAATTGGGAAGTAATCTCGAGCATCGCCGAGCTCGACCGCGGATACCTCAGCCCGGATCAAAAAGTGACGGTGCAGGCAGCGGCGCTGGCGGGACGCGAATTCCACGGCCACATCAAGGCCCTGGGCGGCACCTCCGGCACCCCATGGAACCGGCGCTTTGAGTGCCGCATCGCGCTCGACGACTCCGGCCCGGAGCTGCGTCCGGGAATGAGCGTGAACATCCAGATCACCGTCGCCTCGCTGGATAGCGTTCTATGGCTGCCCTCGCAGGCGTTATTTGAGCGCGACGGGCACGCCTTCGTTTACCTGAAGACCGCCCAGGGAGTCACGCCTAAGGATGTCACGCTGGTCCGGCGCGGCGAAAGCCAGACCGTCATCGCCGGGCTCAACGAAGGTGACGAAGTCTCGCTGTCCAGTCCCGATCAACAGAACAAGACCGGCGATTCCGGCCGAGGCGGCGTGATGAAGGCCCTGCCCAAGTGATTCTGCTTTCCGACATCGGACAGGCTTTCAGCAACCTGCGCGCGCAGAAGACGCGCACGTTTCTCACTGCCATCGGGATCGTGTTCGGCGTGGGATCCGTGATCGGCATGATGGCTATCGGGTCGGGCGCCAAGGAAGAATCGCTGCGCTTCATCGAGCAACTGGGTGTGCGCAACATCCTGATCGACTCGCGCCAGGCCACCAGCCCGCAGGAATACCAGCAGCGCCGCCGCTCCTCGCCGGGCCTGTCCGAACGCGACATGCGTATCCTTAGTGCCAACGTGGATGCGATCGAGATGATGTCGGCCCGGCGCACGCTGCGCCCGGTACGCGTGCTGCCCAAGCCCTCGCGCGACTTGCCGGATCTCTACGGAGTCCGGCCGGCCTATGCTCCCATTCACAGCCTGCGTTTCGCGGAAGGCGGCTTCTTCGACGACTCCGATGACGAGCACAGCTCACCGGTGTGCGTTTTGGGCGAGACGGCCAAGGTCAACCTGCTGGGCTATGAGCCCGCGCTCGGAAAATCCATTAAGGTGAACGACACTTGGCTCGAAGTTGTGGGCGTGCTGAAGGAGCAGTTGATGGCCGGTTCGCAATCGAGCGGCAGCGGCATGCAGGACATAAATAACATCGTTTATATTCCCCTGAACACCTTCCAATACCGCTACTGGGATACCAGCGCGAACATGAAGGACGAGGTGGAGGGAATCGAGTTGCGGCTGCGGCCGGACGCGGATAGCATCGAGGTCGCCAAGGTGGTGACCGCCGTGCTGAACTCCACGCATCGCAATACGCAGGATTTCACCGTGACCATCCCGGCCGCGTTGCTGGCGCAACAGCAACGCACGCAGACCATCTTCACGTATGTCATGGTGGCGATCGCGGCCATCTCGCTGCTGGTGGGCGGCATCGGCATCATGAACATCGTACTGGCGACGGTGCTCGAGCGGACCAGGGAGATCGGCATCCGGCGTTCGGTGGGGGCGCGACGCTGGGATATCGTGCGGCAGTTCATGACCGAATCGGTGCTGATCTCGGCGGGCGGAGGCCTGCTGGGAATCGCGTTCGGGTTCTTTCTCGCGTGGCTCATCGCGCGGACCGCGGAGTGGAAAACGATTGTGACCACGGTGTCGGTGGTGGTGGCGTTCGGAGTTTCCGTGGCGGTGGGCGTGGTGTTCGGCGTATACCCGGCGGTGAAAGCCTCGCGGATTAATCCTATTGAGGCTTTGCGTTACGAATAGGTGCGCTATCCTCAAGGTGTCGCATGTGGAAGCGATTCATCTGGTGCACAATTTGGATTTTGGGCGTCGTCCTGGTGAGCGTATCGCTGGATTCGACACCCGATCCGCCCGCTTTGGATCCGCACGCGCAGATCGTGAAAGTTGCCGCGCCCAGCGGATGGCCGCTTGCACCTGGCAGCCAATTGGAGCGCGGCGGCTCACTCAGTCTTCTCCGGCAACAGACGGCTTTCTTCGAAGCAGACACCGATCCGCATAGCCCGATCGCACTACTCACTGAGGCAGGGCAAGCCAGCGATACCTCGCCTCCGGCCTGAGCGTTCACGCTCGTCCAAACTTTTTGAAACGATTGACGGGGACAAGCAGTCACTTTACTTGTGGAAGTGTCGGCGGAGGAATTGAGTGAAGACTTCGGACATTCTAAAGGCCTGGGGACGAATTCTAAAGGGAGATCGACCTTCCCTTTCGATCGAAATTACGCGCGAGTGTCCGCTGCGTTGTCCCGGATGCTATGCCTATGAGGACGGGCATCTTGGCGGCGGGGTCACATTGCGGGGTCTTCGCGACCGCAAGGGGCAGGAGCTGATTGACGGCGTCCTGGAGGTGGTCGATCGCCTCCGGCCTTTGCATCTGTCGATTGTGGGAGGCGACCCGCTGGTCCGCTATCGCGAGCTCGAAACGCTGGTGCCGATGCTACTGAACCGTGGCATTCATGTTCAGCTGGTGACCAGCGCCTTCCGGCCCATGGCCCCGGCGTGGGCCACGTTTCCGCACATGAACATAGTGGTATCGATCGACGGCCTGCAGCCCGAACACGACGTGCGGCGCGCCCCGGCCACATACGATAAAATCCTCAAGAATATCGCGGACCAGAAAATCACCATCCACTGCACCATTACCGCCCAGATGATGAAGCGGCCGGGTTATCTGCGGGACTTCCTGGAGTTCTGGCATCCGCGGCCTGAGATCCACAAGGTCTGGTTCAGCCTGTTCACGCCGCAGGTGGGCGATCAGCTCCCGGAAATTCTGGAACCGCGCGAGCGGCAGCAAGCTATTGCGGACATGCTCGAGCTGCGGAAGCAATTTCCCAAGCTGGATATGCCTGAGGGGATGATCCGGCAGTTTGCCACACCCCCGCATCGTCCCGAGGAGTGCGTGTTCGCGCTCACCACGCAGACCATTTCCGCCGATCTGGAAACCAAGATTGTTCCCTGCCAGTTCGGCGGCAAGCCGGATTGCGCTCAGTGCGGATGCATCGCCTCCATGGGACTGGCAGCCGTCGCAGCGCATAAACTGGTAGGATTCATTCCGGTGGGGGCCATCTTCAAGGCGTCTGTGAAAATCGGGCAGGCCCGGTCCAAGCAGGCCCAGGAACCGCCCACAATGCAGGGGCTGAGAGTACTGCCGTAAAAGGCGCGTATGGAACAGGGCATGATCAAGAACGTTTCGGTGAACGAGGATCTCAGCCCGCTGCTCGCATTGGCGGGCCGGGTGGGCTCAAATCCGCTGCTTACCCAGGCCAGCACCGGGAACATCTCCCTGAAACTCGACCGGGCGCTATGGATCAAGGCGTCGGGCAAGTGGCTTTCCGACGCGGCCGGCGGGAAAATACTCATCCCACTCGATCTGGCGGGAGTCCGCGCGAGCATCTGGCAGAATATTGATCCCGCCGAGCTCTACCCGAACGCCTCGATTGAGACCGCCATGCATGTGACGCTGCCGCATCCGGTGGTTCTGCACGTGCATTCCATCAACACCATTGCGTGGGCGGTTCGCGCGGATGCACTCGCGCAACTGGAAACGCGGCTGGAGGGCTTGCGCTGGCGGTGGATTCCATACGTCGCGTCGGGACTGCCGCTGGCCCGGAAAATTGAAGAAGCTCTATCCGGGTGTCCCGATACCGACCTGCTGGTGCTGGGCAATCACGGGCTGGTGCTGGGTGGTAAGGATTGCCAGGCGGCCGAAGAACTCCTATCCGAACTCGAACGGCGGCTGGCGATTCCCGCCCGCCAGGCGCACCCGGCCGACTATGCACTGCTGGCAGAGCTCGCCGCGAATTCTCCATGGGAGCTGCCCGAGGACGACGCCATCCACGCGCTGGCCACCGACCCGATATCGCGGAAAATCCTGGAAGGCGGATTCCTGTATCCCTGTCAGGCGATGTTCTCGGATGCACGCACTCCGGAGTTATTCCACGCTGTCCATGCTCCGGATGCGACTGAGTTGGCCGGTTACGCAACCCGGCCGTTCCT
>Ga0310810_10007933_pt1 | contig 12172 bp, 12 predicted proteins | sample NCmetagenome_FD_207641 | JGI IMG/M metagenome (GOLD analysis project Ga0310810, IMG submission 207641) | Soil microbial communities from experimental microcosm in Duke University, North Carolina, United States - NC | ecosystem: Engineered > Artificial ecosystem > Soil microcosm > Unclassified ...
GCCTCGCGATGCTGCGCGTGCTGCAGACGGCGTTCCAGATCTCGTTCCGCGACAAGTTCAGCTTCGGCGCGCTGGCCTGCTTCCTCGTCACGGTCGCCGACCTGCCGATCTTCAACATCGGCGCGCCGTTCTGGGGGCTGGTGTTCGGCCTCGCCGTCTCGCGCATCCTGGAAAGGGAGGGCAAGTGAGCGGGTTTCGCTACTACTGGGAGGATTTCCCGGCCGGCCGGACGTTCGAGCACGGCCGCAAGGTGCTGAGCGAAGCGGAGATCATCGACTTCGCGCGCCAGTGGGACCCGCAGCGCTTCCACGTCGACCCGCAGGCGGCGCGGCAGACGCCGTTCGGCGGCCTGGTCGCCTCCGGCTGGCATACCGGCTGCCTGATGATGCGCATGATGTGCGACGCGTACCTGAACGAGTCGTCGTGCACCGGCTCGCCCGGCATCGACGAGTGGCGCTTCGCGGCTCCGGTGCGCCCGGGCGACGAGCTGCGCTATCGCGCCACGGTGCTCGAGGCGCGCGCCTCGGCGAGCAAGCCCGACCGCGGCATCGTGCGCTGGCGCTGGGAGCTCCTCAACCAGCGCGGCGAGGTCGCGGTATCGATGACCGGCACGCAATTCTTCCTGCGCCGGCCGAGCTGACGTGCACGTCCTGCGCCTGCGCGACTTCGCCCTGTTCCTGGGCGGGCGCTTCGCGAGCGTGCTGGCGGCGCAGATGCAGTGGGTGGCGATCGGCTGGTACCTCTACGACCTGACGCACGCGGCGATGACGCTCGCCTTCGCCGGGCTGGCGGCGTTCGTGCCGATCGCGCTCCTCACGCTTCCCGCCGGCGACCTCGCCGACCGCGTCGACCGGCGCTGGCTGCTCGGCGCGGCGCACCTGTTCCAGGCGAGCGCCGCAGCAGCCCTTTTCCTTCTCGTGTCTTTCAAAATATCGGTCACATGGCCGTTCTACGGCGCGCTGGTGTTGTCGGGCACGACGCGCGCGCTCTCGGGCCCGGCGGCGAAGTCGATCGTGCCGCTGCTCGTGCCGCGCGAGCAGTTCGCGCAGTCGGTGGCGTGGACCACCTCGACGCAGCAGATCGCCGTGATCGCCGGCCCGGCGCTCGGCGGCCTGATCTATCTCCTCGGCGCGCCGGTCACCTTCGCCTGCTGCTTCGTCCTCGCGCTCGCGGCCGCGGTGGCGATGATGGCGATCGGAAAGAAAGTCCTGAACAGGAAGGACGACGACGCCTCCGCCGTCGAGCGGGCGGTCGCCGGCCTGCGCTTCGTGAAGAGCCAGCCGGTCCTGCTCGGCGCCATTTCGCTCGATCTCTTCGCGGTGCTGATCGGCGGCGTGAACGCGCTGCTGCCGGTGTTCGCGCGCGACATCCTGCACGTCGGCCCGGGCGGCCTGGGCGCCCTGCGCAGCACTTTCGCGCTCGGCGCGATCGCGACCAGCCTCGCCCTCGCGCAGCTTCCCGAGGCACGCCAGCCGCACGCCGGGCGCGCGCTCTTCGGCGGCGTCGCGCTGTTCGGCCTCGGCGCCGTCGCGTTTTCCCTTTCCGGGAGCTTCTGGATCGCCCTGGCGTGCCTCGCCGCGATGGGCGCCGGCGATTCGCTCAGCGTGTTCGTGCGCGCGACCGTCGTGCAGCTCGCCTCGCCCGAGGACATGCGCGGCCGCGTGAGCGCGATCCACGTGCTCTTCGTCGGCTGCACCAACGAGCTGGGCGAGTTCCGCGCCGGCTTGCTCGCCTCGCTTTTCGGCGCCGCGCCCGCGGCGCTCGCCGGCGGCATCGGCACGCTGATCATCGTGGCGCTCTGGACGCAGCTCTTCCCGTCGCTGCGCCGCATGGACCGGCTGAGCGAAGTTAGTCCCTAAGGGGCAGTCCGAACGCAGCAGGGAAAGCGGCTCGCGGTTTGCAGTAGGACCGCGATGCGAGCGTTTTTCCTGATCGCGCTCCTGGTTGCTGGCGCGGCCCGCGCGCAGGACCTGCCCGCGCTCGGCGAGGAGCGGAAGAGCTACGCGATCCCGGCGGCCGAGATCGCCGGCTTCGATTTCCTGCTGAACCGCATCGACCGCCGCATCTACGGCGAGGACTATGCGGTCTCGGGCTCGTCCCTCCGGCGCAACCTGCGCGGCGGCTGGGTGGTCGACAACGACCCGTACTCGATCAACCAGCTGCTGCATCCGTACCAGGGCTCGATCTACCACGGCTTCGCGCGCTCCGCGGGCCTCGGCTTCTGGCCTTCGCTCGGCTACACCTTCGCCGGCAGCCTCGGCTGGGAGATCGCCGGCGAGACCACGCCGCCCTCGAAGAACGACCAGGTGGCGAGCGGCATCGCCGGCAGCTTCCTGGGCGAGTCGCTCTATCGCATGGCGAACCTGGTGCTGGAGAGGGGCGACGGCGGCGCCCCGCGCGAGCTTGCCGCCGCCCTGGTCTCGCCGGCGACCGGCTTCAACCGGCTCGCGTTTCGCGAGCGCTTCTCGCAGGTGCTCGACAGCCGCAACGCCGCGTACTACAGCCGCGTGCAGTTCGGCGCGAGCGGCGGCCTGCGCCAGGGCGCGAGCCCGCCGCAGCTCAAGCGCAACGAGCTGCTGCTCGACTATGCGATGGACTATGGCCTCCCCGGCAAGGCCGGCTACCGCTACGAGCGGCCCTGGGACTACTTCGCCTTCCAGGTGACCGCGTCGAGCGCCAACGCGGTCGAGAACCTCTCGACGCGCGGCCTGCTCGTCGGCAGGGACTACTCGGTGGGCGAGCGCTATCGCGGCCTGTGGGGCCTCTACGGCAGCTACGACTACATCGCGCCGCAGGTGTTCCGCGTCTCGAGCACCGCGCTCTCGCTGGGCACCACCGGGCAGCTGCGGCTTTCGCGGGGCGTGACCGTGCAGGGCTCGCTGCTCGGCGGCGTCGGGTACGCCGGCGTGAGCACGCTGCACGGCTTTCGCGACACCGACTATCACTACGGCGCCACGCCGCAGGGGCTGCTCAACCTGCGCTTCATCTTCGGCAACCGCGCGGCGCTCGACTTCAACGCCCGCGATTTCTTCGTCAGCCGCGTCGCCGGCGCGGGCACCGGCGGCCGCGACAACATCGCGCGCGCCGACCTGACGCTCACGCTGCGCGTGTACCGCGAGCACGGCCTGGCCATCAAGTACCTCTGGTCGCGCCGGGACGCGACCTTCCCCGCGCTCGCGGAGCTCTCGCAGAGCCGCGCGACCGTCGGCATCTACTATCCCTCCCTGGGGGGGCAACGCCCCGGCGCGGGGGCCGCCCCCACCCCGCCCACCCCGAGGTAGGTCGCCGTGACCTCGCGGTCGGCGCGCAGGCGCGCGGGCGTGCCTTCGAAGACCACGGTGCCGTGGTCGATGACGTAGACACGGTCGGCGAGCTGCAGGGCCATCTCGGCGTTCTGCTCGACGAGCAGCATGCTGACGCGCTCGGCCTTGAGCGAGCGGATGGTGTCCATGACGGCGTTGACGACGATCGGCGCGAGGCCCTGCGAGGGCTCGTCGAGCAGCAGCAGCTCGGGGCCGGTAAGCAGGGCGCGCGCTATGGCGAGCATCTGCTGCTCGCCGCCGGAGAGCTGCTGGCCCTTGTTGGCGAGGCGCTCGCGCAGGCGCGGGAAGCGCTCGAGCACCTCGGCCATGCGCCATTTCGAAGCGCGGCGCTCGGCGATGGCGAGGTTCTCGTGGCAGCTCAGGAAGGAAAAGATGCCGCGCGTCTCCGGCACCAGCGCGATGCCCATGCGCGAGACGCGGTACGCCTCCAGCCCGGCGATGTCCTTGCCCTTGTAGCGCACCGCGCCGGAGCGCGGCGGCGTGAGCCCGGCGATGCAGCGCAGCGTGGTGGTCTTGCCGGCGCCGTTGCGGCCGAGCAGCGCCACCACCTCGCCTTCATCCACGGCGAGCGACAGGCCGTGCAGGATGTGGCCGATGCCGTAGAAGGCGTCGATCCGTTCGAGCTCGAGGATCACGCCGCCACGCCCCCCAGGTAGGCCTTGCGCACGTCGGCGTTGCGCTGGATCTCGGCCGGCGTGCCTTCGGCGATGAGCGAGCCGAAGTGCATGACCGAGATGCGGTCCGAGACGCTCATGATGATGTCCATCTTGTGCTCGATGAGGACGATCGTGTAGCGGCCCTTGAGCCGGCTGAGCAGCGCCACCATGCGGCGCGTCTCCTCGGGCGAGAGCCCGGCGGCCGGCTCGTCGAGCAGCAGCACGCGCGGCCGGGCGGCGAGCGCGATGGCGAGCTCGAGCTGCCGCTGCTCGCCGTGCGAGATCTCGCGCGCGAGCTGATGCTTCTTCTCCTCGAGCCCCACGTCGCGCAGCGCTTCGCCGGCCCGTGCGGCGAGCTCCGGGTAGCGCTCCGCCGGCCGCCACGCGAGGCCGCGCCACGAGCCGCTGCGCGCAAAGGCGGCGACCCAGACGTTGTCGAGCAGCGAGAAGGCCGGGAAGAGGTTGGTGCGCTGGAACGAGCGCGCGAGGCCGAGATGGGCGATGCGGTGCGCCGGGGTCCCGGTGATCTCCTGCTTTTCCAGGAAGATCTTCCCCGACGTGGGCGGGAACGTCCCGGTGAGCAGGTTGAAGAGCGTGGTCTTGCCCGCGCCGTTCGGCCCGATCACGGAATGCAGCGTCCCCGCCTCGATGGCGAGCGACACGCCGTTGACGGCGGTCAGCGCGCCGAAGGACTTGCGGAGGTCTTCTGTCTCGAGGAGCGCCATGAGCCAAGCCGCGACCAGGCTTCCACCACCCCGCCGCGGAAGAAAAGCACGACGATGACGAAGGCGACGCCGAGGAGCAGCGGCCAGCGCGCCCACACGGTGCTCACCGACTCGGAGAGCCAGATGAACACGAACGCGCCGATCACCGGGCCGTACAGCGATCCCGAGCCGCCGATCAGCGTCGCGAACACCACGTTGCCCGAGAAGACGAAGCCGATCGCCTCGAGCGGCACGATGCCGAAGAGCAGCGCGTACAGCACGCCGGCGAGCCCCGAGAAGGCGCCGGCGATGACGAAGGCGCCGAGCTTGAACCGCGCCGTGTGGTAGCCCACGGCCTCGGCGCGCAGCTCGTTCTCGCGGATCGCCTGCAGGATGCGCCCGAGCGGCGAGCCGACGATGCGCTTCATGGCCCACAGGGCGAGCACGAAAAGCAGCGCCACGAAGGCGTAGAAGGCATAGGCGTCGTCGAGGAGCGCCGGGCGCGCAATGCCCGGCATGCCGTCCTCGCCGCCCGTCACGCTCGTCCACTGGTAGGCGGTGAAATAGAACAGCTGGTTGAGCGCGAACGTGAGCATGATGAAGTACAGCCCCGAGCGCTGCACGCACAGGTAGCCGACCAGCAGGGCCGACAGGGCGCCGACGCCGGCGCCGACGCCGAGCGCAAGCACGACGTTGATGCCGTGGTGCTTGAGCAGGTAGCCGGCGACGTACGCGGCCGAGCCGAAGAAGGTCGACTGGCCGAAGGAGAGCAGCCCGGTGTAGCCGAGCAGCAGGTTCAGGCCGAGGCCGAAGATGGCGAAGATCCAGATCTCCGAGGCCATGGTCGGACGGACGATCACGGGGAGGAGAAGTATGGAAAAAGCGATGAGGATCGCCGCTCTCATCGGATGCCGCTCATCTGATCCCGAAGAGGCCCTGCGGCCGGACGACCAGCACCGCGGCCATGACCGCGAAGATCACCACCGTCGAGGCTTCCGTCCAGTAGGCGGCGACCACCGCCTGGGCGATGCCGATCAGCAGGCCGGCGGCGATCGCGCCCAGCAGGTTGCCCAGGCCGCCGAGCGCGACCACGACGAACGCGATGCCGAGCATGTCGACGCCCATGCCGGGCGACAGGCCGCGGATCGGCGCGGTCAGCGCCCCCGCGATCCCGGCGAGATACGCGCCGAGGGCGAAAGCGGCGGTGAACAGCTTGTGGATGTCGATGCCGAGCAGCGACACCATCTCCTTGTTCTCGATGCCGGCGCGCATGATCGCGCCGTATTTGGTCTTTTCCAGGAACAGCCAGGTCAGGAAAACCAGCAGCGCGGCCATCAGCATCACGAACAGCCGGTACTTCGGGTAGAAGGTGAAGCCGAGGTCGACGCCGCCGCGCAGCGCCGCGGGCGGCAGGTGGCTGATGCCGACCGGGCCCCAGACGACGATGATCAGCTCGTTCAGGATCAGCGCGAGGCCGAAGGTGAAGAGCAGCTGGTAGTCGTGGCCGGCGGCGTAGAGCCGCCTTATGCCGAGGTACTCCACAAGGAGACCCAGGAGCGCGACGCCCAGCGGCGCGATGAGCAACCCCAGCCAGAAGTTTCCGACGGCGGAAATGACGGAAACGAGGAAATAGGCGCCCACGGCGAACAGGGCGCCGTGGGCGAAGTTCGGGATGTTGAGGATGCCGGTGATCAGCGCGAGGCCGAGGCCCATCAGCGCGTACAGCATCCCCGTAGCGATCCCGTTGAGGATCTGCCCGAGAAGGAGATTCAAATAACTAGAACCCGCCGATGTCCTTGCAGGCCGCGTACTGCTTCGGCAACGGCGTGTCGCCGGTGGCGACGATGTCGGCGAAGTCGAGCTCGTGCTTCATCGCGCTCTTCGGCTTGCAGCGCAGGAAGAAGTACGGGCGCAGCGTCTGGTGCGTCGCCGGGTCGACGCGCATGCGGCCGAGCAGGTCGTTCACCTCCAGGGTCTCGAGCGCCTTGATCACCGCCTGCGTGTCGTCGGACTTCGCCTTGTCGAACGCCGCGAGCAGCATGCGCGTCATCGAGTAGGCCGACGAGGGGGCGTAGCCCGGCGGGGTGCCGTACTTCGCCTGGTAGCTCTTGACGAACGCCTTGGCGGCCGGCGTGTCGGCGGTGTAGTAGAAGTTGGTGCCGACCCAGAGGTTGTCGCGGATCTCGGGCGCGAGCTGGATCAGCTCCTCCACGCCCGAGGACCACGCCATGATGAGCGGCACCTTCGGCGTCAGGCCGAAGTTGAAGAACTCGCGCGCCGCGCCGACCGCGTCGGCGCCGAAGTTGACCATCGCCACCGCGTCGGGCCGGTTGGCCGCCGCCTTCTGCACGTAGTTCGAGAACTCGCGCTCGCCGAGCGGATGGCGGTCGGCGCCGACGAACTCCAGGCCGTGGTCCTTGCCCACTTCCTTGATGTACTTCTCGAGCGACCAGCCGAACGCGTAGTCGGCGATCAGCAGCTGCCAGCGCTTCGCCTTCGGGTTGGCCTTCATGAAATTGTCGACCACCGTCTTCGCCGCGGTGTAGGGGCTCGCCGCCCACTGGAACGAGTAGCGGTGGCAGCGTGCGCCGGAGATGTCCTCGGTGCCGCCGCTGAAGATGTGCAGCATCTTGCGCCGCTTCGCCACCTCCGAGACGGCGAGCGCCACACCCGAGGACCACGGCCCGATCATGAAGCGCGCGCCTTCGTCGGCCGCTTCCTCGGCGCGCCGGGTGGACACGCCGGCCTGCGTCGCGCCGTCGCGGGTGATGTACTTGATCGGCTTGCCGAGCACCTTCATGCCGCGCTCCTCGAGCGCCATGCGCATGCCGCGGTCGTTGAGCGGCCCGACGTCGGCGTAGGCGCCGGTCTGGTCCCACAACCCGAGGATGACGATCTCCTTCGCCTGCGCGCGCACGATGCCCGGAAAGCCGAAGCTCGCCGCGCCGAGCGCCGCTCCTGCCTTGAGCAGGTCCCTGCGTTTCGTCTGGCTCATGTTTCTCCTCCGTGGTGGAGAGCGCAGCCTACTTCGCAAAAGGGTGACTGTCACCAATTACCCGGCGTAGCCTAGCGAAATGCAAGCGTGGCCGCCGCTGCCGTACCCGCAATGGCGGGACACCTTCGAGACGCTGCGCCTGTGGACCCAGATCGCCGGCAAGGTGCGCCTCGCTCAGTCGCCGTGGGTCAACCACCAGTGGCACGTCGCGCTGTACGTCACCGCGCGCGGCCTCACCACCTCGCCCATCCCGCACGGCACGCGCACGTTCCAGGTCGACTTCGATTTCCTCGACCATCGCTTGTCGGTCGAGGCGAGCGACGGCGGGCGCGGCGGATTCGCCCTGCAGCCGCAACCCGTGGCGGTTTTCTACCGGAAGATCGTTTCTTTGCTCGAGGAGCTCGGCCTGCCGGTGAAGATCAACCGCAAGCCGAACGAGCTGGCGCAGGCGATCCCGTTCGACGAGGACGAGCTGCATCGCAGCTACGATGCCGAGTACGCGCAGCGCTTCTGGCGCGCGCTCGTGCAGGCCGACCGGGTGTTCAAGGTCTTTCGCGGCCGCTTCACCGGCAAGTGCAGCCCGGTGCACTACTTCTGGGGCAGCGGCGATCTCGCGGTGAGCCGCTTCTCCGGGCGCCGCGCGCCCGCGCATCCGGGCGGCGCGCCGAACATGCCCGACCGGCTGCTGCGCGAAGCGTACTCGCACGAATGCTCGAGCTGCGGCTTCTGGCCGGGCGGCGAGGCGGCGCCGTACCCGTTCTTCTTCTCCTACGCTTATCCCGCGCCGGCCGGTTTCGCCGAAGCGCGCATCCGCCCCGCCGAAGCTTCGTACAATCGCGGCCTCGGCGAGTTCGTGCTGCCGTACGACGCGGTGCGCGAATCCGCTTCCCCCGACGCCATGCTGCTCGACTTCCTGCAGAGCACCTACGACGCCGCCGCCGACCTCGGCGGCTGGGATCGCGCCGCCCTCGAGACCTGATGTCGATCCTTTCGATCGCCGGCCTGGAAAAGCGCTACGCCTCGGGCCTGCAGGCGCTGAAGCGCATCGACCTCGACATCCGCGCAGGCGAGATCTTCGCCCTGCTAGGGCCGAACGGCGCCGGCAAGACCACGCTGATCAGCATCGTCTGCGGCATCGTCACGCCCTCGGACGGCACGGTGAGCGTCGCCGGCCACGACATCCAGCGCGACTTCCGCGCCGCGCGCGAGCTGATCGGCCTGGTGCCCCAGGAGCTCACCATCACGCCGTTCGAGACGGTGTGGCAGACGGTGTGCTTCAGCCGCGGGCTGTTCGGCAGGCCGCCCGATCCCGCCTACGTGGAGAAGGTGCTGCGCGACCTCTCACTCTGGGAGCGGAGGAAGAGCAAGATCATCACCCTCTCCGGCGGCATGAAGCGGCGCGTGCTGATCGCCAAGGCGCTCGCGCACGAGCCGAAGGTGCTGTTCCTCGACGAGCCGACGGCCGGCGTGGACGTCGAGCTGCGCGGTCACATGTGGCAGGTGGTGCGGGCGCTGCGCGCGAGCGGCGTCACCATCATCCTCACCACGCACTACATCGAGGAGGCCGAGCTGATGGCCGACCGCGTCGGCGTGATCAACAAGGGCGAGCTCGTGGTGGTGGAGGAGAAGGCCGAGCTGATGCGCAAGATGGGACGCAAGCAGCTGACCCTGCATCTCGTCCATCCCCTGGAACAGATACCGGCCAAGCTGTCGTCCTATCGGCTCAGCCTCGCGCAGGAGGGCAGGGACCTCGTCTACAGCTACGACACTCAGGCCGAGCACACCGGCATCACCGGCCTGCTCGACGACCTCGCCGCCGCCGGCATCGAGTTCAAGGACCTCGAGACCACGCAGAGCTCGCTCGAGGAGATCTTCGTCGACCTGGTGAGGGAGCGGGCATGAACTGGCGCGCCGCCGGCGCGATCTACTCGTTCGAGATGGCGCGCACGGCGCGCACGCTGCTGCAGAGCATCGTCGCGCCGGTCATCACCACCTCGCTCTATTTCGTCGTGTTCGGCGCGGCGATCGGCACGCGCATCTCGCAGATCGAGGGCGTGGCCTACGGCGCCTTCATCGTGCCGGGACTGATCATGCTCACGCTCTTCACCCAGAGCGTCACCAACGCCGCCTTCGGCATCTACTTCCCGCGCTTCACCGGCACGATCTACGAGGTGCTCTCGGCGCCGATCTCGGCGCTCGAGATCGTGCTCGGCTACGTCGGCGCGGCGGCCACCAAGTCGATCATCCTCGGGCTGATCATCCTCGCCACGGCGTTCTTCTTCGTGCCGCTGCACATCGCGCATCCGGTGTGGATGATCGCCTTCCTGCTGCTCACCGCCGCCACCTTCAGCCTGCTCGGCTTCATCATCGGCATCTGGGCGAACGGCTTCGAGCAGCTGCAGTTCATTCCACTCCTCGTCATCACGCCGCTCACCTTCCTCGGCGGCACCTTCTACTCCATCAGCGTCCTTCCCCCCGCCTGGCAGACCGTCACCCTCTTCAATCCGGTGGTCTACCTGATCAGCGGCTTCCGCTGGGCCTTCTTCGAGATCGCCGACGTGCACGTCGGCGTGAGCCTGGGGATGACCGCGGTGTTCTTGATCGTCTGCCTGGCTACCGTTTGGTGGATCTTCAAGACGGGTTATCGACTGAAGACGTAGAGCTTCGCCGCCATGGCCAATCCTGTACCCACGCTATCGCCGCTCGAAACGCGCGTGCTCGGCACGCTGGTCGAGAAGCAGCGCACGGTGCCGGACACGTATCCGCTCACGCTGAATGCGCTGGTGGCGGGGTGCAATCAGAAGTCGAGTCGCGCGCCGGTGATGGAGGTGACGGAGGCGGAGGTCCAGGGGGCGCTTGATAGCCTGAGGAAGGCGAATCTGGTGATCGAGTCGAGCGGCGGGAGGGTGGCGAGGTATGCGCATAACTTCGAGCGGGTGCTGCAGATTCCGTCGCAGTCGGCGGCGCTGCTGACGGTGTTGATGCTGCGCGGGCCGCAGACGGTGGGGGAGCTGCGGATCAACAGCGAGCGGCTGCACAAGTTCGCGGACATTTCGGCGGTGGAGGGGTTTCTGCAGGAGCTGGCGGCGCGGCCAGAGGGGGCGCTGGTGGTGCAGCTCGCGCGCCTGCCGGGGGCGCGCGAGAGCCGGTGGGCGCATCTGTTGAGCGGGGAGCCGAAAGGGGAGGCGCAGGCGGTCGAGGCAAAGGCGCGCGAAGAGCGCTCGCCGGAAGAGAACGCGACGCTCGGCGCCAAGGTCGAGCGGCTGGAAGGCGAGGTGGCTGAATTGAAGGCGCTGGTGGAACGGATCCGGGCCGAGCTGAACAGCCGGTAGGATTTGCTTCACAATGGCGGCGATTGGCAAGCCGCTTGGACCTCCTCAGGAATCTCCCGCAGACCGCGCAATCGGACGACGACGCGCTGCTGCGCCTCGTGCACGAGGCGCCGACGATCGAGCTGAAGCTCGCCGCGATCGAGGCGATGGCGCAGGAAGAAGGCGCAAAGCGCGCGATGCGGGAGTTGCGCGAGGGAGACAAGCGGCTCTATCGCGCCGCGAAGTCGCGCTGGGAGGCGATCAGCGGCAAGCGCAAGTCGACCGCCCGGGCGCACGAGCTGATCGCCGAGGCGCGAGCGCTGCTCGAGCAGGAGTTTCCGCCCGTCAATCGCGCGGTGGAGCTCGATCGCGCCTGGAGTGCGCTGCCGGCCGAGCTGCTCGAAGCGGAGCTGCGGGATGAGTTCGCGGCGCTGAGCGCCGGGCTCGGCGCGAGGGTGCGCGAGCGAGGCGAGGGCGAGCAGGCGCTGACGCGCTGGCTGGCGGCGGCGGACGAGGCGATCGGCCGGCTGAGGGCGAGCCTGGCGGGCGTGGCGCAAGGCGATCTGCCGCCGGACGCGGCGCAATCGCTCGCCGCGGCCCTGCTCGAGCTGCTCGGCGGCGTTCCCGATGCGAAAGACGCGCGCTGCCTCGAGAAGACGGACGCCGCCAATCGCGCGCTCGCGCTCGCTTCCAGCGTGGTGCAGCGCGCGGAGTTCCTGCTGGCCCTGCCGGCCTCGGGAGTCGCCGACGACGCCGGCGACAAGGCGCGGATCGCCGAGTGGCGCGACATTCCGGAAGTTCCAGAGGCCGGGCTGCAGGAAGTTCTCGCGGAGCGCTTCGGCGCCTGGCGCAATGCGAGCCTCGAGGAGCGCAGGCTCGCGCACGACGCGCGCCGCGCGCGAGAGCGGGAGCGGATCGAGGCCGACGTGAAGGCCGCCGAGGCGGCGCTCGCGGCCGGCCAGGTGGCGGAGCTCGCGCGGCTGATGGCGCCGATCGAGCGCGCGCTCAAGCGCGGTGCGCCGAACGCCGCGCTCGGCCGGCGCGTCGCGGCGCTGCACGCGGGCCTTTCGCGCCTGCGCGACTGGCAGCGCTGGAGCGGCCGGCAGGGGCGCGAGCAGCTCCTCGCCGAGGCGCAGGTCCTGGAGCGCGCCGCCGCCGGCAATGCCGCGCTCAAGGCGCACGC
>Ga0310810_10007934_pt1 | contig 12172 bp, 9 predicted proteins | sample NCmetagenome_FD_207641 | JGI IMG/M metagenome (GOLD analysis project Ga0310810, IMG submission 207641) | Soil microbial communities from experimental microcosm in Duke University, North Carolina, United States - NC | ecosystem: Engineered > Artificial ecosystem > Soil microcosm > Unclassified ...
CGCTGACGACGAACAGCGTGACCGGTACTCCGCGCTCCAGCAGGCGTCGCCCATGCTCCTCGAAGTTCTCGAAGCCGTCGTCGAACGTAATGGCGACGGCGTTGGACGCGGACGGCAGCGTCAGAAGTTCGTCGAGCGTGGTCGCTTTCACGCGCCCGGACGTCAGCCAGTCGACGTGACGTCTGAACGCGTCTGGATGCACGGAGATCGGCGATCCGGAGTCGTCGATCGAGTGGTAGGTGAGGATGGCGCGCATCAGGCGGTGCGGCGCCGCTCGCGCGCGGCGGCGACGATCTCCAGATAACGCGGGACGACGACCCGCTCCGACCAGCGCGCGCAGTACGCGTCGAAGCCGGCGCGCGCCATCGCGGCGCGGCTTTCCGGCGCCGCCTGCATCCGCCGCATCGCGGCCCTCAATTCATCGGGGGTCTCGAACAGATCGCCGGCGCCCGAGTCGCGAATGATTTCCGGAAACGGTCCGAGACGGCGCGCGATCACGGGAGTCCGGTGGCTGAACGCTTCGATCAGCGTGATGCCGAAGGTCTCGAATCCGACCGAGGGCGCCAGCATCGCGATCGCATGGCGATAGTACGGACCGAGGTCGTCGACCGGCACGCGGCCGACGAAACGCACGCGCGGATTGCCCTCCGCCAGCCGGTGCAGCGTCTCCCCGTGCGTGCCGTCGCCGACGACCAGCAGGTCCGCATCCGGGTAATCGCGAAACGTCTCGATCACATCGTCGAGCCCCTTGATGCGCTCGAGGCGGCCGACGAACAGAAAATACGGACGCTCGTGCGGCCGCGCGCCCTCGGCCGGCGCCGGCGCGTCCTCGGGATCGGGCAGAAAGTACGGCAGGACCGTCATCTCGTAGGGGAACCCGAACTCGCGGTGCTTCTGCCGGCTGAACTCGCTCATCGCGATAAAGCGGTCGATGCAGGACAGGCGGCGATCGAGCAGTCCCGTATAGCGCCAGAGCTGCGGCGGTCGCCGGTACTGCAGCTGACAACGCAGACACTCACGCGCGTCGCACGGCTCGCGATTGTGGCGCCACAGCACGTGCGTGGGGCAGACGAGCCAGTGCTCGTGGGCGAGGTACAGCTTGATCGCGTCTCCGCCATACGCCAGCAGGTCCGGACCGCCGACGAGCGAAATGTTGTTGAAGTTGACGACGTCGAAATGGCCGTCGGCCAGCAATTGCGTCAGGCGCCGGCTGTTGACGATCGGACGCCCCGTCTGCTGCGTCAGCAGCGTGCTGAGCAACGGCACACGGCTGCGCAGCGTCACGACGCGGACGCCCGACGGATCCGGAGCCGACGCGGCGGGAAGCGGCCCCTTGTGCAGGACCGCGTACGCGTCGGCGTCGTGAATCACCGTCACGTCGTGGCCACGTTTCGCCAGCCCGCGGGCGAGGCGCTGCACACCGATCCCGTCGCCGCCGAAGTTGAACGGCGGATAGAACGTGGTCAGAAAGCAGAAGCGCTGCGCGGTCATGCGGCCGCCTCGCGAAGGGCGGCCAGCGTCGTTCGTGCCGTGCGCTCCCACGTCAGCTCTTGGGCGCACGCGCGCGCGCGCTGCCCCATCGCCTGACGCGCGGGCTCGTTGCTCGCCAGCGTGCGGAGGGCCGACAGGAGGGCGGGAAGATCGTCAGGCGCGATGAAGAGGCCGCCGCCGGCCAGCAGCTGGGGCAGCGGGCTTTCGGTGGTGGCGATCACCGGGGCGCCGGCGGCCGCGGCTTCGACGGCCGGCAGGCCGAACCCTTCGCAGGCCGACGGCAGCACGAGCGCGAGCGCACCGGCGTGCAGGAAGCGAAGCTGCTCGTCCGGCACAAAGCCGCCCCAATGAACGAGCGGAGCGGTGCCTTCCTCCTCGATCGCCTGCTTCACGCGCGACAGTCCACTGAAAAACACGTCGTCCGCGATCGGTCCGACCAGCACGAGATGGGGCGCGGCGGCACCGGTTTCCCGCGCCAGCGCCGCGTGCGCGCGCACGAGCACGTCGACGTGTTTGTGCGGGTTGAACCCGCCGACGTAAATGAACCACCGCGCACCCGCTGGCAGCCCCACCCGCTCGGCGGCGGCGAGAATGTCCGAAGGCGCGGACGTCGCCCGGTACGACGCGGCCGGCGCCTCGAGCGCGACGCGCATCCGCTCGGGGCTGACACCGAGCACACGGACGATCTCGGCGGCCGAGAAATCGGAGACCGTCAGCACGAGCCGGGCTTGCCACAGCGCGAGCGCCACCTTCAGGCGCCAGAAAAGCCGCGCGCGGGCAGTCGGCAGGGTCATCTCGGGAAACCGCTCGGCGATCGCGTCGTGGATCGTCACCACCGCGCGAAGGCCTGGCGGCAGCGGAAAGTACGTGTAGACCGAAGGCGAGAAGAACACGTCGAGCCGGGCGCGGCGGACGGCGGCGGTGAGCCGCAGCATGTCGGTCACCGCGCGCGATCGGTCGGCGGCCGCGGCGGTGGTGGGCGACGCGCCAAGCGTCACCGGACAGGCCGTGACGTTGGGGAAGGCCAGGTCGAATCGCGGCGCGTCCTGCGCATCGACAAAGCACGTGAACGTGTCGTCGGGAGCGAGGGCGGCCATGACGGGAAGGAGCTCGCGGGTGAAACGGCCGTACCCGCGGGCGTTCTCCCAGCAGGTGGCGTCAATCCCGATGTGCATGGCTAGGCGCCGGCGTGGGCGACCACGGCGGGCTTCTCGTCGAGTCGCTGCTCCTCGTGATACTCGAAATCGGTGTTGACCGCCCAGAGGTCGTGCGAGGCCCCCGCCATGTTCCACAAGGCCATCATCGCGGTCAGCATCGAGTGGTCCTGGTTGTTGTACTTGTGCATCCCGTTACGGCCGACCGTGTGCAGATTCGGGATCGGGTCGATGAAGTCGCGGATGTTGTCGAGGTGTTCGCGATACATGGCGTCGTAGATCGGATACGCCTTCGGCATGCGGATGACCGCGCCGTCCTCGACGTCGCTCGCCCGGGCGATGTTGAGCACTTCGAGCTCGCGGACCGCCTGCGCGATCAGATCCGCATCCGAGCTCTCCCACAGGCCGTCGCCCTTGAAGCAGAAATACTCGAGCCCCAGGCACGTCTTGCCCGGCACGGGGACCATGGCCTTGCTCCAGTTGTTGAAATTCTGAATGCGCCCGACCTGCACCCCCGGACTGTGGATGTAAATCCAGTTGTCGGGGAACATGTTCTCGCGCCCGAGGATCAGCGCGACCGCCACGAAATCGCGGTATCTCAAACCGTTGGCCGCGGCAAGCACCGAGGGAGGCGGTGCGGGCGACAGCGCGCGCACCAGCGTCCGCACCGCGGTCGTCGAAATCACATGGTCCGCGGGAAAATACTGCTCGCCTGTCGCGGTCTCGGCGCGGACACCGACCACGCGCCCGTCCTGGAGATCGATTCCGGAGACCTTGTGGCCCATCAACACGCGGTTGCCCATGTCCTCGATTCGATCGCGGCACATCTCCCACATCTGGCCGGGGCCCAGGCGGGGATACTTGAACTCGCTGATCAGCGTCTTGATCTTCGTCGAGCGGCGATTGAGCGAGGCCGCCGAGAGAATCGCTTTCTCCAGTGAGAGATTCTGGATGCGCTGCGCCGCCCACTCAGCGCGGATTTCGGTGCACGGGATGCCCCACACCTTTTCCGTGTAGGTCTTGAAGAAGATCTCGTAGAGGCGCTTGCCGAACCGGTTGGTCACCCACTGTTCGAAGTTCTCTTCGATCGGGTACGGCTTGTACCGCCACTTGATGCAGCTCAGGACGATCTGCACGGCGTTCAGGATGCCCAGTCCGCTCAGCGCATTCGCCGCCTTGAGCGGATAGTCGAAGAACTTCCCGTCGTAATAGATGCGCGACAGCCGCGGGACGTCGATGAACTCGTCGCCGAGAATCTCCTCCCACAACCGTTGCACCGGCTCGATCTTCGTGAAGAAGCGATGGCCGCCGATGTCGAACCGGAATCCCTTGTACTGCGCGGTACGCGAGAGGCCGCCGACGATATCGTCCGCTTCGAGGACGGTCGTGCTGACGCCCTCTTTCGACAGCAGGTACGCCGCCGTCAGACCGGCCGGTCCGCCCCCGACGACGACGACATGCTGGCCCGGCTTGAGCTGGGCGACTGACCTGGGTGACGGCATCAGCGTTGGCCCGCCAGCCGACGACAGGCCGCAGAAGGGGCGTTCGACAGCGTCCGCATCACGGAATGTTCCGAACGACGAGAGGACCGACGACCCGCGTCACCGCGACCGGCAGCCGCCGCCACAGAGAAATGGCGGCGCTGAAGTTCGGATTCTTCGGGCTGCGATCGGGAATCGCCGCCCCCTTGGCCAGCCAGTACTCCCAATACAACTGACGAGGCCTGGCGCCCCACTGCTCCTTGAACCGGTAGGTGCCTTCCTGTGGCGTCGAACGACCGAAGTCGAATTCGGTGAATCGCCGTTCGATGGCGAACCGTAACATCTCCCAGTAGAGCAGGACGTTCGGGCACAACGGATTGTACGTCCGGATCGCGGAGGCCCACGGCACCTCGAGGCGCTCGCCGTGGCCAATCACGAATGAGGCGGCAATCGGCGTCGCGCCCAGCCAGACGCAGAACAGGCGGGCGCGTTCGGGAAAGGTCGTCAGGATGTCCTTGAACAGCTCGCGCGACTGGATCGGCGAGCCGAGATCCCTCATGTTGCGGGCGAGCACGCTGTAGAAAGCGTCGAGCAATTCTGCGCCGCCGGACTCCACCCGCAGCCCCTCCTTCTCCGCTTTGCGCACCTGGTTGCGTACTTTCCGATCGAGCACGCGCCACTGCTCCTCTACGGTTGCCTCGAGGCCGAGCACCATCGCGACTTTGTGCGTGCGCGCCTGCAGGGCCGGACAGCAGCGCTGCTGATGCCGCAGTTCGAGATACGTCGAGCCCGCTGCGCGAACGTGCGCGACGGCCGCCGCCAGCAGGGCTTCTCGCGCCTCGTCGGTGTCGGCGACGATGCCCCCGTAGTTGACGAACGGCATCGACACGGCGAAGCGCCCGAAGAGCGGCGCATGGAAAAGGACGAGAGGCAGGATGCCGACCAGCCGTTTGCCATCCATCGCGGCGAAGTACCGCGTTCGATGGCCGAACACGCGCTGGATCACGCCGGCCCACGCCGACAGGTGATAGACCGATGCGTCCGGGTGGCCGACGACGTACCGATCCCACTGGGCGGCATCGATCCCCGTGACGACCGTCACCGGCTCGGCGGACGCCACCGCCTCGATCAGACCCACGTGACTCGCCGGGTAACGGGTCCGGCGGCGCGCGGCTCGACCGACGTCGGGAGTCCCGCGCCGTCGGCGGCACAGGACGTTTGCACGAGCTTGCACACGGTGGAGAACTTGAAATCCCGCATCAACCGGCGCAGCCGCCCTTCGGTCTTGTCAAGATGGCGGTAGTGCCGCAGGCGGCTCAGCGCCGGCGCCGCAATGCGCGGCTGGTCGGGATCGATCTCCCAGGGATGCACGTAGAAGATCGCCGGGCGCTGCTCCACCGTATTCAACCGCTCGATGCCCCACCGGGTCCACATGTATGGCAGCAGCCGGAAGTAACCGCCGCCCGCGATCGGTAGATTGACCCCCGCCAGGCGCACGGTCGATGCCGGCGCTTCGACGATCGAACCGGCACTGCGCTCGAGGCGGTGGGCGTGCCGCGGAGATCCCGGAATCCCGTACCGATCGTGGTGAACGGGAAAAACGCTCGCGTCGTACCGGTGCCCCTCTTCAATGAGCACATCAAGCGCCCACAGGGAGCGCGCGGTCACCGAAAAGCTCGGCGCGCGATAACCAAGAACCGGCGTGCCGCTGATGGTTTCGAGGACATCCTTGGCGCGGCGGATGTCTTGCCGGAACTGCTCCGGCGTCAGCTCGTACACCAGCCGGTGATGGTATCCGTGCGAGGCGATCTCATGACCGGCATCCGCGATCCGCCGGACCAGATCCGGAAAACGATCAGCCACCCACCCGAGGACGAAGAAGGTGGCGAGGATGTCTGTCTCCGCGAAGAGCTCGAGCATGCGATCGGTGTTGGCGCAGACGCGGCTTTCCCGGCTGTCCCAGCTGTCGCGCGACACGGCGGCGTCGAAAGCGCTCACCTGAAAATAGTCTTCGACGTCGACCGACATCGCATTCACGATCGACCGCGCCGGAGCGGCAACGGCCGCCACCTACGCTCCTCTCCGCAACACGACCGTCTTGATCGTCTCGAAGATAATCACGAGATCGAGCTTGATCGAAAAATTCTTGATGTAGTAGAGGTCGTACTGGAGCTTCTGCATCGCGTCCTCGACGGACGCGCCGTAGGTGTAGCGCACCTGGGCCCAGCCGGTGAGGCCGGGCTTGATGACGTGACGCTGGCCGTAGAACGGAATCTGCGCGGACAGCGTTTCGACAAATTCCGGGCGCTCGGGCCGCGGGCCGACGAGGCTCATGTCGCCGCGCAGGATGTTCCAGAGCTGCGGCAGCTCGTCGAGTCGCGTTCGCCGCATGAAGCGGCCGATCGGGGTGATCCGGGTGTCGCCCGGCGCCGCCCACACGGCACCGGTCGTGGCTTCCGCATGCTGCTGCATCGAGCGCAGCTTGTAGACGGTGAAGTGTTTGCCTTCGAACCCGACGCGATCGTGGTGATAGAGAATCGTGCCACGTGACGTCAGCTTGACGGCGACGGCCAGAATCGCGATGAGCGGCGCCGTCACGACGAGGCCGAACCCCGCCAGGCCGAGGTCGAGCGTCCGTTTGACGCCGCGCCGCCACCGGCTCTTGCGAAATCCTGCGGAAAAGATCAGCCAGCTCGGGCGCAGGTTCTCGATCGCGATCTTGCCGGTGTACTCCTCGTAGACCGACGTCAGATGCTCGAATTCGACGCCGGCCAGCCGCATGTCGAGCAGCTTGTCCATTGGCAGCTTGCCGCGCGCATCGGTGAGGCTGACGACGACCTTGTCGATCGCGTGCTCGCGCACGATCGCGGGAATGTCCTCAATCGTCCCGATGATGCCCGGATTGAACAGCGGCGTGCCGACTCGCGACTTGTCCGGATCGATGAAGCCGACGATCTGCAGACCGCTGTGGTGCCGCTGGTGCAGCTCGCGGGCGAGCTCGATGGCGGCGTTGCTCGTCCCCACCAGCAGGATGCGATCGCGCGGACCGACGCGAACAGTCAGCCACGCAAATCCCAAACGCCAGGCCACAACCGAGAGGGCGACGAGACCGGCCGACACCGCAACGACGCCGCGCCCGAGGATCAGCGCCGGAAACCAGAAATAGAGCACCGACAGGATCAGCGACGTGGCGCCGAGCGCCTGCAGAATCCGGACGATCAGCTCGCCACGATCGGCGGGCTGATGGTCGTCGTACAAATCGCAGTAATAGAGACACAACTGACAGACGTAGGTGACGAGCAGCGCCTTGAGCAGCAAATCCTCGTTGGTGATGAACAGGACGGTGCTCGCGCCCAGACGCAGGTAGACCCCCACGCCAATGGCGGAAACGATCAGCACCGATTCGAACAGGACGAGCGTCGCCGAACGCCACGTCACGTCCTGCATGAGACCCTTGGCCATGTTACGCAGGTCCCTTAGCGGGCATCGCCGGCGCCTTGGTACGCATAGTACGAATCGTGACCGTCGCCCGGCGCCACGGCCCGATTGAGCACGACGCCCAGGATCCGCGGACGGCCGACCGCCGCGATCGCCTTCTGCACGAGCTCCACTTTCGTCCTGCCGGCCCTGACGACCAGCAGCGCGCCGTCGACCATGGCGGAGAGCAGCTTGGCGTCTGTGAGAACGGCGACGGGCGGCGTGTCGATGATCACCCAGTCGAAGCCGGCCGCCGCTTCCGCGAGGAGATGTTTCATCCGCTCCGACGTCAGCGCCTGCATCGGGTCAGGAATCGGCGCGCCCGCCGGCAGGAGCGACAGCTGCGGCGAGATCTGGATGAGCGAGACTCGGCGTTCCGGCTCGCTGGTCAGCACCTCGGTGAGCCCAAAGACGTTGGGCACCTGGAACACCTCGGCCAGCGCCGGACGGCGAAGGTCACCGTCGATGAGCAGGACGCGGCGATGGTAGGACTCGCTGAGGGTCAGCGCCACGTTGGTCGCCGTCAGCGTCTTGCCTTCTTCCGGCACGGCGCTCGTCACCATCAGAATCTTGATGCCGTTCTCGGCCTGCGCGTGATGCAGCGTGGCCGCGAGCTTGCGGTAGTTTTCCCGGACCGATGCCGGCGTCGACGCCGACACCACGAGCTTGTCGGCATACTTGTGGCCGAACCGGTGGCCCAACGCCGCGTCCTGGGACTCGAACTCCGGGTTCGCCTGTTCGTTCGGGTCGGTGCGCAGGAGCGGAGCGATGGCCGTCGACGGCGCCTCGCTGGTCAGCGCCTCCAGCTCCAGGGACGGTTCATCGAGCGGTGGTCGATCCGGCGGAATCTCGTCGACCACACCGCTCGAGGCACGCCGTAACGCCGCTTCCAAACGACTCATCGGTTCGCCGTCCTTGCAAAGAGCGACAACAGACCCCGCCGCACGGGCCGATCCACTTTGGCCGGCGCCGCCGCTTCATCGGGCAACGCATGCCTTCCGAGGGGCACCGCCGGCGCCAGCAGCCGGTGTGACACCGGACGCAGTTTCGCCGGATCGACGGCGTCTGCCCCGGCTCTCAGCGCGACAGACGTGCCGTCTCCGGACGCCGCGTCCTGACGGCGAGGCGCCGCGAAGTCGAAATCGCGCGACACTTCCGCGATGACCGCCCGGCCGACCGGACGTTGATCGATCGCGAAGCCCGATACCAGCGCGTTGTCGCAGATGACGCTGATGGTCCTCGGGATCCCTCTGGAGCATTCGTAGATCGCCGCGATGGCGTCGCGGCTGAAGATGGACGCGACGTCGCCGCCGGCGATGCGGATGCGCTCGGCGATGTACGCCGTCGCCTCCTGGGCGGTCAGCGGCGACAGCTTCGATCGCAGCGCGACCCGCTGCTTCAACTGGTGCAGCTTGGGTTCGTTCAGCCGATCGGCGAGCTCGACCTGTCCGACGAGCACGATCGACAGCAGCTGCTCGGTGGACGTTTCCAGGTTCGTCAGCAGACGCACTTCTTCGAGCAGCGCGTGGGACATCGCCTGCGCTTCGTCGATGATCAGCGCCGTGAACCCGCCGGCCTCGCGGCGCTCGCGCAGGATGCGGCGCAACTCGACGAGCACCAGCGTTTTCGACTTCGCCATGGCGTCGTCGAGACCGAACTCGATCGTGAGAAACTCGAAGAACTCTTCGCGCGATAGCATCGGGTTGGTCAGGCACAGGACTTTCACGTTGTCGTGCGGATGCGCGAGCGCCGCGTGCACCAGCGTCGTCTTGCCCGTGCCCGCCGGGCCCAGCAGCAGCGTGATGCCCTTGCGTCCGCTCAACCCGTACTGGATCGTACTGAGCGCCTCGCGATGGCTCGAGGTCATCAGCAGGTAGCGCGGGTTCGGCGTGAGGTCGAAGGGCCGCTCGCGGAGCCCGTAGTAGGCTTCGTACATCAGCGCAACCAGTCCTGCAGCCGGAACTTCCACGCGAGCCCGCCGCCGGCGACGATGACGACGACCGTTGTCAGCGCCACGATCAACTGCAGCCGGCGCGCCGCGCGCCTCTCGGCATTGCTGATGATCGCGGGAACCAGCGCGAGGACCGGCAGGCCCAGCACCGAGACGATGTCGGTATCGGTTCTGAACGTCATGTCGCGGATTTCGAGCAGTCCCACCAGCGCCAGCCCGAGCATCAGTCCGCCCGCGACGCCGGCCCCGGCGATCTTCACGCGCTCGGGACTGAACGGCTGCTCCGGCAGACGCGCCGGATCGATGATCTTGAACTGTTCGCCGATCTGACGGTGTTCGAGGTTCGCGGCCAGCTTGGCGTCCTCTGACTTGCCGAGCAGCGTGTTGTACACCTTCTGCAGCGTGCCGTAATCGCGATCGAGCGCGACCAGCTCCGATTCACGCGTCGGCGCCATCTCGGCGCGCCGCTGATACTCGGTGATGCTGGCCTGAAGCTTTTCTTGCACCTCCTGCTTGCGCGCGATTTCGCGATCCAACGTTTCCATTTCAATCTTCATGTCACGCAGGCGATTCTGACGAACCGCCGCAGCCGTCAGCGCCGCCGACGACGGACCGATCGGCGTCGACGGCAACTTGGGCGGTTCTCCCGCCGCCTGCGCCATGAGATCCTCGATCTGCCGCTTCTGCCGTGAGACGTCGGGATGCCGGGACGTCAGGCCCCGCGCGTACATCGCCTGAAGATTCGCGTTGGCCGCAGCGAGTTGCGCCGAAATAGGCGCGCCCGCCGGCGCGCTCACGGAACCATCGGTCGAGCTCCGCACGGGAGCCGGCGTTGGAGCGGCCGCGCCGTCCACGGCTGCCGCATCAGCCTGGCCTTCGGCCAGCGCCCGCTCGAGCACGAGACGGCGATCCCGATCCCGCATGATCGAATCGTTCAAGGCCTGCATCTGGTTCTGGGCCGCCTGGCTCGCGTTCATGTTCGGCTGCATCTGTGAAGGCAGCTCCCCGGAGTACTTCTTCCGGTACTCCTCGAGCTTCTTCTCGTGTTCCAGCAGACGCCGCCGGGCGTCGTCGAGCTGGCTCTCCAGGAACTGGTTCGTGCCTTCGGTCAGCACTTCGCGATCGCGGAGGTTGTCTTCCACGAAGAGCGAGGCCAGCCGCTCCGTCACTTTCATCGCCGTCCTGGCGTCATTCGACACGTACCTGACGTAGAACGCATCGCCCTTGATCATCTTGACGTCGATGTCGTTGCGCATGTCGTTGACGATGTCTTCCATCAATTCCTTCTTGCGCTCTCTCGCGTAGAGGCCGAAGTCCTGGATGATGCGCTCGAGCCGCGTCCGGCTGAGGATCTGCTGACTGATCGACGGCAAGCGGTCGCCAATCTTCGCGGTGATGGCCGATTTCACGATCGAATCGGGCACGCGCGGCGGAACAACCAGGATGATGCTTTCCGATCGGAACCGATCCGGCAGCAGCTTCGCGAAGCCGACTGTCGCGACGACGGTCAGGAGCCACGGAATGATCAGGAACCAGATCCTCCGCGTCACGATCTGGATCAGTTCCTCCGGTTTGTAACGTTTACCAGGCAACATCGGTCATTCCCTCCTACGGTCGTCCGTTGAGCAGCGGAAGCCGCAGCGTCAGTCCGAGACGTATTGATTGGCGCCTGTGGACGGACCCGATCGATCCGAGCAACTGGACATCAGAACCGAAATCGTCCCTATACAACAGATAGTCCGCGTGGACGAATGCTTGCGTCGTCAACGCGAGACTCAATCGAGCCTGAGCGCTGGAGGACCTGTATCCATTCGCCGACGTCGAAACCACACCGACCTGGCCCAGGCGATACTCAACGCCCGTATCCAGGGCAAGGCGCCGGCTCAGGTTTTCGGTGTAGTGGGCCGAGAACGTGTCCGTGAGCACCGGATGCACAAAACCGCCGATCAGGCCTACCTGTCGATCGTAACGAAAGCCCGCGCTGCCCGTCCGCCGAATGAGATGCTCGAGCGCAGCGGCCGCCGTCACACCGTAGCGGCGGCTCCCCCCATCCTTCGTGACGGCGACACCCGGAGTGATACTCAGCGTCGTATTCCGCGTCAAGGACCAGGTACGCGAGTGATCGATGCCGATGTCCAGGTCTTCGAGTTGGACCGGTGCATTCAGGGAGGATGACGCGAACCGCGCCACGCGACGCCCGTATCCGACATGCACGCTGGTATGCTGCGAGATCAGCTGCGAGTAACGGAAGCGCGCATCCCAGCCCTGCAGGCTGGGGACGGTCGTGTCGAGAAAATCAGTGCGCTGAGTCCCCCCCGACACGATCAAGGTGGAGTACTGCCCGAGTCTGTAGGTGAACCCGCCGGTCGTGGCCGATGTATACACCGACCGTCGCACCAATGACGTGTCGAGGGCGGTCGTCGCAGGGTCAATCGCTGTGGGCGGCGCTTGAGCGGCGGACCCGTCAAAGACGCCGGGATCGACGCCACCGGCAGGCGACAGCGCCGAAACCAGCGAGTAGTACGGGGAGTACGCGAGGAGTCCCGACCCGAAGAAACGCAGACGCCCGCCCACGGGGACCCCGATCGAGGCGCTCAGGTTTTCGCGCGCCCTGACGA
>Ga0310810_10007935_pt1 | contig 12171 bp, 8 predicted proteins | sample NCmetagenome_FD_207641 | JGI IMG/M metagenome (GOLD analysis project Ga0310810, IMG submission 207641) | Soil microbial communities from experimental microcosm in Duke University, North Carolina, United States - NC | ecosystem: Engineered > Artificial ecosystem > Soil microcosm > Unclassified ...
AGGGCGTCGAAATAAGCGCCGGCCGTCTCCGCGGAAATATGATAGGAAGACAGATAAAGCTGGTGAAACGCCCCGTTCCACACCCAAAATGGCGGCTTGGTCCGGCGGGCGGATGCGACGCGCTGCCCTCCGAGAATTGCCCAGCGGCTCTCGAGATTGACCCCATGCCAGCGGCGCCAGCGGGCTTCGAAAAGCGCGTACCACGCCCGCAGCGTCTCAAGCGAAATCCAAATGTCCAGCGGCGTTCCCGTCGAGCCGCTCGTGGAATCCTGCACCAGCCGGCGCGGGGACGCGCCGCGGACGACGAATGCGCGCGCGCTCCTGCGCAGCGTCTCTTTTTCGAGGATGGGCCAGTTGCGAAGGTCTTCCCAGGAACTGCGGTCTCCTTTTTGCCGGCGTTCGCGCCAATAGTTTTCATAATAAGGAACTTGGGTCGCGGCGGCGTGCAGCATGGCCGCGAGGCGTTCCGAGGTCCACTGCCGCCACTTCTCCGGTGTCCAGGTCTCGCGCTCGAGCGCCTGGCGCACCTTTTCTTCCGTCTCGCCGCCGTAGCGCCGGCTCTTCAGATGCCGCCCCCAAATCGTTGCGGCGGCGCATTTCAGCGGATACGGCAGGCTGTGATACGTCTCGATGAAAAGCGGGTTCATGCGTCCTCCGAATTTTCGGAGAGCAGCTTTTCCCAGGAGTCCATGACCCGGGACCAGTCGAAACTTTCTATTTTTTTCCGGGCATTGCCCGTAAGCTTCGCCGCGAGCCCCGGATTTTCAAGGGCCCGGACAACGGCGTCCTGCATTCTTTCCGCGTCACCAACGGGCGCGAGGAGGCCTTCCGCCCCGTCTTCGACGAGAAACCGCATGCCCCCGGCATCGGTCGAAACAACGCACAGCCCGCAGGCCATGGCCTCGATCACGCTGAGCGGCATATTGTCGATCGACGCCGTGTTCAAAAAAATGTCGGACTTGGAAAGCCAGCCGGGAATTTCCGCATGATCCACGGCCTGGAGAATTTCGACGCGGCCTTCCACGCCGAGCGTTTTGGCCGCCTCCCGCGTTTCTTCGAGCGAGCCGTCTTTTTTGTCCGGGCCGAGCATCCGCAGGCGCGCCTGGGGATAACGTTTCGAAAGCCCCGCGAGGACGCGCACGGCCAGGACGGGATTGTAGATCCGGTGGAACGCGCGGACCCAGCAGAGCTCCGGCTGGAAGCGCGCGCGCGGCTTGAAGGCGTATTCGGACGCCGCGAAACCATTCGGGATCACGCGGATTCCCCGCGGCCCGGCGTGCGTTTCCAAAGCGCGCTGAAGATAAGCCGACGGCGCCACGACGCAGCTGGCCTTGCGCAAAAGGCGCGAAACCCGTTTGGGATGCCTGGCTGCAAAGGCGGGAAGATTGCCGCCGTGAAGGTGCACGATGAATTTTTTTTGGGCGAGGCCGAGCGCCGCGCAGCTTGCTTCCGCCCACACGAAAGCCTGCCCGCTGAAAAGCGAAACAACGGCAAGGCGGTATTCCCTTTTCCATTTCCAGATGGAGTGGATCATGTCCAGAAGCCGCGCCGGTTTGGCCGTGACCGTGGAAGTGAAGAAGACCTTTCTCCCTCGGCGTTCGAGCGCGTTTTTGAAATCCTCCATGAGACGCGTCGTTCCTTTGGCCGGAAGGAAATTGCTGACCAGCAAAACGGGGGCGCTCATGCTCCGGGACTCCGGGGTAAATCCAGGGGCGGACCGGCCGTGTCCATTGGAGGAACCGGGAGATCCGGCGGGGCCATACCATCGCGCGGGGATTTCCCGGGCGGAAGAATCGTACAGGCGCAGAATCCGCAAAGGACGCTCGGCGCGGCCACTCTCATTCCGTAAACGAGCATGAAAAGGGCGCTCCAGGTCAGAAATCCTGCGATCACCGCCTGGGCGTTGACATCCTTGGCCCGGTAAAAATATTTCATGCCCATGCACAAAAGGGTCATCAAAGCCGCCAGCCCAAGCACGCCATGCTCGGATACGAGCCTCGAAAATTCCGTGTGCGCGGCGATCGGTTCGCCAAAAATCACCCGGTGGTTCTTGGATTGCCCGGGGCCCACGCCCAGCAGGAAATGATTCAACCAGATATTCATGTCGTCGCGAAAAATTTCTTCGCGTCCCGACAAGGACGTCTCCGAAAATCGTTCCTTGATTGCGCCGCCCGTAAAATTGACCAGACGCGGCACCACGACGATTTTCGCGATTAAAAAGACGACAACGACTGAAAGCAGGAACCGCAGCCGGGCCTGAGGGTTCCGGATCATGACTATAAAATAGACGGCTGCGCTCAATCCCGCCGCATATACGCCTCCGCGCGAAAACGTCAATGCGGACCGCATCGCCATGAAAGCGCCGCACGCGAAAAGAATTATTCCGAGGAACCTGTTTCCGCGCGGCTGCGTGAGCGAAACAAGGCAAAGAAAAGCGCCCAGGCCCAGCACGGCTGAAATCTGGTTCGGTCCGAAACCTCCGCTTGTCGTAAAATTCGAATTGGCGGAAAATCTGATCTCTTCGGCCGTGAACATGACGAAGTAAGTCAGCAAAGCCACGCCGAGAGCGGGCCCAAGGTAGATCCAGAGCAGCTTCTTGAACTGCGCGGGGGTCAAGCTGGCCTTCGAGAAAAAAAGAGCGCACGCCGTCAGTGTCACGGGACCGGACAGGTTAAAGCTGATATCTTTGCGCGCGACCTCCGTGAGAACGACGCCGGAATTGCTGTGATACAGGAAAATCATCGTGGAAGGCAGCAGCAGGATGAAATAGGTCAGCGGAAGCCCCGGCCTCCTGAATCCCCGCTTTAATATCCCCAGGCTTGCGATGAGCAAGACCGCATATTTCCCATATTCCCAGAAAAGATGCGCTCCCGTCATTCTCCAAAGGACTTCGGCGCCGGCAATGTAAAAGCAGACGCAGATCGCTTTGAAAGGGGTCTTCTCTCTCAAAATAAAAAACACGCCCAGCGCGGTCACGGCAAGGCCGTGGTAAGTCGAGAGGCTGCGGACCCTGAAAAAGATAACCGCGAGCAGGACGTGGCCGAGCATAAACAGGACCGGAAAAATCACGGGATCTTTTTCCGGATTTTTGCGCATCGCGTGAGGCATCGGGCGTCCCATGGGATCAATTTCCACGAGCGCCTCCTTCCAGCCATTCGACGCGGAGCTTCTTCAGAAAATACTCGTACGTGAAAACATCGGAAGCCTTGGCGGCTCTCTCCGATTCTTTCTTCCATAAATCAGGGTGATGCGAATAATCCGAGAGCGCTTCGGCATAAGCCGCCGGTTCCGCGGATCCGAAAGATCTGCCGGTTCCCGCCGCTTCTAGATATTCGGGAATGCTCCCAGCTTTGTTGGCCAGCGGAACCGCGCCGAAAGCCATGCCTTCGCTCAACACCTTGGGCCAGCCTTCGGTCTTCGAAGGCAGCAGCACGAAATGGGCCGTCTCATAAAGGCCGAACAAACGCCTCCGGCCGATCCATCCGTGCACTTTGATTTCCGCGCCTTCCGGCAAATCTCGGGCGGCGGTTTCCATGCTGCCGCGCAGAACGCCGTCTCCAGCGATATCGAGCCTGAATTTGATTCCTTTGGCGGGCAATAGCCGCGCGATCTCCAGGATGCAGTCCGCCCCTTTCGCGGCTTCCAGCCTCCCCGCAAACAGCAGCCTCACGGGCGAGCAAAGGATTTTTGACGAGGCCTTCATCCCGGCCTCCGCGAGCTGGTTCCGGCTCAAACACGGATTATGAAAACTCCTGACGTGCGGGGGCTGGTCCGGCCACATCCCGTTGATCGTGACGAAAGCGTGGGCGAACATGCGCTTCAAGATCCATTTTTGAAGCGCATAAGACGCGGGCCGCCCGGGATATTTTCCCCAGCTTCCGGCATATTTGATCCAGATTTTTTTTCTGTATCCCGTCATCAAAAGAAGAAAAAGTGCGAGCAGGGAAATATTCGCCGGGCATCTGACGTGGACCGCGTCCGCATTTTTTATTTCGGCGAGAATGACCCGCGCATATCCGGGAAACGCCGCGAAAGCACGGATCTTATCGGAAAATGTTTTCCCGCCCGAAGGCCTGACGGGGATCAATCTCACATTGCCGCTCGTGTACGGGAGGAACGATTCGGGCGCTTCTCCGGGGTGAAGGCAGGCCACATGGCGAACCTCGTCGAACAGCGCCGCAAGCGAAGAAATTTCTTCCGCCGCCGCGCCCCAGCCGACCAGACTCCCCTCCCTTTTATAGTGGGCCATATTGGAAACAATGAGAAGGTTCATGCGTGCGCGGAAGCGGCGGCCTGCTGATAGAGATGGATCCATTCGTCAATTTTTTTGCGAAGATCGAACTCCTCACGGGCAAATTCGGACTCTTCTTCCCTCAGACGCCGAAGCTCCTGGAGGCTGCAGGCAAGAAGCTGTTCGATCTTCCCGGCAAGAAGATCCGGACGGCCGGGGGGAACAAAACGATCCGGAAATCGTTTGGCGGTCCTGCACGCGATATCGCCCACCAACGAGGATACGAAAGGAAGGCCGGCAGCAAGATACTCGATCAGAACAAGAGGCCCCGACTCAGAAAGCGACGGCATGACGGCGAAATCCGCGTTTTTGAGAAGTCCCGGAGCATCCTCGCGCTTTCCGAGAAATATCACCTTGTTTTCAAGCCCGCCTTCCTGCGCTTTTCTGCGGCACTGATCGGCATAGGCAGGATGGCTTTGGCCGCCGGCGATTACAAACACGCAGTCCGCCGGCTTCAATTGCGCGATCGCATCAAGCAGCACGTCGACGCCCTTCTCGGGCCGCAGGTCGCACACCGCGATGAACAGCCGCCGGCCGGCGGGAATATCCAGCGCTTTCCGCAAATCAACGGGCTCCGCGCTCTCCAGCCGTCCCAGGTCGATAGCGTTTCCGAAAATGCGCACCCGGTCTTTGGCAAATCCCGCTTTCTCGGCCCATGCCGTCAGCCTCTCGTAAACTCCCACGTAAACCGCGGCATAGCGTTTTGCCCAGCATTTCATCCATAAAGGAACGGAAAAATCCATCTCTACTCCGTAATGGTCATGAAAAATCAAGGGCTGGCGTATCATGCCGAGAGATTTGAGAAAAACCACGAAAGAGAAAGACGAACGTCCATGGATATGAAGCACTTCAGGTTTTTCCAGCTTCAAGGCCTTCAGAAAATGCAGCATCCCACGCACATCGAATGTCGAGCGCCTCTTCAGGACGTGAAGCCGAACCTGTTGATCCAGCCCGGCTGCAAGATCCGCTTCGCAGCGCGTTACGCACATGGAAACATGACAACCTTTGGCCGAGGCCGCATTCGCGAGATCCACAGCCATGCGTTCCTTGCCTCCTATCGCGAGGCTGTCGATCACATGCATGACACGGACGAGGCTGGAGCTCGAGTTAGAATTCATCGTTGAGGCCCGCTCGCCGCGCCCTCGTGCCGGCCCGCCCATTGTCCATAAACGCTTGCAAGCTTCTTATGCTGGCTGGACCAAAGGTAGTGATCGATAATTTTTTGCCGCGCCCGGCGGGACACGGCTTCGAGATCCTGCGCCGGCATTTCGAGAATCTGCTGCAGCGTTTTTTTCAAGGCAAGCGGTTCCTCTGCCTTGAAGAGGAATCCGTCATTCCCGGATGACAGCACCTGCGAAATTCCTCCGACGTCGGAACCGATGACGATCTTTCCCATGGCCATGGCTTCCAGAAGTTTCGTCGGGATAAAATATTCCGCGGACACAAAGCGCAGCCTGGGAATAATCAAAAAATCACACTGCGCCATAATACGGGACACTTCCGAATGGCTGACCTGCCCTTTGTAATCGATTTCTTTCTTACGCGCGGCTTCGATGACCCTGTCTTGATGCTCTCCCGAGCCGACGACCGAAAAGCTGAAGCCGGGTATTCCGGCAGTTTCCAGAAGCCTCAGCAAAAAAGTGATCCCGTTCATCGTATCCAGAAGACCGATAAAAAGGACTTTGAACGGTCTGCGGGCAGCGGCATACCTGCCTTCTTCATACTTCCCCAGATAGTCCGCATCTGCTCCGTTGGTCACTGCATGGATCTTGGAACCGGCGATTCCGAAAGACCGGCTGATGGCGTCCTTGGCCGCTTCGGTTTGCGCGATGATCACGTCGGCCTTTTCAAAAACAATCTTTTGCTCGATTCGCGCCAGGGGATTAAACCGCCATTTTTCAGAGATTTTCCGGGGCAGTCCGAAGAGGCCGTTGGCTTCCCACAGAAGCGGCACGGGGCGGGACAGAAGTTTTTTAAGATGATCGAGAATATGAAAATTGAAAAGCTGGGAATGTCCGAAAAGAAGATCGGGCCGGAGGTCCGTCCGCTGCATGAAGCCGTGAATGCCCCGGGCAATTTGCTCCGCGAGATAAAATTTGTTCCAGAATCTGAGGCTCTTGGCGGCTACCCCGATGCTGACAATCCGGAGATGCCCCCGCACCTCTTCTCGCACGCCGTTTTCCCCCATGTGACTGGTAAAGATGATGTGGTTGTTTTCTTTGTCGTCCGTTTCATGATAAATGCGCGAATAGCCTCCCAGCTGGGCCTTGCCGGGGCTGAAATCCTGAGAAAAATGAACGATGTTAAGCGCCATACTCCTTCATGTAGCGGCTGATCTGCGCGGCGACGGTATGTTCTTTCTGCACCACGGCCCGTCCCGCGGCTCCGTTTTTTTTCAAATCTTGCCGGTTCCGGCTGAGCCGAAGGATGAGGCCGGCCAGTTCGTCCGGATCGCAGCAGGGCGTGAGAAAGCCGTTCCTTCCATGCTCGATCACTTCTTCCATTCCTCCCGCCCGCGTCGAAACGACGGGCACTTCCATGGACATGGCTTCCAAAGCCGCGTTGCTGATGCCTTCATACACGCTGGGCAAAAGAAACACGTGGCACTTCTCCAGCTTTTCCCGGACCGCTTCACGGCTGGCACGTCCGGCAAAAGACACCTCGGCTTCCAGATTAAACGCTTTCACCAAATAAGACAGCTCGTCGTCGGCCGGCCCGCCGCCGACAATCTCGTAATGGAAACGCGCGCCTTCGAGTTTCGCTTTTTTCAACGCCAGGAGAGCAAACACATAACCTTTCTGCCAGGACAGACGACCGACCGTGATCAGGCGCAGGACGCCGTCTTCCACGAAAGGTGATTTGCGTGAAAAATAAGCGCCGTCGATCGCCGGCCGGTTGATGAAGACTTTTTCTTTCGGGATGCCGTAAGGCTCGAGCGTGCGCAGCATATCTTCCGAGACGCAATGGATCCGGTCGATTCCCTCGAAAGCGCTTTGCAATTCCGCGGCTCTCTTCGGATCCACAAGCAGCCTCAACTTTTCGGCACTTCCCCGGCAGCTGAAATAAAGGCGCGCCGGCCTCAGCAGTATGAAAGCGGCCCGGTAGCGCACGGCGATCCCGGAAAATTCGAAATGGATGACATCAAAACGGAAGGGAATATACGGAAGCGCCTTGATCCATGCCTTCAATGCCCCCATGAAATTTTTCGACTCCTGAAACGAAAGAGCCAGCGCCTTCAGACATGCAAGCGGACGAAGAACGAGCGCCTTGCAGCACCCGCCCGCGGCCCCGCCTCCGACGGCGGGGACGATTTTCACGCCGGCTTTTTTTAGAAACGGGTCTTCTCCGAAAAATGAGGCGTCATGGTCCCGGTCATGAATAAAAACGCGCACTTCGCATCCCGCCTTTGCGAGGCCTTTGACCTTCTCGTAAATGAAGGTTTCCGAAAGAGCCGGAAACCGGTTTGTCACGACCGCGATCCGCATCAGGCCCCGAGCCAGTATTTCCTTTCCCAAAGCGCCAGGCTCAACAGGCTCCACAAAGACCAGGTGTCGCGCGCATCGCCCCGCCGGGCATTTTCCAGCATCCGCGTGACGGCGCCAGAATCGACTTCGAAGCCCAGAAAATCTTTCCGGTCGATCAGGTATTCCTCGATCCATTTCTTGAGAGGCCCGAGAAGCCACCGCTCCATCGGAAAGGAAAAACCTTTTTTTTCGGCAGCCTGGAATCCGATCCTGGAATCCAGCAGCTGCCTGAGGGGCAGCTTTCCGATGCGTTTACGGGCATCGAGACAATTCTTCCAATCCGTCCTGCAGGCGGCGTCGATGATTTCTTTGTCGAGCAGCGGCGTCCTGACTTCCAGAGAATGGAACATGCTGGCGCGGTCCATCTTCAGCAAAATCCTGCCCAAATGGACTTCGAATTCATTCCAGCGGCTCCAGAAGGCCGCGTCATCCCGGCGGCTCGCGGCGCAGTGGAAATACTTCGTCTCGGGAAAGACGGACACCTCCGGCACGTTTTTAAAATATTGAAAGACATTCCCGGTCGCGATCGTATGTTTCCGGCGGTACAAGTCTCCCAGGCTCGGCGCGAGCACTTCCCGCGTAGGAAAATAAGCGCCCGGCAAAGCGTGCCGGAAAGCAATGAGCATCTTTCTTAAAATTTTCGGGAAGCGGAAATAGCCGGCCTGTTCGGTCGCCGCGAGAAACCGCTCGGGATATCCCCAAAACAGCTCGTCGCCGCCATCGCCCGAGAGAACGACTTTCACATGTTCCGCGGCCACTTTACTGAGCATCAGGGCGGGAATAATCGAATAATCGCAGGTTGGCTCGCCGCAGGCTTCCATGACGTCCACGACAAGGCGCGCTGCGGCATCGTCATTGAGAATTTCGACGTGATGTTCGACTCCCAAGGCCGCCGCGAAACGGGCGGCCATTTCGCTTTCGTCCTTCTGCCCGGGATAATCAAAACCGAGCGTGAAGGCTTTCAAGCGCGCGCCGGATTGCTTGCTGGCTTCCGCCGCGACCAAAGGAGAATCGATTCCTCCGGAGAGAAAAACACCCACTTCAACGTCGCTCACCATGTGACGCTTCACCGCTCTCGGCAGGGCTGACTCGAGGGCTTCCAGAGTTTCCTCACGCGAGCAGGGATTGTCCTGCCGGGAAGGAAAATCAAAATAGATTCCCTTCTTGGCCGGGTTTCGCAGTTCAAATCTGAGCCAGGCGCCGGCTTCCAGCATGAACACGTTTTCGAGAAGGGTATCCGGCGGAGGCACGTAGCCCAGATTCAGATAAAGCGCGAGGCCTCGATTGGAAATCGCGGTCTTGCGGGTTTTTGCGAAGGCCAGGACTTGATCCATTTGGGAAGCAAAACAAACTTCTCCGTTGTGATGGTAATAGTACAAAGGCTTGATTCCCGCGTGGTCGCGCGCGAGCAGAAGGACGTTTTGTTTCGCGTCATACAAAGCCAGGGCAAACATGCCGTTGAACCGCGGCAGCGCGTCTTCTCCCCACCGGACAAGCGCCTGCAGCACGACCTCCGTGTCTCCGGAAGAATTAAATCTGACGTTTTCGGCTTCCAGCTGAGCGCGGATGTCCTGGTAATTGTAAAGCTCCCCGTTGTAAACGAGAGCGTAGCGTCCGTCGGAAGTCACCATGGGCTGGCCGCCGCGCTTCGAGAGATCCAGAATCGACAGCCGCCTGAATCCCAGGGCACAATACTTTCCATCTGACCATCGCCCCTCGTCATCGGGTCCGCGGCGCGTCATCATGGAAACCATCTTGCCCATGAGAGCGGCGTTTCCTGAAGAGGCAACGTCACCGCGGATGGAAAATAAACCTGCTATGCCGCACATGCTCTGACTTTTCCCGTTAGCTTTGCTGCTGCGCCGACCAATAGGAGAAAAAAGGTCCCTTTGCGGATAAAAGCTCCTCGAGGCTCCCTTGCTCGAGGACGCGCCCTTCGCCGATGACGATGATTTTGTCCGCCTTGCGGATGGTCGAGAGCCGGTGCGCGATGATGACGGCCGTGTGGTGGCGGATGACTTGGTCGATGGCTTCCTGGACCACGATTTCGGTTTTCGAATCCAGAGCGCTCGTCGCTTCGTCGAAGATGTAGATCTCCGGTTTTCTTAAGACGGCCCGGGCGATGGCGACGCGCTGGCGCTCGCCTCCGGAAAGCTGGATGCCGCGGTCGCCGACGACCGTCTCAAGGCCCAGCGGGAGGCTCTTGATAAAGTGGGCCAGCTTTGCCTTTTCGCAAACGTCCCAAATCTCCGCCTCGTCGACCGGACGGTTCAAGCCGTAGGTGATGTTGTAGCGGATCGTGTCGTGGAACAAATACGCGTCCTGGCTGACAAGCGCGAAAATCGACCGCAGCGATTTTGAAGTCAGATCCTGGATGTTGATGCCGTCCAGTGAAAGGGTTCCCGAATCCGGCAAATAGAACCGCAGGAGGAGCTGGGCGATGCTCGTTTTTCCGGAGCCTGTGTCTCCCACAATGGCCGTGACCTTTCCCTTTTCGAAAACCAGATCCAGGTGATGCAGGACGGGAGGCCGGTTGCTGTAAGAAAAAGTCACGTCGGAAAAACGGATTTCGCGCTGGAAACCGGCAATGTCCACGGTACCGTCTTTTTCCACGGAGACTTTTTCCTGCTCGAAAAAATCGACGATGTCGAACATGGGACCGTGCACGCGCGCGATGATCGCTTTGAGATTTCCGATGCTGCTCACGCTGTTCAGCGCCCGCCTGAGGACGACAAAAAAAACAAGGTATCCCGCGATTTCATTATGGCGGCCCGGCTCGTAAAACATCGCCATCACGCAGATGAGCAGGAGAAAAGAAACGATCGTTAGAATCTCCTGGATGGCGGGAATGAGCCCGGCCTTCTTTTCGATACTCAGCCGGGCCGCGGCAACGAGGCTGTTCAGGCGCGCGAACTCTTCTCTTTCGGCTTTTTCCATGCCGCATGCCTTGATCAGAGGAATTGCCATCAGGACACCGGAAAACCTTATCCCCAGCGCATTCTGGATGTCGATGGAATTGCGCGAAGAGGCGCGGAGCTTGTGAATGACCCAGTTGATCGCCAGATGCAGGGCGGGAAAAGTGATGACGCTGATCAGCGTCAGCGGCCACGAAATGATTCCCATGAGGAGGAGGTAAGGCAGCAACATCAGGATCGCCGTCAGATGGCGGTTGAGATTCTTTACCGACGTCACGATTTCCAGCGTGTGCCCCAAAATAAGATTCGAGAGATGCCCCAGGCTGTGCTGATCGAAAAAAGTCTTGTTCAAAGAAAGGCATTTCGCAAAAAGAAGTTCGCGCAGTCTTTCGTAGAATCTAAAGAGAACACGGTCGAGAGAATAGACGGAGAAGTACTGGAAGCAGCTCTTGAGCACCGCGGATGCAATAATGACCACCACCAGGAAAATGAAGATTCCGGCATTCGGCCTGTCCCCGTTCCAGAAAATCTTGGCGAACATCCTCATGGGTGCGGGTCCGGATTCCAGAAATTTATAGCTCCCGCTCAAAATCCCCTGCGTCAACGGCATCAACAGCCCGATGCTGAGGCCTTCCAGCAAGGCTGTGATGAAAGAAAGCACAATGGGCACGAAGAACAGATAGACGTTTGTGTTCGTGGCCTGGAGAAGCCGTCTGAACAAAAGCCAATCCGAATCGCCGGGTTCCGGAGGCGTTCGGGCGGATGGGAGGGACTTGTCTATTTAAAACCCCGCATGAAATGTGTTTTGGCAATCACGATTGCTTCTCATTTCGTCCGCGCACAGCTTCGCCCTCTCGGTCACACCCGTAAGGCGGGCCTAGAAGGTCTGGGTCAGACAACGGCCGTTATATTCAGACAGGCTCGACGCACGCCTGATCGATTTCGATGGAAACCGACTGCATCAAAACTTCCAAAGAAAGGATCAGGCGGCAGCGGCCGTCCTTACGAACGATAAAGCCTTCGGTCCCTTTGAAGGGGCCGGCGCGTACGTACACCTTGGTTCCCTCTTTTAAATAGGGAAAAGGATCGATGTCGATTTCTTCTTTGACGAAGCGTTGAATGGCCGTGATGTCCCGTTCCGGGACGGCAATGGGATTCCCCGGGGAAGGCCCCACGAACCTGACGACGCCCTGGGAATTGAGGACGTTCCAGCGCCTGTCCAGCGCGGTATGGACGAAAAGATATCCCGCGAAAAGGGGTTGCTGAATAATTTTCTTCCGGTCGGACCAGCGGCGCGTGATGGTGCGCAGCGGCAAAAAGGTCTGGATGTTTTTCTTGGCGAGCTGCTCAGCGGCAATTTTTTCGTGCCGGCTGCGCGTGTACAGAGCATACCATTGCGGGACAAACCATCGGAGGTCTTCCCTCTGGGTCGGAGCGGATT
>Ga0310810_10007937_pt1 | contig 12170 bp, 9 predicted proteins | sample NCmetagenome_FD_207641 | JGI IMG/M metagenome (GOLD analysis project Ga0310810, IMG submission 207641) | Soil microbial communities from experimental microcosm in Duke University, North Carolina, United States - NC | ecosystem: Engineered > Artificial ecosystem > Soil microcosm > Unclassified ...
AAAGAGTGCTTGCTTATTCCACCATGTCACAGATCGGGTATATGATGTTTGCTCTTGGTGTCTCTGGTTATGGTGGTGAAACTGGTTTGGGCTACACTGCTTCCATGTTCCATTTGTTTACTCATGCTTTCTTTAAATCATTGTTATTTCTCGGCGCTGGTGTGGTGATCCATTTTATTCATAGTAATGAAATGAAAGATATGGGTGGATTAAGAAAATATTTACCGATCACTAATCTTAGTTTTTTGGTGGCCTGTTTAGCAATTGCAGGTATTCCTCCGTTTGCTGGTTTCTTTAGTAAAGAAGAAATTTTATTGGCAGCATATCATTCGAATAAAATAGTTTTTGGAGTAGCACTAGTCACCTCCGGTCTTACTGCATTTTATATGTTCCGTTTATATTTTTCCATTTTCTGGAATAAACAAATTGAAGTTCATAATCATCATGGTGAAGGCCCTTTCTCAATGAAATTTCCATTGATAATACTTGCTTTCTGTTCAATTTTTGCAGGCTTGATCCCATTTGGAAAATATGTTTCATCAGACAGGCTACCATTTGAGTCGCATTTTGATCCGATGTTTTCACTTGCCCCTGTAGCTTTCGGAGTTATTGGAATTTTACTGGCAATGTGGATGTACAAAAAAGAAAGCGAAAAAGCTGAAAAGATATCACAATCACTAGGCGGTTTATATAAAGCCGCCTACAAGAAATTTTATATTGATGAGATCTATCTTTTCATCACTAAGAAAATAGTTTTTAATCTCATTGGTCGGCCGGCAGCATGGATCGACAGGAATATTGTTGACGGGCTGATGAATAAGATCGCTAATACAACAGCAACGGTTTCCGGATTTATAAAAGGCATGCAATCGGGTAAAGTGCAGAGCTATGCCATTTATTTTTTTGGTGGTATTGTGGCATTGGCAATTGTGTTTTTGTATTTGTGGAAATGATTTGTTTGAAATTTGAAGTTTGAGGTTTGAAGTCCAGCTACAAACCAAAAACTATAAACTATAAACTTTTTTGATGAATCTTTCATTACTGATACTTGTTCCATTGATCACAGCGGTCGCCATTTTGCTTGTGAAAGGATTGAAGCAGGTAAGAACAATTGCACTGTTTGGCTCCGCGGCACAATTGATCCTTGCATTTGCTTTGTTTTTTTTCTATAGGCAAGAAAGGGTCGGTGGAAATTCTTCTAGTTTTTTATTTGAAAACAATTATACCTGGTATGAACCGCTGAATATTAATTATCATGTCGGCGTAGATGGAATATCTATTGCTATGATCCTGTTAACCGCTTTTGTGGTGATAGCCGGGGTGTTGGTATCATGGAAGATGGAAAAACTTAGTAAAGAATTTTTCTTTTTGCTGATATTCTTAAGTCTGGGTGCGTATGGATTCTTTATTGCACTTGATTTGTTTACTTTATTCTTCTTCCTTGAAGTGGCAGTGATCCCAAAATTCTTATTGATCGGGATCTGGGGTAGCGGTAAAAAAGAATACAGCGCCATGAAACTTGCATTAATGCTGATGGGTGGTTCTGCGCTTGTGTTTGTAGGGTTAGCAGGGATCTATTTCAATACCAACATAAATGGTGTTCACAGTTTTGACCTAACCCAGATCGCAGGAATGAATATCCCTATTGAAGTACAAAAATTGTTTTTCCCGTTTGCATTTATAGGCTTTGGAGTTTTTACAGCTTTATTTCCATTTCATACATGGGTGCCCGATGGTCACTCATCAGCGCCGACAGCCGCATCTATGTTTCTAGCCGGTATATCCATGAAGCTCGGCGGTTATGGATGTTTAAGAGTGGCTACTTATTTAATGCCTGATGCAGCTCATGAATATTCAACAATTATAATTGTGTTAGCCTGTATTGCTATTTTATATGGCGCTTTCGCTACCATGATGCAGACCGATCTTAAATATATCAATGCATATTCATCAGTTAGTCACTGCGGATTTGTTTTGTTAGGTATTGGTATGTTAACAAAAACAGCAATTGATGGAGCAGTTATGCAAATGGTGTCTCACGGATTAATGACAGCACTTTTCTTCGCTGTTATCGGAATGATCTACGACAGAACACATACAAGACAGGTGGCTCAGCTCGGCGGCCTAATGAAGATGATGCCATTTATTTCAACAGTGTTTGTAATTGCGGGTTTGTGTTCATTGGGTTTACCGGGCTTTAGTGGTTTTGTTGCTGAGATGACAGTGTTCATGGGTTCATGGCAAAAAGCAGATGCGTTCTATCGAATTGCGACAATTATTGCATGTGCTTCGATTGTTGTGACCGCAGTTTATATTTTAAGAGCAACAGGTAAAGCGATCATGGGACCTGTTGTAAATAATGAACATTTATCATTGGGTGATGCAGGTTGGAATGAAAGATTGGCGGCAGGCTTATTGATCATTGGAATTGTTATGATTGGCATTGTGCCGTTCTTATTAAAAGATTTAATTAATCCTGCAACACAAACAATGATTCAAAAGATTGTGGCTGTAATAAAATAATAAATGGTAAACGAATTTCTCATATTGATGAAACAGGAATTGGTCATAACCTTGATCATCTTCATTCTATTGATTGTAAAACTTGGTAAAGAAGAAACAAAGAATGAAACGCTGATAAATCTTGTAAATATTTTACTTGCGCTGAATCTTTTTTCAGGATTTCTTTTTCAACAATCAGGGACTTTATTTGGCGATATGTTCCGCACTAGCCAGCTTTTTACATTCGAAAAAAACCTTCTGAATCTTGGAACACTGATCATTTCACTTCAATCATACAACTGGTTAAAAAGGCACAAACATGTACCAGAATTTTATATTCTCTTGCTGTCAACATTACTTGGTATGTTCTTTATGATCAGCAGTAATAATCTGCTAATGTTCTACCTGGCGTTGGAGCTTTCCACTATTCCGTTAGCAGCATTGGCCAATTTTGATCTGGAGAAAAAACGTTCATCAGAAGCAGCATTCAAGATGATCATCTCATCAGCCTTCTCATCTGGATTATTATTGTTTGGTATTTCCATGTTATATGGCAGCACCGGTACATTAAGTTTTATCGAGTTGCCGGCTCATTTGAATGGTAACCCACTTCAAATTTTTTCTTTCATCTTATTGATCGCGGGGTTTGGATTTAAAATTTCTGCGGTACCATTTCATTTATGGACGGCTGATGTATATGAAGGTGCACCTGTGGCAGTTACATCCTACTTATCTGTAATTTCAAAAGGAGCAATATTATTTGTACTTGTTTCTGTTTTATACAATGCGTTTGCTCCCTTAAATGAAAGTTGGTATAATATATTATTCCTTATTTCTGTTTTGACAATGATCATTGGAAACCTATTTGCATTACGTCAGCAAAATATGAAACGGTTCCTTGCATTTTCCTCTATTGCGCAGGTTGGCTTTATTCTTATTGGTATCACAGGTTATTCGGCAGAAGGAAGCGCCTCTGTAATTTTCTTTGTGCTTATCTATATTTTCTCCAATCTTGCTGCATTTGGAGTTATTAATTTAGTTAGTACAGTAACAGGAAGGGAAAATTTAAATGACTATAAAGGATTTTATAAAAACAACCGTGACCTAAGCTGGGTATTGGCAATTGCATTGTTTTCATTAGGCGGTATTCCTCCAACTGCAGGGTTTTTTGGTAAATTCTTTTTGTTACTTGCAGGTGCAGGCAGGGGGAATTATTTGCTTATCACAATTGCTGCGTTGAATATGGTTATCTCGTTATATTATTATTTAAAAGTGATCAAAGCGATCTTTATGGACACAAATGATGATCCGATTGAACCTGTGAAAACAGGTTGGTCTCCACGATTAGCTATGATCATTTGTATAGCAGGTATAATCATTACCGGATTAGCAAGTGGAGCTTATAATTATATATATTCATTGTTTAGCTAAATAAAATGGCCATAAATAAAAATCACGAATTTGAAGATTTAGGTGGAGTGAAATGTGCCATCGTGGAAAAGAATGCTTCAAAAGAAAGAGTCGCTTTTCTAAAAGACCTGTTAGAAACAAACCTTTTTGAAGTTGTTGTTGTTCCTTCTCCTCCACCAAAAGCTGCACCACCGCCAAAGCCAATAGAAGGCGAAGCAGCTCCTGTTGTAACCCCTTCCCCGCCACCGCTACCGCCACCAGAAACATTTACAGTTGGCGTTACTAATCTCGCATTTAACCCTACCAATGCTATTTTTGGAAGACTGTTAAGAACCAAAGATGGTCATATCGTAACCCAGGCATATTGGTATCAAAAGGAATCATCAAGTCATGATGAGATCCCTTATTACGAAACAAAACTTTAATCAACTATTAAATGGAAGTCAAAAATTTATTTGATCCATCTGTAAAACAAGAGATCCTTGATCGAATCAATAAACTTACGTCACAAACGCAAAGTCGATGGGGTAAGATGAATGTTTCTCAAATGCTTGCCCATGTACAAATGCCGATACGCATCGCATTTGGCACACACCAGCCTAAAGGAAGTTTTTTGCTGAGATTAATTGGTCCCCTTTTTAAAAGCAAATTGTGGGATGAAAAACCATACAAACAAAGCTTGCCCACCGATCCTACATTTGTTATGACCGGCGCCGAAAAAGATTTTGAAAAAGAAAAAGCTGTATTAATTGACCTGGTAAACAATTTCAACGAAACAAGTATTCAAGGAGAACAACATCCTGTTTTTGGAAAACTCACCAAATATAATTGGAGCAAAGCCACCTGGAAACATTTAGATCATCACCTGAGACAATTCGGGGTTTGAAATTCGTTTACGCCGATAATGAAATTACAACCAGAAGGCTTTTAAGTATGTGAAATAGTTTTTATTTTGTACCTGGATAATGTTTACTGGCCATCTTTATTCATTATTAAAATAATCCTATGCAGCCGTTCCGAGCCCATTTACTTTCCATCGTGGCAACTTTGTTTTTCTCGCAGATAGGCTTTTCACAAAGTCCTGATTCCAATGTTGTCATTGAACAAAAAACTCAAACATTCAATTTCTCACAAAATAAAGGAGATAATCCTGTAACGATCACCGAAAAATATTCTGAAAAATACCGTTGCAATGAAGTGCGGACAAGCGTATTATTTTCAGAAATGTATAATGAGAATGAAACCATCACTGATATTGATGTCAGGATCGATGACAAAAAAGCAAAATGGATAACCCCTACCTGTGATTATTATTCCATTGAAAACATTTTTTATTCTGATGCAAGGATCTGTCGTTTAATTGTTCCATTAGAAAAAAAAGGAATGCACAGTGAAGTCTCATTGGTAAAAACGTACAAGGACCCTCGCTACTTTTGCACAGTTTATTTTACAGAAAATTATTTTACAGAAAATAAAACGATAACCTTCACCATTCCCAAGTGGATGAAGATCGAAATCAAAGAATATAATTTTGATGGGTATGCCATTAAAAAATCAAAGGCATATGATCAAAAAGCCGATGCAGATGTGGTGACCTATGAACTGAAGAATATTCCTGCTTATACGAGCGAAGCATACGCCCCGGGAGGTTCCTATAGTCAACCTCATTTACTGATACTTTGCAATGAAGCACAGGTAAATGGCGGAAAAACAGTTTATTTTAATTCTGTTGCCGATCTGTATAAATGGTATCGGCAACTTGTAGGGAGTATTGGAGATGACAAAAATGAATTACTGCAAAAAGCCAGTGAACTGACTTCGGGCACTGCTGATGATATACAAAAGATAAAAAAGATCTTCAATTGGGTACAACATAACATCCGTTATATCGCTTTTGAAGATGGAATAGCAGGATTTAAACCCGCTAAAGCCAACGATGTGCTGCATAAAAAATATGGCGACTGTAAAGGAATGGCGAATTTAACCCGGGGTTTGCTACAATCATTGGGATATGATGCCCGTCTTTGCTGGATCGGTACAAACCATATTGCTTATGATTATTCTACCCCGTCGATGGCGGTAGATAACCATATGATCTGTGCATTATTTTATAAAGGGAAAAAATATTTTCTTGATGCGACCGAAACGAATATTGGCTTTGACGAGTATGCGGAAAGGATACAAGGCAGGCAGGTATTAATTGAAAATGGTGATAGCTATATCCTGGAACGGGTGCCTTCTGTAGTTCCTGAACAAAACCTGCAAATAGAAAAGGTAGCAATGAGTTTTGATGGGACAGAAAATTTACAGGGCACCGTTAATATTAGTTATAAAGGCGAATCAAGATCTGATCTGCTAACTAAGTTACAAAGCACAAAAAAAGACAACCTGCAAAATGCATTGACGAATTATCTCGCCGAACAAGATAACAAATATGAGATCACTGATCTGAATACAGGTAATTTACTTGGCACTGATTCTATTCTCAATATTAAATATAATGTAAAATATAAAGGAGCAGCATCAGCTTTTGGGAAAGAGATCTACCTCGAAGCTGATTTTCGAAAAGAGCTCGATGGCTTTACTATTGATACTGCAAAGCGAAAATTTGACGTTATGCTTCCTTACAAAATGAATCTTGTTACAGAATCCCTGATCTCAATTCCTACTGGTTATAAAATAACGAAGTTACCTGCAAATAAAGAATGGAAACTTTCAAATGCCAACATTACAATTGCGTATACCAGGAAGGGAGATAAGATTGAATATAAGAAACAGATCAGGATCCCCGAGATTATGCTAAAGAAAAAATCATTTTCTGAGTGGAATCGCTTAATGAAAGAATTAAGCACTTGTTACCGGGAACAAATCATATTTGAAAAACAATAATTCAAAAATTGAACGTTGGTTATGAAACAAGCTTATACTATCATTCTCGCTTTCTTTTTTAGTTTATCGTTATTAGCCCAAAAAGGTGAAACGAAAGATTACAAGAAAATGAAAGATGAATTGAATGAAAGAATTTTTGGTTCGCCAGATCCCTATTTTACAACCAATACCATTCCGGCTGAGTATAAAGATGAATCAGTAGTAGTATTGGCGCAAAAACAATCATTAGAGTCTGATTCAAAGTATAAGTTTAGGATCGTAGGAAACAGTGGTGTTAAGTACAATTTTTATGACATTTTCCGTAAAAAGTTATTGATCAATGATCAAACGGCCCTGGAAGAGTATTCCCAACTTAATTTTACCAAATTGCAATCAAAGGATGGGAGTCCTGTTGGTAAACTAAAGAATTACACTTTTATAAATATCAGGGTTATAAAACCTAATGGCACTATTAAAACTATTGACATAGATGAAAGTTCGGTGATACTAAAGGATGAAAAAGATGAAAAGAAAAATAAGATAGCAATTCCTGATCTTGGTGTTGGAGATATGCTGGATTATTATGTGGCCAACTATTACCAGGAATCTGATGACAACCAAATAACTCCTCTTATTTACGTTTTGGGTGATGAGCATCCAATTTTGAATTATATCATCTCTCTTCAATTAGATGCCCGCATTGCTGCCGAATATCAAGCCATCAATGGCGCACCGGATTTTAAGATCTCACCCGACCAGGAAGGTGGTGGCAATGTATTGAACATGGCTGTAAAAAATCTTCCGAAAATTAAAGGGTTGATTTGGGCATCCAATTACAGGCAACTTCCTATAATACGCCTGAATTATAAAAGAGGAAAGATCTCAAGGGATGGCATGCCTGACATCAGGGAAGGAAATGTGGCCAAAGCAACTAAGGCTTATGCAGATCTTACTGAAGCGAAAATGGCTAGTGTTATGAATGAAGTGCTTTATGCAGGAGCTGTCAGAACCCGCATTTATAAATATGAACGAGATTATGCAAAAGATGCATGGAAAAAATATATAGAAAAACATCCAGAGGCTAATAAACCAGACTCAATGGCATCGTTCCTGTTCCGGTATATGAATTGGATATCTTATTCTTATTCCTTTTCTCCCAAAACAAATTTTAATGTTGCTTACCGGGAACAAGACCTGGAAAGCCAATTATATCGTATTTCACAGTTTGCCTTTATATCGCTGCTTGAATTTAAAAGAGACCTGGAACTGCTTATTGTATCCGGCAGGAATAGCTATCATCGTGATAATTTGTTTAGCGTAGCAGATCTTTCTGTTTTGGTGAGAACAACTGGTCCGAATCCACAATATTTCACGTTTGGTGATGCACTCTGTTTTCAAAACACCATTCCTTATTATTTGCAGGGCGAAAAAGCAAAGGTTTACCCTTTTGATTCCAAGAGTTTATTAGGAGGAAAATTATTATTTATAGAAATGAAAGAGAGCAGTACAATTACACTCCCATCCACCGACCATAAGACCAATACCCAATCAGAAACTATTTTAGTAACTCCTGATGCCTCTGATCTTTTATTAATGAATGTAAATCGAAAAGTAAGTACGAACGGAAATCTGAAAAAAGATGAACAAGCTTCATTAATGATCTATGAGGAATTAGCGCTACAAACTTCGCCTGCAGTTGGACGGACTGATGATCTTATTACACAACATATCGATAAGAGCAAAGAAAGAAAAAAAGAAGCTGATGAAATAAGAATTTTGTTGGAAAAAGCAAGGGTAAAGCATAAGGAAGATTTTGAAAATGAGATACAAAGGGTATATGATATAAAAGCAAAAGAGCTTAAACGGTTCAAGATCACAAATTTTGGATTGTCAGAAGGATCTCCTTTTGATTTCGAAGAAGAATTCGTAATGGAAGGTTGGTCTAAAAAAGCTGGTAATAATTATATAGTTGACATTGGAAAATTTATAGCCTCACAGATCTCAATTGATAAAGATCAGCGACAAAGAACAAAGGATGTTTACATGCCTTTTCCACGCAGCTTTAATTATCGCATTGAGTTCACAATTCCATCGGGATATTCAGCCGATGGAATCGAAAAACTTAATATGATAGTCGAAAATGAAGCAGGGGCTTTTAAATCTGTAGCAAAACAGAACGACAATAAACTGATCATTGATATTAATAAATATTATCTCCATTCATTTGAACCAGCTTCAAAATGGCCTTTGATATTGAACTTTCTGGACAAAGCGATCGAGTTTAATCAACAAAAGATCCTACTCAAAAAAATGTAATTCCACTTCCATATTTTAAAACAATGTTCCACCTTTTATACTAATTGTGGGGATATTAGTTAAACAAATATCCCAACATTAAAGTTATAGACAAGTCCAGGGCTGAGTTTTAAAATTATTGTATGGTTATTGCGTACATAACTTTAAAACTATTATGGAAAATAAAAGAAATGAAGCAACCTTGAATCGGCCCGAAGGTGATCGTGTTCTCGATGCGCCGTATGTTTTTGTCAATATCCCTGAATTTATTCGCCAATTGAAAAGCGAAGAAGCCTGGCAGAAAAATGATCGGAACGGCATTACAGTTTTTAAAACCGGAAGGGTAACAACAGTATTAACCTGTTTACATGCCAGGGCAATTTTAAAAAATAATTTAGTGGATGGCATCTTCACTGTCCACCTGCTGGAAGGAATAATAAGAGTTAAAACTCCCGATGGGGATGTTGATATGCAGCCTAATCAAATAATGGCATTTCACCAATTGGTTGATCATTCCATTGAAGCAATGATGGATTCGGTAATATTGTTTACCAATAATTCATCGGAAGAATTAATATAATACCTAAATCCCGGTCCTGATGGAAACCACTCTCCGAGGAATAATAAAGAATAAGATCCGCGAACAAGGACCGATATCCTTTCATGATTTCATGGAAATGGCTTTGTACTACCCTGGGTTAGGTTATTATACTTCTGCGCCTGATAAAATTGGAAAACACGGGGATTATTATACCAGCCCTTACCTGACAAATATTTTTGGAAATGTAATAGCCAAACAATTAGAAGAGATGTGGCTATTGACAGGGATGAAAGATTTTACTGTTGTGGAATATGGTGCAGGAATGGGATCATTATGCAACGATATACTAGGCCAACTTAAGCAGAATAAAGATTTTTATAAAAAACTGAAGTATTGCATCATTGAAAAAAGTGAAGCAATGCGCCAGAAAGAAAAGAAGGTCATTGGTCAGGATTTGATAAATGATAAGATTGCCTGGTACGATTCAATTGAAGAAATTCCATCATTTACTGGCTGTGTTTTAGCAAATGAGGTTCTTGATAATTTCTCTGTTCATAAAGTAATTATGAAAGAAAATCAGCTTAAAGAAATTTTAGTGGACTATGATAACGGCTTTATTGAAGTGCTGCAACCTGCTCATGAAGATCTGAAAGAATATTTTACAGCATTAGCCATTGAATTACCAAATGATTTTTGTGCTGAGATCAACCTGGAAGCAATTGAATGGATAAAAAGAATTTCTTCTTCTTTAGAAAAAGGTTTTGTGCTTACGATAGATTATGGCTATCCATCATCTGAATTATATCAATCCTATCACCGGCTTGGAACAATAGTTTGTTATAATAAACACACAGTAAATGATCTTCCTTATAGTAATATCGGTCTGCAGGATATAACCGCACATGTAAACTTTTCAGCATTAAAATTTTGGGGAGCAAAACATGGATTAAACAATTGCGGATTTACAAATCAATCACAATTTCTTTTAGGACTTGGGCTGACTGAACATTTGAGAAAACTAGAAGAAAAGGAAAAAAATAATTTTGAAGTAAGAAAAAAAATAATGATGCTTCATACATTGCTGATGTCAATGGGAAAAAAATTCAAAGTGCTTATTCAACAAAAAGGATTGAACAATCCATTCCTTTCTGGCTTACAATTCTGTCAGCCCCTTATTTAAAATAAATAACACCGTTTTGTGCCACAATTGCAGCTTAATTGTGTCGGCATCATTTTTATGCAAGGTTCATGTTATCTATTTATTTAACTAAAAAAGTAAAAACATGTACTACAATCAGTCATGTGCCGCAAAAGGCAACAATTACGGAAATCCAGCCAGGGCGGGATTTATCCGAACAATGCAGCGTGCCGCTGTAAACATTCACAAAACTGACAGCAGTTATGAAATGCTGGTGTTTGCACCTGGTCGCATCAAAGAAAATTTTCATATTGACGTAAAAGGAAACGAGCTTACTGTTTCTTACACTCCACCGGATGGTTTTCAAAAACCAAACTGGGTATTGAGAGAATACAGCCGTGGTGGATTTGTAAGAACTTTTACACTCAATGAAAGTATCGACACAGCAGCTATTGCAGCTAAATACACAGATGGTGTGTTGCAAATAAGCTTGCCGATCGTCGCAGGAAAAGAAGATGAAAAGAAAGAGATCGTGATCAACTAAAAATCGGGATTTGTATTGCCGTCTCGCCTTAGCGAGACGGCTTTTTTATTCAACTCAAATCTATTTCAAACCCTTCCGTTGCTAATGATGCGGATATATCTGAACTTGATTTGAAAGAAGCAAGCATTTCTTCAAGAAATGCATCTGAATGTGACGGATCATGATGAGCAAATAAAGTATGTTTCGCTGCGGTAATAGAGGCAAATAATCCTGCATCATTAATCGAAGAATGTCCCCAGCCTCTTCGCGTTGGATATTCTTCCTGTGTGTATTGTGCATCGTGCAACAATATATCAGCTCCTTCAGCAAGGTCATAACCAGAAACCCATTTTGGATTTTGGATCATTCCATGGCTTCCCAAAGCTGGTTCATGATCGGGTATGTATGTAAACACAAAATTTTCCTGCATTATTCTGTAACCTACTGTTGGACCCGGATGAATTATATATGCTGATTGAATGCGAAATGGACCAATATCAAATGCGCTGTTACTAACCTCATGCAATTCTAATTTGCAGGGAACATCACGAAGAAGCACCGGGAATAAAGGTGGCGAAAGATAACGGCTGATGCGTGAAAAAAGTGATTGCGAACTACTGGCCGGTCCCCAAATATGAATTTCTTTAGAAGGATCGAACAATGGACTAAAGAATCCTAACCCTTGTATGTGGTCTAAATGAAGATGTGTGAGCAAAATATCTATCCTCTTACTGGATGGATACGCACTTCCACATCTCCGAATGCCGGTTCCTCCATCAAGTACAAGCAAATTATCCTCATACGCGACGGATGCGCAGGATGTATTACCGCCATATTTTTCTGTATCGGGTCCTGTCGTAGGTATGGAACCACGAACTCCCCACAATTTTACT
>Ga0310810_10007939_pt1 | contig 12169 bp, 7 predicted proteins | sample NCmetagenome_FD_207641 | JGI IMG/M metagenome (GOLD analysis project Ga0310810, IMG submission 207641) | Soil microbial communities from experimental microcosm in Duke University, North Carolina, United States - NC | ecosystem: Engineered > Artificial ecosystem > Soil microcosm > Unclassified ...
AGGTCGTCCCGGATCGGATCATCTCGGCGCAGGCGAGCTTCGTGCCGAGCGCGACGAATTCCGGCGTCACGAATTCGCGCTCGACCGGCATCATGTAGCCCATCAGCCAGACATCGAGCCGCAGGTCGTCGGCGAGGCCGCGCAGCAGCGTCATCGGCGCGTGCGTGTGCGCGTTGACCAGCCCCGGCATGACGACTCGGCCGCCGCAGTCGAGGCGCTCGGCGGCGTCATAGCGCGCGGCGATGTCGCCGACCTCGACGATCGCGTTGCCGGTGATCGCCACGGCACCGCGCGGCCATGCCGTCCACGCGTCGTCCATCGTCAGGACGTGCGCGTTCGTCAGCAGAATGTCGCAGGTTTGGGTGAGGTCTGACACCGGTCTGACATCAGTCTATAATCCGCTGCGGTGTGGCGCAGGACTTTAGTCCTGCGTGTATCCGCCAAGGAGACTGCGATGAAGCGCCGCCTCTTCCGTCTCGCGTTATCGACGGCAGTGCTCGGGACCGCGTTGTTCACCACGTGGCATCCGGCGATCGGCCAGTCCACCGGCCAGCCGAGCACCAAGAGCGGCGAATGGCCCATGTACACAGCCGATCTCCGCGGCAGCAAGTACTCGCCGCTCGATCAGATCACGGCCGACAATTTCAACAAGCTCGAAGTCGCGTGGCGGTTCAAGACCGACAATCTCGGACCACGGCCGGAGAACAAGCTCGAAGGGACGCCGATCATGGTTGGCGGCATGGTGTACACGACCGCCGGCACGCGCCGCTCGGTCGTCGCGCTCGATGCGCGGACCGGCGAGCTGAAGTGGGTGTACGGCCTCGATGAAGGGATCCGCGCGCTGGCCGCGCCGCGCCAGCTCTCGGGCCGCGGGCTCTCCTACTGGACCGACGGCAAAGGCGACGACCGCGTCGTGTTCTTCACGATCGGCTATCGCCTTGTCGAGCTCAACGCGCACACGGGTCAGCCGGTCGCCGCGTTCGGCAGCAACGGGATGATCGATCTGAAAGAAGGCGTGATCATCGGCAAGGACACGCAGATCGATCTCGAGCGCGGCGAGATCGGCATCCACTCGACGCCGACCATCGTCAACGACATGATCATCGTCGGTTCGTCGATGGCCGAGGGCCTCGGCTATCGCTACAGCACGAACGCGAAGGGCCTCGTGCGCGCCTACGACGCGCGCACCGGCAAGCTGGTCTGGCGCTTCAACACGATTCCGTATCCCGGCGAATACGGCAACGACACGTGGGAAAAAGAATCGTGGGCGTGGACCGGCAACAACGGCGTGTGGACGCAGATTACCGCCGACCCGGAGCTCGGGCTCGTCTACCTGCCGGTCGAATCGCCGACGATCGACACGTACGGCGGCAATCGGCCCGGCAACAATCTGTTCGCGGAGACGCTCGTCGCCGTCGATCTGAAAACCGGCGTGCGCAAGTGGCACTTCCAGCTCGTGCACCATCCGATCTGGGATCACGACATTTCGTCGGCGCCGCTGCTCATCGACGCGGTGATCGACGGGCGCCCGCGCAAGCTCGTCGCGCAGCCCACGAAGCAAAGTTTTCTGTACGTCTTCGATCGGATCACGGGACAGCCGATCTGGCCGATGCCGGAAACGCCCGTGCCGCAGACCGACGTGCCCGGCGAGAAGACGTCGCCGACGCAGCCGATTCCGTCGAAGCCGGCTCCGTATTCGCGCGCGTTCCTCGGCACCGACGATGTGATCGATTTCACGCCGCAGCTGCGCGCACAGGCGCTCGACAACCTGAAGAAGTACCGGTGGGAGCAGTCGCCGTTCGTGCCCGCAGTGGTGCCGAATCCGGCGAAGTGGCTCGGCGCGATCAACGTCGGCAACACCGTCGGCGGGATCAACTGGCCCGGCGCATCGTTCGATCCGGAGACGGCGACGTTCTATGGACAGGCGAACAACTCCGCCGTCGGCGGAACGTCGGTCAGCGAGGCGTACCTCGCGATCGTGAATCCCGAGACGCAGTCGAAGAATCGCATCCCGATCTGGGAGGCCGAGCCGCCGCCAAATCCAGAAGGCGGACGCGGCCGCGGTCGGGGTGCCGCCGCCGGCGCGGGAGCAGGAAGAGGAGCGGGCCGAGGTGCGGGCTTGCCCGCCGGAGCAGCCGGGGGTGGCAGGGCTGCGGCGGCGGGACGCGGCACCCCGCTTCCTCCCGGCGCGGTCGCAGGCACCGACGTACCAGGCGCACCGGGCGAGCCCGGTGCGGCGCCGGCGGGCTTCGGCGGCGGCGGTGGACGCGGCGGCATGACGCAGGGCCTCGAAGGACTGCCGATCGTCAGGCCGCCGTACGGCGTGCTGACGGCGATCGATCTCAACACTGGCAACATCAAGTTCAAGGTGCCGCACGGCGACACGCCCGACGCGGTGCGCACGACGCTCGAGCGTTTAGGGATCACCTATCCGGAAAAGACCGGACAGGGCGGCAGCGTTGGATTGATGGTCACGAAGACGCTCGTGGTCGTCGGCGATCCGCAGGTCACCTCGCCGCCCGGGCGCCAGCGGGGCGCGATGCTGCGCGCGTACGACAAGCAGACGGGCAAGGAAGTCGGCGCCGTGTGGATCCCGGCAGCCCAGAGCGGCTCGCCGATGACCTACATGGTGAACGGCAGGCAGTACATCATCGTCGCGGTGAGCGGCGGAAATTACACGGGCGAGTACATCGCGTTCGCGCTGCCGGATTCGGCCGTTCGCGCGCCGAGCCAGGCGCAGCGATGAGCGCTAGGGATCGACGCGGAGCGATCCGACGTCGGGCCTGAACGGATTGCGGGGCGGCGACAGGCGATTCAGCACGAACCACGCCGTCGCCGCGACCGATGCCGTCGTCGGCCATCCGCGATCGTTGTCCGTTGCGTACGGGATGCCGCCGGTAATGGTCTGATATCGCGGCGTCTGCTCCTGGTACCGGCGCGCGCGGTCGGTACGACCGACGCTCAACAGCGCCGACACCATCCCTTCGGTCCCCTCGGCCCAGACGGTGCGGCCGCTGCTCGTGTCCGACGATTCCGCCAGGCCGACGATCTGTTGCACGCCGCCAATCCGCGCACCGTCGACGACGAGCCGCTGTTCGGCGGTGTCGAGCGCGCGTGCAGGCATCGACGCGGGCTCGTCGCCAAACGCGAGCGTCGTCCAGGTCTGCGCATCCAGATAGAGGCTGTCGACACCGGGACCGACCCTGAAGAATCCGCCGGCGCCCTCGCTGCCAGGCGCCGTCCATAGCTTCTCGACAACGAATCGGCGGATGTCCCCGGCGATCGCCTGGTCATGTTCGTTGTGATCCAGGCGGCCGCGCCACAAGAACGCCGCGTAGCAATCGACGTTGTTCTCCGTGCTGACGACATCCGGCCGCACGGGTCCCATCGAGAACGCACCGTACCGCGGTGACGCAGTGTCGCGATCGCGAAAGCCTTCGAGATACGTGAGCCCGCGGCGGGCCATCGGCGCGAAGCGCGGATCGCGCGTCTCCCACTCGTAGAAATTCGCGGCCATGACCACCCACGCGATCGATCCGACATAGCGATTCGCGTCGCGCGGCACCGCCGCGTCCGGGTCGTACGAGAACGTCCACGCCCCCGCGTCGTCCTGGAGGTGCTCGAGGCCGGCCAGCAGATCGGATCCCAGCGCCGGTTCACCGGCGGCGACGAACGCGATGCTCGCGACGGCGGCGTCGTACACCCAGCCGGCGCGCGCACCGTCCTCGTAGCTGTCGATCAGGCGCGCCGTCTGTCCGCCGCGGGTCGTGAAGGGACCGCTCAACTGCGACCGAAGCCAGTCCAGGCCGCGCCTCCCCGGGTCGGCGGATGGCGTGGGCGGCGCTTCCACGTTCGAGTCCCGCGAGATCGTCGGGGCTTCTCGCGACAACACCGCCGACGACAGGAAGAAACGCCCGTCGCGCCTGTTCGCCCACACGACGTTCGAGTCGCTCCATGCGATCGGCACGCGCCCGTTCCACGACGCCATCGGGGGCAGCACGGCACGCTCGCGGCCGGCCCTCGCATCGAGCGCGAGCCACACGACATGCATCGCCGCATCGGAGCGCTCGAGGAACGTCACGCGGCCGTTGGCGGCGCGCAGCGTGTTCAGCTGAATGGCTCCGTCCGATTCGAAGAGCCGTTCCCATTCGGTGTCGCGGTCTTCCGACAGATCGCGGCGGAAGAGCGTGTTCGGCGTATCGGCCGCGGACGCAATGACGGTGTCGTCGACCAGCGCGAGCACGCGCATGCGTTGCGACAACTGGAGCACATGCCACGCTTCCGACTCGTGCCACCAGAATCCGTCTCCCGTGCCGCGCACGGCCAGAAGCGTCGACGTCGCGGAGTTGAACGCATCGACCGGGTCGAGCGGCAACGGCTGTTCGGGACTCAACGTCTGACCGTTCGTGTTCGCGTCGAGGCGGATGGACCGCAGCCCGCCATCCGACTCAGCGACGAATCGCACGACACCCGAGGCCGCGTGGATTGGACCGAAGACATGCGCGGCATCGGCCGTCCAGATCGGCCGTGCCACACCCGTGGCCAATTCCAGACGAACGACGCTCCCCTGTCCTTCGGGCGCGTACACGATAGCGTTGCCGTCGACTGCGAACGACGCCGATCCCACGTCGTCGACACGGGCCACCGCGCGGCCGTCCTCGACGCGCGCGGCGTACAGCGACTTCTGCTCGATGAGCGACGAGAACACGCCCGCGACCACGCCATCGGCAAGCTGCAGTTGTTCGGCTTCGAAGAACGGAGCGGGAAGATTCTGGACCGGGGACTCACGCTGCGCCGCAGGGTCAGCGGTCGTCCGGCCGACCACCCACAGCACCAGGAGCGTGAGTGTCAGCCGTCTGCGTGCCGGCATCTACGGCTCGACGATCTTCCGCACGGCCGCCGCCTCGTCGGGCGAGACGGCGAGCATGCCGCGCAGCCCGAGCAGCGAGAGTGCGTCGGTGAGCATCTGGTTCAACCCGATCAGGCACAGGCGCCCGTTCCGTCTGTCGAGGGCCGTTTTCGTGCTGAGTACGACGCCAAGCCCGGCGTGATCGCAGAACTCGCACGCCGAGAAATCGAGAATCACCCACCGTTCGCCGGCGTCGAGCACGCGGCCCAGCTGATCGCGAAAATCGGCGTAGTTGTATCCGTCGATCCGTCCCGAGATCGCCACGACGACCACGGCGTTGTTCCAGGCCGATCGGCGCACGCCGGTCACGACACGTTCGTCGACGGCGGACGGAGGGCTTGCGGGCGTCTGGCCGGGCGCCGCCGGCTGCCGGAAGACCGCCGTGACTTCGGGACCGAATCCGATTTCGTCTCCGTCGGCGAGATCGGCCGACTCGACGAAGCGGCCGTTCACCGTGATGCCGTTGCGGCTCGCCAGATCGCTGACGTTCCAGCGGTTGCCGGCCGACAGCGCGAGCCTGGCATGGCGTCGCGACACCGACTGCAGATCCATGCTGACGGGTGCGTCCGACGCGCGGCCAATCGCAATCGTCGCACCTTCGACGAAGTCGTCATCGAAGCGAAACACACGGTGGACCAGTTCGCCGGGCGCCCGGATCAGACGCAGCTGAAACGATGCGGGCCCGGGCGTCTTCCCGCGCGCGGCAGCATCGGCGGGAGCAACAGGCACGGCCTCCAGCAACTGCGTCGGTGGAAAACGGGCGTCGTCATCCGGTCGCGGCGGCGGCTCGGGCGCCGCGTCTGCCGGCGGTTCCTCGTCGGGCGGCAGGAGCACCGTAAACCGATCGTGTCCCTCCTGGAGCGCGAAGCTCAGTCGGTACGGCGGGACGACGATGACGTCCGTGGGAGCGAGCGGGACTTCATCGACGCGTTTTCCGAACAAAAAGGAACCGTTGCTGCTGTGGTCACGATACAGGAGGTGGCCGCCGGATACGGCGACCGTCGCGTGTGCGCGGCTGACATAGGGCCCGGCGAGGACGACGTCGCTCGTCGATGCGCCGCCGACGGTCACCGGCGTGTGATCGAACGTGAGCACGAGTTCGGCGCTGCCGCCGCCTTTCACCGACACGACGATGTGCCATCGCGCCAGCGGATCGGCGGCGCGGCTGCGTTTGCTCGGCATCAGCGCGCCGGCATGCGCGCCGGCGACCGCCAGCCGCTCTTCAACTGGATGGTTCGAAAATCGCGATAGAAGGCACGCAACCGGAAGTACACCGTCAGCTGCCGATATCCGACGTGTTCGAGAACCGCACAGGCCACGAGCGCGAGCCGATCGATGGGATGGCGGAAGACGCCAAAGCCTAACGTATCGAGAAACACGGCGGCAAGCGAGACGCCCGCGCTCAGGAGCACTGCAGCCGCGAACCACGCCGCAATCCAGGCGACACTCAGCGCGCCGGCGGCCCACAGTGCCGGCACCAGGACCCACGACAGCATTTCGAACACCGGTGCATACAGCTCGAAGACGAAGATTGGAAACGCCAGAGCGCCCGCCGCCCCGTACCGGCGGTCCAACGCCATCCGGCGATGCGCGCGCAGCACGGCGAGGAGGCCGTGATGCCAGCGCGTCCGCTGCGCGCCGAGATCCCTGAGTGCGTGCGGCGCTTCCGTCCAGCAGAGCGCGTCGGCGGCGAACCACACGCGGTAGGGTCGCTCGCGATCGACGCAGTACCGATGGATTCGCACGACGAGCTCCATGTCCTCGGCGATCGCATGCGGCTGGTAGCCGCCGATGTCGAGCAGCAGCGCGCGATCGAACAATCCGAATGCGCCCGAGATGATCAGGTGAGCGTTGAACCGGTTGAAGAACAGCCGGCCGATGCCGTACGCGCGAATGTATTCGAGAATCTGAAGGCGTTCGGTCCACGAGGACGGCATCCGGACGCGCGACACCCCGCCGCGCCGGATGTCGCAGCCGTTGTGCGGCCTCACCATTCCGCTGCTCGCGACGACCGTCTGGTCCAGCGCGAACGGCAGCGCCAGGTGGACGATCGAGAACCTGTCGAGCACCACGTCGGCATCGACGGCAAGGAAGAGCGGCTTGCTCGCCATGTTGATGCCCGCATTCAGCGCGTCGGCCTTCCCGCCGTTCCGCTTGTCGATCACGAACAGGCGGGCATCGGCGGCGCTCTCGAACACGGCGCGTACAGCCTGGGTTGGCAGCGTCCCGGCCGCGCGGACGTTCGACGGCCGCAGCGCAAACGCGCGCGCCAGCACGGCGAGCGTCTGATCGGTCGACCCGTCACTCACGACGACGATCTCCAGATCCCGATACGCCGTGCGCAGGATCGACTCTACGGTACGCACGATCGACACGGCCTCGTTGTACGCCGGCACGACGACGGTGACGCCGGGCAGCGAATAGGATTGCAGCGCGAGCGCCGCGAGCCGCCGCGGCTCCATCCATCGCTGACGACCCAGCTCCCGGACGGCGAGCGCGATCATCGTGGCGTTGACGCCGTGATACACGGCGAGACCGCCGATCGCGAGCGCGGCGACCAGTTCCACGACGAGCGTCATGCGCCGGCCGCCCTGCGCCACCGCTGCAGATGCCCGAACAATGCGGCCGCCTCGACGAGCCGTTCGCCGATTGCTTGAGGACTGTCGGGAATTCTGGCGAGGAGCGCTGGCGGAACGCGTTCGTCTCCGCTGTGGGCCAGCGCCTCGATCGCAGGCTCCACGATCGCTGCGCTGCTGTGCCGCTCGACGAGGGCCAGTAGCCGATCGGTCAGCGCGGGCTCGATCGGGTCGGGATAAGCCGTGCGCGCGATCCACGCCGCGGCGGCGGCGCTTTCGGCGCGAACGGTCCGATCGCTTTCATCGAGCAGGTGTACCAGCGCGGCGCGGACCTCCCGCGACCGGCTCGCGCCGAGCAGTCGAATCGCCGCAAGCCGATGCGGCGACGAGGGATTCTGCGCCATCGGCACGAAGGCGTCGCCGGTGCCGCCGGATCGCGTGAGTGCAACGAGAAAGACCTGTCGCGCCGGTTCGTCTGCGCGCTCCACCAGCGTGGACATGGCCGACGGGTCGAGCCGCGACCTGCCGCGGCCGATCGCGTCCGCCGCCGCGAGCCGTACTACTTCCGCCGGGTCCTCCATCGCCGCCACGAGGGCCGGATAGAGCGACGGCTCCGGATCCAGGTCGCGAAGACCCGCCGCGGCCGCGCTCCGGACGGTCGCGTCCGGATCGCGCAGCGCGCCGGCCATGACCGCCGTCAGCATCGACGAGTCCAGCCGACCGGCGTGAAGCGCCGCGCGAACGACAACCATGCGGACGGCCGCCGACGCATCCTGCTGAAGCAGCCGCAGGCCGCCCGGACTCTCGCCGAGGATGCGCACCGCCGCCCAGGCAGCGACGAACTGAACGCGTCCTGTGCGCTCTCGAACGATTTCGACGACGGGGACGAGAGCCGGAGCTGCGTCGACGGCGTGCATTCCCGCAGCCACGAGCGTCTCGAGCAGCACATCGTCGTCGTTCGACCGCAGCAGCTCCATCAGTCGCGGCGGCACGCGTTCGAATCGTCGGCTCCTGCGACGGTGAAGGCGGCGACGGATCGCGGCTCGCCGGGTCCGAAACGCCGTCGCTGCGATGGCGAAGGTCAGCAGCAGATCGACGACGACGATGACGGCGAGCAGTGTCATGACGCCGCCAGCCAGCGCCGGAGGCTCGAGGCCTGCGCCAACGGTTCCAGTGACGGGTCCAACCCGAGGTAGGCGATCAACCCGACCGAGCTGACGTAACGGGTCAGCGAACCGGCGACCATGGCAAACCCGAGGAACCTCGCGACGCCAAGGTTGTCATCGTAGCCTTCCAGGTACTCGATCGGTCGCCCGGTGTTGCCGAAGCTGGTCTCGATCAGATCGAACGCGCACGCGGGAACAGGCTCTTCCTGGTGAAAGCGGCGCAGCGCGCGCCAACAGAGGTCGTATCGGGCGCGGTCGCCGCGCGCGCGCGCTGCGTTGCCGGCAGCGGCCGCCAGGAGTGCGCGCCCTACATGCGCGTCGAGCGCCCGATCGCATTCGGCCACCGCCCGATCGACGTCACGCCGCTTCGCGCACGTGGCCGCGAGGTCGAGGCGCGCGACAGGATCGTCCGGCATCCGCTGCACGACAAGGTCCAGGACGTCGAGCGCGTCGGGGTACTGCTGCGCGAAGTACAGAACCCGCGCCGCCCTTAGGAGCTGCCCGGGCGAACAGCATCCGGATTGTGCGGCGTCTTTCGCCACCGCCCCCGCCTCGACCGGCTTCGCCGATATCGCAAGGCATTCGGCCAGGCGAACCGACGCCCTGGCATCAGACGGCCGCAGGGTGAGCACGTGCCGCAGCGCAGACTCCGCGACGGCAGGCGACCCATCCAGGCGCAGCGCAACCGCCGCCGACGCCGCGATCACTTCGGGCGCCGCGTTGTCGATGCGCGCCGCAGTCTCGAGCTCGGCTCTCGCCCGACGGCCCCACTCGTCGGCGTCGTCGCAGCGGAGCTCGAGGAGCGCGACGCTCGTTTCGGCGATCGCCGCGTGCGTCACCGCCGCCATCGCATCCGATCCGGCGAGCACCGCGCTTTCGAAATGGGAGATCGCCGCACGCGCGCCCGACTCTTTTTCCTCGCGAAGGCAGCAGCGGCCCAACTGATGCGCCCAATAGGCCGTGGGTTCCGCGCGCGCGCGGACTTCCAGTTGCCGCGCTTCGTCCGTCGTCAACCGCACGTCCAGATGCGTGGTGACGCGGCGAACGAGATCGGCGACGAGCTCCGGCAGCGCCGTCCGAGGACCCTCGAGCGTCCATTCGGCGGCGACGTGGCCCGATGGCGTTTCGTGCACGCGCGCCACGATCCGTACCTGCCCTGACCGTACGGCCACGGTCCCGGTCAGCTCGGTTCCCCCCGTCGCGCCGCGACACACGACGAGTCCGCCAGCGATCGACAGCCCGTCGATCGCGGCCTCGGTGAGTGCGTCGGCGAGCTGCGGCTCGCCGATTCGAGCCGACTGCCGGAACGGAGCAACCGCGATTCGCGCGCGCGGCCGGGCCTGCGCACCAACTGCATCCAGCGCCGCAACGAGCTCGCGTATCGATTGGTATCGTCCGCCCGGCTCGATCGAGAGCGCGTGGACGACGACCGCTTCAAGCGCGGGCGGGACGTCATTCCTCGAGGCGGCGATCGACGGCGGTCGCGGCGCGATGTCGTTCGCGATCCCTCGTGGGGTTTCGGCGTACGGCGGGCGTCCGGACAGCATCTCGTAGACGACCACGCCAAGCGACCAGATATCGCTGCGATGGTCGACGGGACGCCCCCATGCCTGCTCGGGCGACATGTACGCCTGCGTGCCGATGCGCATGCCGTGCATGGTCAGGGCCGCTGCGTCCGCGAGTTTGGCGATACCGAAATCCAGCAACTTGACGACGCCGTCGGCGAGGAGGATGTTGCCGGGCTTCACATCGCGATGCACGATGCCGGCGTCATGTGCCACCGCGAGCCCCTGACCGATCTGCCTGGCGATATCGACGCACGCGGCGACCGGCAGTGGACCACCCGCGAGCATCTGCTTCAGCGTCTGGCCGTCGTAGTACTGCATCGCCATGAAGAGGTCGCCGTCGGGAGTCTCCTCGACGCCGTACAGCGTGCAGATGTTGGGGTGCGAGAGCGCGGCAATCGCCGTCGCTTCGCGAATGAATCGCGTGCGGGACTCTTCGTCGCCCACGAGCTCGGGCCGCAGGAACTTGAGCGCGGCTCGACGTCCGATCACGATGTCGCGCGCGACGTAGACGACGCCCATGCCGCCCGCCTGCAGGCGCTCGAGCACTCGGTAGTGGCCGAACGTCTTCCCGACGTAGGTGTCGGCCGCGCGGCGATCGAAGACGGGCGGCTCGAGGAAGTTGTCGTTCTTTTCGTGCGCGAGGAGCGATTCCACTTCCGCGCGCAGCTCGGCATCGCCGCCGCACGCCTCACGGACGAATGTCGCGCGCGCGCGGCTCGGACGATCGAGCGCCTCGAGCAGAATGGCTTTGATTCGCTGATAGCGCCCGGCGTCCACGGGGGCAGCGCTACCGGCGCTCCAGCTCGCGGCGGAGCCAGGCGCGCGCGGCCGACCATTCGCGCTTGACGGTCGCCGGCGAGAGGCCGATGACCTCTGCGGCCTCCTCGATGCTGAGGCCGCCGAAGAAGCGCAGCTCCACGATCTGCGCCTGACGCGGATCCAGCTCCGCCAACGCGCGCAGCGCATCGTCGAGCGCCACGACGTCGGGCGTCCGCTCGGCGACGAGGGCGAGCGCTTCGTCGAGCACGACCGGGCGCTCGCCGCTGCCCCGTTTGTCGGCCTGACGCATCCTCGCGTGATCGACGAGGACGCGGCGCATCACCTGCGCGGCGATGCCAAAGAAGTGCGCGCGATTCTGCCAATCCACGTGGCGCTGATCGACGAGCCGCATGTACGCCTCGTTGACGAGCGCGGTCGGCTGCAGCGTGTGATCGGGCCGCTCGCGGCGCAGGTAGCTGCGGGCCAGCTTGCGGACTTCCGTATAGACGATGGGAAAGAGCTCGTCGAGCGCTTTGCTGTCGCCGCCGCTCCAGGCCTTCAGGAGGCGAGTGACGTCGTGCTGGTCGGATTCGGCCATGTCGCCGCCCGAGGTTTTACCGTATCCGAACCCTTCCAGCAACACACGTCACCCGTCGTCGGCTGCCTTGTCTCACGCTCCTTATGAATCGGAAGGCGTCCGGAGGGTCACTGGAGACGGCCGCAACTTTTCAGGCAGCGACACGCGACCGCCGCCGGGCGGCCGGCCGATGTTGAACTCGTCGAGCTCGCGCTGTCCTGCAGGCTCCGTGTGGGGCGGCAAGTTCTCGAGCAGTTGGCGCCGGTCCTCCAGCCGCCGGGCCTCCTCGTCCTTGGCCGGGTCCGAACCTTCGGGTTGTGGCTGTTGTGGCTGTGGATCAGAGGGCGTGGTCGTCGTTGGCCTTGGAGATGAGCCGGGGAATTCGATCGTCGACGGGATGTCCGAGCCGTCGATCACCGGCTCGGGGAACGGGTCCATCGCGCGCTGACCCGCCGGCACAGTGGACCCCCTCGAGTACGTCGTGCCTGGCACGCCCTCATTGAGCCAAATGCTGCCGTTCGACGACTGCTGGCAGTTGCCCGTGCGCCGCCGAGCGTCTTTCATCATCATCTCAGCCATCGGACCGCCCGCGGCGGGCAGACAGCCCGGCTCGG
>Ga0310810_10007940_pt1 | contig 12168 bp, 10 predicted proteins | sample NCmetagenome_FD_207641 | JGI IMG/M metagenome (GOLD analysis project Ga0310810, IMG submission 207641) | Soil microbial communities from experimental microcosm in Duke University, North Carolina, United States - NC | ecosystem: Engineered > Artificial ecosystem > Soil microcosm > Unclassified ...
TCGCTCGTCAGCCTGCGTCGCAAGGACCTCTCGGAGGAAACGCTCGATGCCCTCGGCGTCGACATCACGTACCTCGAGCGTTCGAGGTTCGATCCGCTGACGCTGCCCGACATGCTGCGGATCTGCGATCGGAAGCAGGTCGATATTCTTCACCTGCACGGTTACGGGGCCACCACGTTCGGGCGCACGGTCGGCGCCCTTCGCGGTATTCCCACCATCGTGCACGAGCACGCGAACCTGACCGACACCCCCTGGTTCCAGAAGGTGGCCGACCGGGCGTTGGAACCGTTCACCGACATCGCGCTGGCCGTGTCGCAGAGCACCGCCGACTTCGTCGTCAAGGCGCGCCTCATTCCCGAACGCAAGACCCGGGTGGTCTATCTCGGAGTGCCGCTCGAGGAGTTCAGCCGCGACCGATCTCCCGAGGAGATTGCAGCCGCCCGCGCAGACCTTGGCATCAAGCCGGATGAGTTCGCCATCGGCACCATCACCCGTTTGCACGATTCGAAAGGCAACTCGTACCTCGTGGACGCCGCCGCTCGCGTCGTCGCCGAGCGGCCGCGGACGCGGTTCTTCCTGGTAGGCGAGGGGCCACTACTCGCCGATCTGCAGGCCCAGGCCAACGCCCTGAACATGGGTGATCGCTTCGTGTTTGCCGGCTTCCGCAGAGACGTGGCGGGAACACTGGCCGCCTTCGACCTGAGTGTGTTTCCGTCGCTCTGGGAGGGGACTCCAATCACCGCGTTCGAGGCGCTGGCGATGGGGAAGCCGATCGTCGCGACAGATGCCGACGGTCTGCTCGACATCCTGACTGATGGCCATGACGCCGTCATCGTGCCGCGGCGGGATGCTGAGGCTCTCGCGCGGAAGATCGTGTGGGCGATCGACAGCCCGTCAGAGCGCGACCGGCTCTCGGCGAACGCGCGCGTGACTGGCCGCGAGTACGACATCCTTGCGTTCGTGCGGAAGATGGAGCGTCTCTACGAGCTGTTGCATGACGCGCAGCAGGCCGGCCAGCCGCGCGGCCTCGCGGGTGTCGACCTTTCGTTCCTCTCGTCCGGCCGAACGAAGCGATGACCAGCCCGAGATCGGCGAACCATCTCGGACCGGCAGTGCTCGCGTGCGTGCTGATCGTCGTCGGCGGGGCGCTGGCGCTCTCGATCGATGTGCCTCGGACCACGTACGGCCTCAAGAGCGATGAGTCGACTTACGTCGCTGCGGCGCTGAGCGCCGCGTACGATGGCGATCTCGCCTTTGAGCGGCGAGACCTGGAGCGTTTCGCCGGTCTGTACCACAGCGGGCCCGAAGGCATCTTCCTGAAGCGCGGCAAGGTGATGCGGATTCGCCTTCGCGGTGAGTTTCCGTTCGTGAGGATCGTGAAGCGGGAAGACCCCGATCGCAACCGCCTCTACTTCGGAAAGGCGATCGCGTACTCGATCTTCGCGGCGCCATTGGTTCGGGTCTTCGGACTGAACGGGCTGCTTCTCTTCCACGTGCTGTTGCTCGGCGTGTCGGGTGCGTGCGCGTACACGTTCCTCGCTGCGCAGCGACCACCGGCGAGCGCCGCCACAATCACGACCGCGTTCATGGGCGCGTCGATCCTGCCGGTCTACGGTGTCTTCCTGATGCCGGAGATCTTCAACTTCACGATCGTGACGGTCGCGTACTTTCTGTGGCTGTACAAGGAAGTGGCCCCTGAGTCGCGCCTGGCGAGGCCGTGGACCACGATCGCGGCCGCCGTGCTGCTCGGGCTTGGCACCTATTCGAAGCCGCTGCCGACCGCCGTCCTCGTCGCACCGCTGGTCCTTCTCGCCTGGACCCGGCGCCGCTGGATGCACGGCTTCGTGACCGGTCTTGTCGCGGTTGCCGTGGCGTGCGTGTTCTTCGCCTTCAACGCGGCGATTTCGGGTGAGTTCAATTACCAGGGCGGCGATCGCAAGACCTTCTACGGCAGCTTCCCGTTCGACTCACCTGATGGTTCCGCCACCTGGGAGCGGCGAGGTGGATCGGTGACAACGGACGCCTCCACGCCGCAAGAGGTCCTCAGTTCGAGTGAACTGCCGTCGCGCTTTGCGCACAACGTCGAATATTTCCTGGTCGGCCGCCACTTTGGCTTCGTGCCGTACTTCTTCCCGGGCGTCGTCGCGATCGCCGCCTGGCTCATGTCATCGACGGCACGCCGCGACAGTTGGCGGGTGCTGACGTTCGGCGCCATTTTCGCGGCCGCGATCGGGTTGCTCATCCTGCTGCCGTGGACCTGGAGCGGCGGTGGTGGTCCGCCCGGAAACCGGTACTTCTTCACCGCCTACCCCGCGCTGCTGTTCCTGGTGCCGCCGGGGATATCGGTCGCGCCGGGGATCATCGCCTGGATTGGTGGTGCGCTCTTCACGGCGAAGTTGCTCATCAATCCATTCGTTGCCGCGAAGTATCCGTACCTCTCGGTCGAGAAGGGACCGGCCCGTCGTCTGCCGGTGGAACTGACGATGGCGAATGATCTGCCGGTGAGATTGGCGCAGCCGCTACGAGGGCATGTGCAGTACCGCACCGACCCGGGTGTGCTGCTCTATCACCTCGATCAGAACTCGTGGCCTCCGGAACCGAACGGCATGTGGATCTCTGGCGCCGGCCGCTCTGACATCATCGTGCGCGCCGCCTTCCCGATTCAGTACATGCAGTTCGAAGCCGAGTCGCCGGTGCCGACGGTGATCACGATCGCGCTTGGAAGCACCCCGGTCAAGGTCACGCTGGAGCCGCGCAAGGTCGCCACCTTCAACGTGCCGGCGTCAGGTGTCCGCGGGTTTGGCGATTACAACTACCTGCTGACGACGCTTTCGTCAGAAGGCTTCGTTCCGCACCTGCTCGAACCCGCGAACCTGGACTATCGCAACCTGGGCGCGCAGCTGCGCTTCAGACCGGTCACGCCGACGGAAGCTTCCGAAGGAACAACATTACCGAAGTGAAGATCGTGTCGCCGATGCGCACGACCATGTGTGGTGTGAGGTACGGGGTGTTGACGACATCTATCGGCTCGGTGCGATAGCGCTTCCAGACCAGTTCATCGATCGGTTCGACGAGTTCAAGACCCGGACGGGTGATCAACGTGTGAATCTCGTGGGGCTGGAATACATCTTCAGCTGGCGGACCCGAGAGCGCGTACTCGGTCGCCAGCGCGAGGATCCCGCCCGGCTTCAGAATGCGCGTCATCTCGTCGATCGTCTGGGACGCGCCCGCCATTCCGCCGAAGTGTTCGATCGAGGAGAGCGAGTACGCGATGTCGAACGTGTTGTCCGGGAAGTCGAGCTGGCGCCCGTCCATTTTCATGAACGTGAGACGGTCGCGACGGTAGGGGAAGGGCGCGTAGTCGTCGGGTCTGTCGAGGACTGAGGGGTCGCCTTCGCGACCTCGTAGCTCGGTCCAGTACCCCTCGTAGAGATCGGTCGCCACAACGCGGTTTACGCGATTCGCCAGCCAGTAGAGAACGATTTCGTGCCCGGCTCCGATGCTCACAACGCTCGCGTCGGGCGTGAGCGCACCGAGCTTCGTGCAGCCGTACACGAACTGCGTGAGCTCGTACGGCTTGCGGTGCATGGCTACGCGCTCGTCCGAGAGGCCGAGGCTGCGCAGTAGCGCGATCCATTCCGGGTTGTCCCACTTCGCGGGGTTCGCGAGTTCACACAATTGAACGTCGCACGGCACCGCTGTCACGCGCGTGTCGAACTCGTCGGACAGCGCGAGGGCGCGCGCAACATTCAGCCGCCGTTCACCGTTCGCCAGCACACCGGCGTAGTGCGCACGGCCGCCCTCGTCGGGTTTCCGGCCAAGCAGTCTTTCGTAGGCCTGCACGATGAAGAGATCATTGCTGCCCAGCGCCTGAAGCGCACGTTCGAGCGCCTCCGGGTCCGCGTGTGTCTCCACTCCGTCTTTCCACGCCGCGCGGAGCCGGCGAAACTCCTGCGACGCGAGCAGACCGCGCGACAGTGTGACCTGGTCGCTGTTCAGATGTTGTGCGCGCTGATCGGCGAGTTCGAGCGCGGACGGCGGACGGTTGAGAACAATCCAGTACGTATGCTCGATGAAGGCGGAGTTGCGCCCGGCGATGTCCATCCGTTCAGCGCTTGCGGGTGACGTAGACAGCGGCGCCGCTGAGCGAGTGCAGCATCGTGATGCCTGCGGCGACGAGCGAGAGGAGGACGGCCGATTCGATCGGCAGACCGACGCGCGTGAAGTAGAACGAGAAGGTGGCTTCGCGGACACCGAACCCGTTCACCGAGACCGGCAGCATCTGCACGACGATCGACAGCGGCACGATGACGGCCAGATCGGACGCGGTGACCGGGATGTTCAGCGCGTACACCACCGCGAGGTAGAAGGCGACGACGAGGGCCTGGACGAGGACCGCACCGCCGAAGCAGCCGATAAGTGACGAGGGCTTTTCCCTGAAGCGGCCGAGCGTATCAGTGACGTGCTGAATCTGTTTCTCGACCCACTCCCGATGCAGGAACGCGAGCGGTCTGAGGATTCGGCCGAACGTGTCTGGCGCGTACATCGCCGGAACAGCCACCGCCGCGCTGACGAAGAACGCGAGCCACAGCCACGAGGGCCCGATCGGCAGCACACCCTGTCCGTGCAGGCTGACCGCCATGCTGGCGCCCATCGCGGCGATGAGAACCAGGCCCATCAGGCCGAGCCCGCGATCGACAAGCACAACCGTGGCAGCGAGTGTCGTCGACTGCGCCGCGGGGGCGGTGTCGCGGATGCGAATGACATCTCCGCCAATGTTGCTCGGCAGAAAATTGTTGAAGAAGTTCGCCACGAGGAATGAGCCGAACAGCCTTCGTCGCGGCAACTGCACGTCCTGCGCACGGAGCAGCAGGTGCCACCGCCACGTGCTGGCCGCCACGTTCATCGTCCACAGGACGAGCGCAGCCACGATCCATGGAAGCGAGGCATGCCTCGCACCGGCCCAGAGGCGAGCGATGTCGACGCGTGAGAAGAGGAAGGCCAGCAGCAGCAGACTCACCACGATTTTCGCGGCAGTCATGAGGTATCGGCGGCTGCTCGTGTTCGCAGGTGACGCTTCGGGCATTCAGAGGGGAACGGGCCTACTGTACTACGAATTCGTGCGAAAATCAGCTATCGCATGCGCATTCTGATGATCGCGCCCGAGCCGTTTTTCGAGCCGCGCGGTACACCATTCAGCGAGTTTCACCGCATCCGCGCGCTCACCGCGCTTGGCCACCAGGTCGATCTCGTCACCTATCCGTTCGGTGAGAACGTGTCGATGCCGGGCCTGCGGGTCCTCCGCTCGCTTCGTCCTCCATTCGTGAAGCGGGTGAAGATCGGTCCGTCTGCCGCCAAGTTCCCGCTCGACGCGCTGCTCGCACTCACGGCGTTTCGCGTCGGCCTGACCGGGAAATATGACGCGGTGCATTCCCACGAAGAGGGTGGTGTCATCGGGGTGATCCTGTCCGCGCTGCTGCGCGTGCCGCACCTCTATGACATGCATTCGAGCTTGCCTCAGCAGCTCACCAATTTCGCATTCACCGGTTCGAGCGTTGCGCGAGGCATCGTTCGGTGGTTCGAAAAACTGATGATCAACCGGTCGCGGGTGGTCATTGTGATCTGCCCGGCACTCGAGGACACCGTGCGCGCGACCGCTCCGGCTGCCAACGTCGTGCTGATCGAGAATGCTCCGGGATCAGCAGAAGATCAGGCGACGCCGGACCAGGCGGCGGCAGTTCGCGCCAGGCACGGGCTCGCGCCCACGACGCCGGTCGTGCTCTACACAGGAACGTTCGAGGCGTACCAGGGGCTCGACCTTCTCTTCGCCGCGATGGCGCATGTGATCGCTGCAAGGCCGGACGCGCGGCTGCTGATGGCTGGTGGCAAACCCGAGCAGGTCGAGAAGGCGCGCGCGCAAGCGGTCGCAACCGGAATTGGCGACGCAACAATCTTTGCCGGCGAGCGCCCGGCATCGGAGATCCCGGGCTACCTGCTGACGTGTGACGCGCTCGTCTCTCCGCGTTCACGAGGAACCAACACGCCGCTGAAGATCTATCAGTACCTCAGGTCGGGCAAACCGATCGTTGCGACGCGCCTGATGACGCATACGCAGGTGCTCAGCGACGAGACGTCGATCCTCACCGGTGTGTCCCCGCAGGAATTCGGCGACGGCATCCTGCTCGCGCTGAGCGATCGAACGCGGGCAGAGGAGATCGGAGCCAACGCGAGGCATCTCGCGGAGACGAAGTACAGCTACGAGGCCTATCTCGAGCGCACTCGTCGGGCCTGTGCCGCGCTGTTCCCGGCCGAGCCGCTGTCTCCAGGCTCGCCCGTGAAGGACGTGGCGTGAGCGAACGCCGCGAGCATTACAGCTACACGTATTACGCCGACGCCGCCAACGCGCAGTCGTTCGATTCCCGCCGGTTCGGCGGACCGATTGGCGACCTTGTCGCAAGAGGCCAGGCTGACGTGCTCGCGAACATGCTCGGCCCCGTCAAGGGCCGCCGTATTATCGATGTCGGCACCGGCACCGGCCGCGGCGCATTCCTCCTCGCGGGAGCAGGCGCCCAGGTCACCGGTATCGACGCGTCAGAGCAGATGCTGGCGCTCGCGAAACAGCGCGCCGCGGACACGCACGCGACGGGTGTCGACTTCCAGGTCGGTGACGCACATCAGATCCAGTTCGCGGATCGATCCTTCGATGTGGCGGTGAGCCTGCGCGTCCTGATGCACACTCCGCGATGGCGGCAGTGCATCGGTGAACTGTGCCGAGTGGCGAGCCAGGGCGTCGTGCTCGACTATCCGTCGGCGACGAGCACTGCGATGCTCGAGTCCATTGTCCGCAAGGTGCTTCATCCTCTCGGTCTCGCGAGTGAACCCTATCGTGTGTTCTTCGAGAGCCAGATTCGCCAGGAACTCGAGTCCCACGGCTTTCGGGTGACGAACGTGCACCGCCAGTTCGTGATGCCGATCGCCCTGCACAAGGCCATCGGGTCCCGACGCTTCACCGAACAGTCCGAACAGTGGCTGGCGCGCCTGGGCCTGCTCCGGCTCTTCGGATCTCCTGTGACCGTGTACGCCCAGCGTGGCTGAACTCGTCACCGGCGCCACCGGATTCACGGGCGGACACCTGGCCCGCACGCTGATGGCTCGAGGACGCCGCGTCCGCGTCCTGGTTCGCGATCGCCGCCGCGCAACGGATCTGGAAGCCGCAGGAATGGAGCTCGTGGAAGGAGATCTGCGGGACCGCGCGTCTCTCGAACGAGCGGTGGCCGGTGTGGAGCGCGTCTACAACATCGCAGCGATGTATCGCCAGGCCGGACTGCCCGCAGACGTTTACCGCGCAGTCAATGCGCTTGCCGTTCGTGACCTCATCGAAGTCTCCGCACGCGCCGGAGTGAAGCGCGTCGTGCACTGCAGCACGGTGGGCGTCCACGGCGATGTCGAGCATCCGCCAGCCGGCGAGGATGCGCCGCTGAAACCCGGTGACGTCTACCAGGAGACCAAGGTCGAAGGCGAGCGCCTGGCGCTCGAAGCTTCACAACGAGCCGGGATCGAGGTGACGATAGCGAGGCCCAGCGGGATTTACGGCCCCGGCGATCGACGCCTGCTGAAGTTGTTCCGCGGCGTCGCGCGCGGCCGCTTCCCGTTCCTTGGCAGCGGCAACATCTACTACCATCTCACCTACATCGACGACCTGTGCGAAGGCTTCCGGCTGTGCGCCGAGACGCCGGCGGGGGCCGGGCGCACCTATATCCTGGCGGGCGGGGAAGTGACGACGCTGAATGAGCTCGTGAACCTGGTGGCTGATGTCGCCGGCGTCAAACCGCCGACGCTGCACCTGCCTGTGTGGCCGTTCTGGCTTGCGGGCGCCGCATGCGAGGCAGTGTGCGCGCCCATCGGCATCGAGCCTCCGCTGTACCGGCGTCGGGTCGACTTCTATACGAAGAGCCGCGCCTTCGACATCTCGCGCGCCCGGGCGGAACTGGGGTACGCACCGCAGGTAGGCCTTCGCGACGGCATCAGGCGCACGCTGGACTGGTATCGTCAGCACGGATGGTTGTAAGGCGATGACCGGACCTGACGCGCAGATCGGATCCGCCGCTCCGAACGCCATTCCGAAGGCGCAGGAAGAGCTGTTCTCTGAAGGCTCCGCGCGGCAGAAATACGCGAAGCTCGTAATCGGCAAGCCGGGGCTGGGGTCGCTGATCAAGTACGAGCTCATCATCACGTTCACGCAGTGGCTGCCCGGCGCGCTCGGACTCGCTGCTCGAAAGACGTTCTATCCGCTTCTGCTCGGGTCGTGCGGGCGCAACGTGGTGTTCGGACAAAACGTCGTGCTGCGTCATCCCCACAAGATTCATATCGGCGAGAACGTGGTCGTCGACGACAACTGCCTGCTCGATGCGAAGGGGGACACCAACCGGGGCATCCGGATTGGCAACGGCGTCTTCATCGGCCGGAACACGATCGTCTCGTGCAAGAACGGTGATGTCGAGCTGGCTGACGGCGCCAACATTGGTTTCAATTGCGAAATCTTTTCGGCAAGCCGCGTCCGCGTCGGCGCGGGGACGCTGCTCGCGGCATACACGTACGTCATTGGCGGCGACCACGACTTCTCTGATCCGTCGAAGTCCGTGCTCGACCAGGGGCGGAAGTCCGATGGCGTGATGATCGGCGAGGGTGTGTGGCTCGGGGCCGGCGCCAAGGTGCTCGATGGTGTCGCGGTGGGCGATAAGGCCATCATCGGGGCGGGCGCGGTCGTCACCCGAGATGTGCCGGCTCAGGCAATCGCCGTCGGAATCCCCGCGAAGGTCGTCGCGAACCGGTAGAATTTCAGGGAATGGCGTACAGAAGCGAGCTCGAGGCACGGGTCGCGAAGAAGACCACGAAGGCGATCATCGACTACGAGATGATCCAGGACGGCGACCGGATCATGGTCGGGCTGTCCGGCGGCAAGGACAGCTGGGCGCTCATGCAGATCCTGGATGTGCTGCAACAGCGCTCGCCGGTGAAGTTCTCGGTGGTCGCGGTCAACGTCGACTCCGGTTACAAGGAGTACAAGCACGACGTCATCGCTCGCACGTGCCGCGAGCGCGGCTGGGAATTCCGCATCGAGCACACCGGCATTGGCGAGCTCATCGAAGACATTCTCGACGAGGACCAGACACCCTGTTCGCTCTGCGCACGCCTGCGGCGCGGCGTGTTGTATCGAATCGCCAAGGAAGTCGGCGCGTCGAAGATCGCGCTCGGCCACCACATGGACGACTTCATCGAGACGCTGCTGCTGAACCTGTTCTTCGCCGGCGCGCTCAAAGCCATGCCCGCAAAGCTGGTGTCAGACGACGGCGCGCATGTCGTGATCAGGCCGCTGGCCTACGTCGGTGAGGATGAGGCGCGGTTGTACGCCAAGGAGCGGGAACTCCCGATCATTGGTTGCTGCTGTCCGGCTTGCGGCGACCTGTCCCTCCAGCGCCAGCGCATCAAGCGGCTGCTCATGGATCTCGAGGTCGAGAATCCTGGCGTGAAGAACTCGATGCTCAAGGCACTGACCAATGTGGCGCCGCGCCATCTGCTCGACACGCGGCTGAACCCGCCCGCCGATCTGCGCGCCACGGTTCCGCTCGACGCGCTGCAGCCGCCTCCGGCCAGGAAGTCGCGCCGGCTGCTGCCAGTCGTCCACCAGTAACCCCCTTCAGGAGGCTCCTTCCGTGCGCATGTACCGTCCCGCTCTGGCGGCGCTGTTGATGATTGTGATTGCAGGCCCGGCCTGGGCGCAGCAGCGGCCGCTTGTGACGGAAGACCCGGAAACGGTCGACGCAGGACACCTGCTGATCGAGGGCGGTGCTGAACTCCGGTTCGAGCAGAAGTATCCGGTCTCTGGGCTGCAGGGCGATCTGTGGCGGCTCCCGGCGCTCGGGTTGAGCATCGGGCTGAGTTCGATCGCGGAACTTCAGATCGACGGCGGCATTTACGACCGGTTGTCGATTTCAAAGCGCACGAAAGCTCCGCTGTCGAGCCTGGTGACCGCGACCGGTGATCACACGCACGACGTCAGCGATATCGTCATCGGCACGAAGATCAAGATGGTGAGCGAGGCACCAGGCCACCCGGCAGTCGGAATCCGGTTCGCCACCAAGCTTCCCAACGCGAGCAACGAGTCGGGCCTCGGGCTCGATACCACCGATTTCTTCGCGTCGCTGCTGGTGGCAAAGAATGTCCAGTCGCTCCGCGTTGTCGGCAACGTCGGACTCGGCATCCTCGCCGATCCGACCTCCGGCAACCGCCAGAACGACGTGCTGACCTACGGGATTTCGCTCGCGCAGGCGCTGACACCGCGCGCCGAGCTTGTTGGAGAGATCAACGGACGCGCAAGCATGCGGAGCGGGACGGCCTTTCCAGGCACCGACAGCAGTTCAATGGTGCGAGCCGGACTCCGCTTCACCCCGGGCTCGGTCCGCTTCGACGGAGGTGTGATGTTCGGCCTGACCGACGATGGTCCCGACATCGGGTTCACGGCAGGGCTGACCTACGTGTTCAATGCCTTCCATCTCCCGAATACACCTTAAAGCCTGAAGCCGACCGGCCTAAAGCTTGAAGCCCGAAGTGTGGAGCCTCAAGCGTCAAGTTTCAGATCGCCTCCTGGCACTCCGCGATGAACTGCGCATGATTCCAGGCGTCGATGTGAATCGACGCTCCGAGGCGGACGACGACGAGCCGCTTCGAGGGAATGACGCTCAGCGTCTGCCCCTCGTGTCCGACCGCAAAGAACGCATCCGGCGCCAGCCGCTGCGCCGCCGCGGAGTCGCCGCCGATGTCGGGGTTCAGCTTCAGCCACCAATGAGCGCCGAAGCGCCCCTCCGACTGCGGTGTCGGCGTGGTGCTGAACCGGATCCAGTCGCGCGACAATACCCGCTCGCCGTTGCACATGCCCTCGTCCAGGAACAGCTGACCGAACCGAGCCCAGTCACGCGCTGTGGCGAGCATGTACGACGAGCAGACGAAGGTGCCTGCGGCGTCCGGTTCCATCACGGCGCTGGTCATGCCGATGCGACCGAACAGCTCGCGTCGCGGCCACGTGTGGTAATCGGCCTCGCCGACGACACGCCGAACGATCGACGAGAGAATGTTTGTCGTGCCGCTCGAGTAGCTCCACACCGTTCCCGGAGCCGAACCGAGCGGGCGACCGGCCGCATACGCCGCCGCGTCGTGGCAGTCGTACAGCATGTGCAGCACGTCGGACCACGGATTGCCGTAGGCTTCCGAGAAACGCAGTCCGCTCCGCATGCGCAGCAGGTCTTCGAGCGAGATAGCCGCGCGCGGATCCGGCGATCGCCACTCCGGCATCAGTCCGCGCTGGTCGAGCGACAGCCGCCCCCGGTCGACAAGCAGGCCAACCAGCGCGTTGAGGACGCTCTTCGCCATCGACCAGCCTGGCAGCGGCATGCGCGCGTCAAAACCGTCCGCGTACCGTTCGGCGACGATCCGGCCGTCGTGGACGACGAGCACGGCGTATGTGCGGCGAAGCCGCCGCGGGTTGGGTTCGGTGAAAGCGTTTGCAACGACGCGCTTCATGTCGTCGAATCCGTCGGCCTCGAGCCACTCGGAGGCAGGCGTTCTGCTCGATGGTGTCAATGCCGCAGACGGCCCTACCAGCGCGCGACCAGCTAGAAGCGTCGCACCGAGGCCGTCGCGGTGAATGGCCGTGCGCGGAAACCGCCCAAGCAGCGACGCGGTAACAGTGCGGGCCTCGCGGTCCACTTGAACACGGAAGGGTCGAAGAATCAGGTAGCTGTCGTCGGAAATCTGCGTGTGCAGGGTCGCGTCGAACGGGCGACCACTTCCGAAGAGGCCGGTGCAGAGAATCTTCGCCCGGTAACCGGCGCCAACAGCGGGGTATACGCGCAGCTTGAACAGGATCCACCCGACGAGCACTGCACCGGCGACGTAACCGATCTGGTGGAGTGTCACCGGGTGGCCGGACTCAGAACGTGACGCGCAGGCCGAGATGCACCGACTGCGGTGGCTGGATGGCTGTCGACGTCCGATAGTCGGGGCTCGTCACGACGTACTCCTCGACTTCGTTGTTACGCGTGAACAGGTTGTAGGCGTCGAGAAAGAGGTCGATGCGTGACCGTCCGGTGCGGAACCCCTTCTGCACGCGCA
>Ga0310810_10007941_pt1 | contig 12168 bp, 11 predicted proteins | sample NCmetagenome_FD_207641 | JGI IMG/M metagenome (GOLD analysis project Ga0310810, IMG submission 207641) | Soil microbial communities from experimental microcosm in Duke University, North Carolina, United States - NC | ecosystem: Engineered > Artificial ecosystem > Soil microcosm > Unclassified ...
TGGCGCTGACCGTGTTCCGCACGACCTATTCGGGCGTCCTCAAGGACAACATGGATTATTCGACGGCGCTGTTCGACGGCGACGGCGTCCTCGTCGCGCAGGGGCTGACATTGCCCGGGCATTTGGGTTCGATGCCGACCGCGATCGCTGCGATGAAGACGGCCTTTGCGGGCAGTATCTATCCCGGCGACGTCTTCATCCTGAACGACCCGTTCCAGGGCGGCATGCACCTGCCGGACGTGTTCATTTTCAAACCGATCTTCCAGCCCGGCGTCGACCAGAAGCCGATCGCCTGGGCCTGCGCGGTGTGCCACCAGACCGATGTCGGCGGCCGCGTGCCCGGCTCTAACGCGTCGGACTCGACCGAGATCTATCAGGAAGGGCTGCGCATCCCGCCGCTGAAATTCTACGAGCGCGGCCGGCGCAACGAGACCTTGTTCGCGCTGATCGAGAAAAATGTGCGCGTGCCGGTCAAGGTGTTTGGCGATTTGCGCGCGCAGCTCGCCGCCTGCCATATCGCCGAGCAGCAGGTCATCGAATTGGCGGCGCATTACGGCCGGGAGAAGCTCACCGCGTATATGACCGAGCTTGTCGACTACGCCGAGCGCATGACCCGCGCGGCGCTCCGCGATTTGCCGGATGGTGTCTACGATTTTCTCGATCATATCGACGATGACGGGATCGATGTCGGCAGGCCGATCCCGCTCAAGGTGACGATCACCAAGTCGGGCGACGCGATCGGGGTCGACTGGACCGGCAGCGCACCGCAGGTCAAGGGCGCGATCAACAACACGCTCAGCTATACGAAATCGGCGAGCTATTGCGCGATCCGCTCGATCCTGCCGCAGAACATCCCGACGAATGAAGGCGTGTTCCGCGCGATTACCGTCACCGCGCCCGAGGGCACGATCGCGAACATGGTGTTGCCGGGCGCCTGCGCGGCGCGCGGCCTCACCGGTTTCCGCATGGTCGATTGCATGTTCGGTGCGCTCGCCAAGATGCTGCCGGAGCAGGTGTTCGCGGCATCGGATGGCGGCAACACCGGCGTGTCGATCGGCGGCTATCTGCCCGACCGCACGCCGTTCATCTATGTCGACTTCACCTGCTGCGCCTGGGGCGCGCGGCCCTATGCCGACGGGCTCGACGGCAATTCGCATATCTACGCCAACATGGCCTCGCAGCCGATCGAGGTGACCGAGACCGAGCAGCCATTGCAGATCACCGCCTATGAGTTCATCCAGGACGCGATGGGGCCGGGCAAGTTTCGCGGCGGCGCGCCGTTCCGCCGGGAATACAAATTGCTGGCCGAAGAGGCGGTGCTGCAGGTGCGCTCCGACCGGCGCGATTTCCGGCCCTTCGGGCTCTATGGCGGCGGGCCGGGTAGGCCGTCGATGAATTACCTGAACCCGGACGACAACCCCGCGCCGTTGCCGTCGAAACTGACGATGAATATGAAGAAGGGCGATCTGTTCCGGCATGAGGTCGCGGGCGGCGGCGGCTGGGGCGATCCCTTGGAGCGCGACCCGGCCTTGGTGTTGCGCGACGTGCTCAACGGTTTTGTCAGCGAGCGTGCGGCCCGCGAAGATTACGGCGTCGTGCTCACGGGCAAGCCGCTCATTGTCGATGATGCAGCCACTGCCGCGCTGCGCCAACGAATGCGGGCGCAGCGGCACTGGAAAGAGGTCCCGGTCTATAATTGGGGCGACGCTCTTGCCGCCGAGTGAGGCATGAAGAGTTTCAGGGCCGGGGTCGATATCGGCGGCACATTTACCGATATCGTGCTGCTCGGCGATCAGGGCGAGCGCTATACAAAGAAGGTGTCGTCGACGGTCGACGATTACGCGCGCGCGATCACTGAGGGCCTTTCGCAATTGCTGGCCGAGACCGGCGGCGAGGCGCGCGGAATCGTTGAACTCCTGCACGGCACGACAGTCGCCTCGAACGCGATCCTCGAACACAAGGGCGCCAAGACCGGGCTCGTCACGACCAAGGGTTTCCGCGACGTTCTCGAAATCCGCAATCTGCGGATGCCGCGACTCTACGACATGTCGTGGACCAAACCGCCGCCCCTCGTCCCGCGGCGGCTCCGGGTCGAGGTCGATGAGCGCGTCAACGCGCAGGGCGGCATCGATCGGCCGCTCGACGCAGCGAGCGTCGAGCGCGCGGTGCGATTTCTGATTGAGGAGGGCGTCGAGGCGATCGCGGTCTGCCTGCTGCACTCCTATCTGAACCCGGCGCATGAGCTCAGGGTGAAGGAGATCGTCACCCGGCTCGCGCCCGAGGTAACCTTGTGCATCAGCGCCGAAGTGTTGCCGGTCATCAACGAATACGAGCGCAGCTCGACGAGTGTCATCAACGCCTATGTGCGGCCGATCGTCGAGCGCTATCTGAACCGGCTCGCGGGCGAGGTGAAGCGCATCGGCATCGACGCGCCGCTCCTGTTGATGCAGTCGAATGGCGGGCTGACGACCGCGAAAGCGGCGGCGGTGACGCCGATGCATATCATCGAATCCGGGCCGGCGGCCGGAGTCGTCGGCGTGCAGGCGTTGACGCGGCTCGTCGGGATCGACAAGGCGATCTCGTTCGACATGGGCGGCACGACGGCAAAGGCGTCGCTGATCGAGAATGGCGAGCTGACGCGCGCCACCGAGTATCAGGTCGGCGCCGGCATCGTGCTGGGCTCGCGGTTGTTGTCGGGCGCCGGCTATACGCTGAAGGTGCCGGCGATCGATCTGGCCGAGGTCGGCGCCGGCGGCGGCTCGATCCTATGGATCGATGCGGGCGGCGCCTTGCAGATCGGGCCGCACAGCGCCGGCGCCGTGCCGGGGCCGGTCTGCTACGACCAGGGCGGGACGGAGCCCACCGTCACCGATGCCAACATCGTGCTCGGCTACATCAACCCCGCGCAGCTCGTCGGCGGCGCGTTGCAGCTCAACGCCGAGAGGGCGCGCGCGGTCATCGCGGAGAAGATCGCGCGGCCGCTCGGCATGAGTGTCGAAGAGGCAGCATATGGCGCGCATCTGATCGCCGCGTCGAACATGATCCGCGCGCTGAAAGCGGTGTCGAGCGAGCGCGGCCGCGACCCGCGCGACTACGCGCTCGTCGCGTTCGGCGGCAATGGCCCGGTGTTCGCCGCCGGCATGGCCGAGGCGATGCACATCCCGCAGGTGCTGATCCCGCCATCGGCCGGCGTGTTTTCCTCCTTCGGGCTACTCTATGCCGAGGTCGAGTATTATTTCACGCGCACCCGCAAGCGGCTGTTGCGGGCGCTCGACGCGGCAGAGATGCAGGACATCATCGACGGGCTCGAAAGCGAAGCGCGGGCGCGATTGTCGGAGGACGGCTTCGCGCCGGAGCGCATCGAACTGCAGCGCAGCGCGAGCTTGCATTACCAGGGACAGTCCTTCGAATTGCGCGTGCCGCTGGCGGCGGGGCGTCTCGATGCGGGTGCGCTCGCGGCGCTCGAAGAAGCGTTTGGCGTCGAGCATGAGCGCACCTACGGCCACCGCGCCGGGGTGGAGGAACCGGTGGAGCTGGTCAGCCTCGAGGTCGTCGGCCGCGGCATCCCCGATACGCCGCGCGCCGCGTCGGCCGCCGCGGCAAGCCTCGCACCCGATATCGCGATTTCAGAGCCGGTGCGCCGCGCCTATTTCGGCCCGCAGCAAGCTTGGCAAGAGGCGCGCATCGTCAACCGCAGCGCCTTGAAAACGCCGCATCAGGGCCCCTGCATCGTCGAGGAATACGATGCGACCTGTCTCGTGCCGCCGGGCTGGAACGCCCGCCTCGACACGCACGGCAACATCGTGCTTAGCTAGCCTGAGTTACTCTGCCGGAACGATTTTTAGAACGCGAGAAGCATGGCTTTCGGGGTCATACGAACGGATATAACTTTCTACATCCGCCACACGGGTGCCTGAGCGCAGGATCTCAGATAATTCCTCTTCACTCGTGGGGTCCTCATTAGATCTCAGCCAAATTAAAAAATCGCAGCGCACGTCGATTCGTTCGAGTGTTTCGAGCAATTTAACACCTTCAATTATGGTCGGTCGTTCGTCCGCGCGACGTGCCCGAACAATTTGCGCAAGCTCTGAGTAGCGATAGCCGATTGGGAGGTGGCGCCGATGCATCCACATGTCCGTTTCGATCAAAGGCATGCCGAGCTGCCAAGCAATAAACCGTCCCAACGTGCTCTTTCCGGCTCCCATGCGGCCATCTATGCCAATTGTCAGGGTTCTCCAAGGGAGGACGAAAACGCGCAGCTCCCGCAACAAGGCTCCTGAAGCGGCGGGCGGTTTTAAGGCGCCGAGTCTGGGCGCCGAGCGTCGTTCGATCCGGGTCAGATCAGCTCCTCGCCAACCGGCCAATCATCCTCCAGCGGATGCTCTTTGTCTGGCGTCATACCAGCCACGAGCTCTTCTATCGTGAGACGGCGTTTTTTGGTGTCGTCCCGGCGCAGGCCGGGACCCACTTCAGTCGTGGATACCGGCTTTCGCCGGTATGACGATGAAGGTTGCCGGCGTTTCATGCGTTCACCCTTTTCAGGCGGTGGATGACACGGCGTTTTTGGGGGGTCGGCTCTTTCGAGAAGCGCGACCAGGAGCGGCCCGACAATTCGCCGACATAGATGTTGCCCTTGCTGTCCACGGCGATGCCGTGCGGCGAGGTGAACTGGCCCGGCAGGATACCGCCGCGCGGCTTGCCGAGTTGCGCCAATCTTTCACCCCTGAGCGTATGGATGCTGACGCGCGGCCCGATATTCGGCCAGTCGCGGTTGATCTCGCCCGAGGGCCCGCCCTCGCCGATGTAGCAGAGCGGATTATGGCCGTGCCCCAGGCACATGCCGTTGGGCCGGTGCAGGTAATTCCACTGGGTCTGCCATTTGCCATTGCCGTCGAACACCTGCACGCGGTGGTTCTCGCGGTCCGCGACATAGAGCCAGCCCTCGGGATCGCAGCAGATATTGTGCGGGATATTGAACTGGCCGGGATCGGTGCCGGGCTCACCCCAGGAACTCAGCAATTTGCCCTCGACGGTGAATTTGTGGATGCGCGCATTGCCGTAGCCGTCGGAGATGTAGAGATGCTCGCATTGCGGTGACAGCGCGGTATGCGTGCAGCGGTGAAACGGCTCGCCGCTCATAAAGGGCGACGGCTTTCCGGGAATGCCGATCGTCATCAGGACACGGCCGTCCAAGGTGCAATGCCGCACGCTGTGGTCGCCGTCATCCGTCAGCCAGATCGTGTCGTCGGGCGCCATGTGGACGCCATGCGGCCGGGTGAAGACGCCCTCGCCCCAGGTGCGCAGCAGATTGCCCGCGTTGTCAAAGGCGGCGATCGGGTGGTCGCCGCGGTTAAAGGCGTAGACATTGTCCTTGCTGTCGACGCCGACAGCGGCGCAATCGCCGAGCACGATCTCGTCGGGGATCTTGGCCCAGTTCTCCTCGACCTGGAAACTCCACTCGCCCGTGCCGAGCCGCTCCGCCATCGCGTCCTCCCATTCGCCGCTTCTTGTCATCATAGGCGCTGCCCGCCGCGCGAGACGAGAGCGCCCATTGGTCTGGTTCCCGGCGCAGGCCGGGATCCATTTCTCAGCTTGCGAGTTGTCGGAAGAATGGGTCCCGGCTTTCGCCGGGACCTAAATCCCGATGAGGTGCGGCGAGATTGTCGATAGCGGCCGCAACCGCCGGTCCCTATGCTGGCCCGCACCCTCCCACCACAATCGCGTGTGATGAAACCGATCCACCTCACCGGCGCGGCCGCGGCTTTTACGGTCTTCGCCCTTACCGCGCCGTCCTGGCTCTCCCCGGCGATGGCGCAAGGAGCACAAGGCAAAATGAGCGAACTCCCGAGCGGCCTCAAATACACCGACAGCAAGGTTGGCGACGGCGCCGCCGCGACTGCCGGCCACAAGGTCAGCGTCCATTACACGGGCTGGCTCGACAACAAGGGCGAGAAGGGCAAGAAATTCGACAGTTCGGTCGATCGCGGCGAGCCCTTCAGCTTCGCCCTCGGCGGCGGCCAAGTCATCAAGGGCTGGGACCAGGGCGTCGCCGGCATGAAGGTCGGCGGCAAGCGCACCCTCGTCATCCCGCCCGAGCTCGGCTACGGCGCGCGCGGCGCCGGCGGTGTCATCCCGCCGAACGCGACGCTGATCTTCGATGTCGAACTCCTGAAGGTCGACTAAACCGGCGCGCCGCAAAATTCCCTGCTAACCGGGAGTTTTTGCACATTTAGCAGGGAATTTGCGGCCGGGATTTGGCCGCCTCTCCGCGTATATGTGCCGACAGATTGCGCAGGATGCCGGAATGTATACACATCAATCCGGATTTGTCAAGAAGAAAATTGTAACAATTGCGTTGCTATTTCAGCCATGCCGGGTGTCGGCGTCCGCTCCCCGCATTGCCGGCGCGGCGCCGGCGAAGACTTGGTGATCGAAGGCGATGCTCTTAATTACGGCATAGACTTGCCGGCCCGGCACGAGGTCGAGCGCTTCGACCGAGCGGCGGGTCAGGCGCGCGATTAGCGGCTGGCCGGCGCAATCGAGCCGCAGGTCGACACTCGCGCCGTCCGTTTCGCCGATCTCGGCGACCGTGCCCGGCAGAACGTTGAGCGCGCTCAAACCCTGCGGCGGCTGCAAAGCGATCATCACGTCGCGGGCGCGGATGCGCACTCGCAGCTGAGCCCCGAGCCGCAGGTCCATATAAGGCACGCGCAGGTCGCCGCCGGCGGTGCGCAACGTGGTCAATCCGAACCTCGTGTCGTGCTCGGCAACGCGGGTCGAGAGAATGGCGCCGGCTTCGGCCTGCCCGGTCAGCGGGAAAATGCCGATGCGGCTCATGATGTCGGCGGTCGGGCCGACCGCGGCAACCCGTCCTTCCGACATGACGACCATTGTCGTCGCGAGCCGGGTCACCTCGGCGATGGCGTGGCTGACATAGATAATCGGGATCGCGAATTCGTCGCGCAGCCGCTCGATATAGGGAAGGATCTCGGTCTTGCGCGCTTCATCGAGCGAGGCCAGCGGCTCGTCCATGACAAGGAGGCGCGGCTGCGCCAGGAGAGCGCGGCCGATCGCGACCCGCTGCTTTTCGCCGCCCGACAAATTGGCCGGCCGGCGGGCGAGCAACTCGCCGATGCCGAGCAACTCGATGACGTGCTCGACCTCGCCAGCCGGAGCGCGCCGGGGGGCGAACCAACGGCCGTATAACAGGTTTTGTCGCACGGTCAGGTGCGGAAAGAGCCGTCCCTCCTGAAAGACGTAGCCGATATGGCGTCGCCGCGCCGGCACGAACACACGTCTTTCGGTGTCCGTCAGCAGCGCGCCCTCGACGAGGATGCGGCCGCGCTCCGGGCGGATCAGCCCGGCGATCGCATTAACCAGCGAGGTCTTACCCGATCCTGAGCGGCCGAACAGCGCGGTCAACCCGGCGCCGCTCTCGAAAGCGGCGTCGAGAAGGAAATCGCCGAGGCGGTGCTGGACCGCGACGCTCAGCACCGCATCACCCGCTAAAGCCCCTGGACGCGCCGCGTGGCGCGCTCGATCAAGGTCTCGGAGGCGAACAACGCCAGCATCGAGATCGCGAGCGAGACGAGCGTCAGCCGCAACGCCGCGAGATCGCCGCCCGGCACCTGGATCAGCATGTAAATCGCGGTCGGCAAGGTCTGCGTCTCGCCGGGGATGTTCGAGACGAAGGTGATTGTCGCGCCGAATTCGCCGAGCGCGCGGGCAAAGGACAAGATCATGCCAGCGAGGATGCCCGGCAGGATCAGCGGCAGCGTGATCGTCACGAAAATCCACAGCGCGTTCGCGCCGAGCGTCCCGGCGGCGTCTTCGAGGCGGCGGTCGACCGCATCGAGCGACAGCCGGATCGAGCGAACCAAGAGCGGAAAACCCATCACTGCGCAAGCGAGCGCCGCACCGGTCCAGCGGAAGGCGAAGACGATGCCGAACCGGTCGGCGAGAAATTCGCCGATCGGCCCGCGGCGCCCGAACAGCAACAGCAGGAGATAGCCGGTAACGACCGGCGGGATGACGAGCGGCAGATGCACGATGACGTTGAGCAGCGACTTCCCCCAAAACTGACCGCGCGACAACAACAAGGCGACCGCGACGCCGACCGGCAAGCTGCCGAGCATCGCCCAGAACGCGACCCGCAATGACAGCCGGATCGCCGTCAGCTCCTCGGGCGAGAAGGCGAGAAGCCAGCTCACCGCGCCTCATCAGGCGCCGTAAACCCCGCCTTCTGAAATTGCGCGCGGGCCGTGGCGCCATGCAGATAGGCCAGCAGAACGGGAGCATTCGGAGCTTCGGAAGAGGCCGTCATGGCGAGCGGATAGACGATCGGCGGGTGCGTGTCGGGCGGGAAAGTAGCGACAATCCGCACACCCGGCTCGATCGCGGCATCCGTCGCATAGACGATGCCGAGCGGCGCCTCGCCGCGTGCTACCAAAAGCAGCGCAGCGCGGACGTTCTCGGCGGCAGCAATGCGGTTTGCAACACTCGGCCAAACTCCGAGCTTTTCGAGCGCCGCCTTGCCGTACATCCCTGCCGGGACGCCGGCCGGATCGGCCATCGCGAGTCTGCCATCGCCGAGCGCCGCGAGCAGCGGGAAACCCGGCGCGATCGTCAGCTGGACCGTGCTGCCGGCCGGCGCGATCAGCACCAGCGAATTGCCGAGCAGATTGCTGCGACTTCCGGGTCGTATCAGCTTGCGTTGCTGCAAATAGTCCATCCAGCCGGGATCGGCCGAGATGAACAGATCGGCCGGCGCGCCATTCTCGATCTGTTTCGCCAATGTCGAACTCGCGGCGTAAGCGGCGGTCACGGCTTTGCCGGTTTCGCGCTGCCATTCGTGATCGATTGCATCGAGCGCGTTCTTGAGGCTGGCCGCAGCGAAGACAATGACCGCCCGAGGCTCGGCGCGTGCGGGGCCCGCGGTGCCGAGCGCAACAGCGGTCAGGGTTTGAAAGAATGTTCGCCGTCGCACGTATTCCTTCGGACCCATCTAAACGTTGTCATTCCGGGCTTAGGCCTGCTCCAACGGCGGCTCGGGCGCCGATCAGTGGAGTCCGGCCTCGCCGGGCGACATTGTAGGTGCCGGCTGCGCTGTTTGTCGCCGCTAACCCGCGGCATCGCCGCAGGCGGCCGGGCTGAGCGGAACAGCCCAGCGATCCGGAGTGTTTTGCAACCGATAGATGATCCCTGGAGGTACCGCTATGGCTAGAGGCATTGCCGCGGCAGCGCTGCTTGCGAGCGTTGTGGTCGGGGTGGGCATGACGGCGCCTGCCTTTGCCAAGCACGGCAATGGGCATGGCGGCGGCTGGAACAACGGTTCGACGCCACCGGGCTGGAGCCACGGCAATAAGACGGGTTGGGGCGGCCGCGGCATGCCGCCGGGCCTCTACAAAAAGTATTATTCCAACTCCAATCGCGGCTATTCGAACCGGTATAGCGGCTCGTCAAGCTATGACCGGGGGTACTGGAACTATTACGGCAGCCCGTGGAGCTACTACGGCTATTAGACCGCAGACCGCATTGCGCTGTTGACGAGCCCGGCCCCCGCGGCCGGGCTCTTTGTTTGAGCGCAGGTTGCCGCCCCGGCCGGTGTTGCCGCACTATCAAGACTTCCTTGGCGGCGCAGGAGAGCCCGATGAGCCTGTTCGATCTGTCCGGCCGGGTCGCCATCGTGACCGGCGGCAATGGCGGGATCGGGCTCGGCATGGCGAAAGGGTTGGCGGCTGCCGGCGCGGCGGTAATTATCGCTGCGCGCAACCGCGAGAAATCCGATCGCGCGGTCGCGGAGTTGACTGCGCTCGGCGCCCGCAGCGCCTTCGTGCCGCTCGATGTCGCCGATCCCCAATCCTGCCGCGCGATGGTGGCCGAGGCCGCCGAGCGTTTCGGCCGGCTCGACGTCCTCGTCAACAATGCCGGCATGTCGATCCGGAAGCCGCCCGAGAGCTACGCCGTCGAGGAATGGCAGCGCGTGCTCGACACCAATTTGACCGGCGCCCTCGTCTGCTGCCAGGCCGCCTATCCGCACATGCAGCGGCAGGGCGGCGGCAAGATCATCAATATCGGCTCGATGATGGCGATCTTTGGCGCCGCCTATGCGGCGGCCTATTCGGCGAGCAAGGGCGCGATCGTGCAGTTGACGAAATCGCTCGCCACGGCTTGGGCGAAAGACAACATCCAGGTCAACGCGGTCTTGCCGGGCTGGATCGACACCGAGTTGACGCGCGATGCACGCCATCAGGTGCCGGGGCTCAATGAGCGCATTCTGAACCGGACGCCGGCCGGACGTTGGGGCATGCCCGACGACCTAGCCGGCGTCGCGGTGTTTCTCAGCGGGCCGGCGTCCGATTTCGTAACCGGCGCCACAATCCCGGTCGACGGCGGATTTTCCGCCGAGTTCTGAGCCGCCGGCAAGCGCGCCGGCAGCTTTTGATCAGCATCAGACGAGCCGCTGCACGCCGAGGACCAGGATCCCGATCGCCGAGATGACGATCGACACATCGATCAGCGACATGCCCTGCCAGACGGTCCGCGAGGCGGCCATCAAATCGTCGCGCGCGGTCTTGATTTCGGACGGTGTGCCGCGCGCCACGCCGAGCAGCAACAGCAGCACGAGCGAGGCTACGACGGGGCAGATCACGGTCCACCACGGGCCCATCGCCACCGCAACCGCGATCAGGACCGCGTTGAAGGTCAGCAGGCCGCCGGCTTTGCCGAGCTCGCGTCCCATGATGCGGTCGAGATAGGACCAGGCCTTCTCGTAATCGGTTGTTCCGTCGGCGGCCTTGTAGCGGTCGACAACGGCGTTCTGATAGGTGTTAAGCGTTGCCATCGGCATCGGGTAGCCCCCTGAATCCAATTCACTGCCGCCCAGAAACAGAGCTTGCGGTTAGTAAAGCGTTAAAACGGCCGTTTAATTGGCGGGCTTCTAGCAAACGCGCACAGCACGACGCGGATTCGCCGCCGGTCGATTATCATCGCGCGTTTCGTCGCGCACTCACTGAGGAGACTCGATATGCCCGCACTGACGCTCGAGCAAGCCTCGATCATCATCGACAAGGCGCTCGAAAAAGGGCGCGAGCTTAAGTTGCAGCCGCTGACTATCGTCGTGCTCGATGCCGGCGGTCAGATGAAGGCGATGAAGCGCGACGACCGCTCGAGTCTGCTGCGCCCCGAGATCGCCGGCGGAAAGGCGTGGGGCGTTCTCGGCATGGGGTTTGGCGGCCGCGAATTCGCGCGCCGCGCCGCCGCCAACCCGGTTTTCCTGCAAGCGCTGATGGCCGCCTCGGGCGGACGGATCGTGCCGGTGCCGGGGGGCGTCCTGATTCGCGACGCGGGCGGCGAGATCATCGGTTCCGTCGGGATCAGCGGCGACACCTCGGACAAGGACGAGATCTGCGCCGTGCACGGCATCAAAAGCGCCGGCCTGACGCCCGATACGGGCGACCCGGGCTGACCTGATCGCGGCCGTCCCGGCCGCCTGTTCGGGCGAGATTCCCGCGGTCCCCACGATTTTTGCTCCGCCCTGATTTCGATATTCGTCGAAATATCGATTGACATCGGGAAGATCTATTCCATATTTTGAGTTCTATCGAATTAAGGTGGCGAATGGAGCAGAACCAAGCGATAGCAGCGCTCGGGGCGCTGGCACAGGACACAAGGCTGACGCTGTTCCGGCTCTTGGTGACGGCCGGCCCGGCCGGGCTCTCGGCCGGCACGATCGCCGAGCGGCTCGGGGTCGCTCCCTCCTCGCTGTCCTTCCACTTGCAGCAGCTGCTCCATGCCGGGCTCGTGACCCAGCGGCGGCTCAGCCGGCAATTGATCTACGCCGCCGAGTACGGCGCGATGAACGAGCTCCTCGCCTACCTCACCGAGAATTGCTGCGGCCGCGGCGCGGGTTGTGCGCCCGCCTGCAATCCCGCCGAAGCCTTTACCGAAGGAGAGCCCGATGAAGCGATTTCACGTGAACTTGGCGGTTGACGATCTGGCGCAGTCCGTTCGCTTTTATTCGACATTGTTCGCCACCGAGCCGACCGTGCTGAAGCCGGATTACGCCAAATGGATGCTCGAAGACCCGCGGGTCAATTTCTCGATCAGCACGGCGAGCGGGCGCCGCTCTGGGATTTCGCATCTCGGTATCCAGGCCGAAGATGAGGG
>Ga0310810_10007942_pt1 | contig 12167 bp, 9 predicted proteins | sample NCmetagenome_FD_207641 | JGI IMG/M metagenome (GOLD analysis project Ga0310810, IMG submission 207641) | Soil microbial communities from experimental microcosm in Duke University, North Carolina, United States - NC | ecosystem: Engineered > Artificial ecosystem > Soil microcosm > Unclassified ...
GCCGCCACGCCACTCACGTGCGGAGCCGCCATGCTGGTGCCGGCGGCCCAGCTGTAGGAGTAATACCAGCTGCCGCCGACGTTGGTGTAGCCGCCCGGCGCGAACACCAGGTCGAACACCCAGCAGTAGTTGGTCACGCCGCCGACGGTGCAGATCTCGCTGCCGGGGAGCGCGCTGTCGCCACCGGGGCCGGCGAAGGCGATCGCGGACGCGCCGTAGTTCGAGTAGCTGGCGCGGTTGTCGAGGAAGGTCGACGCCGGCGCCTTCGCCCAGCCCACCGGCGCGGTGGCCGAGATCGCGAGCACGCCGGGCAGTTCGGCCGGGAACGAGCGCAGGTTGGCGACGTAACAGGCGCCGTCGGTGTCGCAGATCTTGACGCCGCTGGCATGGTCGAGGTCCATGCCGTCGTTGCCGGCGGAGACCACAGTCAGCACGTCGCGGCCGCGGGCGTACATGACCGCGCGCTTGGTCGCGTTGATGAGCTCGGCGACGTCGTTGGCACCCTTGCCATTCACCGGCAGGCCGCCGTTGACGCCGATGCTCATGTTGATGACGTCGGCGCCGTGGTCGGCGGCGTAGACGATGCCCTGGATGATCCAGGAGAAACTGCCGCTGCCGGCGTCGGACAGCACCTTGACCGGCAGGATCTTCGCCAGCGGCGCGACGCCGATCGTGCCGTAGCCATTGTCCGCCGCGGCGATGATGCCGGCGACGTGGGTGCCATGGTTGAAGTTGCCGTTGAGCGGATGGCACACGCCCTGGGCCGGGACGAAGGACGCGGCGCTGGCCAGCAGCAGGTTCGGCGCCAGGTCGGGATGGTCGCAGGTCACGCCCGAATCAAGCACCGCGACCGTTGCGCCCGCGCCGCGGTAGCCCGCATTCCACGCGCCGGCGACGTCGATCGCCTGCGCGCCCCACTGCAGGTCGAAGCGGGTGTCGTTGTCGCCGGAGTTCGCCGGGTTGGTGAACTGCGGATCGGCTGCCAACGACGGCGATTCCTCGACCTGGAAACTGTAGTCGGACACCACCGAGCGGACGCCTGCGACCTTGCCTGCGCGCAGCGCGAAGTTCGCGTCGTTGGATTCGACGATCGCGACGCCGATCTGCGGCAGGCGAGCCGTGATCGTGCCACCCGATGCCTGGACCTTCTTCGCCAACTTGGCGTCGAACGACTGGGCATTGGCAGTGACGACGAAGGTGGCTGCCTGCGCTGACGCGGCGATGCCAAAGGAAGCAATGACCGCGGAAACGGCCTTGGCGAGTGTCTGCATGTGAACCCCTGTGGAGAACGATGGATGTGACGAGCTTCGCGCTCACTGCCGAGTCTAGGTCACTCTTTCGTCGAGCTATCGTGCAGCGCAGCAATCTCAGGCCGGGGTGGCATCGCGCCGGGCATAAAAAAAGCCCGCACCGGCGAACCGATAACGGGCTTTCTGCTCCCTCCCCCACGTCGGGCGCAGAATCATCGTGAAGGAAGCGTTATTCGCGATGCACGCTGCAGCGCAGCAACGCGCCTGAGCGATTCAGAAAATCTTCCGCGCCCCACTCAGTCTGGACGCGGCTTGCGCCGCAGGTCGCGCAGGATTTCGCGCGCCGCGTTGCGCCCTGGCAGGCCGGTGACGCCGCCGCCGGGGTGGGTGCCGGCGCCGCACAGGTACAGCTGCTCCAGGGCGCCGCGATAGTTGCCCTGGCCCAGCAAGGGGCGTGCGCTGAACAACTGGTCCAGGCCGAGCGAGCCATGGAAGATGTCGCCGCCGACCAGGCCGTACTCGCGCTCGAGGTCCAGCGGCGACAGCGCCTTGTAACCGAGCACGCTGGCGTGGAAGTTCGGCGCGTACGCGTCGACCGTGTCGATCATCAATCGCGCAACCGTATCGCGATGCGCGTCCCAGCCGCCGTCACCGTTGTCGGGCATCACCGGGTTGACGTGCTGGCAGAACAGGCTGGCGACGTGCTGGCCGGCCGGTGCCAGCGTGTCGTCCAGCGTCGAGGAGATCACCAGTTCGACGATGGGCTGGCGCGACCAGCCCGGGTTGTACTGCCGCGACTTCGCATCGAAGTAGGCCTGCTCGAAATACTGCAGCGACGGTCCGATCAGGATTCCCGACTGGTGGTGCGGCTGCAGGTGCGTGCCCGGCGCCGCGCTGAAATCCGGCAGCTCCGAAAGCGCGACGTTCATGCGGAAGGTGCCGGAGCCGCAGCGGTAGCGGTCGATGCGTTCGGCGACGTCCGTGTCGAGGTCGCCGCGCGACACCAGCTGCTGGTACAGCAGTTTCGGATTGACGTTGGAGACGATCGTCTTCGCGCGCAGTTCGCGGCCATCGGACAGGCGCACGCCGGCGGCCTTGCCGTCCTCGACGAGCACGCGTTCGACGCCCGCATTGGTTTCGACGACGACGCCGCGCGCCGCGCATTCCCGCGCGATCGCCTGGGTGATCGCGCCCATGCCGCCGATCGCGTGGCCCCATACGCCGGACTTGCCGTTGACCTCACCGAACACATGGTGCAGCAGCACGTACGCCGAGCCCGGGGTGTAGGGGCTGGCGAAGTTGCCGACCACCGAGTCCCAGCCGAGCACGGCCTTGAGCGGCGCGGATTCGAAATACGCGTCGAGCAGTTCGCCGGCCGACTTGGTGAACAGGTCCAGCAGGTCGCGCCGCGCGCGCATGTCCAGGTGCTTGAGTTTCCGGGCCACGTCCAGCGATGCCAGCCAGTCGGCCAGCACGAAGCCGTCGCTGACGTTCGGCGGCGTGCGCACCATCAGTTCGCGCAGCACCGCGACGACGCGATCGAGCATCGCGTAGTACCCGGGCAAGCGCGCGGCGTCGCGCGCCGACCACTGCGCGACTTCGGCCTGGGTGCGCTCGCCGCCGAGGCGGAACGCGCGGCCGTCGGGCAGCGGCAGGAAGTTCGCGTACGGGCGCTCGACCACGCGCAGGCCGTGCTCGCGCAGGCGCAGCTCGGCGATGACCTTCGGATTGAGCAGACTGACCGTGTAGCTGGCGGTCGAATTGCGGAAGCCGGGGACGAACTCCTCGGTGACGGCGGCGCCGCCGACGATGCCGCGCCGTTCCAGCACGCGCACCTTCAGGCCGGCGCCGGCGAGGTAGGCCGCGCACACCAGGCCGTTGTGGCCGCCACCGATGACCAGCGCGTCGCACGTTTCGATCGTCATCGTCGCCTTCCCTGCAGGAGCGGCGAGGATAACGACGCGGCGATCGACAACCAAATTCCCCGTGCCGCGAACGCCACCCTCACCAGCTGCGCGAGACCCGCAGCACCCAGGCATTGCGCGCGCCGCATTGCCACGGCACGCAACCGGCGTAGGGATTCGCGCTGGTCGTGGTGTACGTCGCCTGCAGGTCGAAGCCCGACCATGTCGCGCCGAGTCCCGCGGCCACGTCGTAACGCCAGCGCGCGGATTCCTCGCCGCGGTAGTCGTTGCCACCGCCCTGGCGCAGCAGGCCGGCGTGGCCGAGCATCCGCAAGCGTCCCCGTAGCAGACGATCCGCGTTGAGCTCGGCGTACCACGCATCGGCGGGCAGCCCGAAGTAGTCGTGGATCCAGGCCAGGCGTGCGTGCAGGCGCTCGCCGGAGATGCCGGCGTACAGTTCCGGATAGGCGTAGCGCTGCGAGTGCGAGAACCAGCTGTACTGCGCGCCCGCCTCGACCTGCATCCGCGGGCCCAGTGCGTGCACGTAGCCGAAGTACGGCGCGGCCTCGAGTTCGGCGCGCGCGCCCGGATAGACGAAACGCACGCGCGTGACCTGGGCGCCGCCGTACCAGCCACCGGCGCCGTCCCAGGCCAGGGTCAGTTGCGCGGTCGGCGCTCCGTCGCTGAGCGATGCGCCGCGATAGCGATCGTCCGACAGCCACGTCGCGCTGCCGGACACCTGCGCCCAGGCGGGCGTGGTGAACAGGAGGGCCAACAGCAATCCGCCACGTCGCGCCAACGGCTCTCCCTATGGCGCGGCATCACCTCGCGGCCGAGGCGGCGGCGCAGGAACAGACGCAATGTCCGGCCGAGCGCTGCATGACCGCGCAGGCGTCGATCGCCCGGGGCCGCTCCAGCGCCAAGGGTAACCCCGGCGACGGCTCCAGCACGGCGCGCATTTGCAAAGGCTGCAGCCGCGGGCGTTGCTGCAGCAGCAGCGCCACCAGGCCGCTGACCTGGGCGGTGGCGAAGGACGCGCCGGACACCAGCCCCCAGCCACCATCCGGGAGCGGCGCGGGAATGCCGGTGCCCGGCGCGTGCAGGACCACCGGCGGCGCGCGGGTGCGGCCGAGGCCGTCGACCGCGAGCACGCCGGGATGCGAAGCGGGGAAACCGCCATCGCGCGCCTGGTCATCGAAAGCGCCGACCACGCTGATGCCGTGCTGCATCGCGGCGTCGAGCAGGCGCGCGAGCAGGCGGTCGTCGGGACCGCTCAGGCTGAGGTTCAACACCTGCGCGCGCGCGTCGATCGCGAACTGCAGCGCGCGCGCCAGGGTGAAGCTGCTGCAGGCCGCGCTGCCGGCGTCGCGCTGCCAGCACGCGCGCAATGCCAGCAGCCGCGCCTGCGGCGCGATCCCGACGATGCCGACGCCGTTGCCGGCGCGCGCCGCAATGATCCCGGCCACCGCGGTGCCGTGGGCTTCGGCGACATCGCCGCGGCTGTCGACGAAGTTGCGCGACAGCGCGACCTGGCCGCGCAGGTCGGGATGATCGATCGCGACCCCGCTGTCGATGACCGCGATGCGCACGCCCTTTCCGGTCGCCTGCGCGTGCAGGTCGGCCAGGTGCCAGGCCGCCGTCGCCGGTTGCGCCGCGGAAAGCGGGTCGGGCGGCGGCGCGGCGAGCGCATGGAACACCTGCATGGCCTGCGCCGATTCCACCCGCGGATCGGCGGCGAGCGCGCGTGCCTCGCGCGACGCCGTGCCCGCATCCGGCGCGTCGAGCACGAAACACTCCACGCCCAGCGCCGGCATCGGCCATTCGTCGTGCAGCGACAGGCCGTGCGTGCGCGCGAGGGTATCGGCGATGTGGCGACGGGCCGTGCGCCCCGGCGCGTTGGCGTAATCGTTGCCGTAGCTCGCATCCGGCCGGTAGTGCGCCGCCGGCACCCGCAGCATCAGCAGCACCTGGCGCCGTGCCAGCTGCTCGGCCGGTGCGTCCGTGCCCGCGGGTTCGCCGGCGATCGCCGGCGGCGCCAACGCCGCCAGGCATACGGCCAGCAGCAGCCAGTGGCAGCGGCGCAGCAGTTTCATTGCCGCGGCGCCGGGCCGAGCGCCGCCACCAGGGTCACCCCGGGCGCGGCGCGCAAGGCATCGCACACCATCGGCAACCGCGCGGGCGCGACCGCGAGCACGTACGCGCCGGCCTCATTGGGACCGTCGACGATGCGCGCCTGGCTCGCAAGCAGCAGGCTGCGCAACCGCGCCTCGTCCAGGTGCGGATCGAACGCGATGACGAGGTTGCCGGCCGGCGCCGGCGGCACCGCGCCGAGGGTGCGATAGCGGGCGGGGGGCGACGGTTGCTGCCACAGCGCGACCGCGAGCGCGGCGATGGTCGCGGCCTGCGCGGCAAGCGCCCAACCGACCCAGCGCCGCCGTGGCGGCGGCCGCCGCCAGGCCTGCTCGCGCATCGTGCGCGACGGTTGCAGCAGCGGGCGCAATCGGCGCCAGCCGCGGTCGGCGTCGCTGGACATCGCGCCGCCATCGAGCCCAACGGCCGATCCGTCGTCCTGGGCGCAGGCTTCGCGCACGGCGGCGAGCTGCTCGAGTTCGCTGCGGCAATCGGCGCAACCGGACAGGTGCGCGTCCAGCCAGCCGCGCTCGTCCTCCTCCAGTCGCCCGGTCAGCAGCCAGGGCAGCAGGCGCTGGGCTTCGGCATGGCGCCGGCCTTCGAACGGGAGGATCGAACCGCTCACAGTGCCTGCTCTCCGTAGGTCACCAGCAAGGCGCGCAGCCGGCGCCGGGCGTAGAACATCCGCGTCTTCACCGTCGCCACCGGGCAGCCCATGATCTCGGCGATCTCACGGCAGCTGTAGCCCTGGTAGTAGGTCAGTTCCATCACCGCGCGATGCTCGATCGACAACGCGCCCAGCGCGACCGCCAGCCGCGCGTGCAGCTGCTGGTGCTGCAGTTCGCCATCGGGTTCGTTGGCCGCCGGGATCGGCGGTTCCTCCGCCAGCTCGACCGCCGGATCGTTGCGGCGCAGCGCCTTGAGCGCCTGCCGGTAGGCGATCGCGAACAGCCAGGTCGACAGTTGCGACGTCCCGTCCCAGGTGTGCGCCTTGCGCCAGGCCACCAGCATCGTGTCATCCAGCACCTCGTCGACCAGCGTCGGCTGCCGCAGCATGCCGCGCAGGAACCGGGTGATCCGCGGGTGGTAGGCCCGGTAGATCGTCTCGAACGCGTCGACATCCTCGACCGCGACGCGCGCCATCAGGCGCACGTCGTCGCCTGCGCCGGCGCGCAGTTCCTGTCCCAATCCGCTCGAGCCTGGCACTTGCGGCATCTGTCGCCCTGTCGTTCCGGCCATGGATACCCACGGCGGCGCCCGCGGTTCAATCCCACGCACGGCCCAGCTTGAACCCGCGGCGCCATGCCCTGCATCGACACCTGCGCAACGGCCCCGACCGGGCAGTGGACCGCTGCGTCCGCAGCCACGTTCGCAGGAGTCCACGATGAGCATCATCCCCCACGCCGCATCCGCGCGCCGCTGGTCGGCGCTGTCCCTGTCCCTGCTGCTGGCCACCGCGCCGGCGGCGGCGGTGAGCCTGTTCCAGCGGCACAACCTGGTGTCCGACGGCACCATCGCCGCCGCGCACACCGACCCCCACCTGGTGAACGGCTGGGGCGTCGCCTTCAACCCCTTCGGTTTCGTCTGGGTCGCCGCGGCCGACGGCATGGTGTCGACCCTGTACGACGGCGGCGGCAACGTGCAGTCGCTGGTCGTGCAGATCCCGTCGCCGACCGCGGACACCGGCGGCCATCCGACCGGCATCGTGTTCAACGGCTCCGACGGCTTCGTGGCCAGCAAGGGCGCGGTGTCGGGCCCCAGCCGCTTCCTGTTCGCCACCGAGGACGGCGTGATCGCCGCCTGGTCGCCGACCGTCGACCTCACGCATGCGTTGCGCATGGTCGACCGCTCCGCCAGCGGCGCGAACTACAAAGGGCTGGCGCTCAGTGCCGGCGGCACCGGACAGTTGCTGTATGCGACCGATTTCGTGAACGCACGGGTCGACGTGTTCAATTCCAGCTTCCAGCACGTCGCCCTGCATGCCGGCGCCTTCACCGATCCGGGCATTCCGCACGGCTTCGCGCCATTCGGCATCCAGGCGATCGGCGGCGACATCTACGTCACCTACGCCCAGCAGGGCGAGGGCGGCGATGAAGCGCACGGCGCGGGCTTGGGCTACGTCGATGTCTACACGCCGACCGGCACCCTGATTCGTCGCATCGCGTCGCGCGGCTGCCTCGACGCGCCGTGGGGCATCACGTTGGCGCCGGCCGGGTTCGGCACGATGAGCAACAAGCTGTTGATCGGCAATTTCGGCGACGGCCGCATCAATGCGTTCTCGCCGACCAGCGGTGCCTCGCTGGGACCGTTGCGTGGCAGCAATGGCGCGGCGATCCACATCGATGGCCTGTGGGGCATGCAGTTCGGCAACGGCCTGGCCCACCAGCCGGTCAACACGCTGTTCTTCGCCGCCGGGCCGGATGACGAGAGCCACGGCCTCTACGGGCGGCTGGACCTGATCCACTGACGAGGTTGAACACCGATGCCCTGATCCGGCGTCCGGACATGGAAAGGCCCGCATTCGCGGGCCTTTTCCCCGTTGGCTTCAGTTGTTGACGGCAAAGCGCTCGCCGTTGTCGAGGACGATTTCGCGTCCGGCCATCAACTGCTCGTAACGTTCCTGGCCAAGCGCCTGCACGAAACGGCGGCGTGCCCAGTCATAGGACGTGCGGTATTCGGCGTACGCGGTGTGCGCGCCGATCACCATCTGCACCTGGCGCTCGGTCAGGCCGGTGGCGGCGGCCACGTCGCGGATGCTGGCGGCCGGGCTGCCGGCGGCAGCGACCAGCCCGGGGGCGCATGCGAGCAGCAATGCGCAGAGTTTCGTCTTGGATGTCATGGCGTCACCTCACGTTGTTGCCCGCGAAGGGAACCGGCGGGACCGGACGGGAGATCCGGCATCGATTACTACGGCGCGGGCCGGATGAAATGACATGCATTTGCGCGAGAGCGAAAAAAAAATACCGCAAGCGGGGCTGTCGAGTTCGGCGACGCCCTAGCGGCCGGCAGGAACGGCGGCCGCCGTGCGCACCTCGGCAAGCAGCGGCAGGTCGGGATCGGCGCGATGCCAGATCGCGGCCAGCGCCGCGCGCGCCTTCGCTGCGCCGGCGTCGTCGTGCAGCACCTGCAACGCGTGCATGCGTCCAAGCAGGCTCAATGCGCGGTTCGGCGCCAGCTTCAACGCGGCGTCGAATTGCGCGAGTGCTTCGGTCGGCCGCGATTGCGCGAGCAGCAACTCGCCGGCCAATTCGTGCGGCGGCTTGACCGGCAACGGCGGCCCGAACGCGAACGGCAACGCGTCGTAGCGCGCGGCGGCATCGCGTACTTCGGCGATGCCGGCATCGGCATGGCCATCGCGCACGGCGATCGCGCCCTCGAGCATCGACGTCAGGATGCCGAGGTAGGCGTCCTCGTCGGGGAACTCGTGGTCGAGATTGCCCTGCGGCGCACGCGCGTCCTCCCGCAGCACGTCCAGCGCTCCGCGTGCCGCGGCGACGTCGTCCGCCTGCAGCGCGGCGTAACCGCGCGCGAATGCATCCCAGCCGGCCGCGCGGCCGAAATCGCTGGTATCCACGCGCAGGCCGCTGTCGTACGCGCGGTCCGCCGGCGACTCCACCACCGCGGTCGCGCGCATCGCCATCAGCGACAGCTGCTGGGATTGCTGGTAGTCGTGCAGACGGGCGGCGCTCCTGTCGGGCACGCGCGGCTTGGCCAGCGCCCACGCGACGATTGCACCCCCTTCGCCGGCGCAGCCGGCGAGCTGGCGCTGGGCGTCGCGATGCCGTCCGGCCTGGTAATAGGCGTACTGCAGCCACTCGTTGTAGTGGCCGCAGCCGTCCGCCGGTCGCTGGCCTTCACGTTGCGCATTGACCACGCGCATCGCTTCCTCGTTGGCCGCGATCACGTCGTCCCACAGCCCCAGCGCCATGAAGATATGCGAGGTCATGTGCTGCGCATGGCCAGCGCCGGGCGCGATCTTCGCCAGCGCGCGCGCGGCCGGCAACGCGCCTTCGGCATGGGCGGGATCGTCCATGCCGTGGATCCAGTAGTGCGCCGCGCCCGGATGCCGCGGGTTGTGCGCCAGCACTCCCTTCGCGATCTCCGCGGCTTCCAGGTATTTCGGTATGTCGCGCGTGCCGCGGCCGATGTTGAGCTGGGCCAGCGCGTGCAGCAGCTGCGCCTCGTCGTCGCGCGGATAGGTGTTCGCCAGCGCGGTGGCGGCAGCGAGGAAGCGTACGTCGCGCTCGTGTACCGTGCCCGGCCCGAACAGCTGCTCGCCGGTGTCGAGGAACGCCTTCTCGCGCTCGGTCGGCGCCTTCGCCGCCCGCACCTGCGGCGTGGGCCCGAGCCTGGCCAGCACCTTGCGCGCGCCATCGGCGTCGTCGATGTCCCACAGTCCGCGCGTGTGCGTCATCGCCTCGCCCCAGTACGCGAGCGCGAAGCCCGGATCGAGCTTCTGCGCCTTCTGGAACTCGACGACCGCGTGCTCGTCCTCGAACAGGTGCAGCCACAACATGCCGCGTTCGAAGGCGGCCTGTGCCTGCGGCGAACGGGTCGAAGTCGGGAAGACCAGGTGGCCGAGCTCGGCGTCCGGGTTGTCGTGCTCGCCCTCGTGGCCGGCGTCGCCGTGCGCGTGCATCGCGTGGGGCGCTGCGTCCGCCGTTGAGGCCGCCTGCTTTGCCGCCGCCGCGTGCTGCGACATCGCCTGCTGCGCGTGGCCGGCAGGCGTCGCCAGCCACATCGCGCACAGCATGGGCACTGCCACGTACGCACTTCGAACGCCGATCGCCTGCATGGAACGCTCCCTGGATCTCCGGAAACTCCTTGCAAGAACGCAGGGCCGACGTTTCCCCGGCCGGCGACGCAAAAAAGAAGGCCCGCTTGCGCGGGCCTTCTTCGTGGAGCGGCATGGCGGGCCGTTGGGCCAAGCCCCCAAGTCGGGGGCGGTTCTCCGCCGCAGGCGGAAAATGGCCGGGGATGGCGCTGCCAAATTTCTAAATCGCAAAGCGATTTAGAAATCCATGCCACCCATGCCGCCCATGCCACCGCCGCCGCCACCCATGGCCGGCTCTTCCTTCTTCGGCAGCTCACCGACCATCGCTTCGGTGGTGATCATCAGGCCGGCGATCGACGCGGCGTTCTGCAGCGCGGTACGCGTGACCTTGGTCGGGTCCAGGATGCCCATCGCCACCATGTCACCGAACTCGCCGGTCTGGGCGTTGTATCCGAAGTTGCCGTTGCCTTCCTTGACCTTGTTCAGCACGACCGACGGCTCTTCACCGGCGTTGGTGACGATCTCGCGCAGCGGCGCTTCCATCGCCCGCAGCGCGATCTGCACGCCGTGGTTCTGGTCTTCGTTGGCGCCGGTGATCTTGCCGACCGCGGTCAGCGCGCGGATCAGGGCAACGCCGCCGCCCGGGACCACGCCTTCTTCCACCGCCGCACGCGTGGCGTGCAGGGCGTCTTCGACGCGCGCCTTCTTTTCCTTCATCTCGATCTCGGTCGACGCACCGACCTTGATCACGGCCACGCCACCGGCGAGCTTGGCGACGCGCTCCTGCAGCTTCTCGCGGTCGTAGTCCGAGGAGGTCTCCTCGATCTGAGCCTTGATCTGCTTGATGCGGCCTTCGATGCCCGAGGTTTCGCCGGCGCCGTCGATGATCGTGGTGTTTTCCTTGCTGACCTGGATCTTCTTGGCGCGGCCGAGGTCCTTGATCGTGGCCTTCTCCAGCGACAGGCCGACTTCCTCGGAAATCACGGTGCCGCCGGTGAGGACCGCCATGTCTTCCAGCATCGCCTTGCGACGATCACCGAACCCCGGCGCCTTGACCGCGCAGACCTTGACGATGCCGCGGATGGTGTTGACGACCAGGGTCGCCAGCGCTTCGCCTTCGACTTCCTCGGCGACGATCAGCAGCGGCTTGCCCGACTTGGCGACGCCCTCGAGCACCGGCAGCAGGTCGCGCACGTTGGAGATCTTCTTGTCGTGCAGCAGGATGAACGGATCGTCCAGCTCGGCCGACATCGACTGCTGGTTGTTGATGAAGTACGGCGAGAGGTAACCGCGGTCGAACTGCATGCCCTCGACGACGTCGAGTTCGTTCTCCAGGCCCGAACCTTCCTCGACCGTGATCACGCCTTCCTTGCCGACCTTCTTCATCGCGTCGGCGATGATGTTGCCGATCGACTCGTCGGAGTTGGCCGAGATCGTGCCGACCTGGGCGATCGCCTTGTCGTCGGCGGTGGGCTTGGAGATGTTCTTCAGCTCGGCGACGGCGGCGGTCACGGCCTTGTCGATGCCGCGCTTGAGGTCCATCGGGTTCATGCCGGCCGCAACGGCCTTCATGCCTTCGCGGATCAGCGCCTGCGCCAGCACGGTCGCGGTGGTGGTGCCGTCACCGGCGTTGTCGGAGGTCTTGGACGCGACTTCCTTCAGCATCTGCGCGCCCATGTTCTCGAACTTGTCGGCCAGCTCGATCTCCTTGGCGACGGACACGCCGTCCTTGGTGATCGTCGGCGCGCCGTAGCTCTTCTCGAGCACGACGTTGCGGCCCTTCGGGCCCAGTGTTGCCTTGACGGCATTGGCGAGAATGTTGACGCCGCGCAGCATCTTGGCGCGCGAGTCCTCACCGAAACGAATTTCCTTGGCAGCCATGTGGATTTACCTCTGGAGAATGTGGAAGCGAAAAAGGGATGCGTGTGAAGCGATCAGCCGAGCACGGCGAAGATGTCGTCTTCCTTCACCACGAGCAGGTCGGTGCCATCGAGCTTCACCTCGGTGCCGGCGTACTTGCCGAACAGCACCTTGTCGCCGACCTTGACCTTGGGGGTGCGCAGCGAGCCGTTGTCCAGCGCCTTGCCCTCACCGACGGCGATGACTTCG
>Ga0310810_10007943_pt1 | contig 12167 bp, 10 predicted proteins | sample NCmetagenome_FD_207641 | JGI IMG/M metagenome (GOLD analysis project Ga0310810, IMG submission 207641) | Soil microbial communities from experimental microcosm in Duke University, North Carolina, United States - NC | ecosystem: Engineered > Artificial ecosystem > Soil microcosm > Unclassified ...
TCGGGAAGCCCATGCCTGGCGTCTGCGCGACCGCGCCCTGCATGCTTTGCACGGCATTCTGCAGCGCACCGTAGCCGAGGTTGCTCCGGTCCTCGATGAACATCTGATAGCCGTTGCCATTGCCAAGGCCGAGGATCGGCGGCGGCATCATCGCGAAAGTGAAACCTTCCTGCAGGCCGGCGATCTTCTGGTTGATATCGGCAACGATCTCCGTCGCCGTGCGGTGACGCTCGTTGAACGGCTTGAGCGGGAAGAACACGACGCCGGTATTGGGCGTGTTGGTGAACTGCAGCGCGTTCAGGCCGGGGAATGCGACCGAGTGGGCGACGCCTTCCGTGTTCATGGCGATGTCGCTGACTTTCTTCAGCAGGGCGTCGGTGCGCGCGATCGACGATCCTTCCGGCAGCTTCACGCCGGCGATCAGGTAGAGCTTGTCCTGGGTTGGAATGAAGCCCGCCGGCACGACCTTGAACATCAGGCCGGTCGCTGCAAGCAGCACCGCGTAGACCACGAACACCGCGCCGCGCCTGCCAAGCGCACGCGACACCGCGCCCTGGTAGCGATCCGAGTTGCGTTTGAAGAAGCGGTTGAATGGACGGAACACCCCACCGAACAAGCGGTCGATCAGGCGAGACGGTGCGTCCTTCGGCGCATCGTGCGACTTCAGCAGGCGCGCTGCCAATGCCGGCGACAGCGTCAGCGAATTGATCGCCGAAATCACCGTCGAGATCGCGATGGTCACCGCGAACTGCTTGTAGAACTGGCCGGTGACGCCGGACAGGAATGCCATCGGCACGAACACCGCGCACAGCACCAGCGCGATCGCGATGATCGGGCCGGAAACTTCGCGCATCGCCTGGTGGGCCGCCGCGAGCGGCGTCAGGCCTTCTTCGATGTTGCGCTCGACGTTCTCGACCACCACGATCGCGTCGTCGACGACGATGCCAATCGCGAGCACCAGGCCGAACAGGCTCAGCGTGTTGATCGAAAAGCCGAGCAGGTACAGCGCGCCGAAGGTGCCGACGATCGAGACCGGAACCGCGATCAGCGGGATGATCGACGCGCGCCAGGTCTGCAGGAACAGGATCACGACCAGTACGACCAGCACCACTGCTTCCAGCAGCGTGGTCACCACTGCCTTGATCGAATCACGCACGAAGATGGTGGTGTCGTAGACCGCTTCGTACTTGATCCCTTCCGGAAACCGCTTGGACAGGTCGTCCATGTTGGCGATGACTGCTTTCTGGATCTCCAGCGCGTTCGCACCAGGGGCCTGGAAGATGCCGATGCCGACCGCGTTCTTGCCATCGAGTTGCGAGCGCAGGGTGTAGTCGCCGGCGCCAAGCTGCAGGCGGGCGACGTCGGACAGGCGCACGATCTCGCCGTCCTCGCCGCTCTTGAGCACGATGTCGCCAAACTCCTCCACCGTGCCCAAGCGTCCCTGTGCGTTGATCAGGGTCAGGAAATTGCTGCTGGGCATCGGCTCGGCGCCGAGTTGGCCGGCCGACACCTGCACGTTCTGTTCGCGCATCGCGCGCACAACGTCGCCTGCAGTGAGCCCGCGCGAGGCGATCTTGTCCGGATCCAGCCACGCGCGCATCGCGTAATCGCCGCCACCGAAGATCTGCGCGTCGCCTACGCCCGGCAGGCGCGCCAGCGCGTCCTTCACGTGCAGGCGCGCGTAGTTGCGCAGGTACAAGGTGTCGTACTTGCCGCTCGGCGACGTCAGGTGCACGACCATGAGGAAGGTCGGCGACTGCTTCTGCGTGGTCACGCCTTGCCGGCGCACGTCCTCGGGCAGTCGCGCCAATGCCTGGCTGACGCGGTTCTGCACGCGCACCGCGGCGTCATCGGCATTGGTGCCGGGGCGGAAGGTCACCGTCATCTGCAGCACGCCATCGGAACCGGCGACCGACTTGAGGTACATCATGTTCTCGACGCCGTTGATCGCTTCCTCCAGCGGCGTGGCCACGGTTTCGGCGATCACCTTGGGATTGGCGCCGGGATACACGGTGCGCACCACCACCGAAGGCGGCACCACTTCCGGGTATTCGCTGATCGGCAGCATCGGGATCGCGATCAGGCCGGCGGCGAAGATCACGATCGACAACACCGCGGCGAAGATCGGCCGGTCGATGAAGAATCTGGAAAAGTCCATGTGTGTTCCTTGGTTCACTACGACCCTTCTGGCTTGCGCCTGGACCAGGGGATGAATAACGGAAGGCGAATAAATCGGCCGTCCGACCTTTCCTCGCGGGGGAGGAGCGAAGGAAAGGTCGGTGGCCGGGAACGCTGCGGTCAGTCAGGAGGCGACTGCATCAATCCGTGCTTGTGGCGTCGCCCGGCTTGGCGACACTGGCCACCTGTGGCGACGGTGCCGGATCGCCCATCGCGATCGTCTTGGGCGCCACCGGCATTCCCGGGAAGAACACCTTCTGGACGCCATGCACGATCACCTTGTCACTCGTCGCCAAGCCCGAAGTCACCACGCGCAGTCCATCGATCTCTCGACCAGTGACGATGTCCTTGCGGACCGCCGTGTCGTGCGGACCGAGCACGTAGACGTACTTGCGATCCTGGTCGGTGATCACGGCCTTGTCATCGACGAGCATCGCCTCGAACTCGGCACTGCCCTCGATCTGCACGCGTGCGAACAGGCCCGGCGTGAAGATGCGGTCCGCGTTGCGCAGCACCGCGCGCGCGCGGATCGTGCCGGTATTGGGATCGACCTGGTTGTCGACGAAGTCCACCACGCCCGCGTGCGGATAGCCGGTTTCGCTGGCGAGGCCGACGCGTACCGGATTGCGCGAACCCGCACGCTCGCCGTTGCGCGCGAGCTGGGCGTAACGCAGGAACGTCTGTTCGTCGCTTTCGAAATACACGTACATCGGGTCCTGCGACACGACGGTGGTCAGCGAGGTGGTATCGGCCTGGGCAAGGTTGCCCTCGGTGACCAGCGCGCGGCCGGCGCGTCCATCGATCGGGGAGCGCACGTCGGTGAATTGCAGGTCCAGCCGCGCGGTGGCGACCGCAGCCTCGGCCGCCCGGACGCCGGCGTTGCCTTGCGCCGTGGCGGCCTTGCGGGTTTCGAACTCTTCGCGTGAGATCGCCTTGGCTTCGATCAGCTGCTGCGCGCGCACATCCTGCATCCGGGCGAGGCGCGCTTCGCTGCGCGCGCGTTCCAGATCGGCCAGCGCGCGATCGAGCGCGGCGCGGTATGGGCGCTGGTCGATCACGAACAGCAGATCGCCCTTGCGGACTTCCTGTCCTTCCGTGTAAGCCACGCGCTGCACGTAACCGCTGACGCGCGGGCGCAGTTCGACGGTTTCGACCGCAGCCACCCGCCCGGTGAAGTCGTCCCACTGGCGCACCTGCTTCGTCAGCACCGTAGCGACGCTGACCTCGGGCGGCGGCGGTGCACCGGCATTGTCCGCGGCCTTGCTGCCACAGCCCGCGATGGCGACGGCAATCAGCGCACTGAGCGCGAGCGCGGCAAAGGGAATGCTCCCGTAGAGGCGCGGCGTGCCCGATCGGGCAAGGTATTTTCTGGCGATCATCGGGGGAAGGTTTCCTGGTTGGTATTCGGCAAGGTCAGGGAATCGAGCAGCGCGCGGACGACTTGTTGACAACGTGGCGCCTGCGGGGAGGTATTGATATCCGGAACGTGCGGTGTTGCCGGATCGGCTTCGGACGGCGTCGCGGGCGGTAACGTTGAAGCTTCCGGTTGGGTCAACGTCAAGCGGTCGCCTTTGGATCGCTGGGTTGCGGCGTAATGCACGATCGCGTGCGCCGGCTCGCCCATCGCCGCGCGTTCCACGAGCGCGAGTACGCGCCGGCCGATCGCGGACGCGGTTGGCCACTGCGGGCACGCATTTGCGCGCTGCGCCTCGATGCGCACCGGCGCGTCCACGGAGAGCAGCTGCACGCGGATGCCCATCGCACGCGCCTCGTCGTGCAATACGCAGGCCAGCATGCGCAGCCCCGCCGCTGCAACGGAACGAAGTCCGTATCCGGCCCACGGCAATTCGCTGCCCGGACCGCCGATCAATACGTAACTGCCGCCGCGGCCGGCATCAGCGAGCAGCGGCAGCAACGCGCGTGCCGCGGCCAGGTGCGGCAGCAGGTCGGCATCGAGCTTGCATCGCAGTGCGTCCGTCGGCTGGTCCAGCAGGCGGCCGCGACCACCTGGACCGGCGACGGCGGCGACGACGCCCGCGATCGGACGGGCGATGTCCCGCAATGCCGCTGCCAAGGTCGCGCCATCGGCATCGTTGGCGACAGAGCCCACGAGTGCGGTGATGTCGGCGTCGGGGTGCGCCGACCGAAGTTGTTCGAGGCCGGCGCGGTCACGCGCCACCGCGATCACTGGCCGTTTGGCTTCGATGGCCGCCTGGACGACGCCCCGGCCAACGATGCCGGTGGCGCCGAGAACGAGAAGCGCGGCTTTCATTGTCCCACCCTCGGGATTTTTTCTCCCGTGAATGGGACGATCCTGGAAGCCCCCGCATGTCCCTGGAGGGCGCCTGCAATCGCCAGGGCCACCAGGGTCACCGGCAATCCCACGACGAATGCGAGCATCCAGGCCACCGCCCAGGCCTCGCCGTTACCCGCGTGCGCAGCCGCTCGGAACAGCAGCACGCCCAGCCCTACCGGCATGGCGAGCATGAGCGGGAGCAGCATCAGCAGGATTCGGCGTATCTGGCGAAGGGACAGCATGGTCATGTCGCAGGAAGGGGCTTGCGGCACAGACTACGAGCGTCGATGGCACTTGATTAGCTAGCGATTCAGGGAATAATTGTCCCGACACCGGGCCAATCGCCCCTCACCCGTCGGAGTTCCCCATGGCCCGCGATCTCAACGACACCCTGGTCTTCGTCAAGGTGGTCGAACACGGCAGCTTCATTTCGGCAGCGCGCGCGCTGCGCCTGCCCAAGACCACCGTCAGCCGCAAGGTCCAGGACCTGGAAACGCGCCTGGGCGCGCAACTCCTGCACCGCACCACGCGCAAGCTCGGGCTGACCGAGGCGGGCAATATCTATTACGAACACTGCCAGCGGATCTCGCGCGAACTCGACGAAGCCGAAAGCGCGGTCGGACAACTCCAGGGTGGCCCGCGCGGCTGGTTGCGGATTACCGCCCCGTATTCGATGGGGATCGAGCGGATCGCGCCGCTGCTCGGCCAGTTCCATGCGCTGCATCCGGAGGTGCGCGTGGAAATGGTGCTCACCAACGATTCGCTGGATCTGATCGACAAGGAAATCGACGTTGCCCTGCGCGTAGGCAACCTGCCCGATTCGAATCTCGTCGCACGCCGGCTGGCCACGTTGCGGACGCAGATTTATGCGAGCCCGCAATACCTCGATCGCCACGGCGAGCCGCTGCACCCGGACGACCTGCAGCACCATCGCACCCTCGCCATGACCAAGCAGCGCCGCAACGGTGGTTTCGCATGGCCATTGAACGATGGCGAGAAGAACACCGAGTTCCGCATCGAACCGGTGTTCGTCGCCAACGATCCTGCGGGCCTGCGCGGCGCGCTGCTTTGCGGCGAAGGTTTGATGCTGTGCAGCGACGTCATGGTCGCCGCGTATGTCGAACGCGGGCACCTGCGTCGCGTGTTGCCCGCCTGGACCGGACCGGAGTACGAGCTCAACGCGCTGTTCCCGCGCGGTCGCGTGCAGTCACCGAAGGTGCGCGCGTTCGTGGATTTCCTGGTCGACCGGCTCAACTTCGATGCCGACTACATGCAGGGCCTGTGTCCGGGCGCGCAATGCAGCGAAGTGGTGGCGCAGCCCGAGGTCGCGGTCGTGGCCAGGAAAAAAACCGCGGCACGCGAGGTCGTGCAGGCAGGCGAGGTCGCCGAGCCCGCATGACGTCACGGCACGCCGGATAGGGATTGGGCCCGGCCATCGGCTAGAATCCTTCTGTTTGCCCGCCCGGAGTCCCCCATGTCCCAACTCGCCTATCGCCGCATCCTGTTGAAGTTGTCCGGCGAGGCGTTGATGGGGGACGAGGACTACGGCATCGATCCCAAGGTGATCAGCCGGCTCGCACGCGAGGTCATCGAGACCCAGCAGGCCGGGGCCGAAGTGGCCTTGGTCGTCGGCGGCGGCAACATCTTCCGCGGCGCGGGGCTCGCTGCGGGCGGCATGGATCGCGTCACCGGCGACCAGATGGGAATGCTCGCCACCGTGATCAACGCGCTGGCGATGCAGGACGCGTTGGAGAAACTCGGCGCCAAGGCGCGGGTGATGAGCGCGATCAAGATCAACGACGTGTGCGAGGACTACATCCGTCGTCGCGCGATCCGGCATCTCGAGAAAGGCCGCCTGGTGATCTTCGCGGCCGGTACCGGCAATCCGTTCTTCACGACCGATTCGGGCGCGGCATTGCGCGCGATCGAGATCGGCGCCGACCTGCTGCTCAAGGCGACCAAGGTCGACGGCGTCTATGACAAGGATCCGAAGAAGCATCAGGATGCGGTGCGCTTCGACAAGCTCGGCTACGACGAGGTCATTGCCCGCAACCTGCAGGTGATGGACACCGCGGCGTTCGCGCTGTGCCGCGACAGCGACATGCCACTGCGGATCTTCGACATGGCCCAGCCCGGCGACCTGCTGCGGATCCTGCGCGGCGAGAACATCGGCACGCTGGTGCAGGGCCACGCCTGAGCCGACTGCCACGCGTCACGGTGTAATAGTGTCCACCGCGGCGCGGCGCGGACCATAGCGCGCATGTCGCACCCGCACCACCACGGACACAACCACGGCTCCGCGACCCGCGCCTTCGCCGCGGTCACGCTGGTCAACCTCGCCTACACGATCATCGAAGCCGGCTACGGCTTCGCCACCGATTCGCTGGCGCTGCTGTCCGATGCGCTGCACAACTTCGGGGACGTGCTCGGGCTTGGGTTGGCCTGGGGCGCGGCGGTGATCGCCAAGCGGCCACCGACCGAACGACACACCTACGGCTGGCGCCGCGCCACGCTGCTGTCCCCGCTAGCCAATGCGTTGCTGCTGGTCGCATTCGCCGGCGCATTGTCTTGGGAGGCGGTGCGCCGGCTCGGCGCGCCACCACGGATCCCCGGGCTGCCGGTGATGGTCATCGCGACCATTGGCATCGCGGTCAACCTCGGCGCGGCGTGGCTGATGCGCAGTGGCCATGCCCAGGATCTGAACCGGCGCGGTGCGTACCTGCACCTGCTCGCCGACGCTGCCGTTTCGCTCGCGGCGGTGGTGGCCGGGGCCGGGATGCTGTGGCTGGGGTGGCAATGGCTCGACCCGTTGATTGCATTGCTGGTTGGCGCGGTGGTCGCGGTCGGGGCTTTCGCCCTGCTGCGCGACGCGTTCAACGCGGCGATGGACGCGGTGCCGCAAGGCGTCGACCAGGCGCAGGTGCGCGCCTTCCTGTCCGGACAGGCCGGCGTCAGCGCGGTGCACCACCTGCATATCTGGTCGCTGGGCGCAGGCGAGATCGCGATGACCGCGCACCTGGTGCGGCCGGGCGACAGTGACCACGATCCGTTCATCGACCGCATCGTGCATGAGCTCGACCATCGCTTCGGCATCAACCACCCGACCCTGCAGATCGAGCGCGGTGGTGCCTGCGAGCACGATCGCCACGATCGTGCGCCGCACGGCGAGACGCGGTAGCCGACGGGCTGGATACCGCTGCGGCGGCCACTTTGCGCGGTTCGCTATACTTCGGGGCTGCGAAACGTGGCCCGGAGCCGGCAATGATCAACGACATCCACAAGGACGCGCAGACGCGCATGGCCAAGAGCGTCGAGGCGCTGCGCCACGACCTCACCAAGGTCCGCACCGGTCGCGCCTCGACGGCGCTGGTCGACCACCTGAAGGTCAACTACTACGGCACCGACATGCCGCTGGCACAGGTCGCCAGCATCGCGGTCACCGATGCGCGCTCGCTGACCATCACGCCGTGGGAAAAACAGATGGTCGGCCCGGTGGAGAAGGCGATCCTGTCGTCCGACCTGGGCCTGAACCCGAATACCGCCGGCACCGTGATCCGCATCAACCTGCCGGCCCTGACCGAGGAGCGCCGCAAGGAGCTGTCCAAGCACGTCCATGGCGAAGGCGAGGACACCAAGGTCGCGATCCGCAACATCCGCCGCGACGCCAACCACCAGGTGAAGGAACTGCTGAAGGACAAGCAGATCACCGAGGACGAAGCCAGCCGCAGCGAAGCCGAGATCCAGAAGCTCACCGACAAGGCGATCAAGGATGCCGACGAGGTGGTCAAGGCCAAGGAACAGGAATTGATGGCGGTCTGAAGGACCGGTATCCGGGAATGGGGATTCGGGAATCATCAGGAGCCAACGGCATGCCGCCGATCGCCGATCGATGCCTGCCGCGCACTGGTCGCTCGTGGTGCCGCTCCAGCATTCCGGTTCCGAGCGTCGCCAATGACTGAATCTCGCGCAGCGCCGCTCGTTCCACGCCACCTGGCCGTCATCATGGATGGCAACGGACGCTGGGCGCAGCGTCGCAAGCGCCCACGCGTGATCGGCCATCGGGCCGGCGCACGTGCGGTCAACCTGTGCATCGATTTCTGCCTGGAGCGCGGCATCGCAGCGTTGACGCTGTTCGCGTTCTCCAGCGAGAACTGGGCACGGCCGCAGGACGAAGTCGGCGCGCTGATGAAGCTGTTCATGAACGCCCTGGAGCGCGAAGTGGCCGAACTGCATCGCCGCGGCGTGCGCATCGGCTTCATCGGCGAGCGCGGGCGCTTCAGCGAGGCGATCGTTGCACGCATGGACGCCGCGGAAGCACTCACCCGCGACAACAGCCGGCTGGTGCTGACCATCGCCGCCAGCTATGGCGGCCGCCAGGACATCACCGCGGCCGCACGCAGCCTTGCCGAAGACGTGGCTGTGGGTCGGATGCGGCCGCAGGACATCGACGAAGCCACGTTCGCGCAACGCGTGGCGCTGGCGGACCTGCCGCTGCCCGACCTGTTCATCCGGACCGGTGGCGACATGCGCATCAGCAATTTCCTGCTGTGGCAGCTCGCTTACACCGAACTATGGTTCACCGAAACGTTGTGGCCCGAACTCGATACCGCCACACTGCAGCGCGCCCTGGATGATTACGCCCGTCGCGAACGCCGTTTCGGCCTGACCGGCGCCCAGGTCGCAGGCCCCCAGCAAGAGACTCCTGAATGACCAAGACCCGCGTCATCGCCGCACTGGTGCTGACTCCGATCGCGATTGCCGCGATGTTGCTGTTGTCGACCCCGTGGTTGATGGCGCTGGCGGCGGTGCTCTTCCTGGCTGGCCTGTGGGAGTGGTTCCGCCTTGCCGAGATCGACGACACCCTGCAGCGCAGCGTCCTGCTGGTCGCCAACCTGCTGCTGATGGTGGCGATCGTCTGGGCTTCACGCACGGCACAGGGATTCAGCTACGTGCTGCTGCAGTTGATGGTGGTGCTCGGCGTGATCTGGTGGCTGCTCGCGCTGATCTGGCTCCGGCATTACGAGTTCGCGTCCGACCACGATACCCATGCGCGCATGTTCAAACTGGCCGCAGGCACGCTGGCGATCATCCCGGCGTGGTGCGCGATGGCCTGGATCCATGCCGACTCGGGGAATGGCGACCGCTGGCTGTTCGTTTCGCTGGCGATCGTGTGGTGTGCAGACTCCGGCGCCTATTTCGCCGGTCGCCATTTCGGCGGAAAGCTGTTCAACGGGCGCAAGCTCGCGCCGCGGATCAGCCCGAACAAGACCATCGAGGGCCTGGTGGGTGGCCTGGTGGCGGGCGTGGTGGTCGCACTGGCGTTCGCCATGTGGGCTGGCGCGACGGTGGTGCAGTTGCCCGCCGTGGCGCTGCTTGCGTTCATCGCGGTCGGATTCTCGGTGATCGGCGACCTGTTCGAGAGCCTGCTCAAGCGACATGTCGGCGCCAAGGATTCGGGTGACCTGATCCCCGGCCACGGCGGCATCCTCGACCGCATCGACGGCGTGGTCGCGGCATTACCGGTGTTCGCACTCGGCAAGGCCTGGCTCGGCTTCTGAACATGATCGCGGGTGCGCATGCGGTGGTAAATCGGGGCGAGGCGGAACGGCGCAGCATCGCCGTGCTCGGTGCCACGGGGTCCATCGGCACCTCGGCGCTCGACGTGATCGCGCGCCATCCCGACCTGCTGCATGCCAGCGTGCTTGCCGCCGGCAGCAACATCGATGCCCTGCTCAAGCTGTGCGCGACGCATCGGCCACGCCACGCGGTGATCGCCGACGAGTCCGCCTACGCCACCCTGCGCGATGGCCTGCGCGAACTCGGCCTGTCCACCCAACCGCATGCCGGTGCCGCTGCCCTGGACGCACTCGTTGCAGGGAATGATTGCGACACCGTGGTCGCCGCGATCGTCGGCGCCGCTGGCTTGTCCTCGACCCTCGCCGCCGCGCGCGCCGGCAAGCGCCTGTTGCTCGCGAACAAGGAATCACTGGTGCTGGCCGGCGAATTGCTGACCAGCGTCGCACGCGACGCCGGCGCGCGGATCGTGCCGATCGACAGCGAACACAACGCGATCTTCCAGTGCCTGCCAGACGACAACGCACGCAACGGCCTGCAACGCATCTTCCTCACCGCGTCGGGCGGCCCCTTCCGCGGCCGATCCCGTGCGCAGCTGGTCGACGTCACGCCGGCGCAGGCCGTCGCGCATCCGAAGTGGAACATGGGACCGAAGATCTCGGTCGATTCGGCCACGCTGATGAACAAGGGGCTGGAAGTGATCGAAGCCCATCACCTGTTCGGCGAGCATCTGTCCGGGGCGCGCGGTGAGCGCATCGGCGTGCTGGTGCATCCGCAGAGCCTGGTGCACTCGCTGGTCGAATTCGTCGACGGCTCGACCCTGGCGCAGCTCGGCCTGCCGGACATGCGTACCGCGCTCGCGGTGGGCTTCGGTTGGCCGGCGCGGATCGCCTCGGGCGTGCCCGGGCTCGATCTGCTGGCACATGGCCGGCTCGATTTCGAACCACCGGACCTCGATGCATTTCCCTGCCTGGGGTTGGCATTCGGCGCACTGGCGACCGGCGGCACCGCACCGGCGGTGCTCAATGCCGCCAACGAAGTCGCGGTTTCAGCCTTTCTTCAGGGGCGGGTAGGCTTCCTGTCCATTCCCACGCTGGTCGAGGACACCCTCGCCGCGCTCCCCCGCCAGCCGGCGGATTCACTCGACACCCTGATCGCGGCCGATGCCGATGCGCGTCGCCATGCCACGCAGGCCATCAGCCGCATGCCGGTCCCGGCGTGAACGCACTCCCATGAGCACACGTTTTGAAGAGCACGTCTTGAAGATCACGTATTTCAGCAGCACGCTTTTCAATGGCATGGCCCGATGAGCACCTGGCAATGAATAATTTCGTGGGCTCGGTGTGGTGGCTGATCGTCAGCCTCGGCGTGCTGGTGACCTTCCATGAGTTCGGCCACTACTGGGTCGCGCGCCGCTGCGGGGTCAAGGTGTTGCGCTTCTCGGTCGGCTTTGGCAATGCGCTGTGGTCGCGCATGGGCCGCGATGGCACCGAGTACATGGTCGCGGCGATCCCACTCGGCGGCTACGTCAAGATGCTCGACGAGCGCGAAGGCGACGTCGCCGCGGTTGATCTTCCATACGCATTCAACCGGCAGCCCGTCGGCAAGCGCATCGCGATCGTGATCGCAGGCCCACTGGCCAACCTGCTGCTGTGCGTGGCGATGCTGTGGGGCATGTTCGTGATCGGGCGGCCGGACTACGCGCCCGTGCTCGGGCACGTCGAAGGCATTGCCGCGAGCGCGGGCCTTGAACGCGGCGACACCGTGCTTGCCGTCGGCCAGCGCGAGACGCCGACCTGGAGCGAGGCCGCGCTGGCCCTGGCCACTGCCGCCATGGATCGTGCCGACGTCGATGTCCGTGTGCACCAGGCCGATGGCGCGACGGTCGAGCGCACGCTGCGGTTGTCGTCGCTGCCCGCCGGGTTCGACCAGCAACGTTCCCTGCAGGTGCTTGGGTTGACGCCACGCCACCAGTTGCTGCCGCCGCGGGTGGGCAGGATCGAACCCGGCGCCCCGGCCTGGGGCGTGCTGGCCGAAGGCGACTTCATTACTGCGGTCGATGGCCAGCCGGTGACGTCGTTCGACGACATCGGTCCGCTGGTTCAGCAGGTCGGCCAGC
>Ga0310810_10007944_pt1 | contig 12167 bp, 11 predicted proteins | sample NCmetagenome_FD_207641 | JGI IMG/M metagenome (GOLD analysis project Ga0310810, IMG submission 207641) | Soil microbial communities from experimental microcosm in Duke University, North Carolina, United States - NC | ecosystem: Engineered > Artificial ecosystem > Soil microcosm > Unclassified ...
GCTGCCGATCTGTCTCATCACGCGTCAACCGCTCGCCGGGTTCGGGTGGCGCTCATGGGCATCGCTCGTCGCGCTCGCCCTCGCGTCGCAGGTCATGGGGCAGCAGCTGGTCGCACACGCGCTCGGTCGCATTCCCGCCACCGTGTCCTCGATCGTGCTCCTGGCCCAGGCGCCGATCACCGCGCTTCTCGCGTGGCCGCTGCTGGGCGAGCCGCTTCGCGGGATTCAGATTCTCGGCGGCGCGTTCGTGCTGGCGGGCATTGTCGTGGTGAACCTCGACCGGCTCGGTGCGCGCGTTACAGCAGTGTCCCCCGCAGAACCAGCCACGCCACGCTGAAGTAGATCACGAGACCCGTCACGTCGACGAGCGTGGCGACGAACGGTGCCGATGCACTCGCCGGATCGAAGCCGAGTCGCCGCAGCACGAACGGCAGCATCGATCCGGCGAGCGAGCCGAACGTTACTATGCCGACGAGCGCGAGCCCCACTGTCACAGCGACGAGGGTGTGATGCGCGCCGTAGTCATAGATGCCCAGACCCTGCCAGACCAGAATGCGGCCGAATCCGATCACGCCGAGGATCGCGCCGAGGACAAGACCGGTTGGCAGCTCTCGAACGGCGATCCGCCACCAATCACGCAAGCGGATTTCTCCCAGCGCAAGGGCGCGAATGATCAGCGAGGTCGCCTGCGACCCCGAGTTGCCGCCGGAACTCATGACGAGCGGGATGAACATGGCCAGCAGCGCCGCGCGCTCGATCTCGCCCTCGAAGTGTTGCATCGCCGTGGCGGTCAGCATCTCCGACAGAAAGAGCGCGCACAGCCATGGCGCGCGCTTTCGTATCATCTTGCCAAGGCCGATGTCCATGTACGGCGCGTCGAGCGCCTCCATGCCCCCGAACTTCTGCACGTCTTCGGTCTGCTCGTGGACGATGGCGTCGATGACGTCGTCGACCGTGACGATACCCAGGACGTGTTTGGCCTCATCGACGACCGGGACCGCGAGCAGATTGTATTTGGCGATCACCCGCGCCACTTCCTCGCGGTCGGTGCGCGGCGCGAGCGTGATCGGAGCGCGGCGGTCGCCGGCTTCGCGTACGTTCGCCTCGCGGTCGGCGAGCATGAGCTGACGGAGCGACACGACACCTACAAGCCGCTCGGCGTCGTCCACGACGTAGGCGACGTACACCGTTTCCTTCGAGCGCGCGACCTGAGTGATGTAGTCCAGGGTTTGTCCGACGCTCCAGTCCAGCGGAATGGTGAGGACCTCCGTGGTCATGATTCCGCCCGCGCTGTCAGGCGGATAGCGGAGCAGCAGCGTCAGCGCCTGTCGCGTCTCGTCGTCGAGCCGAGCGAGCAGTCGCTCGCGATCGGACTCGCCCAGCTCGCGGAAGACGTCGGCCCGCTGGTCGGCCGACATGGCCTCTACGAAGGCGACGGCTGGGTCAGTCTCCATGCGCTGCACGATCTCGTATCGATGATCCAACTCGGGCTCATCGAAGACTTGCACGGCCAAGTCGAACGGCAAGGCGGCCAGGACTTTTGCGGCGCCGCTCGGTGGAAGTTCTCGCAAGGCTTCGGCGAGGTCCGCGGCGCGCATCCCAGCAAGGGTTTCGGCAAGCTCAGCGGGATCTCCGTGAAGCAGATAGAGCAATTCGGGAGCGGGCATCGTCGGGATGTGTTTGCGATGGGAGAATGAGACGCATGAAGCTACTGCGCGGCTGCTCCACCGCTCCATCGCCCCGGCTGAATCGCGATGCGAGGACCTTCCACGAGCGACCCTAGTCCGTCACTGCCATCGCGATCGGGTTGCTCAGATACACCGTGCGCGTCTCGCTGCGAAAGTGCAGTACGCGCCAGAACCAGCTCTCGTCGCGCGGCTCGCCGCCGTGCTCCATCAGGTAGCGCGCGACCCGGTAGGCGTCGTCGGGGTCCATGCGAAGACATCCGTGGGACGCTTCTTCGCCGAGCGTCTCGACGGCGCTCGTGCCGTGGATGTAGTAGTCCGGCTCCTTGAAGAAGATCTTCACGAGCTTCATCGGGTTTTCTTTCGCGCCAGGCGGCTGCGGCTTCTTGTCTTTGGCCCAGTCGGCGTCGGGCGGGATCCACGCCGGATTCCAGACGATCTTTCGAATCGTGTAATTGCCGCGCGGCGTGGGCTTGCTGCCGGTGCCGATGGCGACAGGGTAGGACTCGACCTCGGTATTGCCCTGGTAGATCGACAGCCGGCGCGCGCTCAGGTCGGCGACCACATGAATGGGCGGGTCATCGAGGCCAGGCTCGGGCGCCGTCCATCCGCGGCTGCTCGTTGGCTGACCGGAGACGAGTAACAAAGAAGCCGCGGCCAGCGGAGCGGCGAACGCGTGTCTCATAATGTGCTGACGAAAAGCAAGCCACGTTCCAGCCAGACGGGCCCGCGTTGTGCGCGGGCTGCTGTCATGCGCCTGTCAACGTTGATCAATCAGATGAGACCGGGTGAGCGACTGGTCGAGCGTGGCGAACGGCAATGGACGCTGCGCGAGATGGACGCCCGCGACGTCCCTGGTGCGCGCGCAAAGACGTGCCTCATCTGTGAATCCACCGACGTCATCCGGCGGTTTTGGCGCTACCCCCGCGACTGGCGATCACTGCAGGACGACGATCTCGCGGCGCTCTGTGAGGACATGTCGCGTTGAGCGGCCGCGGCCGCTCAACGCTTGGCGACGGTGTGTAAGGCGAACATCGCGCCTTGCGGGTCGACGCCCTGAACGATCCAGTCGCCGCCCGGCACTTCCATTGGTCCGTTGATCACCATCCCGCCGATCTGAGCGATCGTATCGGCGGCCGCCTTCACGTCATCGACCCGGATGTACGACACCCAGTTCGGCGGCGGCATGTCGGGCGTGCGGTTGAACATGCCGCCGTACGTCTGACCACGCTGGCCGAACATGTGGTAGACGCCCATCTCGCCCATGTCGAACTCACCCGTCTTCTCCCACTGAAAGAGCGGGCGGTAGAAGTCGAACGCAGCCTTGTAGTCCGTCGTCATGAGCTCGTGCCAGGAGAAGTCGCCGCGCGCCGGCGGTCCGGCGCTCGGCCGCGGAGCAAGATCGGGCTCGTACATACCGATGAGCGCGCCCTGCGGGTCGGAGATCACCGCCCAGCATCCGACGTTCGGTACCTCCCGCGGGCCCATGCGCACCGTGCCGCCCAGGCTCGTCACCTGTCGCGAGCAGGCATCCACGTCGTACACGCAGACGTACGGCATCCACTGCGGCCGGCCATCGCCCGCGATGGGGTGCCGGTCGAGCGCTTCGACGCCGGCGTGCGCCTCGTTCCCGGCCAGCAGCAGCGTGTAGTGATCAGAATACTCTGATGGCTGCGTCGTCCACGTCGCGATCCGCGAGTAGAACGAGGCCGCTGCGTTGGGATCGGTGGTCGCCAGATCGTGCCAGGCGAAACGGCCTTGCGTGTTGGGCATGAGCAGACGAGGCGTTGAGGGTTAGACCTCGAACCAGTTCCGGGCCGCCACGAAACGTCGGCGCAACTCGCCGGCATCGCCGTTGGTCAGCGCCTGCCTGAAGCTTGCAATCTCCCGTTCCGCGCCCGCAAGCGCCGCGTCAATCGCGGCCGCGTTCTCGAGCGCGATCGCCGTCCACACCTCCGGCGAGCTTCCGGCTAGCCGCGTCACGTCGCGTCCGCCAGGGCCGAGGTCGCCGCGCGAGATCCCGGCATTGGCCATCGCAACGGCGATCGAGGCGGCCACCACGTGCGGAAGGTGGCTCGACCAAGCGAGCCGCCGGTCGTGCTCCGTCGCATCGACGCACTCGGGATGGGCACCCAGCCCGGTCCACAGACGACACGCCAAGTCCAGCGCGGGGGTCGGCGCGCCAGACGGGCACAGGTACACGCGCGCGTCCGAAAACAGCCCGGCGCGCGACGCCTCCCATCCCGATCGATGGTCGCCAGCCATGGGGTGCGAGCCAATGAACTGGTGACCGATGCCGAGCGTACGAGCGGCCTCGACGATCCCGGTCTTGGTGCTGCCAACATCGGTGATCAGCCTGGCGCCGCCGGCGAATGGGGCGGCGCGACGGAGGACGTCCGCCGCGACGTCGACGGGAACGGCAATCACGACCAGGTCGGCGGCGATGTCCTCGAGCGTAGGGCCGATGCGCTCACTCACGATCCCGGCGCGCACCGAATCGTCGAGGTGGCGCTCGTCCGTGTCGTACGCGCGGACGCGAACACCTCGCGCCGCGAGATCGCGTGCGAGCGAGCCGCCGACGAGTCCCAGTCCGACAATGGAGGCCGTACGAAAGTCCCCGCTCACGTGGCCGTCTCCTCCTGCACGCGCCGCGACATGCCAACGATCTGCCAGAAGATCTCGCGCACGGGCTCCGTCGGGAGCGCGGCGTCGCGCGCGACGCCGGTCACGCGACGGATCACCGCGGCCTCGCGCGTGGGATCGAGAATCGGCAGTCCAGCGGCGCGCTTGAGATCACCTGTCCGCTTGCCCAGAGAAAGCCGGCGCGCCAACAGGACGATGATCTCGTTGTCGATCCGCTCGATCTCGTCGCGACAGCGCGCGAGTTCGGCGAGCGCCTCCGCCGCCTGTTCGTGGCGCGATCCGGGTGTCATGCGACCGCCCGCGCGAGGTCGCGGTCGTCGAGTGTACGTCCGGCCGCAACCGCGAACGCCTGGATCGACCGCATCATCTCCGCGAAGACGGGTGGCGCCAACGACTGGTCACCATCGGACAACGCGCACTCCGGGTTCGGATGCACTTCGACGATCAGCCCGTCGGCACCGGCAGCGATCGCAGCGAAGGCCAGTGGCGCCACCAGCTCGGCGTCACCACCCGCGTGGCTCGGGTCGACGATCACCGGGAGATGCGACTCGCGCTTGAGCACCGGCACGGCCGCGACGTCGAGGGTGTTGCGCGTCGCGGTCTCGTAGGTCCTGATGCCGCGCTCGCACAGCACCACATCGTGGTTCCCGTTCGCCATGATGTACTCGGCGGCCATTAACAGTTCTTTGATCGTCGCCGAGAGGCCGCGCTTGAGGAGCACGGGCCGGCGCACGCGGCCCAGCTCGGCGAGGAGCGCGAAGTTCTGCATGTTCCGCGCGCCGACCTGCAACATGTCCGCATGCTCGGCGACGAGGTCGACCTGGCGCGTGTCCATGACCTCGGTGACCACCGGCAGCCCCGTTTCGGTACGAATGTCGGCGAGCAACCGCAGTGCTTCGTTGCCCAGACCCTGAAATGCGTATGGCGACGTGCGCGGCTTGAACGCGCCGCCGCGGAGCATGCGCGCTCCCGCCGCAGACACGGCGGAGGCGGTCTCGAGCAGCATGTCGCGACTTTCCACGGAGCACGGTCCGGCGATGACGGTGACCGCGCGGCCGCCGAACGACGCTCGGGCATCGCGACCACCGACGTGCACGACCGTGCGGTCGACGGCAAACTCGCGCGACGCCAGCTTGTACGGCTTGAGCACCGGGGTGACCGACTCGACGCCGGGCAACGAGCGCAAGGGCACTTCCTGGAGCAGCGACTCGTCGCCGATGCAGCCGATGATCGTGCGATGCTCGCCGCGCGACAGGTGCGTGCGCATGCCCACCGATTCGATGCGCTCGCGGATATGGTCGATCTCGGCGTCGGTGACGTGTGGGCGCGTGATGATGATCATGAGGGTTCCGGAATGACAGTGGAGAAAAACAAAAAACGACCCGTGGAAGTCCACGGGTCGCTCGGGTGGGTTCGCGGCTTTGATTATGACTCTAGCGCGTACTCCAACACCGGCCCGTGGAACGGGTCGCGTAGTAGTAGGAGTAGAAGTAGGCCGCGCGGCAAGTCATGATGGAAACGCTAAAGCGGGGAGATAAGGGTGTCAAGGATATCTTACCCACCATGCCGCCCCTCCTGCACGATCCCGGCGTCCGCGAATCGACTCTCGCCCGCATCCGGAGACTCAACCCGGACACGCAGCGCAAGTGGGGGAAGATGACGGTCGATCAGATGCTGTGGCACGTGAGCAAAAGCTTGGCCCAGTCGCTGGGGCAGATTCCGTCGATGCCGAACAGAGTGCCGGTCCCGAAATGGCTGTCCAAGTTGGTCGCATTCAACGTTCCCTGGCCCAAGGGCGCGCCGACTCGGCCCGATCTCGTCGCCGTCGCCCATTACGCGTTCGAGAACGAGCGGCAGCGGTGCCTGCAGCTCATCGATGCGTTCACGGCGAGGGATCTGAACGAGACGTGGACGCCATCGGCGAGCTTTGGTCGGCTCAGCGGCCGCGAATGGAGCCGGTTCCAGGCCAAGCACCTCGATCACCACCTGCGACAATTCGGTGTCTGACTAGACGAACAGAAATGGGGTCTGACCCTCCTTGATGGATGTAGCTCTGACCCTATTTCACGTCCGCCAGTTCCTGCTTCGTCGCAAAATCGTACAGCGTGACGCGGCGGAGGTGATAATAGGCCGTCCAGTAGTTGCGAAGCGCCTGCACGTGCGCCAACACCGACGCGTCCTTGTCGTTCTGCGCGTTGTACAGATCGGTGTTGTTCACCTTGCCCACCGTGTACCTGTTGCGCGCGACCTCGAACTGCTTGGCCGACACGGTGTCGGCCTTGGCTGCGAGCAGGACGTTTCGCTGCGCCTGCTGTAGCTGCAGCGCCGAGAAGCGCGCATCCTCGGTGAGCGCGTCGCGGCGTGACTTGCTGTTGGCGGCAACCCGCTGGTCGTCCGCTCTCGCCGCCTGCACGTCGGCGCGCCCGGCGCCCCACTGGATCATCGGCATGTTCAGGCCGACGGTCAGCGACTGCCGCCCGAGCGGGCTCTGATACGCCGCGCCGAACGCGGACGCGGTCTGGTTGAAGCCGAGCGTCGCGCGAATCGAGGCGTTGAACCCGCTGTTCAGTTTCGCGGCGTTGATCTCACGCTTGACCTGCACCTGGTCGAGCGTCGCCTGCTCCATCGTGCTCGAGTTCTTGAGTGCCTCGCGCACCGCGAGGTCGGGATCGACGTCGATCGTCGGGATCGAATCCGGCGCCGCGATGTCCAGCGGCTGTCCCTCCGGATAGTCGAGGATGCGTCGCAGCGCCGCCTCGGCCCGCTCGCGCGCGAGCTTGGCGTCTTCGACCGCAGCCCGCGCGCGGACCAGCGCCAGCTCGCTCTTCAGCAGGTCGTTCTCGCCGATCTTGCCGACCTCGAATCGCCCTTTGTTCAGGTTGTACAGCGTGTCGTTGACGGCGACGTTGGCCGTCGCATTCGCCAGCGCGATCTGCTGCGCGTACAAGTTGAAGAACGCGTCGGCGGTATTCTGCGCGACGTCCTCACGCGCCTCGAGGTATCCTCGCTCCGCCACGGACGCACTCAGCGACTGCACGCGCTCCTCCCATACGACGTCGCGCGGCTTGAGCAGGTCCTGCTGGAGCGTGAGCACGACCGGCGACGTCTGCCAGTACTTCGAATTCTGATTTCCGAACTGGTCGATTCGACTCACCGCCGAGCCGACCGAGATCACTCCGCCGGTGAGCGGAATGCGCTGGTTGAACCCGAGCTCGAGCGACGACTGGTTCTGCGACTGCCCAATGAATTGCGTCGAGCCGTCGGGCAGCGTGATGGGGTTGATGCCGTGGTTCAGATCCGCCGCGTTCCCGGAGAGCACGAGCTGCGGGAGCAGTCGCGCGTTGAACGCATTGTTCCGATAGCGAGCCGCGTCGCGCTGGCTGCGCGCCGCTTGCGCCGCGGGTCCTCGGCGCTGCGCCATCGCAATCGCGTCCTGCAGCGTGAGCGTGGTCGCCGTGGTCGCCGTGGTGGGCTGGGTTCCGGTCTGCGCGCCGAGCGAGGAGACAGCCGCGGCGAGCAACAATGGGAGGAATCGCATGGTGAGCAGCCTTCGCATGGGTGCGTGACTCCGCGGCTCACTCGTAGCGGAGACAGACGATGGGATCCTGCTTGGCGGCGCGTTGCGCGGGCATGATGCCGAACACGAGTCCGACGGCGACCGACACGCCGAACGCGACGAAGACCGACATGGGCGACACGATCGTCTGGATCTTGGCCAGCCGTTCGATCGCGCTGGCTAGAATGCCTCCGAGGAGAATGCCGGCGATCCCGCCCGCGAGGCTGATCATGACCGCCTCGCTCAGGAACTGCGCGAGCACGTCGCTCTGCGTGGCGCCGACTGCGCGGCGAACGCCGATCTCCTTGATGCGCTCGAGGATCGACGCGAGCATGATGTTCATGATTCCGATGCCGCCGACGATCAGCGAGATCGACGCAATGGCGCCGAGGACGACGTTGAAGATCGTCTTCGTGCGCTGCTCCTGCTTGAGCAGGAGCTCGGGAACGGTGATCTCGAAGTCGGTCACGTCGTTGTGCCGGCGTTGGAGCGCGCGGCGCATCACCTCTGCCACCGCGGGCACGACGGTCGACTTGTCGACCTGCACGACGATCTTGTCGAGCTGGTTGTAGTTGCGCTTCTCGGCGCGCTGGTCGTCCGTCTCCGAAGAGTCGGGATCATTGAACTCGCGCGCCGCGAGCTCCATCTCCTGCTGCGTGACCTCGGCGCGATTCCGGTAGCGCAACAGCATCGTGGGCAGCGGGACGTATACGTCCATGTTCGCGTCGCGGATGCCGAGCCGCTGCGCGATGTCGGCCGAGACTTTGCGATCCTCGAGGACGCCGACCACCGTGAGCCACTGGTTGCCGACCTTGATGGTGTGGCCGATCGGATCCTGGGTGGTGAAGAATCGCGACTTCACGCCCTGCCCGATGATCGTCACCGGCGACGCGCGCGTGAACTGCGGCGCGCTGAATGCGTTTCCCTCCGCCACCTTGAGGTTCATCACCCGGAAGTAGCTCGAGTCCACGCCGACGATCTTGCCCGACCGGTGATGGCCCTCACGGGTGATGACGCTGTTCACCACCACCTCGCTGCTCGTCGCCGCCACATCGGGGATCTCGTCCTTGATTGCCTGGGCGTCGAGGTAGCTAAGGCCGGGCGTGAAGCGCTTGCTCTGCTTCTTTTCGTCCTTGTCGACTTTGCCCTCCTTCTGCTCGACGAGCGGCGTCACGACGATGTTGTTCGCGCCGAGGAGCCGCATCTGCTCGAGAATTTCCTGCTCCGCACCGCTGCCGATGGCGAGCATCGCGATGACGGAGGCGACGCCGAACAGAATGCCGAGCGACGTGAGTCCGGCGCGCAGCTTGTTGTGCGCCACGGCTTCGGCGGCGTTGCGGCCGCTGAACGCAATGTGTGCGATGAGCGTTTGGACGCGCGACGGAGCGCGCGCGCCCGGTTCGCTGCCCGCCGCCGACACGCTCAGCCTTTGGGCTTTGGCACCGCGGCCGGACCTGCCGGAAGCGGCTTGCCCGCCGGCAGTGATAGGCTCTTCGCCGTGTCGCCGGCCGTCGAGGACGGCACCGCCGGCTTGAGGCCCGGAATCGTTTCCGTCTTGATTCCGGTCTTGTCGGCGGGCGGCGTGAGCAGCACGTGATCGTCCTTTGCCAGCCCTCGACGTACGATGATCTCGTTGTCGTTCATCGCACCGGGCTCGATCATCTGCTTCACGACGCTTCGGCCATCGCGCTTGTACACGTACGAGTAGCCGCCCTCGCTCATCACGGCCTCGAGCGGAATCGACAGCGCGTTGGGAATCGATGCCGTCTCGATCGCGTTCGACGTCGTCATGCCGGGGCGCAGCGTCGTGTCAGCCTGCAGCACCTGGATCTTGACCTCGAACACCTTCGAGTCCTGGTTGGGCCGCTGCTCACCGACGTTCGCGATCTCGGTGATCTTGCCGGGCAGCTTCTTGGACGGATCCGCGTCGAGCGAGATCTGCACTGGCTGGCCGACGGCGAGCTTCCGGACGTCGACTTCGTTGACGTACGTCTGCGACTCCATCTGCGTCAGGTCGGGCAGCGTGGCGACGCTGTTTTCCCAGGCGTTCCACTGCGATCCGACGCCCTTCTTTTTGCCGTTCCACTCGCGAATGTAGATCACCATGCCGGGTGAGGGCGCCTTGATCGTGAAGCCCGACATGACTTCCTGGATGTTCTTGAGCTGGTTCTGCTGCCGGCCCAAGTCGGCGCCGACAGACGCCATTTTCGCAACGGCCTGTTTGGTTTTTGTATCGAGATTCCGCTTGGCCTGCTCGACGGCACGCTGCGCTTTTTCGAGATCGATGTCCGCCTGACGCTTGATCGACGGCGCCTCGTACTGCGCCTGCTCCTTCGCGATCTTCTTCTCCTCGAGCGTGTACTCGGCCGTCCGCACGTCCTCGCGCGACTGCGCGAGATTGAGCGCCGAGTCGAGCTGGGCGGTCGTGTATTCAGCCTGGGCCTTCTGCAGGCTCAGCGTCACGTCGGCGAGCTTGGTCGCGGCGGGCGATCGGTCGAGCTCGGCGATCACGTCGCCTTCCTTTACGACTGACCCCTCAGGAACGATCGACGCGATCTTGCTCTGGTATACGTTGACCGTTTGCGCGGCGGTTGGTCCCTGCACTTGCACGAACTTTCGCGCGCGGAGCTCGCCGGTGGTCGTCACGACGACCTTGAACGTTCCCGACCTGACCGGGGCGTTGAGCGTGGCGACGGCCGCCGAGGCCGCGGATGGCCAATTGTACCAGGCCACCGATCCGCCGATGATCAGCGCGGCCGCGAGAATTGGCAGCCAACGCTTACGCAGCTGTTGCATCTCGAACGCCTCGGGCGTGGGAGGAGTCAACGGATGGCAGCCTCGCCGACTCGCATCATCTTAGTATTCAGATGCGAGGGCTACAATTGTATTTGCATTACGATTCGATGACTGCGTCCGAGGCGCGGCGCCTGTAAGACACAAGCGACGACGATCCGCGCATCCACTTTGGACACACGGATCGGCGGAAACGTTTACTCGAGCCCTCTAGAACAACCCCACGATCTCCCCACTCGGCAGCCGAGCCATCCGCTCCGCTGCCGGCTCCTTGGGTAGGCCGGGCATCGTCATGATGTCGCCGCATTGCGCAACGATGAAACCGGCGCCCGCCGCAGGCCGAACCTCGTTTACCGTGATCCGGAAGCCGCGCGGTCGGCCGAGCTTGGTGGCGTCGTCGCTGAGCGAGTACTGCGTCTTGGCCATGCACACTGGCGTGTGCCCGAGCCCGATCGACTCCAGGTACTCGATGGCACGGGCCGCCGCCGGAGAATAGTCCGCGCCATCGCCTCCATAGATCTGCCGCACGATCATGTCGATCTTCTCCTTGATCGGCAGATTGGTCGGGTAGAGCGGCCTGAACTCCGCGCCCTTCTTGTCGAGCAGGTCGAGAAGGTCGCTAGCCAGGGCCTCACCGCCCACGCCGCCCTTCTCCCACACTTCCGTGAGGGCGACCGGCACGCCCAGGCCCGAGGCGAACTCGCCGATCATGCGCAGCTCGGCCTCGCTGTCCGAGCTCCTGCGGTTCACCGAGACGACACTGGGAACGCCGAAGTGCTTCACGTTCTCGATGTGCTTCTCGAGATTTGGAAGCCCGCGCTCGAGCGCGCGCAAATCCTCGACGCCGAGGTTTTTCTTGTCCCCGCCGCCGTGCATCTTGAGCGAGCGGACGGTCGCGACGATCACGGCCGCTTCGGGCTGCAGGCCGCCCATCCGACACTTGATATCGAAGAACTTTTCGGCGCCCAGATCCGAGCCGAACCCCGCCTCGGTGATGACCAGATCGGCGAGCGCGAGCGCCGACCGCGTGGCGAGAATGCTGTTGCAGCCGTGGGCAATGTTGCCGAACGGGCCCGCATGCACAAATGCCGGTCCGCCCTCGAGTGTCTGAACCAGATTGGGCCGGATTGCGTCCTTGAGCAGGAGCGCCATCGCGCCGGTGGCGCGCAGCTCGCCGGCTGTGACGGGACGCTTGGCGGCGCCGTGAGTCGAGCCGACGATGATGCGCGCCAGCCGTTCCTCGAGATCCTGCGGGCTGGTCGCCAGCGCGACGATCGCCATGATCTCGCTCGCGGGGATGATGACGAACCGCTCCTCGCGCGGCACGCCGTCGCCGGCGCCGCCCAGGCCGATCACGACCTTTCGCAGCGCGCGATCGTTCATGTCGATCGTGCGCGGCCAGGTGATGCGCCGCGGGTCGATGCCGAGCGCATTGCCCTGGTGGAGATGGTTGTCGAGCATCGCCGACAGGAGCGAGTGCGCGGTGGAGA
>Ga0310810_10007945_pt1 | contig 12167 bp, 6 predicted proteins | sample NCmetagenome_FD_207641 | JGI IMG/M metagenome (GOLD analysis project Ga0310810, IMG submission 207641) | Soil microbial communities from experimental microcosm in Duke University, North Carolina, United States - NC | ecosystem: Engineered > Artificial ecosystem > Soil microcosm > Unclassified ...
CGGGCCGCTCGGTGTCGGCGCGGGCGGCGGCGGCGGGGGCGGCGTCGGATCGGGCGTCGGCGCCGGCGGGGGCGGCGGCGGATCGGTGTGTCGCCGCAGCACCTCCGTGCCGTGCACCGGGCCGAGGCAGGTCGTCCCCGAGTAGGGGATCGTCAGCGTGTTGTTGTTGTCGGAGATCGTCGCGGTACTGCTGAGCGAGAAATCGCAGCTCGGCACCCCGGGCATGCTGCCCGTGCCCGTCGCCGTCAGGTTGACGGTGGTGCTGTTCACCATCGTCCCCGCGCCGTTGCCGCTGACGATCGCCAGCCCGCCATCGCACGTCACCGTGAACGTGCCGGCAATCGTGGTGGCCGTCTGGTTCGTGACCGTCCACTGGAAGTTGCCGCACGACTTGGGATCGGGAATGGCTGGCGCCGCCGCGCCCTGCGACGACCAGGTGCCCGTCAACGAAGCGGCCGACGCGTTCGAGCCGGATGCCCCGGTGGTGCCGCTCGGGCCCACGACGCTCGACTGGTGCTGGAAACCACAGGCCGGGGCGATCAGCAGGACCACCGAGACGGCCGCAATGCGGGCGAGACCCTTGTTCATGGCATCAACCGTTACAGAATTGGTCGGCCCGCACACGGATCTGTGAGCCGGCCAGACCGGAATCAGCGTGTTTCTTCGATGTGAGAGTCCGACGCTGGCCGCAATGCACGAGGTGCGCCAGATCGCGCGGAATTGGAAAGGGTTGAGCTCGGCGCCGAACCGCCGCACCGTGCGCGCGTATATACGGTTATGCGCGTACGGCACGTCCTGCGTCGGCTTCTCCAGCTCCCGCTCTTCACCACGGCGGCCGTCGTCACCCTCGCCGTCGGCATCGGCGCCAACACCGCGATCTTCAGCGTGGTCGAGGGTGTGCTCCTGAAGCCGCTGCCGTTCGCCGATCCGGGCTCGCTCGTTGCGCTCGATCATGCAGCGCCGGGCGTGAACATGACGCACGCCGGCGCGGCCCCGTTCCTCTACTACACGTACGTGGAGAACAGCCGGACGCTGCGGGACGTGGCCCTGTGGCGCACCGACGCCGTGACCGTGACGGGCCTCGGCGATCCCGAAGAGGTCCGCAGCCTCGAGACGACCGCCAGCTTCCTCCAGGCGCTGGCCGTCCAGCCCGCCATGGGCCGTCTGTTCGACGCCAGGGACGACGTGCCCGACGGCCCGCTGACGACGGTGCTGACCAACGAATACTGGCGCACGCGCTTCGGTGCCGATCCGGGAGTCGTCGGGCGGCCGATCCTCCTCGATGGACGCTCCTACACGATCATCGGCGTGCTGCCGCCGCGCTTCCGGTTCCTCGAAACGCGTCCGGCGCTCCTCACCACGCTCCAGTTCGACCGCGCCAAGACCTTCCTCGGCAATTTCAGCTATCAGGGCATCGCGCGGCTGAAGCCCGGCGTCTCGCTCGACCGGGCGAACGCCGACGCCGCGCGGCTGATGCCGGCGGCGCTCCGCACGTTTCCGCCGTTCAAGGGGTTCAGCCTGAAGATGTTCGAGGAGGCCCGCATCACGCCTTCGCTGCACCCGCTGAAGGACGACCTCGTCGGCGAGTTGCGTCCCGCGCTCTGGATTCTCATGGGCACGATCGGCATGGTCCTGCTCATCGCCTGCGCGAACGTCGCGAACCTGCTGCTCGTGCGCGCCGATTCGCGCCAGCAGGAGCTGGCGATCCGGGCGGCGCTCGGCGCCGGCTGGGCGCAGATCGCCCGCGAGCTCCTCGTCGAGAGCCTGGCGCTTGCGGCCCTGGGCGGCGCGCCGGCCAACCTGCCGCGCGTCGACGACATCGGCATCGATGGCACGGTGCTGCTCTTCACCGCGGCCGCTTCTCTCGGGGCGGGGCTGCTGTTCGGATCGGCGCCCGTGCTCAAGTACGGCGGTCCGCAGCTGTCGAACGCGCTGAGGGCGGGCGGCCGCACGCTCAGCGACAGCCGAGATCGCCACCGCATGCGGAGCATCCTCGTCGTCCTGCAGGTGGCGCTTGCGCTCGTGCTCCTCGTGAGCGCGGGGCTGATGATTCGGACCTTCCGCGCCCTGAAAGACGTCCGCCCCGGGTTCCAGCACGCCGAGGAGCTGCAGACGTTCCGCCTGTCGATTCCGTCGGCGCAGGTCAAGGATCCCCAGGACGTCATCCGGATGGAGCAGGCCATCGTGGACAGGCTGGCCTCGCTGAACGGCGTCACGTCGGTCGCCCTGTCGTCGGGCATGCCGATGACCGGCGACCACTGGAGCGATCCGATCTTCGCGGCGGACCACCCGTACCAGGAGGGCCAGGTGCCGCCGCTGCGCCGCTTCCGAATGGTCTCGCCCGGCCTGTTCCAGACGATGGGCAACGTCCTCGTCGCGGGCCGCGACTTCACCTGGGACGACGTGTACCAGAGCCGGCGGGTGACGATCGTGTCCGAGAATCTGGCCCGCGAGCTGTGGAAGGAGCCGGCGGCCGCGCTCGGCAAGCAGATCCGCGAGACCACGCAGACGCCCTGGCGCGAGATCGTCGGCGTCGTCGCCGACGAGCGCAACGACGGCGTCAATCAACCGGCGCCGACGACCGCGTTCTTTCCAATCCTGATGGATCACTTCGAGGGGAGCGACGTGCTCGTGCGGCGCTCGCTCACGTACGTGGTTCGCAGTCCTCGTGCCGGGTCGCGCGCGCTCCTCGACGAAATCAGCCGGGCCGTGTGGTCAGTGAATTCGAACCTGCCGCTGGCCAGCGTCAAGACGGTGCAGGAGAGCTATGAGGCGTCGCTGGCGCGGACCTCGTTCACGCTCGTGATGCTGGCGATAGCGGGCGGCATGGCGCTCCTGCTCGGCCTGACCGGGATCTACGGTGTGATCGCCTACACCGTGGCGCAGCGGCGGCGCGAGATCGGGATCCGGATGGCGCTCGGCGCGCGCCGCGCGGAAGTCATGCGCCTCTTCGTCGGGCACGGCCTCCGGCTGGCGCTCGTCGGCGTCGCCGTCGGGGTCGTGGCGGCCGTCGCGCTGACGCGGCTGATGGCGACGCTGCTGTTCGGCGTCAGCGTGATGGATCCGATCACCTACGGTGGGGTCTGCCTGGCGCTGGTCGGGGCCACGCTGCTTGCGAGCTATCTCCCGACGCTGCGCGCCCTGTCGGTCGATCCCGCCCGCGCGCTCCGAGCCGAGTGAAGCGAACGACGAGTGCTCCGCGTCAGTGCAGGGCGCCGCGGAGCCGACAACTCGGAGGCAGTCAGGCCGGCCGCGCGGCGCCGGATGCCGAGATCCTGGCGGCCGCCGCGCGAGCTTCGTCCGGATCCGGCAGCCGGTGCGCGAACGCCGTGGCCACCGGCTCGCACAACACCGTCTGGGCAAACGGCTCGTCCTCGCGCCGCAGCACGCGGAACCCCGCCACCGCCAGCATCGACTCGAGACAACTGGGCGTCAGTCCCCAGAACCAGTTGCCGTAGCCCTCTTCAGCACGGAACGGGTTCGTGATGCCGGCCTGGTGGAGGAGGCCGAGCGATCGCAGGTTCCACAGGCGCCTCGCGCGGTCGGGCAGGCCGGGAAAGAACACGGCGGCGTTGGGCAGGCCGCGAACCTCAGATCGACCGCAGCGCGACGAGCACGTCGAACGGGCTCGGGTGATGGTAGAGGACGCCCGCGCAGAAGACGACGTCGCGGAGACCGACGCGCGCGAGTGTCGCCGGCGCCGTGCAGTCGCCGAGCACGAACTCGACGCGCGACCCGCGCCGCGCGCGCTCGGCCTCGAACTCCGGCGTCGGCCCGAACACGTCGACGCCGCACACGGCCGTCGCGCCCGACTCCTCGGCGAGGAACGCGTGCGCGCCGTTCACGCCCCACATGCAGCCGACGTCGACGAAGGACTTCCCGGGCGCCAGTTCGCGGATGAAGTCGAGGAGCCGCTGGTACTGGCCCGCGGGCCGTCCCATCCAGGCGCGGAGGTAGCGCCACGCCGTGTTCACCGGCGCGACCTTGAATGCGCGGACCTTGAACGTGTACATCCCGCCCGCCGCTACCGCCAGATGTTCAGAACGCCCGTGACCTGGTGCGAGTTCGCGTTTCCTTCTGGCAGCGCGATCCTCCCGTCGATCACGATCGGCGAGTTCCAGTGGCCCGCGCCGCAGGCGAGCGTCGCGACGAGCGCTCCCGTGTCCGGCTGGTAGACGTGCAAGCCGCCCCGCGGGTCGTAGACGAACAGCAGCCCGCCGGCGACGACCGGGCTCGTCCCGCCGCGCGGGCTCCGCCAGCGCTGGCGCAGGACGCCGTCGGCGAACGTCCACGCCGCCGTCGCGCCGTTGTCGGCGGCGAAGATCCACGTGGCCGCGTCCGATTTCATCACCGCGGGCGCGGTGAAGAGATCGCCGCCCGACGGCGTGGAGACCACCTGCCGCTCGCCGCCGCGCCGCGTGGCGCCGGTCCGCATCTCGTCGAGGCTCAACAGCCGGAGCGCGCCATCCTTCCCCCCCTGCAGGAGAAATCCGCCGCCGAGGAGCGCCGGCGACGTCGAGCCGAGATCGAGGTCGCGCGAGTTGAGGTCGTCGGTGTTGGAGGGCGTGTAGCTGCCGAGGAGCCGCGCTGCCGTGGGATCGAGGACGAGCGTGGCGTCGCCCCAGAACGTCCGGCCGTCCCAGCGCGCGTTGCCGGTCGCCACGAAGATGTTGCCGGTATCCGGGTCGATGACGGCGCCGGCGCGGCCCCAGATGGCGGAATCGCTCTCCGGGCAGCTTCGCGGATCGAGGAGCCCCGGGCGATCGCTGCACAGCGAGTTCCAGACCTGCTCCAGCCGGCCGGTCGCCCCGTCGATGAGGACGACGTGGCCCTGGTAGGGCGGCGCGTCGCCGATGTAGCCGCCTGTGACGGCGACCACCCGCCCGTTGAAGAAGTTGAGCGCCGACGCGATCTTTTCGCGCGCGGGGAGCATCGTGATGACGGTCCGCCAGGCGGCCTGTCCGTCTTCGACGCCCAGTTTCTGGATCCGTCCGTCGGGCGACGCCGCGTAGATGTATCGGCGGTCGGGATCGGCGACCGGCGTGGCCGTCGTGATCTGCGCCGACCCGACCCACGACGTGAACCCGGGCGGTGTGTACGTCCATAGGACCGCCCCGTCGTCCGCGTCCAGGGCGATGGTCCTGCCGTACGTGGTCGTCGCGAAGAACGCGTCGTGGCTGCCGCCGGCGATCGCGACGTTACTCAGGTAGATTGTCGACCCGTCAACGATGCCCTCGATCGAAACCTGCTGGCGGCGGAGCGACGCGACCGTCGTTGCCGTGATCCCGGTCGGCGCCGTGGAGACGCTGGAGCGCGCCGGGTCCCAGCCGAAGCGGGTCCAGTCCGTGCCGGAGGCCGGCGCGGCGCCGGGCGTGCGCGGCCCGCGCGGTTCACGAGGCTCGCGGGGATGCCGCGGAGGCTGGGCAGTCGCCGCACCAGCGCCGCTGGCGTCGGCGGACGGGGTGGCCGCGCAGCCCGCGGCCATGAGGGCAAGGAGGCAGCCGACGCCCGCACGCCACATGTCTCTCTTGTAGCATGCCCTCCGCGCCGGCGCCCATCTTCGCAACGGCCTGGAGCCAGCCCAGCCGCCGGTGCGCCAACGAGTCGGGTGCCGCATACGTCTAACACCGCCGAGAGGATCGGTCGCGTGGCTCGTGGCGTCACGGCTCGAGCCAGAAGGCATGGAGCGAGAACACCAATGGGGAAGCTCGCGTTCGATGTGAAGATGGCGGTCCGGTCGGTGACGCGGAGCCGGTTCGTGTCGACGCTCGCGGTGCTTGCCATGGCGCTCGGGATTGGCGTCACCACCGCCGTGTTCAGCATCTTCGACGGCGTCCTGCTCGCCCCCCTGCCGTTCCCGGACCCGGACCGCCTCGTGGCGGTCTACGACACGCAGCCGGCGTGCAACACCTGCCCGGCGTCCTACCCGAAGTACCGCGACTGGCGGGAACGCAACCGCGTGTTCTCGGCCATCGGCGGCTCGACGCAGGCGTCGTTCGTGCTTACCGGGCGCGGCGACCCGGCGCGCGTCACTGCGGCGTCGGTGACGGCCTCGCTGGCGGACGTGTTCGGCCTGCACCCTGAAGCGGGGCGCTGGTTCACCGAGGAGGAAGACCTGCCGTCGGGTCCGAAGGTGGCCGTGCTGTCGCACGGCTTCTGGGTCCGGCAGCTGGGCGGCGATCCGTCGGCGGTAGGGCAGAAGCTGATCCTCGACGGCGAGCCGTGGCTCATCGTCGGCATCATGCCGGCGGCGTTCACGCACCGGCAGGCCGAGATCTACGTGCCGCTCCAGCGCAAGCTCGATCCGACGACCCGCGGCAATCACTTCCTGACGACGTACGCGCGGCTCAGGCCCGGGGTCACGCTGGCACAGGCGACCTCGGAGATGCGCGCGCTCGGACGGACGCTCGCCGAGGAGTTCCATACGAACCACGGCATCGACGTGCGTGCCTACAAGGAGGCGGTGGTCGGGGGCGTGCGCGCGCCGCTGACGGTGCTGCTCGGCGCCGTGCTGCTCGTGCTGCTGATCGCGTGCGCGAACGTGGCGAACCTCCTCCTCGCCTCCGGCATCGCACGGCGGCGCGAGCTCGCGATCCGGTCCGCGCTCGGCGCGGCGCGCCGCGATCTCGCGCGCCAGATGATCCTCGAGAGCGTGCTGCTGGCGGCCGCCGGCGGCGCTCTCGGCATCGCGCTCGCCTGGTGGGTGCTGCGGACCTTCGTCGTCCTCGCCGGCGCCCAACTGCCGCGCGCGGCCGCCATCGCGATCGACGGCCGCGTCCTGGCGTTCACCGCCGTCACGTCGTTCGCCGTCGGCGTCGTGTGCGGCATCTGGCCGATCCTCGCGATCGGCGCGCGCGAGCTCGCCGCGGCCGTGCGGGAGGGCGACACGCGCACGACGAGCGCTTCCGGCCGCCGCTTCGGCAGCGCGCTCGTCGTCGCGGAGATCGCGCTCGCGTTCGCGCTGCTCGTCGGCGCCGGCCTGCTCGTCAAGAACCTGACGATGCTGCGCAACCGCGAGGCCGGGATCAGAATCGACCGGATCGTGGCGTTCGAGGTAGCGCCGTCCGGCCACCGTTATGCGTCCGACGATCAGGTGGTCGCGTTCTACCGCGAGCTCTACGATCGCCTCAGCCACGTGGGCGGCGTGGAATCGGCGGGGATGACGAGCCACCTGCCGATGTACCAGTTCGGCTGGAACGGCGAGTTCTCGATCGAAGGCGGCACGCCGTGGCGGGCCGACGAGGCGCCGCTCGTCGAGTACCGGTGGGTGTACGGCGACTACTTCAAGACGATGGGCGTGCGGCTCCTGAGCGGCCGGATGCTCGATCGCCGCGACGGCCGCGGGGCGCAGACCGTGCTCATCAACCACGCGATGGCCGAGAAGTTCTGGCCCGGCGCCGACCCGATCGGCAAGCGGTTCGGCCAGGGTTCCGACCTCTCGCAGTGGTACCAGGTGGTCGGCGTGATGAGCGACGTTCGATCCACCGGCCTCGCCCGCACGACGCCGTTCGAGTTCTACCGCACGCTCGACGAGTCGTCGTTTCCCTCGATGACGGTCGTGCTGCGGTCGTCGAGCGCCGATCCAACCACGCTGGTCCCGACCGCGCGGCAGATCGTCGCCTCGATCGATCCGGCGCTGCCGCTCGCGCACGTCCAGACGATGGAGCAGGTGGTGAGCGAGTCGCTGGGGCAGCCGCGGCTGATGTCGTCGCTGACGATGCTGTTCGGCGTGCTCGCCGGCACGCTCGCGATGGTGGGGATCTACGGCGTCATGGCCTACAACGTCCGCCGCCAGCGGCGCGAGTTCGGCATCCGGCTGGCCCTCGGCGCCGAGCCGGGGCGTGTGCGGACGCAGGTGGCCGGCCGCGGCCTCGTGCTCGCGTCGATCGGCGTGGCCGCCGGCGCGTTCGGATCGTGGCTGCTCACCGGGGTGCTGTCGGCGGTACTCAACGACGTGAAGCCGACCGATCCGGCGGTGTTCGCGGGCACGGCGGCGCTCGTTCTCGCGGTCGCGCTCCTCGCCTCGTACCTGCCGGCACGATCCGCGGGTCGCGTCGATCCCGCGATCGTGCTTCGCGAATGATCCGCAGGGCGGATGTCGCGCAAAGGCTTCAGCCGGGCGTAAGATCTCCAGATACACGTGAGCCACGCCACTGGTCCAATCCGCCGGCGCTGGTGGCTGCCGCTTGCGGGATCGTTCGCGGTCTACCTGACGCCGCTCGTCGGCCCGCATGCCGTGCCGCTCCTCGGCGAGGCGATCCGCCACGCTCTCACGCGCCACGATCCGAGCGTGACCGCGGCGTGGACGGCGGCGGACGTCGGCGCCGCGCTTCTTTTTCAGCTCCTCTTCGGCCTGGTGCTCCTGTGGATCGTGCGCGGCCATCCGGCGCGCTGGCTGGCGCTCGTCGCGCTCGTGCCGGCCGGCGCCGTGGCCATCGATTACACCTACCTCGTCGCGCTCCCGTCGTACTTTCTGATCGAGGCCGACCGCACGCCGGAGCGGCAGGATCTCGTGGAGCGATGCGCCGTGCCCGGCGCGATGCTGATCCAGCTGCGAACGCCGGCCAGCCTTCCGGCGCAGGCGTTCGACGCTGCGTGGGCGCAGCGCTCGGACGGCCGCTACGTGCTCGTCCGCGCGCGCGGCTGCGACGCGCTCGACCCGCGGGTGCCGGTGGCGACGGTGCAGCCGGGCGGGCGGGTCGACTTCATGCTGGCGCCGATCTTCGCGGTGCGCGGCGCGACGGTCTTCGAACGCTCCGAGGTGCCCTCGGGCCGGCGATCGTGGTGGCGGCTCTCGGGCGACGGCGAGCGGTTCGACGTGCTGCCGGTCCCCGACGGCCAGCAGGCGGGACCGATTCTGTCGGACCAGGGCGGCCGCGTGGCGTGGCTCGAACCAGTGCCGGGGGAGCCGCCGATCGCCTACCGGGTGCACATCCGGTCGCTCGCGGCGGCGCCGGCCGACGCGATCGTGGACCTCGGCGCGCTTCCGCGGCAGTCGTGGGTGCTCGACGAGTACGACGAGGCCGCCGGGATCGTCACGCTCTGGGGCGACGGCCGTCCCACGAGCGTCGATCTGACCGGCCGCGCCGTGCTCGAGCCTGCGGCGGTGCCGCAAATCCGCCCGCAGGTCACGACGTTCCAGGGGACCGCGGACGCGTGGCTGGCGTGGGACGCGTACCGCGACGCCGGCCCGTACTGGCTCGCGTGGCGCACGCCGACCGGCGCCGGCCGCTCGCGCGTGCCGCTCGGCCGCGCCGTCACCAGCGCCGCGCTCGACCCCTCCGGCCGCTTCATCGCCGTCAGCACGACGACGTCGCTGTCGATCGGCGGCCTCCAGGACACGGTGTACGTGATGCGGACCGACGACGGGAGCGAGGTGTTCCGGCGGTATCTGCCGACCTACACGCGCAGCGCGGTGGCGTTCTTCGAGGGCGGGTCGTTTGCGTACTCGGATCTGCAGGGGACGCACGTGCTGGAGCTGCCGAGGTGATCGGCGGAGGAGGGAGACCGAGACGACGGAGGGGAGGAGATGGAGGTTACGGAGAGGAGGAGGCGGAGGTTACGGAGAGGAGGAGACGGAGGTTACGGAGGGGAGGAGACGGAGGTTACGGAGGGAACCGAGAATTATTAACCACAGAGGAACGGAGCAACGGAGATTGCTGATGTTCTGTCCCCGACGGGCATCACGGCCAGGGTGAAACACCCTCTCAGGCCCGACGGTCGCCTCGTCGGGAATCTTCACAACGTTCTTCACCGGAAAGCACGACCAGATACCGTGCTGGCGCGGGTGACGCTGTCACGCCGTTTCGCCCTTGAGTGCTGAAAAGCGTGACGTCAGGGCGATCGACACGATGATCCGATATTCCACGACCGGCCGGCCGTCGATCCCGCGCGACCCGTTGCTGAGCGCGCTGCTGCTTCGACACGCCGCGAGTTTGATAGCCTGACAATCCCCCCTCCGTTCCTCCGTTTCTCTGTGGTTGATAATTTTCCGTTCCCTCCGTAATCTCCGTCTCCTGGCCTCCGTAATCTCCGTCTCCTGGCCTCCGTAATCTCCGTCTCCTGGCCTCCGTAATCTCCGTCTCCTGGCCTCCGTAATCTCCGTCTCCTCCCCTCCGTAGGCCTCCGTCTCCTCCCCTCCCCGTGCGACAATTCTCCCATGCTCAGACGCGCATTCCTCTCCCATCTCACCGGAACCGCCGCGCTCGTTGGCGGCGGACAGGCAGTCGCCCCCTCCACGCCCGCGGCCCCGGCCCCGGGCTCACCGTGGACGCCGGCGCGCCATGCGCTCGACGAGTGGATGGATCAAATCCCCGGCAAGCACCGCGTCGTCTTCGATACCTTCATGGCCGATCACTTCGGCCTGGCGGTGGCCTTCGCCGGCAACCAGTTCCGGATGAACAAGGAGGCGTACGGCCTCCAGGACTCCGATCTGGCCATGATCATGGTCGTCCGGCACGGCACCGGCCCCTACGTGTTCAACGAGGCGATGTGGTCGAAATACGGGACGATCTTCGCCGAGAACATGTCGGTCGCCGACGCGGGCTCCCGCCCGAAGCCGGAGCACCCCTATCTGGCTCGGCTCACGACGTACGTCAAGCAGGGGATGCACTTCGCCGTCTGCAACCTGACGACGAGCAACTACGCGCGCATGGTGGCGAAGAAGAACGGAACCGATTTCGATGCCGCGTACAAGGAGCTCACGACGAACGCAATCGGCAACGCGCACTTCGTGTCGGCGGGCGTCGTGGCGGTGACGCGCGCGCAGGAGTACGGCTACGCGCTCGTCACGACGGGCTGAAGAAATGTGCGGATGACGTTTCCGCTCACTTCTTCCGTTTCGCCTCGATCGCCGGGAGCTTCTGGCGCTGCAGCATCTGGTTCACGCGCGGCAGGTCCTTCTCGACGGCCGTATCGAGCTTGCCCATCTGCTCGTCGAGCTTGCCTGACAGCAGCTTGAACACCTCGTACGTCTGGTCGGTCGGCTGCGAGTCCGACGACTCGACGATCCCCTGCAGCGACGCGATCTTGTTGTTCAGCATGATCGGGAAGTTGAGCGGATCCTCGAAGCTCTGGTTCTTCACCTGGTACACCTGGACCTCGACCGCCGTGAGCGTCTGCTCCAGCGCTTCGAGGGCCTTGGCGGTCGGCCCCGTCTTGCTGTCCAGTTTTCCCTGGCGATCCTTGATCTGCGGCTTGATGTTCCGGACGAGGATGACCGCCTGGTTCGCCTTCGACACCGTGTCCCGGATCTGCATGGCGAGCTGGAACTCGCGCTGCAGATCGGCGTCGGTCACGTCCGCGAGCACGTGCGGCTCGCGCCGGACCGTGAACGGCTGCGTGGCGGTGTGGCCGTCGGCGGTCACGCGCACCTGGTAGGCGCCCGGCGCCGCGACCGGCCCGCGCGTCGTCGCGTCCCACATGATCATCTTGTCGAACTCCACGGCGCGGTCGTAGCGCAGATCCCAGTTCAGGCGCCTGAGCCCGGCGAGCGTCGACGGCTTCGGATCCTTCGGGTTGAAGATGTCCTCGATCGTCGGCGGCTCGGGCTTCTTCTCCGACTCGGCCCGCGTGCCGGCATACGTTCGAATCACCTGGCCCTGCGGATCGAGGATCTCGACCGTGAGCTTCTCGGCCGTTTCCTTCAGCTCATAATTGATCGCGAGGGTTCGATCGAGCCCGCGCAGCGCGTCGGCCGGCTTGAAGAGCGTGAGCTCCGTGGAGGGCACGCCCCACTGGCGCAGCGGCGAGATGTCGTCCATCACCCAGAACGCGCGCCCGTGGGTCGCGATCACGAGATCGCGCTGTTCCACCTTGATGTCGTGCACCGGCGTGTCGGGCATGTTCTGCCGGAGCGATTGCCAGTTCGCGCCGTCGTCGAAGGAGACGTAGATGCCGTGCTCGGTGCCGAGGTAGAGCAGCTTCGCCCGCGTCGTGTCCTCGCGCACCGCGCGCGCGAAGTCCCGGGGGGCGACGCCGCTGACGATCTTCGTCCACGTTTCCCCGTAGTCGTCGGTGCGGTACACGTAAGGCGCGAAGTCGTCGTGCTGGTAGCGGTTCGCGGCCACGTAGGCCGTGCCCGGCCGGAACGGCGACGCTTCGACGAGGCTGATGCGCGCGAATTCGGGCAGGTCTTTCGGGGTGACATTCTTCCAGGTCGATCCGCC
>Ga0310810_10007947_pt1 | contig 12165 bp, 6 predicted proteins | sample NCmetagenome_FD_207641 | JGI IMG/M metagenome (GOLD analysis project Ga0310810, IMG submission 207641) | Soil microbial communities from experimental microcosm in Duke University, North Carolina, United States - NC | ecosystem: Engineered > Artificial ecosystem > Soil microcosm > Unclassified ...
GCCAACCGCCGCTGCCAGCGTCGCCAGACGCAGACCGCGACCCAGCACGCCGCCAACGATCGCGCCGGGACGAGCACCCAGCGCCATCCTGATCCCGATGTCCTTGCGTTGCGTCTGCACCGTGTACGCGAGCAATCCGTACGTGCCGACGGCGGCCAGAAGCAACGCCAGCACACCGAACGTCCCCAGCAGGACTGCGGCGAAGCGTGGACGCACGAGCTCGCGCGCGAGAATGTCGCGCATGGTGCGGACCTGGCTCACCTGCATCTCCGGGTCGACGACGTGCAGGCGCTGCGTCAGGACCCTGGCGACTGCGCCAGGGTCGCCCGCTGTGCGGATCACGAAATACGTGGCTGGGCGCGGGACCTGGCGGTTCGACCAGAAGATCTGCGCGGGGACTTCGTCGCCAGGGCGCACGGGCGGCACATCGGCGACGACACCGACCACCTCGAATTCGGCCGCCATTTCGACCATGCGCACGCGCCGGCCCAATGGCCGATTGGCGAGGAACTTCCGCGCGAAGCGCTCGTTCACGACGGCGACCTTCGGGCCGTTGTAGACGTCGCGATCGGAGATGTCCCGTCCGCGCAGCACGGGGATGCCGAACGTGCGGAAGTAGCCCGGCGAGATGTCGTACCACAGTGCCGCCTGACGAGGACCATCGTTAGGCGCGGCGCGACCGTCGATGGTGAATCGCATGTCGCCATCACCACCGAACAGTGGCCCGGCCGAGCCGGCGCCCACTGACACGACGCCGGGAATCGTACGCAACTCGTCTTCCGCCCGGGCGATCAGTGCCGCGATCTGCTCGCCGCTCGTGAACTTGCCGGTCGACGTGAATGACCACACCGTGACGAGGTGCGCCTGCTCGAATCCAGGCTTCCACCCGATGAGCGTCGCGAAGCTTCGCGCGAGGAGCCCCGCGCCAGTGACGAGGATGACGGCGAGCGCGATCTCGCCGACGATGAGCAACGCCGCGGCCCGGTGCGCACGGCGACCGGTTCCCGAACGTCCTCCCTCCGACAACGCCTGGTTGAGGTGCACGTTCGTGGCGCGCAGCGCCGGCGCCACGCCGACGAGCAGCGTAGTGAGCGCCGCAATCGCGGCCGTGAAGGCCAACGCGCGCAGGTCGAGTCCCACCTGGTCGATGCGCGGGATGCCTCGCGGCGCGAGCGCGACGAACGCTCGCGACGCCAACCAGCCAAGCAGCAGCCCGCCGGCGGCACCGGCGATGGCAAGCACGAGACTCTCGCCCAGCAATCGGCGCACGAGCCGCGCACGCGACGCGCCTAACGCGCCACGAACCGCCATCTCACGCTGACGTACGCTCGCCTGCGCCAGCAGCAGGTTCGCGACGTTCGCGCACCCGATGAGCAGCAGAAAGCCGACGGCGCCGAGGAAGATGTACATCGCGCGCTGCACGGATCCGACGAGGACGTCGTGCCACGATCGAACAGCGATGGTCCACCCCGGCTTCGCCTGAAAGTGGTCACGCTGGATGGCCGCTGCGAGCGTCGTGACCTCGGCCCTCGCTTGCTCGATCGTGACGCCGGGGCGGAGTCGCCCGAACGCGAGGAAGCCATGCCATTCACGCTGCTGCTCGTCCGCGGGGTCGACGTGCACCGGTCGCCAGACCTGCACGTCCTCCAGCTGCGGGATTCGCACGTTCGGCGGCAGGATGCCGACGATCGTGTGTGGCTCGTCGTCGAGCGTGATGGCCTGGCCGATGACGTCGAGGCGCGCGCCGAACTTCGTCCGCCAGATGTCGTTGCCGAGCACGATGACGCGCCGCCAGTTGGTGCCGATGTCGTCGCGCTCGATGAAACGTCCGGCGAGCGGCGTGATGCCTAACGCCTGAAACGCTTCGGGCGAAGCGAGCCCGCCCGACACGCCGGTGGCGCCGTCGGTGGTCTTCATCAGGAAGGGCCACGACCGCGCAACACCGGCAACGGCGATGGTGCGACTGCGGGCCGCGATGTCGTAGACGTCGGGCACCGAAGCGCCGCACCAGCCCGCTTGTTCGCCTCGCTCGATCTCGCAGAGCGCGACGAGCCGGTCGGGGTCCTCGAACGGAAGTGGTCGGAAGACGACGGCGTTCACGATGCTGAACACGGCGGTGGTGAGCCCGATGGTCAGCGCGAGCGTGAGCACGGCAATGACGGTGACGCCGCGATGCGTCGCCAGCGATCGCAGGATTGGGCGCACGCCGGACGAGATGATGCGCACGAGACACCTCCGAGAGGGACTGGCTCGAGTGCTACGCTGTGGCTGGTGCGCGTGACGCGCTATAGGGAATTGGCGGTCAGACGTGTCGGGGAAGCGGTGTCCTTTGTGGCGGCACGTGTGGCACTGCGCTCGAACGCGGGCAGATGGAGGATCGGATGAAACGGCGACTGCCAGGCGTGGGAAAACGTTCAGCGGCGTCCGTCTACTGACGACGTTCCCCTGAAGACGTGAATGCGCGCTTGCTAGCTGACGATGGAACGACAGCACGTCACCGAAACGACTGTGGCGGAGTTGGCGCGGCGTATGGCGCCACAGTGGCGATTCCCAAAAGACTGGCTCGCCTGGCCACCGGATGCGTTCGTGTTCACGGCGACGGTGTTACGGCTCACCGGGTGCTACCGCTACGTACTGAACCCAGCCTGGGTCCGCGGGCCAACGTGGCAATGGGATGTGGAACGGTGTGCGCATCAGTGGCTCGCGCATACCGACAACCTGATCCGGACGTTCGCCGGCAACACGAAACGGGCGCCCCGGTTTCCGAGAGTGGACCCGCTGCACACGAGCTGCGAGCGGCTCAAGTCCCTCGCGGAAACGGTGTCCCTCGAGCGACTGCGAACGCTCTCGGCTGACGATCACGACGCGGCGCGTCTCGCACAGGCGCTGCTCACGATACACGCGACGGCGGATGCCACGTGCTCGGGGTTCGGCCTCATCGGCCGCTCCGAAGACCGGGGCATGCTCACGGCGTACGTCGCCAATCTGCTGCTCACGGCGTACGGCTCGCTCTCGACACTCGGCAAACACCAGGGGCTCGTGTTGCCGAAGATGCGCACGCCGCAGTCGGGACTCACGCTGCGCTCGCTCTCGCATCACCTGACGTTTCACACATCCGAAGTCGAGGTGATGTGGCGAGCGCTCCCGTGGGCCAGCACTCAGGAAAACACGATCAACATGCTCCTCGTGCCCTGGCCCTCCGAAGTCACGGACTCGTCGTTCAAGCCGTCCGCGGAGACGTTCGCGCCGGTGCGCTACTTCCAATACTCCGCGGGCAAGGAGCCGGATGGTCTCTGGACGCAATGCGTCGATCACCTCGTGGCGCAGGTGCTGCGCGTGAACGAGCAGATCGGGCGACTGCATGTGGTAGTGTTGCCGGAGCTCGCCCTCACGCGCGACCAGTATCACTACTTTCTGCTGCAGCTCCGCGCCGCGCACGAACGGTCGCTTCACCGACTGGGCCACGTTCCGATGGTCATTGCCGGCGTGCAGGTGGACGATGGCGTCGAGCGTGACGCCGAGGCTCGCCGGCCACTAGGCGGTACCCGGAACGAAGTCTTCCTCGCCACGTACTTCGCTGATCGGTGGTACGAGCTGTCGCAGCGGAAGCATCACCGATGGAAGGTCGACCGGAATCAGGTGCGGCAATACCGACTCGAAGGGCGGCTCGCGACGGCGAGGCACTGGTACGAGCAGATCCCGATCTCGCAACGGCGCCTAACGTTCGTCACCTCGAGTGGGTGGCTCACGCTCTGTCCCCTCATCTGCGAGGACCTGGCTCAGCTCGAGCCCGTGTCCGATGTCATTCGCGGCGTGGGCCCGACGCTCCTGACGGCGCTGCTCATGGACGGACCGCAGCTCAAGGAGCGCTGGTCGGCTCGGTACGCCAGCGTGTTCGCTGACGACCCGGGCACGGCGGTGCTGACGTTGACGTCGACGGGAATGGCGGCGCGATCGAGCCGGCTGGACGGCGGGTCCGACGCGTCGCCCGCGCTCCAGACGGTCGGCCTCTGGAAGGACCAGCCGTCAGGCTGGAAATCGCTGGATCTTCCGCGCGCTGACGACACGCTCCTGCTCACGATCTCGTCAGGGTGGGCGCAGGAGTTCACCGCCGATGGGCGCTCCGATCACTCGTCAGCGGCGGTCTTCCAGTTCGAGGGTGTGCGAGCCCTGTCCTGGAAGCCGGCCGGGGACGACAAACCCGCAACCGCCGCATCGCCACTACAGCCGAGCGGATTAGCGGCGGATCAGGCCAACTTCCGAGGCTGGGCTGACATTCGCGAGTTATCGGCCGCGACGTTCGCGATCGACGCGCTGCTGCAGCTGGGCGGCAAGGACGCTGACTGGATACTGGACCGTCTCCTGGCCCGGTGCCGGGGTCAGCATCGGGCGGGGCGGATCGGGTTCCTGATCGCACTCGTCGATGAAGCACTCACCTGTCCTGCCAACGTCGGCATCGACGCGACCACGCCAGCGGATGGCTGGCCGACGGCGGAGCTCGAGGCAGCCGTCGAGTTGATGCGACGTTGGCCATGGCGCGATGCGGCCGCCACTGCTGGGTCCACGCTCGACTACTGGCAAGCACTGCTCGAGCATGCGCGAAAGACACTCGTGGGTGCCGCTAACGGGTCGCAACGGGTGGATCGAGTGGTCGCGTTGACGACGCTATCCGCGATTCATGCACGACTGGAGGGGTTCCGCTGGTCTGCCGCTCGCCCGTCGCAGCAGGATCCGCGGAGGGATGGCAGGACAAGTCGCGCGAAAGCCCGCCCTCAGAAGTCGAACGGCGTCGATCCGATTCCGCCGGAGCAGCGGCGCATTCGCGCCGGAATGCTGCTCGAGTCCATTCAGGAGCTGCTCGAGCAGCACGGGTGAGCTCGCCGGTCGCGCAACTGTAGCGGCAGGGCGGGCCGGATGCCAAGGCCGGCCGGCGTTAGGCAATCCGGCCAGCGAGCCGCCTGGGAACGAACGCTCGATCTCGTTGTGTATCAGCATCCGGGCGAGCATAACCCTGATCGCTCTTGTGGCGGGTGTGTTGGGACCCCCAGAATCACGGGGTCTGAACGCGCCCATAAAGACCAGTGCCCCTCGGGACACGCGGTAGCCACGCTCCGATGCGACCACGTCGGTTTCTGATCGTCATGCTGCTCGGTGGCGGGACCGCTATCGGTTGTCGCGCCCGCGACGAACCGTCCCGTCCGGACAGCGCTCTACTCGACCGGCTGACGCAGCACGGCGGGATTGCGCGAACGTTCGCGCCGCGAGTCTCGGCTCTCGAAACGTTCAGGGCGTGTCCTGACTCGAGTGCCGGGCTCACCGGCATGCCGGTATCGCGTTGCGCGGCGACGACGGGAACCGCCGCACCCGACTGGGCGTTCGCGATCAGTGCCGACGTGTCGAGCGCGCTACGCGCCAGCCCGTCCTCATCCGCGCTGCACGCCGCGGGACTCGTCGACCTGCTGTGGCAGAACGCGACCGGAACTTCGCTGGACCGGTCCATCTCATTCCTGAGAGGCGCCGCACGACTGAGCGAGAGCGCGGATGTTCTCGCCGATCTATCCGCCGCCTACCTCGTCCGATCGGAGCGCCAGCAGACGCTCTTCGATCTCGTCGAGGCACTGGAGGTGGCGAATCGTGCGGTGAAGTTGAGCGCGACCAACCGTGCAGCCCAGTTCAACCTTGCGCTTGCTCTGGAACGACTCGGACTCGTCAGCGAAGCGGATATCGAGTGGCGGAGATACGTCGCGCTCGATTCGACATCCGATTGGGCGGTGGAGGCCCGTGAACGAGGCGTTCGCCAGGACCATCACCGTGCCTCGTCGATCGAGCTCACCGCCGCGACATCGAGCGCCGACGCGGCGGCGTTCGCGGCGAACGAGCCTGAAGCCGCGCGCACCGCGGGGTGGGATCAGGTACTGGGCAAGTGGGCCGATGCCACCCTGGGTGCGGACAGCGCCGCGGAGAGCGAGATGATTCGCCTGGGACACGCTCTCGGCGACGCGCTCGAGCGCGGTGGTGGAGATGCGACGCTCGCCGATGCCGTGCGCGCGATCGATGCGACCGCTGGTGACCCGGCTGCACGCCTCGAACTGGCACAGGGGCATGCGGAGTTCTCACGTGCGCGGGCGGACTACAGCGCGCAGTCGTACCGCACGGCGGCGCCGCGCTTTCGTCGCGTGATCTCGCAAGCGCGTCGCTCACCGACACTTCGCCAGTGGGCGACGTTGTTTCTCGGTACCTCGCTGGTCTACCTCCGCCAGCCGGCACAGGGCGAGGCGCTGATCGCGCAAGTCGCACATGGGGCGGACACGGTGCGCCACGCCGGGCTCGCTGGCCGGGCATACTGGTCGTTAGGCACCACGTATCTCAGGGCGGGAGGATACGCCGGCGCGATGACCGCGCTCCATCGTGCCAGTGAGCTGTTCGGCCGCATTGGCGAGCGGCAAAACCGCGGTGCGGTCGCGGCCCTCGAGGCGGAGGGCCATTTCGACATCGGGGACGCCGCGCGGGGTGCGAGCGCGCTGTACACGGCGCTGGCTCTTCTTCGCCCGAATCGGCAAAGCGTTTGGCTGCATAACGCGTTGTGGCTCGGCGCCCGGGAATCGGCGCGCGCGGGCTACGTCGGTGCCGCGAGCCGCTTCGAAGCCGAGGACGTGCGCGTGGCGCGGAACAGTGGCCTGATGGCGCAGGTGGTGGAGGCACACCTGTCGCGTGCGCGCGTGATGCACGCGGCGAGCGCGGATGACTCAGCCGCATCGGAGCTCGCGGCAGCGCGCCTCGCTATTCGAGACGTGCCGCCGGATCTCCAGCCATGGTTGAGCGCGGACCTCCGGTTGTCGGAAGCCGAGCGGGTGGTTCGCAGCGACCCTGCTCGTGCGGTGGCTGCGCTCGATTCCGTCATCGCGTATTTCGGCTCTGATGTAAGCCATCCGGTCAGACTGATACCGGCGTTGCTGGCGAGGTCGCAAGCGCTGATGGGACTGCACGACGCGGGTGCGGCAACTCGCGACCTCTCTCGTGCCATCGACCTCATCGACGCGCGTCAGGACTCCATCGCCGACCTTCCGGAGCGCGCGCAGCTACTCGAGTCAGCGCGCGGCACGTTCGACCGCATCGTGATGCTGCATGCGGCGAACGGCGGGGGCCGGGATGCACTCCAGTTCATGGAGCGGGGTCGTGCGGTCCTGCGTCGCGCGATGGGTGCACGCGAGGCCAGCGGAGACGCCCAACACGCGCGGTCCGCCGCGCCGGCGGGTGTCATCGACGTCGACTATGCCCTTATCGGTGACACACTGCTCACCTGGGTCGTGGCCAACACCGACGTTCGGTTCAGCCGGAACACCATCGACCGGCGAGCGCTCCGCGGCAGGATCGATCGCGTGCGGACTGCGCTGGAGCTGGGTAGCGACCAGAACGCGACCACCGCGGATCTGGCTGGTCTCTACGACGTGCTGATACGTCCCATCGCTAAGAGTTTGCGCGACGCCGCGGTGCTCGTGGTGGTGCCGGACGCAGAGTTGGCCGATGTCCCATTCCCGGCGCTGCTGGATACGGCGAGCCACACGTTCCTGGTGGAGCGCTATCCGCTTCGTGTCGCGACGAGTCTCGTGGAGGCGGGTCGTGCATCTCGTCGCGCGTCGCCCGATGGAAAGGCGGTGTTCGTCGTCGATCCGGCGTTCGACGCACGGGCATTTCAGGGACTGCGTCGTCTCACGGGTGCCGGGCGAGAGGTGCGCACGATCGCGCCGCTCTATCCAACGGCATCGACGCTCGCCGGTGTATCGGCGACTCCGCGCGCGTTCGAGTCGGCGATGGCGACCGCGAGTGTCGTCCACTACGCGGGCCATTCGCTCTTCGACGATGAGCGACCCGAACGGTCCGTGCTCGTGCTCGCGAGGGATGGCGGCGGTCGCGAACGCGGCCTCACGGCGGAGCGCATTGCCAGGCTGCATCTCGACGGTGTGCGGCTGGTGGTCCTGTCGGCGTGTGAGACGCTGCGAACGCGCAGCGTGGGATCGAATGGCTTCACGGGACTGGCCGGTGCTTTTCTCGCCGCGGGCGCCGGCGGCGTGGTGGGAACGCTCTGGCGTGTGGACGACGCCACGACGCCGGACCTCATGTTCGAGTTCCACCGGGCGTTCCGGGCGTCGGGTGATGCATCCGCGGCGCTCCGGGAAGCGCAGATGGCATTTCTGCGATCGACGGACGCCGCGCGTCGATCGCCGGCGGCGTGGGCTGGATTCAGGTACGTGGGCACCTAACGACAACACCAACAGGAGCGAGGAATGGACACCTTCGACTTGCGGCTCACGTTCTCGGGGCTCTGCATGTTCGTCCCGGCGAAGGACGGGAAGACAATGCACGTGTTGATGCCAGTCACCGGTTCGAGTACGGGACACCCGCAGCATCTTTCTCGGTTGTACCATCACCCTGCATTCGCGACCGGAACCGGCAATCCGTCCACGCCGAAGAAGCCCGCGGCCATCGACATCGAGGGGAGAGCGATCCAGTTCAAGCATCAGGGCACGCTGACCACCGCGCTGCCTGACAGCATTGTGAAGATCTCGGACATCTGCGGAAAGAAGGTCGACCCGGAACTGCTCGAGGGTGCACCGCACGGGCCGGTGGCGGCCCGCATCTCCATGACGTCGGGACAGCTCGGGAAACCTAACGATGGGCTGATCTGGGACATCGACGGCACGCAGCACGAGCTTGCATCGCTGGTGACCTGGACGATTCGTGGGATACCTGGGAATACCCTCACGGTCAGTGTAGGCGGCGTCGACCACACCTTTCACGCGATCTCGAACGCGATCGACCTGAATCTCTTCAACGTTCCTTCACACGAGGTCCCGGACGAGGTGCCGCTGAAGGCCAAGCCGATCATATGTCCGCCGAAGGGGCACATGGCTCACCACTTCATGGCGTTCTACGACATTCTCGGCTGTACAGGCCACAAGGCCCCGAAGTTCCTGAAAGGAAAATTCGACGGGCAATGCAGCAACCAGGCGAACGTCGCAGCGGCAGGCGCGGGCGCGACCACCATCCCGGCGACCGCCATGGCAGCCGGCGTCAGCCCGGTGACGTGCATGCTCGGTGGTGGCGACGGCGGTCCGTAGCACCGCTGGCTGGTGCTGGTGCGCGCCGGGCGACGCGTCGCCCGGCGCGCACGACTCGCCTGCCTAACGCCGCGCCATCTCGCGAAGCGCGGTCGTCGCTGCCGCCTCGAGCGCGCTCCAGTCGGTGCGCGCGTCCGCGGGCAGGAACCGCCCGACGCCAACCATCGCCGCGGCGACAGCTGGCCGAGTCGCGTCGGCGCTGGCGTGCTCGATGATTCGCCGCGTCGTGCCGCTCGCGAAAAAGCTCGCGTCGTGGCGAGCAGCCGCGAGGCGAGCCGCCTCCACCCACGCTCCTGCCTCGAGCCAATCCGCGTCGACGAGCCCCGCAAGTGCGTGCCGACCTTGCCGAACGAGCGGGGTCAGCGTCTCGGGACGAGCATCGGCGGCGGCGTGAATTCGCTCGTAGATCGTTGCGGCAGCCCCGGACGCCGGAATGGCGTCGAGTAGCCGAGCGATGTCCTCGGCGATCCCGATTGCAGTGGTGTCCCCCGCATTAGCGGCGACCTCCAGGTCCGTCAGGCGTGCACCGATCCGTGCCGTGTGTGGTGCCGTCGTCAGGTCAGCACTGGCTCCGCGTGTGACTTCCCACGGCTCACCGTCCCAGTTGACCGGCAATCCGGGCTCGAGCCGATCGACCAGCGCGACGACGTCTGCCACGCTGTCCCGTGGGCGCGCACGGGCGATCCACAAGGGCAGGATCGCGATGGCGGCAATCGCCGCGGCAGCCGCGTACCAGCGCCCGCGCGACTGCAGCGGAGTTGTCGCGGCACTGCGTGGCGCGCTGATCGCCGCCTGCGGAGCGGCCGGTTCCAGGCGGACTGCCTGGATGGGGCCGGGCGTATCGCCGGACTTCGCGGCGGGTTCCGAGGTCGCATCGGTTGGAGCAAGTCCAAGCTCACCGATCACGGATGCGGCGTCGGCAAATGCCGTCAGATCCGAAGGTGATTCTGCCAGTCGCTCGATTAGGGCGCGGCGTTCAGCATCGGTCAGGCGTCCATCCAGCAGTGCAGCGAGCTGTTCAGCGTCAATGGTGGGCTTGTTCATCTTTCCCAGATTCAGTAAAGCCAGAATCAGCCACCCAGGATGGTTAGATGGACACGCCACGAAGTTATCACGCCGATGACCTCGGTGCCGACTCGATCAGTTCGCGGGCGGCCTCCGACGACACGCCGGCAGCTTCGAGCAATGGCCGCAGGGCCGCAACCGAGTGCTCGACCCGCCGATACAGGGGCTTTTGCGGGAGGGAGAGGGCGCGAGCGATGTCTGCAATGCTCATTCCTTCCCAGAACCGCATGCGTAGCACCAGCCGGTCTTCCGCCGGGAGACGCGAGAGCGCGGCTTGGAGGGCGTGATCGGCGGCTGAGCGTTCGTCCGTCGCGACGCCATCGTTCACGAGATCGTCAGCGCACTCGTTCGAGGGTAGCCCGGTCAGCGATGCCGGGCCGACGTCGACCAATCGCAGTGGCGCGCGGCGCGGGAGGCGCGAAAACATCGCGGCGAGCTCGCGGTCAGAAAGCGTCGTTTCGCCCGACGCCTTCATGACGCGGATCGCTTCATCGAGCTGGAACCGCTGTCGATACACGAGGGACTCCAGGCGCACGGCCACGTTCCCGGCCCGCTGTGCGGCAGCAGACGGCCGCCATCTCCCCCACCGGCGGACGCGATAATCCCTCAGGATCATCGCGATGACCACCGTGAGGTACGTGCCTATCGCGGCCTCGCCGCGAAATTTTCGCAGTACGGCATACTCATCTTCGATGAGCCGCTCATTGACGCACGAGCGGAAATCGTCGCAGTCGTCGGCACCGAATCCATACCGGCGGCACAACGAGCTCACGATCCGGTCGATCAGAGGAAGGCTCTCGATGAATACGGCTTCGAGGCGCGGTCGATCCATGATCGATTAGGGAGTTCAGGCTACCACACCGAAGTCCTGCCGAGGCATCGAAGCTACGGCGGGGCTAATCAACGGCAAGGGTGGCCGGGGGCCAATCAGCGTACAGCGCGGTGCAGGAGGCTGGCTGATTGGTACGGTGATGGCGCGGGAAACCGTCGGGGCGCGTCCATCAATACACGGTGCGGTGCAGAAACGGCTCGACCCTGCCACATCCGCAACCGGAATGGTTATGGCTAGCCCGACGAACTTTCATTTCAAGCTGCCGCCGTACCAGGGAGCACCGCTTGGCGCCCCGGTGAGTGCCCCGTTTCCCGGGGTCGATGCCCATGTGGGAAAGTGCTCGAGCGAGCGAACGTTCCGCGGGGACGGGAAGATTCGCGCGATCGTCATTCATGCCACGGAAGGCGGTAGCTCCAGCGGCGCGATCACGCGGTTGTTCTCGCACGAGGCGAGCTGGCACTGGCTCGTTCCCGATGAGGACGAGCACGAACACGAGTCACTCGTCTGGCGCTGCGTCCCCGAATCGAGGGCGGCCTGGCATGTCCTCAACTCGTGCTCGCATCCCGACGTCTTCAACAACAGTCGGAACACGAATTACTGGTCGATCGGGATCGAGATCGTGAACTCCATGGGTGCCGATCGGTTCTCCGACTGGCAGGTGGAGCAGACCGCAGCCTTGGTTCGCTCCGCGTGGAGCCGGTATCCGGATCTCGTCGACGTCGTGAGCCACGCCAAGCTCGACCCCGCCCGCCGGTCGGATCCTGGAGCACTGTTCCCGTGGGATCGATTTCGCGAGCTGGTGCTGTCGGCGCCACCGCCGCTGCCACGCGCGTTGGTGGCGGCATCCGTCGAGCCCCGAACGGATTCGATTCATGTCATTGGGCTCTCGGGCGAACGCATCGATTGCGACGCGCGGTTTCTCGATGGCGTGACCGTTGGCGAGATCGGCCCGCTCGTCGAGGCGCTCGGCTTTGGCCTCGAGATCGACCGGGGATCGCCGATGCGGCTGCGCGTGGTGAACGCGCGCACGGCTCCGCGTCCAGCGGCGCGTCGCAAGCCACGCGCCAAGGCGAAGAAGAAGACGACGAGTCCTCGCGGTCGTTAGGTCGTTAGGCGAGACGGCTCGCCGGACGATGAAGTCGCACGCAT
>Ga0310810_10007950_pt1 | contig 12164 bp, 6 predicted proteins | sample NCmetagenome_FD_207641 | JGI IMG/M metagenome (GOLD analysis project Ga0310810, IMG submission 207641) | Soil microbial communities from experimental microcosm in Duke University, North Carolina, United States - NC | ecosystem: Engineered > Artificial ecosystem > Soil microcosm > Unclassified ...
AGCGAATCCGCGGTCCTCTTTAGCCACACTGACCTCCTGCCAATTGCCTCTCACACTGCCCGCCTCGGTTCGTCTTCCTCGGGCTGGCTCGAACTTCGCCTCGACCTGCTCGGCGTCGCTCGGACAAGCCCTCGAGTGCGGGCCTCCGCGTTCGCAGAGGTGGGGTGCAACGGGGGTGCCACGGCTCAAGTGGTAAATTCGGTAACTCTCAGCCATAAGGGAACTTACCTGCCCATTTTTCCCGAAGCCGCTGGAGGACATCGTCCCGCGCGGGGCGTCGCTGCCGGCGCGGATCACGAATTCGGGTAATTTGCTCAGTAAATTCTTAAGTTTGCGTCGCGAGAAAGGCGGCGAGCTGTTCCAGGCGCGCCACGGTCCGCTCGCGTCCGAGCAGCACCAGCACCTCGAAGAGGCCCGGACTGGCGGTGCGACCTGTTACGGCGACGCGCGTTGCGTGGATAAGCGGTGCCGCTTTAATGTCGCGCTGTTCCGCTGTCTGTCGCACCGCAGTTTCCACATGTGGCTCATCGAAGGGCACGACGTCGCGGAGCGCGCGCGCCACCGCCTCTACATGCTCGGACAGGTGTGGGACCTTCAGGTGCGTGTTGATGGCCTGCTGTTCGTACTCGACCGTTTCGACGAGAAACGGCCGCGCCTGATCGACGAAGTCGGTGAGCCGCTTCGCACGAGGCCGCAACAGCTCAATGAGCCGCAGCAGCCAGTCATCGACACCGGCACCTGCGGGCCATAGTCCTTCACGCACCAGCAATGGCACCACCGCATTCGTCAGCTGCTCGAGCGGCATCCGCGCGATGTACTGCCCGTTCATCCAATCCAGCTTCGCGACATCGAACACGGCGTTGCTGCCGGTGATCCCCTCGAGGGCGAAGCTGGCGATCAGGTCGCGACGCGACATGATCTCGCGGCCATCACCCGGCGACCACCCGAGCAGCGCGAGGAAGTTGACGAGCGCGTCGGAAAGGTAACCCTGACGCTCGTACTCCATCACCGACGTCGCACCGTGCCGTTTGCTCAACCGCTTCTTGTCCGCACCGAGGATCAACGGAACGTGCGCGAACACCGGCAGCGTCGCGCCAAACGCGGTGAAGAGCAGCACATGCTTCGGGGTGTTCGAGATGTGGTCATCGCCGCGGACGATATGCGTGATCTCCATGTCGATATCGTCGACGACAACGGACAGGTGATAGATCGGATGGCCATCCGATCGCACGATCACGAAATCTTCGATATGGTCGCCGTCGAATTCAATCCTCCCGTGCACCACATCGTCGAACGCGGTTTTCCCGGGAGGGACTTTGAACCGCGTGGCGCGCGGCGTGTTCGCCGCTTCGAGTTCCGCGATCCGCTCGGAGGAGAGATTCAGGCACTGGCGGTCGTACTGCCACGCCTCCCCTCGCGCTTCGGCGCGCGCACGCTCCTGCCGCAGGCGTTCGGCGGAGCAGTAGCAGTAATAGGCGCGGCCGTCGGCGATCAGCGCCGCCGCCGCCGCACGGTGCCGGTCGTACCGTTCCGACTGAAAGTACGGCGCATGCGGACCGCCGATGCCTGGTCCTTCATCCCAATCGAGGCCAAGCCATTTCATTCCGTCGAGGATGCCCGTGACCATGTCAGCCGACGATCGTTCGGCGTCCGTATCCTCGATGCGAAGAATGAATGTGCCGTCGTGACGCCGTGCGTACAGCCAGTTGAAGAGGGCGGTGCGAGCGCCGCCCACGTGTAAGTAGCCCGTTGGAGAAGGAGCGAATCGAACGCGCGGCGCCGTCACTCCTTAAGAGTACTAGCGAGTCGCGGCCACCGGCTCGAGTGTCGGCGCAGGCGTAGCCAGCGGAGGACGTGCAAAAGAGAGCGAGACGAAGGCAATCAGCGCCAGCCCCGCCGCCCCGTAGAAGGCGTACGAGTACGAGCCGGTCGTCTGATACACCCGCGCCGCGATGAACGGACCGACGATGCCCGCGACGCCCCACGCAGTGAAGAGCGCCCCGTAGTTCATGCCGAGGTACCGCGTACCGTAAAAGTCCGCCGTGGTCGACGCAAACACCGACAGCTGTGTGCCGTAACACCAGTAACCTGCGGCCACGAGCGCATACAGCGCCAGGATCTGACTGACGCCCATCCCGAGCGCCGACATCACCAGCAGCGATCCGACCACCATCACCTTCAATGTCGTCAGGCGGCCGAGCGAATCGGAGAGCGCACCCGAGAGGATGCGACCACCGGCATTCCCGAAGGCGGCAATCGTGATCGCAAAGGCTGCCGCTTCAGGGGTCAGCCCGACGGAGCGCATGAACGGAACGAGCTGGCTGATCATCATCTGCCCGGCTGTCGTGCCGAGGCAGTATGCAATCCACAGCGCCGCGAATGTTGGCGTGCCCATCATGTCGCGCGTGCGCATGTCCAGGCCTGCACGAGCCCGCGCGGCGACCGCGGGAGCAGCCGGAGCCTTGTAGCCAGCCGGCGGATTCTTCAGCAGCGCCGTGCCGATTAGTCCCATCGCAAAAAACGTGGCACCGAGAATCTGGAACGTCGCGCGCCACCCATACGCGCCGATGAGCTTTGTCGCGAGCGGTCCGATGATGGCGGAGCCGGCGCCATATCCACCGACCATCAGTCCCACTGCCAGTCCGCGTTTGTCAGGAAACCACTTCGAGGCGACGGGCGTCGGCGCTGAATAGCCAAATCCGTTGCCGACACCGACGATGACGCCAAACGCGATGTACAAAAATGTGAGGGAGGTGGTGACGCTCGAAAGCGCGAAGCCTCCGCCGACGAGGAGGGCACCAAGAAACGCGCAGATGCGGGGTCCTTTCGCATCCTGCAATTTCCCCGCGATGATGAACGTCGCGGCGAAGCAGACGATGGCGATGGTGTACACCCACGACGTTTGAGCGCGGTTCCAGCCGAACTCCCGTTCGAGCGGGAGTACGAACACGCTCCACGCGTACAGCGATCCAAGCGCAAGATTCAGCGAGATGCCGCCGACGATCGGTAGCCACCGTTTCATGGAGCCCTCCCGGCGGCGGCATTCTTGGCCGGAGTACGGCCGCCGGTCAAGCAGGGCTCACGGCGGGTCGAGCCGCGCCGCGACTATTTCTTGATGAACTCGACGCGGCGGTTGTTTGCCTTGCCGGCCGGGCTGTCGTTCTTGTCCACTGGCTGACTCTCGCCCTTACCGTCGGTATCCATGCGCGCCGCGTCGATCTTGAACTCGCTCACCAGCGCTGCCTTCACTGACGCGGCTCGCCGCTTCGACAGGTCCATATTGCCGGCGTCGTCGCCGTCCGAATCGGTGTGACCGACGATCGTCACCTTCACGTCGGCGCTCTCACCGAGGACGCCGGCCACCTCCTTCAGCGTTCCGTAGGATTCGGGCTTGATCCGGTCGCTGTTGACGTCGAACAGGATGCCGTGCGTCACCCATTTGCCTTCGCTGAGAATCTTGTTGCGGGTGTCCGCTGCACCGGTGGCGACGCGCAGGTTCGCGAGGTAGTACTCGCAGTCGCCGCATCCGCCGCGGACGAAGAAGATGAGAGAGTTGAACTTGGCAGACGCCGCTGCCGCTCTCGGCATGTCCCACACTTTTTCCTGGTTCATGTAGACGCGGACACGCTGCCGCTGACGCCAGACCGCGATGTGCACCGGCTTACCGTTGGCGGCCAACTGTGTCGTCGTCGAACTGTTGCCCGCGGCACTCGTGCCGTCCTGGCGCGTCGTCAGTTGCGTTGCTCCCTGAGACGCAGATGGGTGCGCGGTGAAGATGAAACTGTTCGTGGCCGTTTGCCAGTCCGCGATGCCCGTCACGGCAAGCTGGACGAAGGCAGTCTCCAGCGGGAACCCAGCGGCGAACCCCGGTGGCGTGGCCAGGTCGAATTCCACCGTGACGTTGTCCGGAAGGTCGGTGACGAACTCCGGTGTGAAGAAGCCAGCGCGGGTGAGTTTCAGCCATCTGCCGGGCTGGCCCGCAATCGTCACGACCTCGCCGGAGGCGTTGGTGTTCCATTTGTCGGGGAAATCGCCGATGGCATCCTGGGCGAAGTCTTCGGCCGCGACGACCTTCTCGCCCGGCACGAAATCGAACTTGCTGTAGCTCGCAAACGAAGGTGCCGCGGGCGCTGACGTCGCCGCCGTGGTCGGTTGGCCGGCGGATCCAGCGGCCGCCGCGGGTTGTGCCGCTGGCGGCGGCTCCGCCGGAGCCGGGGCGGGGGCCGCTGCGGGCGGCTGCTTCTTCGCTTCTTCTTCCTTACGTTTCTCTTCGTCGGCTTTGCGCTTCTCTTCGGCCGCCCGCCGTGCGGCGTCCCGCAGCGCGCCGAGCTGTCCCGACGCGGGAGAGACGACCGGTCCATACAACCCGGCGATCAACCCGGTGATGACGACCAGAAAGACCGGGCGACGAAACGGTTGTCGCGATAGATGCGTGCTCACGGCGTCCTCCACAGTTGGATGTGGGTCTCGACGGGCCGGCGGGGAGCCCGTGCCGACCCGCGTCGACCAGCGAGGTGCGATTGCGCCTCACCGCGATTAACGCGTCAATCGCGACAAAAACGGGTCACGACGCGACTGCTGACCCGGTTTGTTGACGGATGACGCGTTTACCTCGGCCGGCTGCCGTAGCCGCTTCGGAGGTATCAATGACACGAAACCACACGCTGTTAACGACAACGTCTTTCGCACTCGTTCTCGGTTTGCAAGCTTCGGCTGCGCGTGCGGGGCAGCTCGGTGTTTCGTTGCCCGCCATATCCTCGGCAACTCAGACACAAGGCGGGGCGCCCAACTTCGCCGACACATACGTGACGCCTTTCATAAGCGGATCCAGCGCGAGCGTGTTGACTTGGAAAGGTCAGTTCGTCCCTGGGGCGCTGAATGGGGGAACGTGCGGCATCCCTGTCGGCATCCAACTCAAGGTGCTCCACCAGACGACGCCTACGACTTTGAAAGTGGTTGCCGCCGGCGCCGTTCATAATCCGCTGACCGCGCTTCAAACGAGGCTCAACACGACCGGTTGTCCATCGTTCCTCATGAACAGCAACGATGCGGTCCTCGAATTCGAGGAGTCAGGGTTGATTCTGGCGCCTGGAGACATCATCGGGCTGACCATCAAGTCGAATCCCACACCACCGGGAGATCCAGGCTACTTCTATCCGCTCGTCACAGCAGGTACTACCCGGCTCGTGCTGCGGGATGCGGGCGCCAACGACACGATCGATCTTGCGGACAGCTTCACCGGGACGTTGCCCAATTCGTGGGCGCCGGCGCTCTCGGTCAATCTCGGGATAGACGTGTCGCTGGACATCAAGCCTGGAAGTTCCCAGAACACGATCAACCTCAGTTCGGCCGGTGTCATTCCGGTCGCCGTTCTCAGCACACCAACGTTCTCGGCGAAGACGATCGATCCGGACACCCTGTTTCTCGCGGGCGCGCCGGTGGGCGTAGCCGGCAAGAGCGGCAAGTTCCTGTGCCAGACACGTGATGTGAACTGGGACAACCTGGACGATCTCGTGTGCGACTTCGACACCGCACAGTTTTTGATTCACACGGGCGACACACTCGCGGAGCTGGTCGGCAAGACGTTTTCCGGTGTTGCTATCCGCGGACAGGACATCATCAGGATCGTTCCCGATTAACCTCTTATTTCTCGGCGCCCTGCCACGTCTCGCTCGCGGCACCCCAGGCTGCGGGCGAGCGAACCGCGGTCTGGGAGGTAGGTCCGATTGACGGGCTATGCCTCGTGTGCTTAACTGGCCGACCCACAGCCAGTTACGCATGCCCGACACGATCAGCCCGTCGGAAATCACGCAGCTGCTCCATGCGTGGCACGGCGGCAGCCGAGAAGCGTTCGATCGGCTCGTGCCGCTCGTCCATCATGAACTGCGTGTGCTCGCGGCGCGCCGCCTCTCCCGCGAATGGCGGCACGACCGCCTGCAGATCACCGCCATCGTCAACGAGACCTATCTGCGGCTCTTCGATCAGCGCGAGGTCGATTGGCAGAATCGAGGTCACTTCTTCGGCATCGCCGCGCAGCTGATGCGGCGTGTGCTCCTTGATCACGCGCGTCGGCAGACACGGAAAAAACGCGGCGGCGTGGCCATGCCCGTCGAGCTCGATGCGTCCATTCCGACCCCTGCGCACGGAGCCGACGCGGTGGATGTCCTCGATCTCGATCGCGCGCTCACGCGTCTGGAAGCGCTCGACCAGACGCAGGCCCGGATTATCGAGCTCAGGTTCTTCGGCGGGCTGACGATCGAGGAAACGGCGATGGCGCTTGCCGTCTCACCGGCGACGATCAAACGCGAGTGGGCTGTCGCCAAAGGATGGCTCCTGCGCGAATTGAGCGGGGACGTCGATCGCCGTGCACCGAAGTGAGCCAACGCGCAGTGCTTTGACGCGTACGCGCACGTGACGAGCGCCGAGTACGCGCGCCTGAAGGAGATCGTCGCTGGGGCACTGGCGTGCCCCGATGCCGATCGCCCAGCGTACCTCGCGGCGCAGTGCGGCACCGATACAACAATTCGCGTCGAAGCGGAATCGTTGCTTGCGTCAGCTCTCCGAGCCGCGCCGTTATACGAGGATCCCACCCTTCTCATCGCCGGAGACGGCGTCACGCTCGACGCGTTCGAGCAGCTCGGCGACGCATTCGAAGGCACCGCGCGCTATGTCGTTCGGCGTCGAATCGGCGAAGGGGGCATGGGTATCGTCTACGAAGTCGACGACAGCGAGCGTGGGCAGGCGGTTGCACTCAAAACCCTTCGCCGCTGGAGCGGTGACGACATCTATCGCTTGAAGCGGGAGTTCCGAAGTCTTGCGGACGTCGCTCATCCGAACCTTGTCTCCCTCTACGACCTCGTCATTGACGACGACGCATGTTTTTTCACGATGGAGCTTGTCCACGGGACGACATTTGTCGACTACGTCCGGCAGGACCCGTCGGCAGCCGGTCGCGGGGCGCGTGCACGCGAGGCGCTGGTGCAATTGATCGAGGGAGTGCTCGAACTGCATCAACGCGGGATACGGCACGGCGACATCAAGCCGTCGAACGTGCTCGTGTCCGCGACGGGCCGCGTTGTGCTCCTCGATTTCGGGCTCGCCACTAACGTCGGCCAACGGGAGTTCATCAACGGTCAGCTCGCCGGCACACCCGCTTACCTTTCGCCCGAGCAGTGGTTTGACGCGAGCGTCTCCACCGCCAGCGACTGGTACAGCGTCGGCGCAACGCTCTATCACGCGCTGACGGGGACCCCTCCATTTGCAGGGACGCCTCGTGAGGTCATTGGGCGAAAGATGCTCGTCGATCCAGAGCCGGTGGCGAAGATTGCTCCCGAAACACCCGACGAACTCAGCGAGCTGTGCATGGCGCTCCTTCGGCGCGATCCGGCATTGCGCCTGTCCGGACGCGAGGTGCTTGCGCGCGTGTCGGCCGTCGAGTCGGCAACCGTAGTCTCCGGAAGCACGTTGTCAGCGTCGGGATTCGTCGGCCGTGTGGACGCGCTGAGTACACTTCGTGCCGCGTTAGAAATGGCGCGAGGTGGGCGCAGCGCGTCCGTCGTGGTGCATGGGCCATCCGGGATCGGCAAAAGCGCGCTCGTACAACACTTCATCGACACGCTCGCCAACGAACGAGTGCTCGTGCTTCGGAGCCGTTGCCACGAACACGAGTCCATTCCTTATAAAGCGCTCGATGGCGTGATCGACAGCCTCGCTGGCCATCTCCGAGCGCTGCCGCAGGCGGATCGGGTAGCGCTCGTCCCTCGCGGCGCGGCTGCGCTCGGGCGTCTCTTTCCGGTGCTTCGCACGATCGGCCTCAATGAGGGCGTTCACGACGAAGCAGATCCGATCGCGCTTCGGCGTAAAGGGTTCACGGCGTTTCGCGAGCTGCTCGGACGCCTCGCGGAGCGGCAGCCTGTCGTGGTCGACATCGACGACTTTCACTGGGCCGATGTCGACAGCATCACGTGGCTCACGGAGCTGCTTCGTCCTCCGAGTCCACCCTCGCTGCTGGTCGTGTTGTCGTTCAGGAGCGAGGAGTTCGAGGCGAAGCCATTTCTGCGATCCGTGGTCGAGCGCATCGACATCGGCACGCGATTCTCGGTGTCGCTGTCTCCGATGTCTCCGGCCGAGATTGACCAATTGATCGGATCGCTGCTCCCCGGACCGATCGACGCCGCGTCCCCGCAGCGCGCCGCCATCGCGCATGCGAGCGGAGGCAATCCGTTTCTCGCTGATGCCCTCGCTCGCGATGCGGTCAGTAGCGGGTCTCGCGGCGAACCCACCCTCGACGAGATGCTGACGCGACGCCTTGATGCGCTGCCGCCGGAATCGCGCGCATTTCTCGAGGCTCTGGCCGTCTGCGCGCGCCCGATGCTGCCGGCGCGTGTTTTCGAGGCGTGCGGGTACCGCGGCGACGAGCGCCCGCTGGTCGCGCGCCTTCGGTCGGCTCACCTGGTACGCAACAGCCGCTCGGCTGACCGCGTGGAGATGTATCACGACCGGGTCCGTGAGGCACTTGCCGCAAGAGTCGCTGCCGAGACCGCGCGGCAGATCCACGATGTGATGGCGCGCGTCCTGGTTGCACACGGTGACGACGATCCGGAAGCGCTCTTCGAGCACCATCGGGCCGCAGGTCACACCGAACTTGCGGCGATTCAAGCCGCGGCCGCGGCCGGCAAGGCGAGCGCAGTGCTGGCATTCGATCTCGCCGTCACGTTCTATCGCGAAGCGCTGGCCCTCGAGCAGGATTCGGCGCAGCGAGAGAGGCGCGTCGCCGATCTCGCGAAAGCACTCGAAAACGCGGGCAGGCCGATTGAAGCCGCGACGACGTACCTCGACGCCGCTCAGGGCGCGCGTGGCGACGACCAGATCGACCGGCGACGGAAAGCAGCTGAGCTGCTCCTCATCGGAGGTCAGATTGATGAAGGTCTTCGCGTGATCGAGGAGGTGCTCCGCACAGTTGGCGTGCCGCTCGCCCGCGGACAAGGGACGGCGCTCGCGTCGCTCGCATTCCGGAGGCTCCAGCTGCGATGGCGCGGGTTCGAGTTCACCGCCCAGCCGGAGTCGCGGACGACCCACGAAGACCTGTTTCGCATCGATGCTTGCTGGTCGATCACCGTCGGGCTGGCGATGGTCGATCCGATCCGCGCGGCGGACTTCAACGTTCGACAGTTGCTCTCGGCGCTTGGTGTCGGTGATCCGTACCGGATCGCGCGCGCGCTGGCGCTCGAAGGCGGTTTCTCGGTGCTGATTCCCGTCGCCGCGGCACGGTCACCGCGAGAGCTGTATCGGCACGCCGAGGAGCTGGCTGGAAGCGGCGGCCAGCATTACATCGGTGCCCTCACGTCGATGTGGGGCGGGATCGGGGCCTTTGTGACAGGGAAGTGGGCCGAGGCCGCCCACCTCTGCGCGCGTGCCGTGACGTTACTGCGCGACCACTGCACGGGCGTGACGTGGGAGCTCAACCTCGCGCAGAACTTTTTTCTCTTCTCGCTGGTGTACCAGGGAGAACTTCGGGAAGCCGCACGCCATTGGCGCCGGCTGCTCGAATCGGCCCGCGAGCGCGGCAACTTCTACCTGGAACTCGAATTGAGCACTCGTCTCAGCCTGATCTGGCTCGCCGCCGACCAGGCACTCGAAGCGGAGCGCGAGGCCGACGAAGCCGTCGCGCGCTGGTCGCCGCGCGGGTTCGAGCGCCCGCAATACCTTCGGCTGCTGACGATGGTGCAGATTCGTCTCTATCTCGGACGCGTCCGCGAGGCGTGGGACCTCGTCGAGCGGCATCGGGCCGAATTCCGGCGGCCGCTGTTCCGCCGCGTCCAGCATACGCGCGTCGAGACCGCCAACTGGCGCGCGCGCTGCGCTCTCGCGCTCGCGGCGCGCGGTGAGGACCCGCGGCGCATGCAGGCCGTCGCTGTCGAGGAGGCGCAGCGGATCGACCGTGAACGGATGCTGTGGTCGAATCCGTTCGCGACCCTCATTCGCGCGACTGTCTCGTGTCAGCAAGGCGATGTCGCCGCGGCAACCGCGGGACTGGCTGCAGCGAGCGAAGGATTCACGTCAGCGCAGATGCACATGCACGCCGCCGCATGCCGCTCGCGCCTCAGCACGCTGGTGGACGGCCAGCATGGCGAAACGCTGCGCGCAGAGGCCACGCGCTTCATGACCGATCAGGACGTTCGCAACGCGCCCGCGTTCTTGCGCGTGCTGGCGCCAGGGTTTCCGGAGTGAAAGTGCCGCGCGCCGGACGCGTGGTGTCGGCCGCCGTGGATTTCGCTTGAAAAATTCTTGCGTCCAGATAGGATCTCGCCGCCGGTCGAACACAAAAACTCTGTATGAGCATCGGCTCCGGCAATCTTCCTGATCTCGCTGGCGCAGTGCCACGCTGTACCGGCCCGCCTGCCTTCACGTACCTCGCAGCCACTCCCTAAAAGCCGGGCAGAACATCTCTCGTCGCGTTGTGTCATCGGGCCGTCGCCGTTTATCAAGGAGGCGCGAGTCATGGAGACCGGATCCCGCGTACGGCGTGTTCTTCGGATCGTTGCGTTCCTCGCTCTTGGTTGGATACTCCCGGTCGCCGCCTGGGCGCAGGAGGCCAGCATCATCGGCCAGGTCACGGATGCGACCGGCGCCGTGCTGCCAGGCGTCACCGTCACCGCAACCAGTCCCGCCCTTCAGGTCAAACAAGTCGTCGACGTGACCAACGAGAACGGCGAATATCGCCTGACGCCGCTTCCACTCGGCACCTATTCCGTCGAGTACACACTCCAGGGCTTTCAGACGCTGCGCCGTACCGAGCTGCGCCTGACCGCAGGATTCACCGCGAAGCTGGACGTTGTCATGCGGATCAGTGAACTGAGCGAAACGATCACCGTGTCGGGCGAGGCACCTGTGGTCGATGTGACCTCCACCACCGCGACGACGCAGCTGACCAGGGAAACACTCGAAGTGATTCCGACAGGACGCAACAGCATCGTCGCGCTGATGATTCAGGCGCCGGGAGCGCGTCCACAGCTCGACTGGAGCTTCGTCACCGGCAACCCGCAGTTCAAGGTGTTCGGCGAGCTCGGCGAACAGTGGGTCGCCCTCGAAGGAGTCGTTACCAGCGGACCGAAGACCGGCACGCAAGGCGGGAATCATTACGACTACTCGGCGATCGAGGAATCGACGGTGTCCACCGTTGGCAACACGGCGGATGCGCCAACCAAAGGACTTCAGATCAACGTCATCCTGAAGTCAGGCGGCGACCAGTTCCACGGTAACGGATCGTTCTTCGGAACGAACCATCGCCTTGAATTCGACAACGTCAACGACACGCTTCGCTCGAGAGGCGTCACCGGCGGAAACCCGACGAACTCGCGATGGGACGCGGCCGGCGAGCTCGGCGGCCGGATTATCCCGAACAAGCTGTGGTTCTACTACTCGACGCGGCGCCGCGGGGAGCACGTGCAGACGTTCAACGCCTTTCACGATGACGGCGTGACGCCCTCGGTTACCGACATGTTCCAGTACTTCCACACCGGGAAGCTCTCGTATCAGATGAATCCGGCGAACAAGTTCATCGGGTTCGTGCAGTACGTGCGGCAGGGCGGTGAGAGCACCAACGATCAATTCTCGTCGTTCGACTCCCGCATGTACAGCCCGACGCAGGCGACGACGAGCAAGATTGAGTGGCAGGGGATCCGAGGCGACAAATACTTCTCAGTGCAGTCCGGCGCCTGGATCTGGAACGTCACCCGTCAATGCTATTCGGACCAGGTCAACACCTTCGACCTGCTCACCAATCGCCTCACTGGCTGTAACAACAACTACGGCATCGACTCGTTCGAAGGGCGCAATCACACGCTCGGCAGGATGACGTGGTACAAGCCGAACTTCTTCGGCGGCAATCACGACTTCAAGACCGGTTTCGACTACGCGGCCGCGCACGCCGATCGGAAAATCAGCTCGCGCGACGGAACCAAGAACCAGAACACCGGGTTCCCGCATGGGCCGACCGTCGGCAACTATCGCCTCATCTATCGAACGCCTCCAGGCTCACCGGCACCGGTGGCGTTCGCGATGGATGCGTACAGCAACTGCTACAAAGACGGACAGCCGGACTGCGTGCCCAAGGATCTGACGCACACGTTCTGGGCGTTCGGGCAGGACAGCTGGACGATGAA
>Ga0310810_10007951_pt1 | contig 12162 bp, 14 predicted proteins | sample NCmetagenome_FD_207641 | JGI IMG/M metagenome (GOLD analysis project Ga0310810, IMG submission 207641) | Soil microbial communities from experimental microcosm in Duke University, North Carolina, United States - NC | ecosystem: Engineered > Artificial ecosystem > Soil microcosm > Unclassified ...
AGTCGAACACGACCAGGCACGGATGACCAACCATCCGTGGCTGGTTTCGCGACCGCGCATCCAGCAAGCGCTCGGACTGGATGCGCTGCAGCTGGTCAATGATTTCGTGGCGCAGGCGATGTCCGTCCGCCTGCTGCGCGAGCAGGACGTGCAGCGCATCGGGCCGGTGGACGCGCTGGCGCCTCCCGCGGCGACGCGCACCTGCGTGGTCATGGGCCCGGGCACCGGCCTGGGCGTGGGCGCGCTGCTACAGCGCGACGGGCGCGCAACCGCACTGGCGACCGAGGGCGGCCACGTCGGTTTCGCCCCCGGAAACGCGCAGGAGATCGCGATCCTCGAACAGCTGCAGGCGCACTATGGCCATGTGTCGAACGAGCGCCTGGTCAGCGGCGGCGGCCTGGTCAACCTGCATCGCGCCCTCGCCGGGATTGCCGGCGAGCCGGCGGACGATGCGATCCAGCCCGCCGACATCACAGCCAGCGCCCAACGCGGTGATCGCCGCTGCCAGGAGGTGATCGGGATGTTCTGCGGGATCTTCGGCTCGATCGCCGGCGACCAGGCGCTCGCGCTCGGCGCGTGGGACGGCGTGTACCTCAGCGGCGGCCTGGTCCCGCACCTGCTCGAAGACCTGCAGCGCCCGCCGTTCCGCCAGCGTTTCGAAGCCAAGGGCCGCTTCGCGCAGGCGATGGCGTCGGTACCGACGCTGGCGATCCTGCATCCGCAGCCAGGTCTGCTGGGAACTGCTGCCATCGCCTGTGATTTCGCCCGCGGGCACGCCGGCCGATGAATGCGCGCCTCGACATCGCGTCGCCGAACTTCCACGCCTGCCGCAACGACGACGCCTGGACCTGGACGGCAGCCGTGGCGATTGCCGGGGCGCTGCGCCGTGACCTGCAGCAGCGCAGTGGTTCGGCGTCCCCGCGCACCCGCCTGCTGGTGTCCGGTGGCACGACGCCGGCGCCGGTGTTCCGCGCGCTGTCACAGGCGCCGCTGGACTGGGAACGGGTCGACATCGGCCTGGTCGACGAGCGCTGGCTGCTGCCCAGCGACCAGGACAGCAACGCGCACCTCGTCCACAGCCACCTGCTGCGCAACCATGCGGCGGCGGCGCGGTTCGAACCGCTGACGCGTGCGGGCCGCACGATCGAGGCCGCCGTGGCCGCCGCAAACCTCCATGCACGGCAGCCACCGGCGATCGTCGTCCTGGGCATGGGCGGCGACGGCCACACCGCGTCGCTGTTTCCGGGGATGCAGGGACTCGATGCGGCGCTGATGGCGACCGCGGCCTACGTCGCGGTCGATGCCAGCGGCTGTCCGGGGGCCGGACCGTGGCCGCGCCGGATCAGCCTGACGCCCGCGGGACTGGCGCCGGCGCATGCGCGGATCCTGCTGCTGCGCGGCCTCGACAAACGGCAGGTGTTCGACAGCGCGCTGTCCGGATCCGACCCCCGCCAGATGCCGATCCGGATCGCATTCACCACGCCCGGCGCGCCGCTGGACGTGTACTGGTGTCCGTGAACCGGGATCAGCCGGCGTCGCGCGCCGTGCGTTCGGCGCCGGTCTCCGCGCGGATCGACAAGGCGTGGATGTCGTCGATCATCATCGTGCCGAGCGCCGCGTAGATCGCGCGATGTCGCGCCAGCGGCAGCTGCCCGGCGAAGGCCTCGCTGACGATGTCGACCGTGAAATGACCCTGCCCGCCGCGCGCGCCGGCATGGCCGACATGGCGATGGCTGTCATCGATGATCTCCAGCGTCGTTGGCGCGAATGCGGCCTCGAGCAACTGCCGCATGCGTGCGATGCGCTCGGGATTGGCCGCCGGCACGTTCACGGCAGGACGCGGACGAACGGCCGGACCTCTACGCGCTGGTACACGCCCGCGGCGACATACGGATCCGCGGCCGCCCACGCCTTGGCGTCCGCCAGCGACGGGAATTCGGCGATCACGATGCTGCCGCTGAATCCGGCGGGACCCGGGTCCTCGGCGTCGATCGCGGGACAGGGGCCGGCGAGCAGGAGACGTCCGGCGTCGCGCAGCGCGTTCAGTCGCCCCAGGTGCGCTGAGCGCGACGCGGCGCGCTGGGACACGACGTCCACTCCGTCGAAGCCTTCGATGGCGTACCACATGCATGTTCTCCCGGATGATCCGCGGAATTGTAACGGGCCCCCTGATCGCACCCGGCACCGGTTCAGTCCGGCGCTGGACACCTCCGGGCGCAGCCCGTACCCTTGCCCCATTGCTCGTAGGCCGGATCGCAGCGGCCACGCTCGATCAACCACGACGCGGCCGCCGAGCCGCATCGACCCGCTGCCAGCCACCGACCACGCGGCCCTACAAAGACGCCCCTTCCCGCTGTCCGCCGCCGTCGCGGCGCACGTCGTGCATGGGTCCGGGGAATTCGAGTTCGCGGCGTCGCCGCAGACGTGATGCATGTGAGACCACGGCCACGCCGACCCGCGTGCGCCTCCAGCGCCACCGCCAGGCCATCGGCCATCCGCTCCACGACCACAGACGCATGACAGTCGAAACCGCGCCCGAAGCGCCCGCCGAAAGCCAAGCCGCGCCCCACCCGCCGTCGCCGGCAACGCCGCCGCACGCGCCGCTGCAGCAGGAGATGCCGCTGGCGATGGTGCTCGGGCAGCCGGTGCTGCAGATCCCGCAGGACCTGTACATCCCGCCGGACGCCCTGGAAGTCATCCTCGATGCGTTCGAGGGCCCGCTCGACCTGCTGCTGTACCTGATCCGCCGGCAGAACCTGGACATCCTCGACATCCCGGTCGCCGAGATCACGCGCCAGTACGTCGACTACATCCAGGCCATGCACACGATGCGCTTCGAGCTGGCCGCCGAATACCTGGTGATGGCCGCGATCCTGGCCGAGATCAAGTCGCGGATGCTGCTGCCGCGCTCGACGCTGGACGAGAGCGAGGAAGGCGATCCGCGCGCCGAACTCGTCCGCCGCCTGCAGGAGTACGAGCGCTTCAAGCAGGCCGCCGAAGACATCGACGCCCTGCCCCGGCAGGATCGCGACACGACCCCGGCGAGTGCGTTCGTTCCGGATCGCGCCTCGGTCAAGCTGCCACCGCCGGTCGACCTGCGCGAAATGCTGCTGGCGCTGCACGACGTGCTCAAGCGCGCCGAGCTCTACACCCAGCACGCGATCAAGCGCGACGCGCTGAGCGTGCGCCAGCGCATGGGCGAGCTGCTGGCGCGGCTGGAGGATGGCGCGTTCCATCGGTTCGAGTCGCTGTTCGAAGTCCGCGAAGGCCGCCTCGGCGTCGTCGTGACCTTCCTGGCGATGCTGGAACTGGCCAAGGAACACCTGCTCGACATCGTCCAGGAAGTGCCGCTCGCGCCGATCTACGTGAAGTCGCTCGCGGTCGGCGACGGCGCGCCGGCGTCGATGGAGTTGTCGAGCGAGTTCGATGACGACGTCGCGGCGAACGATGACGCCGCAGGGGCATGACCTCTTGCTCGTCATTCCCGCGAAGGCGGGAATCGAGCGATTTGGTTCCTGACGTGTCCAAAAGTCGAAATCATTTTGACCCGCTCGAATACTCAACCATAAAGTCACTGGATTCCCGCCTTCGCGGGAATGACAACTTGAAAACATGGACCAATCTTTAATCACCCGAATCATCGAAGCCGCCCTGCTCGCGGCCAACCAGCCGCTGACGCTGGTGCAGCTGCGCGGCCTGTTCTCGCTGGACGATCCCGCCCCCGAGGGCAGCGTCGAACAGGCGCTCGAGACGCTGCAGGCCGGTTGCGCCGAGCGTGGCGTCGAACTGGTGGAACTCGCCTCCGGCTTCCGCTACCAGGTCAAGGCCGACGTGCACCAATGGGTCGCGCGCCTGTGGAGCGAGCGGCAGACGCGCTACACCCGCGCCACGCTGGAGACGCTGGCGCTGATCGCCTACCGCCAGCCGATCACCCGCGGCGAGATCGAGCAGGTGCGCGGCGTCGCGGTCAACAGCAACATCATCAAGGCGCTGGAAGAGCGCGAGTGGATCCGCGTCGTCGGCCATCGCGACGTCCCCGGCAAGCCCGAGCTGCTCGCGACGACCAAGGGTTTCCTCGACTACTTCGGCCTCAAGCGCCTGGATGAGCTGCCGCCGCTGTCCGAGCTCAAGGACATCGGCGAACTCGAACCGCAGCTGCAGTTCGACGGCGCACCGATGCCGCTGGGCGACATCGCCAGCGAGGCGAACTCGCCCGACGACAGCGCATCCGATGATGACGCAGCGGCGGACGACGCCGACGACACTTCCACCGACGATCGCGACGACGACGCCGGCCTTCCTTCCACCGACGAATCGCAAGACGAATCCAACGACACCGCCCTCGCCGAAGACGGCGACAGCGACCGGAGCCATGCATGACTGAGAAACAACGTCGCCCGCTCACCCTGAAGCGCGACAGCGACGCCACGCCCGAGGCCTCACGCCTCGAGGAACGCCTGCACAAGGTGCTCGCACAGGCCGGGCTTGGCTCGCGCCGCGCGCTCGAGCAGCGCATCGCCGACGGCCTGGTCAAGGTCAATGGCGAGGTCGCGCAGGTCGGCATGAGCGTGACCGGTGGCGACAAGATCGAGATCGACGGCCGCACCTTCGTCGCCAGCGCGCTGACCGAACCCAGTCGCGTGTTGATGTACAACAAGCCCGAAGGCGAAGTCACCACGCGCGAGGATCCCGAAGGGCGCCCGACCATCTTCGAGGCGCTGCCCGCGTTGAAGGGCGCGCGCTGGATCGCGATCGGCCGCCTCGACATCAACACCACCGGCCTGCTGCTGCTCACCACCGATGGCGAACTCGCCAACGCGATGATGCATCCCTCGCATGAGGTCGAACGCGAATATGTCTGCCGCGTGCGTGCGCCCGAAGGCGAGGACACGGTGTCGGACAAGCTCGTCGATCGCCTGCAGCGCGGCGTCGCGCTGGAAGACGGTCCGGCGAAGTTCGACGAGGTCGAGCGCATTGGCGGCACCGACTCACACGACTGGTTCCGCGTGCTGCTCAAGGAAGGCCGCAACCGCGAAGTGCGCCGCCTGTGGGAATCGCAGGGCTGCCAGGTCAGCCGCCTCAAGCGCGTGCGCTACGGCAAGGTCGAACTGCCGCAGCCGCTGCTGCGCGGGCAATCGCAGGAACTTGCGGCCGACACGGTCGACGCACTGCGCAAGGAACTCGGCCTCGAGGACGGCACGCCGTCGGCATTGACGCTGCAACCGGTGATCGGACAGCGCAAGGCGGCCAAGTCGACCGTGCACGTCGGCGGCCAGCATCGTTCGCATGGTTACGTCGGTGGCCACAGCACCGCGGACGAAGGCCGCGAACTGCGCCGCTTCGACAACGTGCGCGAGGATCGCGGCCGCGGTCGCGGCGGTCCGCGCAAGCACGGCGGCCTCACCGTCAGCGGCGAGGCCGCGGCCAAGCAGGTCAACAAGGCATTCAAGCCGAAGGGTCCGCGCCAGCCTGGCAACCGGGCCCCGCGTGGCGATCGCCAGCCGGGCGCCGGGCACGATGCCGGCAATCCCGCCGCGTTCCGCACCTGGTACGTGCCCGAAGGTGTCGACACCGGTCCGTCCGGCCATCGCAATCCCGATGGCGCGCGCGGTCCGCGCAAGCCCTATGGCAACAAGCCGGCGGGCGCGGGGCGTCCCGGCGGTCCGCGCCCCGGCGGTCCCGGCGGCCAGCGCCAGGGCCCTCGCGGCGGCGCGACCGGTGGCCCGGGCCGTGGTCCGGGCGCCGGCGGTTTCGGTGGCCAAGGCGAGCGCGGTCCGCGCGGCCCCGGTGCCGGACAGGGACAGCGTTCGCCGCGTCCTTACGGCCATCCGGGCAATGCGCCCAGCTTCCCGTCCGACCACGCCAATCCCGGAAGCTTCAACCCTTACGGTGATCGGCCGCGCACTCCGCGCCCGGCTGGCCGCCCGGGCGGCCCGCGCCCCGGCGGCGGCCCGCGTCCCGGAGGCCCGCGCGGAGGGCGGCCCGGCGGCGGTGGTCGCGGTCCGCAGGGTGGCAATCGCTGATCCAGGAAAAAAGGGCGCCCAAGGGCGCCCTTTTTCCATCGCCGCGACATCCGCTCAGGCGAGCGTGAATGCGTCCGAATCGAGCATCGCCGGGAACCTCTCGCGATGGCCGAGCAGCGCATCGAGGCGCAGGGTCGTCGTCTCGACGCCCTCCTCGTCGGCCATCGACAGCAACGGCGTTCCCATGAAATCCAGCACCGCGCTGTCGCCCGAATACGCCAACCCATTGCCGTCGACGCCGACGCGGTTGAGACCGGCGACGTAGCACAGGTTCTCGATCGCGCGCGCCGGCAGCAGCGTTTTCCAGGCCTGCGCGCGCGCCGCCGGCCAGTTGGCCACGTACAGCAGCAGGTCGTAATCCAGCGCGCCCGTGCGCTCGACGTCGAAGCGGTTGCGCGAATACACCGGAAAGCGTAGGTCGTAGCAGACAAGCGGGCAGATGCGCCAGCCTTTCCATTCGACGGTGATGCGTTCACGGCCGGCGGCGTAGCGCTCGTGTTCCTTCGCATAGCGGAACAGGTGGCGCTTGTCGTAGTGGACGATGCGCCCGTCCGGCGTGGCGAAGAACAGGCGGTTGAACACGTTGTGCTGGAGCGGACCGTCGCCGTCGCGCAGCTGCACGCTGCCGGTGATCGCCGCGTCGAGCGTGCGTGCCTGCTCGCGCAGCCAGTCGACCGTCGGTCCCTGCATCGTCTCGGCGTTGTGGATCGCCTCGTTGCTGAAACCGCTGGTGAAGGTCTCCGGCAGCAGCACCAGGTCGGTCGCGCCACGCAGCGGCGCGACCAGGCCGGCGTAGTACGCGCGATTTCCGGCCGGATCGTGCCAGCGCGTCGCGCCCTGGACGAGGGAAATGCGCAGGTCCTGCATGGACGTCTCCATCGTCTACAGCGCCTGCAGGCGTTCGATCGCCTTGTCCAGCGTCGCCTCGTTCTTGGCAAAGCACAGGCGCGCCAGCCGTTGTCCCGGCGGCGGCGTTTCATAGAACGGCGACAGCGGGATCGACGCCACGCCGTGCTCGATCGTCAACCAGCGGCAGAACGCCAGATCGTCGAGGTCGCTGATCGCCGAATAATCCACCAGCTGGAAATACCCGCCCGGCACCGGCAGGGGCTTCAGCTTGGTGGTCAGCAGCTGCGCGCGGAAGTGGTCGCGCTTGGCTTCGTAGAACGCGCCGAGCTGTTCGTAATGTTCCGGCTCGGCCTGGATCATTGCCGCGAACGCATGCTGCGCCGGGGTGAAACTGCAGAAGGTGTTGTACTGGTGCACCTTGCGGAATTCGGCGGACAACGCCGGCGGCGCGATGCAGTAACCGACCTTCCAGCCCGTGCAGTGGTAGGTCTTGCCGAAGCTGGAGACGACGAACGCGCGCTCGCGCAGTTCCGGATGGCGCAGCACCGACTCGTGGCGCGCGCCATCGAACACGATGTGCTCGTACACCTCGTCGGACAGCAGCCAGATCGGCGTGTCGCGCAGCAGTCCCGCGATCGCGTCCATGTCCGCGATCGACAACATCGCGCCCGACGGGTTGTGCGGCGTGTTGATCATCAGCATCCGCGTGCGCGGCGTGATCGCCGCGCCGACGGCGGCCCAGTCGGGCGCGAACGTCGCCGGGTCGAGCGGCACGTGCACCGCCTTCGCGCCGGCCAGGTCGATCGCCGGCTCGTAGCAGTCGTAGCAGGGATCGAGCACGATCACCTCGTCGCCCGGATGCGCCACCGCCGCCACCGCGTCGAAGATGGCTTCCGAGGCGCCCGACGTCACCGTGATGTTCGAATCCGCATCCGGGCGCCAGCCGTAGCAGCGCTGCGTCTTGTCGGCGATCGCCTGTCGCAAGGCCGGGATTCCGGTCATCGGCGCGTACTGGTTGTGCCCGGCGCGCATCGCCTTGTCGAGCTCGTCGACCAGGCGCGCGGGGACCGGAAAATCCGGGAATCCCTGGCCCAGGTTGACGGCATCGTGTTCGGCGGCCAGTTGCGACATCACGGTGAAGATCGTGGTGCCGACCTTGGGAAGCTTGGTCTGGAGGCTGGGAGCGGTCATCGTTCGCGGCGTCGGGAGCGAGCGGCGAGTGTAGGACAGCCGCGCCGGTGCGCGGATGACCGGTTCGATACATGTGCTCGAGCATCCTCTGCCGATGGCCAACCCCGACGATATCGCCGCACTCGCCACCGCCTTCAGGAACGCGCATTACCGCGTGCCGGAACTTGGCGCGCAGGCCGTGATCCACGTCGGCGTCGTCGCGCGATATCTCGAACAGGCGCTGCCGGCGAGGTCGTACGCCTTCATCACCGCATCGAACCCCGATTCGGAGCCCGCGTCGCGGGTGGAGAACGACTGCGCCGACGGCGCCCTCATCGCCCAGCTCGATGCGCGGAAGGTCCGCCGGCGGCGTGCGTTCGCGTCCGATGCCCAGGGCGGCCACCGCGAGGACGGCTGGCTGGTGCTGGACCTGGCCCTTGCCGACCTCGATCGCCTCGCCCGCCAGTTCGGCCAGGACGGCACGCTGGCCTGGGCCGCCGGCGAACCCGTGCGCCTGCGGCTTTACCACGCCGCTCCGGACAGCGCCGCCGCAGCGGAGCCCTGGATCGACTGGCTCGGATGAGCCCGCTGGTAGAATGCGGTTTTTCGCGCCGGCCGCATGGCCCGCCATGCCTGACTTCGAACCGAGCCATCCGCCGCTGCTGTCCGCACGCGGCCTCGCCTTCGCGCGAAACGACCAACCGGTGTTCGGGCCGCTCGACTTTTCCGTCGACGCCGGCGAAGCGCTGCTGGTCCAGGGCGACAACGGCGCGGGCAAGACCACGTTGCTGCGGGTGCTGGCCGGGCTGCTGCGCGCCGATTCCGGCGAGGTCAGCATCGACGGCCGCATCGCCACAGCGGCGCTGCGTTCGCATGCGGTGTCCTACATGGGGCACCTGCCCGCGCTGAAATCGGACCTGACCGCGCTGGAGAACCTCGATTTCCTGTGCGGCCTGCATGGACGCCGACGCGGCCAGCTGCCGGGCAACGCGATGGCGATCGTCGGACTTGCCGGTTACGAGGACACGCTGGTGCGGCAGCTGTCGGCGGGCCAGAAGCGGCGTCTGTCGCTGGCACGCCTGTGGCTGGCGCCGTCGCCCCTGTGGCTGCTCGACGAGCCCTACGCGAACCTCGACCTGGATGGCATCAACCTCGTCAACCGCATGGTGCAGGCGCACCTGCGCGATGGTGGGGCGGCGCTGCTGACCACGCACGGCGCCTATGCCGCGCCGCCGGTGCGCACGCGGATGCTGGCGTTGGAGCGCGCGGTGGCCAGCGCATGATGTGGACCGCCGCCAGGGCGCTCATGGCCCGCGACCTGCGCCTGCTGTGGCGACGACGCGGCGACGCATTGCAGCCGGCGCTGTTCGCGCTGCTGGTCGTGGTGCTGTTCGCGCTCGCGCTCGGCGGTGAGGCGCAGGCATTGGCAAAGGTCGCCGCCGCGGTGTTGTGGCTCGCGGTGCTGCTGGCCGGCCTGCTCGCGCTGGACACGCTGTTCCGCGGCGATGCCGACGACGGCTCGCTCGAACAATGGATGCTCGCGCCGGTGCCGCTGTCGTGGCTGGTGCTGGTGCGCACGTTCATGCACTGGGCGACAACGGCGCTGCCGCTGCTGGTCGCCACGCCCTTCCTCGCCGAACTGCTGCACCTGCCGCATGACGAATTGCCGGTGCTGCTCGCATCGCTGGCGCTGGGCACGCCGCTGCTCAGCCTGTTGGGCGCGGTGGTGGCGGCATTAACCGTCGGGATGCGCCGCTCCGGTATTCTTGTCGCCTTGCTTGCATTGCCGTTGTACGTGCCGATCCTGGTGTTCGCCGCGGGCAGCGTGGCGGCCGCGGCGCAGGGGCTGGATCCGACCGGTGCGCTGCTGCTGCTCGGCGCGGGGCTGGTGCTGGCGCTGGTGCTGGCGCCGCTGGCCGCCGCCGCCGCGATCCGCATCGCGCTGGACTGAGCGCCGACTGGACCGAACATCGAAATGAATCCCATCGTCCGCTGGTTCCATCAACTCGGTTCGCCTCCGTATTTCGAGCGCTTCGCCGCGCGCTGGGCGCCGATCGCCTACGGCATCGGGCTGCTGGTGATGGCCTACGGGTTGTACGGCGCGTTGTTCGTGGTGCCGGCCGATTACCAGCAGGGCGACAGCTTCCGCATCCTCTACATCCATGTGCCGAGCGCGTGGATGAGCATGGCGGTGTTCGGACTGATGGCGGTGTATGCGGCCATCGCGCTGGTCTGGCGGATCAAGCTGTGCGAGATCCTGGCAATGGCCTGCGCGCCCATCGGTGCCGCGTTCACCCTGATCACGCTCGCGACCGGTTCGATCTGGGGCAAGCCGATGTGGGGCACGTGGTGGGACTGGGATCCGCGCCTGACGACCGAACTGATCCTGCTGTTCCTCTACCTCGGCGTCATCGGCCTCTACAACGCGATCGACGATCGCCGCAACGCAGCGCGCGCCGCCGGCCTGCTCGCCATCGTCGGCGTCGCCCTGCTGCCGGTGATCCATTACTCCGTCACCTGGTGGAATTCGCTGCACCAGGGCCAGACGATCCGCCTGTTCGGCCAATCACACATGGATCCGAGCATGCTGCCGCCGTTGTGGGCGATGGTGATCGGCACCCACGTCTGGTTCGTGGGATCGCTGCTGGCGCGCGCGCGCGCCGACAACCTGCGGCGCGAATCCGGCAAGGACTGGGTGGCGCGCCTCGCGGAGCCACGCACATGAGCTACGAGGGTTACGTCATCGCCGCCTACGGCGTCTTCATGGTGGTGATGTTGTGGGACTTCTTCGCGCCACGGATCCAGGTGCGGCAGCAGTTGCGGGCGGCGCGGATGCGCGCGGCGCGCAACGAGAAGGGCAAGGCCACCGGACCCCGTCCGCCAGAAGCCCCGCTGCCGCGGGGATGACGAGCACGCAATGAATCCTGTTCGAAAACGCCGCCTGTTGCTGGTCATGGTGCTGCTGCTCGCCGCCGGCGCGGCGACCGCGCTGGTGGCGATGGCGCTGCAGCGCAACGTCGCCTACCTCTACACGCCCTCCGAAGTGCTGAAGGGCGAAGCCGGCGGTCACGCGCGTTTCCGGCTCGGCGGCATGGTGCGCGCCGGATCGTTCAAGCGTGCGCAGGGCTCGATGGAAGCGCACTTCGCCGTCGATGATGGCGACGCGGTGCTGCCGGTCGTCTACACCGGCATCCTGCCCGACCTGTTCCGCGAGAAGCAGGCGGTGATCGCGACCGGACGCATGCACGACGGCGTGTTCGTCGCCGACGAAGTGCTGGCCAAGCACGACGAGACCTACATGCCCAAGGAAGTCGCGGACAAGATGGGCGCCGCGCACATGAAGCATGGCGTGCCGGCGACGGTCGACATGCCCGCGCAAGCGCAATGACGATGCTCCCCGAGCTCGGCCAGGTCGCCCTGATCCTCGCGCTGCTCGTCGCCGCGCTGCAGGCGGTATTGCCGCTGGTCGGCGCGCAGCGGGGCCTCGGTGCCTGGATGGCGGTCGCGCGTCCCGCCGCGTTCGCGCAACTGGCGCTGGTTGCGTCCGCGTTCGCCATCCTGACCCACGCGTTCGTGACCCAGGATTTCTCGCTGCAGTACGTGGCGACCAATTCCAATTCGCTGCTGCCGATGGTCTACCGCTACACCGCCGTCTGGGGCGCGCACGAGGGTTCGCTGCTGTTGTGGGCGCTGATCCTGGCGCTGTGGACCGGCGCGGTCGCGCTGTTCTCGAAGGCCTTGCCGCCAGCGGTCATCGCGCGCGTGCTCGGGGTGATGGGACTGGTCGCGTTCGGCTTCCTCGCGTTCCTGATCTTCACCAGCAATCCGTTCGGCCGCCTGTTGCCGGCCGCGGTCGAAGGCCGCGACCTCAATCCGCTGCTGCAGGATCCGGGGATGATCATCCATCCGCCGATGCTCTACCTGGGCTACGTCGGCTTCTGCGTGCCGTTCGCGTTCGCGATCGCGGCACTCCTCGACGGTCGCATCGACGTGCGCTGGCTGCGCTGGGCGCGGCCGTGGACGAACGTCGCGTGGGGATTCCTCACCATCGGCATCGCTCTCGGCTCGTGGTGGGCGTACTACGAACTCGGCTGGGGCGGCTGGTGGTTCTGGGATCCGG
>Ga0310810_10007952_pt1 | contig 12161 bp, 6 predicted proteins | sample NCmetagenome_FD_207641 | JGI IMG/M metagenome (GOLD analysis project Ga0310810, IMG submission 207641) | Soil microbial communities from experimental microcosm in Duke University, North Carolina, United States - NC | ecosystem: Engineered > Artificial ecosystem > Soil microcosm > Unclassified ...
TGGCCCAGGCCCGGCAGCCGGCGCCTCGCGACGACCGCCGCGCCGACCACACGCCGCGCGGCCGCCGCCGGGGTCTCGTTGTTTTTCGCGGCTGCGGCGAGCGACTCCGCGATCAATTCCATACAGTTCGAGCCCGCGCCGCCGTGTTCATCGCCAATCGTCAGCACGCCCGCGGCGATCGCCGCCGACACGGATTGGCGATTGCCCGAGGCGGCGAGGCGCGCCGCCGCGCACGACGGCGCGCCCGCCCCGTGGTCGCACACCCCGATCAGAATCGCATCGAGCAGGCGCCGTTCCGCCGGTGACGGCAGCCGTCCCACATGCAGCAGCGCGATCGCGTCGGTAAACGTCGAGTTTTGCATCAGACGCGTGATCTCGCGCCCGCGAATCCACACGTTCGTCGCGTCTGACGTCACAATGGCCGTCCGCCATGGAGGCATGAGCCCCGATTATAGCGGCCCGTTCCCGCACCGGGCCCTGTTACGGTATCGCCACCGTAACGTTCTGGAGATGCGAACCAGGGGGGTGTTACCGTCGCGACGCGCATGGCTGCCATGCGGACGACGGTATGTCCAGAGCGGGAGGTATGAAGGTGAGAATCTTGCGGACGGTTCTCGTCGCGTTACTGATTTCGGCGGCCGCCGTCAACGCCGCGCGTGCGCAGGCGGTCGCGGGCTCGCAGGTGTCCGGCGTCGTCAAGGACTCGAGCGGGGCCGTGCTCCCTGGCGTCGAGGTCACGATGTCCAAGACCGACACCGGCACGTCGCGTACGGTCTTCACCGGTTCCGACGGCGCGTACGTGTTTCCGAACCTTGCGGTCGGTCCTTACCGGCTGAAGGTGGCGCTTCAGGGCTTCAATACCTATGTGCAGGAAGGGATCGTCCTGCAGGTCAACAGCAACCCGACGATTGACGTGGCCCTGACCGTGGGCAGCATCGGCGAGCAGGTGACGGTGCGGGCGGAAAGCCCGGTCATCGAAACGCGGTCGACCGGCGTCGGCCAGGTGATCAACAACCAGCAAGTGACGGAGATGCCGCTCAACGGACGACAGGCGACCGAGCTCATCTTCCTCTCCGGCCTCGCGACGTCCGCGCCCGCGGGCGATTTGAACACCAATAAGAACTTCCCGACCGTCACGATCTCGGTGGCCGGCGGCCAGGCGAACGGGATCACCTACATCATGGACGGCGGCACCCACAACGACCCGTTCAACAACCTGAACCTGCCGACGCCGATGCCTGATGCGCTGCAGGAGTTCAAAGTCGAGACAAGCTCGCTGCCCGCGCGCTACGGGCATCACGCCGCTTCGGCGGTGAACCTGGTCACCAAATCGGGTACGAACGCCTACCGCGGCAACGTCTTCGAGTTCATCCGCGACTATCATCTCAACGCGCGCAACTTCTTCGCGCCGACGCGCGACAGCCTCAAGCGCAACCAGTTTGGCGGCACTCTGGGTGGCCCGATCATCAAAGACAAGCTGTTCTTTTTTGACGGCTACCAGGGTCGCGTCGAAAAGAGCAATCCGCCGGAGAGCACCAGTTTCGTGCCCACGGCCGCCATGCTCGCGGGGGATTTCAGCGCGATCGCTTCACCGGCATGCAGTGGCCGCCAGATCACGCTGTCGCCGGCGCTCGGATTTGCGAACAACACGATCAATCCGGCGCTGTTCAACCCGGTCGCCCTCAACATCCTGAAGCACATCCCGGTGTCGAGCGATCCGTGCGGACGCCTTCAGTACGGCATTCCGAACGACAGCAACGAACAACAGAACCTGGCGCGCGCGGATTACAGCCTCAACGCGAGCCACAGCATCTTCGCGCGCTATATGTTCGCGATCTACGACAATCCCGGCACCTACGACGGCACCAATGCCCTGACCCTGAGCCGCACCGGCCAAAACAACCAGGTGCACTCGGTCGTGACCGGGCACAACTGGCTCGTGTCGCCGCGGCTCGTCAACGCGTTACACGTCACCTGGAACAAGACGCTCAACGATCGCCCGATGCCCAAGTTCTTCTCGCCGACCGAGGTCGGATCGACCGTGGTCGGCGCGATTCCCGGCTACATGGGCGTGAGCGTGACCAACGGGTTCAACTTCGGCACCGGCGGAACGAACCCGGGCTATTTCAACTCGAACGGGTTCCAGGTCGCCAACGACGTCGACTGGCTGGTCGGCAAGCACCAGGTATCGTTCGGCGGCAACTGGATCCACACGCGCATCGAAACGGTGAACAACCGCCCCAGCAACGGCCAGTTCACGTTCAGCGGGCAGTCGTCGGGCCTGGGCCTCGCGGACTTCATGCTCGGACGGCTGAGTAACTTCCTGCAGGGGAACCCCGTCTACGACAACGATCACAACGACTACATCGGCGCTTACGCGCAGGACGAATGGAAGCCGGGCAACAATCTCACCCTGAACGCCGGTCTGCGCTGGGAGCCATACCTGCCGATCAAGAACACGCTCGATTACGTGAGCAACTTCGATCTCGCACGCTTCGACGCGGGCACCCGGAGCACTGCCTATCCCCAAGCCCCTCCCGGACTGTATTTCCCGGGCGATCCCGGCATGCCGGGATCGGCGGCGATGAAGAGTTCCTGGGGGCAGTTTGCGCCTCGCACCGGCATCGTCTGGCAGCCCAGCGAGAAGACTGCCGTGCGAGCCGGGTGGGGGGTGTTCTTCGACACGCCGCAGCTGTTTTTCAACACTCGCTTCGCCAACAACCCGCCGTGGGGCGCGCAGATTACGCTGACCAACCCGTCCGGAGGCCTGAGCGATCCGTGGGTCGGCTATCCTGGCGGTAACCCGTTCCCGGCACTCCTCACGGGGTGGAATACGCAGCCGTTCCCGACGTCCGGCGTCTACGTCAATGCGCCGATCGATGCGAAACCGACGACCCTGCAGCAGTGGAATGTCGGCGTGCAGCACCAGTTCGGCGCCTGGCTGGCCACCGCGAGCTACCTTGGAAACCACTCGAGTCACTTGTGGCGCGCGACCGAGTTGAACTACGCGGTCTACTCGCCAGGCGCCACAACCGCGACCACCAGTGCGCGGCGCTTCCTCGCGCTGCGCAACCCGGCGTACGGCGCCTTCTACGGGACGATCGGACAGCTCGACGACACCGGGGTCGCCAACTACAACGGCGTGCTGCTCTCCGTGCAGCGCCGCCTGAGCAGCGGTTTCAGCGTGCTCTCCAATTACACGCTGTCGAAGTGCATGAGCGATCCCGCCACGACTGAATTGACCGGTCCGACCATCGTCAATCCGAACGATCCGGATCTCGATTACTCGGCCTGCGACTCCGATCGACGCCACGTGATCAACGTCTCGGTGGTCGCCTTTACGCCGACGTTCCCGAACACGGCGCTCAACGCAATTCTTGGCGGCTGGCAGATTGCCCCGCTCGTCCGCTGGCAGAGCGGCAGCCCGTTTTCGGTGACCACCGGCGTCGACAACGCACTGTCCGGGATCGGCGGGCAGCGCGCGGTGCAGCTGATGGACGACATCTACGCCGACAAGACTCCGAACAGCTACCTGACCGCCGCCGCCTTCGGACCGCCGGCGCCGGGCACCTACAGCACGCTGAAGCCGAACGCGTTCTACGGGCCGTCGCGCCTGCAGAACGATCTCGGCGTCAGCAAGAACTTCAACATCGGCCAGCGGCGGCTCCAGTTCCGCTGGGAAGTGTTCAACGTCATGAACCACGCGAACTTCAACAACCCGACGACGGGTCTCAACAGCTCGAACTTCGGCCGGATCCTCGGCGCGCAGGATCCGCGTATCATGCAGGTCGCCTTCAAGTTCGATTTTTAGGTGATGTACGGGAGCTGATGTGAAACGAGTTGCTGTTGCCTGTGTAACCGTGATCATCTGCGGCGTCCTGGCGCTAGCGGCACAGCAGCCGCCGCAGCCAGCCGGCCGCGGACAGGGACGCGGCGGGCGCGGCGGCCCGCAGGCACCGGCGCGTAAACGGGTGCTGGCCTGGGCCGATACCCGCAACGGCATCGCGCAGCACGAGTCGGTTGGGCACGCGCTCGCGGTGATCGAGCGTCTCGGCTATGAGACCGGGATGTGGGACACCTTCATCAGGACCGATTCCAACATCATCGCTACCGCCCCGAAAAAGACCGACGGATCGGCGGCCAGCGGCGGCCCCAGTCTGAGCAACGTCGACGCCATCTTCTTCATGGGCCACCGCGAGGTGCCGCTCGACGATTCGCAGAAGAGCGAATTACTGCAGTTCGTGCGCGACGGGCACGGTTTCGTCGCCGCGCACGTCGGGCTGACCGCACTGGAGTCCTGGCCCGAGTTCGGCGAGCTGATCGGCGCCAGGTTCGACGGGCATCCGATCGTCGGCGCCGGGTCCGTCGTCAACGAAGACCCCTCATTCCCGGCCACGAAGCATTTTCCCGCGCGCTTCGACTTCAACGACGAGTTCTACCAGCCGAAGGACTACTCGCGGGACAAGATTCACGTGCTGCTGCGTCTCGATCTCGCGAACGTCGCCGCGAATCCTGCGCTGCACCGGCCCGATCACGACTATCCGCTCGCCTGGGCGAAGACCTATGGCAAAGGCCGCGTGTTCTACGGCTCGTTCGCGCACGCGCCGAACACGTGGGACAGCCGCGACGTGCAGCAGATGTATTTCGAAGCGATCAGATGGTCCCTGGGCCTGAGCGACGGCGAGCTCAAACCGCATCCGATGACGGCGACGACCGGCGCCGTGCGCTGACCTTTTCATGAAGAAGCTGTGCGTAGTCGTGATCGCGGTCGTGGCGATGTGGTCGTCGCGCCTGCTCGGCCAGAACAACTGGGCGTCGTTCGGGCAGGATCCGGGCGGGACCAAGTTCTCCACGCTGGCGCAGATCAACACGTCCAATGTGAAGGATCTCAAGCGCGCGTGGACATTCCACACCGGCGACAAGTCCGGATTCTTCGAGAGCACACCGCTGGTGATCGACAGCGTGATGTACTTCAGCGCCGCAAACGGCGTGTATTCGCTCGACGCCGTGACCGGCGCCCAGCTTTGGAAATACGACACGACCGGCACGACGCGGCGTGGGCTGACCTACTGGCCTGGCTACCGCGAGCTCGGTCCCAGGCTGTTTACGTCCACGGCGAAGGGCCTGGCGGCCCTGGACGCGAAGACCGGAGCGCTGATCACCACGTTCGGGGAAAGCGGCGTGATTCCAGGTCTTCGCATCTCGTCGCCGGGGACGCTGTACAACAACACGCTGGTGACGCAGGGCGGCGAGGGGTTCGTCAAGGCGTGGGACACGGTGACGGGCGAGCCGAAGTGGACGTTGACTCTGAAGGCGCAGCCAGGCGATCCAGCGGCCGCGACGTGGCTCGACGACAGCCTGAAGTCGGATTACACCCCGGGCTTGTGGGGCATATTCACCGTGGACACGCAGCGCGGCCTCCTGTTCGTGCCGGTCGAAAAGGTCGGCAACGACTATTACGGTGGCCCTCATCACGGCAACAACCTCTATAGTGATTCGCTGCTCGCGGTCGACGTGAACACCGGCAGGATCAAGTGGTATCAGCAGCTCGTGCACCACGACATCTGGGACTACGATCCCGCCGCGCAACCCACGCTCGTCGACGTGCGGCGCAGCGGGCGAACCATTCCCGGCGTCGCGCTGATCACGAAGATGGGAATCCTCTTCGTCTTCAATCGGGAAACCGGTGAGCCGATGTACGGAATGGAGGAACGCCCGGTCCCCCAGACGACGGCAAAGGGGGAGTGGACGTCGCCCACGCAACCGTTTCCGATGAAACCTCCACCACTCGCGCGCAACTCACTGAAGAAGGAGGAGCTCGCAAAGGTGACGCCGGAGCTCGAAGCCTACTGTGCCGGCCTTTGGGAGAAGTACAAGCTCTCCGACACGGTGCCGTACAACCCGTGGCGCGAGAAGGACGACATCGTCGTATTTCCCGGCGCGATCGGCGGCGGCAACTGGCAGGGCGTGATGTTCAATCGTCCCCTCGGCCTGATGATCACGAACGTCATGAACGCCGGCCAGTGGGGTCATCTGGAAGAGCGCTCGGGGCGTTTCGGGCGTGGCGGCCGGCGCGGCGCGCCCGGTGGAGAAGGCAGGGGCGGCGCGGAAGGCAGAGCCGCGGGTGAAGGCCGCGCGGATCTCCCGGAAGGCGTCGTCCCCCCGGGAACGCCGCCAGCAGGCGGGACCACTTTGATGAAGGTCACCCCGGAAGGGGGACGCTTCTGGGACGCCGCTCACAATTACAGCTGCTCGGCTCCGCCGTGGGGTGAGCTGGTCGCGGTGAACGCAAATACCGGCGAGATCGCGTGGCGGGTGCCGCTCGGCGAGTTTCCGGAGCTCGCCGCGAAGGGCATCAAGACCGGTCAGCCGATGCTCGGCGGCGGGATTACGACCGCCGGCAACCTCGTCTTCATCGGCGCGACGATCGACGGCTTTTTCCGGGCGATCGACGCGCGAAACGGCACGGAACTGTGGCGCGAGAAGCTGGACGCGCCGGCGCACTCCATTCCCTCGACGTATCTGGGGCGCGACGGCAAGCAGTACGTCGTGGTTCCGGCGGGGGGCGGCGGCTTCCTCAGAAGCCCAACCGCGGATGCCGTGATCGCCTTTTCATTACCGGACAAGGGAAAAGCGGAACGATAAAATAGGCGGGTGACCACCCGCACGCTCGCCCGCGACGTTACCGCACCACTCTCCACAAACCTGCACCTGCTGCGCTGGGTCCGCAAGATGGCGGACCTCGTGCAACCCGCGTCCATTCATTGGGTCGACGGGTCGGAGGAGGAACACGACCTCCTCATCGAGCAGATGCTGCGTACCGGCACCCTCGTCCGTCTGAACGAAGACCTCTGGCCTGGCTGCTTCTATGCGCGTTCCGATCCCAACGACGTCGCGCGCGTCGAAGCGCGCACGTTCGTATGTTCGCTGTCGAAGGACAACGCGGGACCGACGAACAACTGGGTCAACCCGTTCGAGATGCGCGCGCGCATGCGTCAGCTCTTCAACGGCGCGATGGCCGGCAGGACCATGTATGTCCTCGCCTTCAGCATGGGGGTCCCGGGCTCGCCGATGTCGCGCATCGCGGTGCAACTGACCGATTCCCCGTATGTCGTGGTCAGCATGCGGACGATGGCGCGGATCGGGATTCCCGCGATTAAAGAGATCGACAAGGACACGCAGCGCGTCGTTCCCTGCATCCACAGCGTCGGCGTGCCGCTGGCGCCTGGTCAAGCCGACGTGCCCTGGCCGTGCAACCCCGAGAAATACATCGTCCACTTCCCGGAGACGCGGGAGATCTGGTCGTACGGATCGGGATATGGCGGCAACGCGCTGCTCGGAAAGAAATGTTTCGGCCTCCGGATCGCCTCGAACATCGCGCGCGACGAAGGCTGGATGGCCGAGCACATGTTGATCCTCGGGGTCGAGGATCCGAAAGGCGAGAAGACTTACATCTCGGCGGCGTTTCCCAGCGCCTGCGGCAAAACCAACCTCGCCATGATCGTGCCGCCCGACGCGATGAAGGGCTGGAAGGTGACGACCGTCGGCGACGACATCGCCTGGATCAGGCCGGACGCCACCGGCCATTTACGGGCGATCAACCCGGAGGCGGGCGTGTTCGGCGTGGCGCCCGGCACGTCGGCGAAAACGAATCCGAACGCCATGGCGACGGTCGCGCGCAACTCGATTTTCACCAACGTCGCGCTCACGCCCGAGGGTGGCGTGTGGTGGGAAGGCATGACCGACAGCCCGCCGCCCGAATGCCTCGACTGGCGCGGCGAGCGGTGGACGCCGGAGATTGGCCGCGCCACGGGCAAGCCGGCGGCCCACCCGAACGCGCGGTTCACCGCCCCGCTCGCGCAGTGTCCGATCGTCGATGCCGACTGGGAGGCCCCGGAGGGGGTGCCGATCAGCGCGATCGTCTTCGGCGGGCGCCGCGCGCAGACGCTGCCGCTCGTGTATCAGTCGTTCAACTGGAGCTCGGGGGTCTACGCGGGCGCGACGATGGGCTCGGAGACGACCGCGGCGGCCACCGGCAGCGTCGGCGCGTTGCGGCGCGATCCCATGGCGATGCTGCCGTTCTGCGGCTATCACATGGGGGACTATTTCCGGCACTGGATCAAGATGCAGCGCCTGATCGGCGAGACGCCGAAGATCTTCCAGGTGAACTGGTTCCGGAAGGATGAGGCCGGCCGCTTTCTCTGGCCCGGTTACCGCGAGAACATGCGCGTGCTGAAGTGGATCGTCGATCGCGTGCACGGACGGGTGCTGGCGAAGGAATCGCCGATCGGGTGGATGCCGCGCTACGAGGACTTCGACTGGCGCGGCCTGGATCTGCCGAAGGAGCAGTTCGAGGAATTGCAGCGCGTCGATCCGGCGTTGTGGCGGCGCGAAGTGATCCAGCACGAAGAGCTGTTCATCGACCTCCACGATCATCTGCCCCCGGAGATGGTCTACGAGCGCGAGCTGTTGATCTGCCGACTCTGATCCGCGCCGGCTGAAAATTGTCGTTCCGACAAAAATGTCAGGACGCGTTGCCGTTTTGTCGAAGTTCGTCAAAACGCGGTTCGGTGCTTGAAGCGCATATCGGCCGTGCAGATAATAGCGTTTGAACTCGCCTTCATTCTCTCCCGGGTAAGGCGCGCACGACTAAGAAAGGACAAAAACGTATGGGTTCGGCTGCAACCGGCGATGCCATTCGCAACATCAATCAGTGGAGCACCTCGCTCAATCAGCGGCCCGTCACCGCCGCGACGAAGAAGATGACCGATGAGTTCGGATCCCGCACGTTCAACGACGAGGTGCAGCGCGCCCGCCTGCCGAAGGACGTCTATCGTGCGCTCCGCAGTTCGGTCGCGCATGGCGACCCAATGGATGCGTCGGTCGCCGACATCCTCGCCAGCGCGCTGAAAGACTGGGCGGTCGAGCACGGCGCCACGCACTACACCCACTGGTTCCAGCCGATGACCGGCATCACCGCCGAGAAGCACGACTCGTTTCTGTCGCCGAAGGCCGACGGCCGCGCCGTCGCGGAGTTCAGCGGCAAGGAACTCATCAAGGGTGAGCCCGACGCCTCCTCGTTCCCGTCGGGGGGCATGCGTTCGACCTTCGAAGCGCGCGGCTACACCGCGTGGGATCCCACCAGCCCGCCCTGGCTGCTGGTGACGCCGAACGGCACGACGCTCGTCATCCCCACCGCCTTCGTGAGCTGGACCGGCGAGGCGCTCGACAAAAAGACGCCGCTGCTGCGTTCGATGGAAGGGCTGTCGAAGCAGGCCGTCCGCATCCTGAAGCTGTTCGGATCGAAAGCGACCCGCGTGTTCACCACCTCCGGGCCCGAGCAGGAGTACTTCCTGATCGATCACCAGTTCTATTTCAACCGTCCCGATCTGATCAACGCCGGCCGGACGCTGTTCGGCGCGAAACCGCCGAAGGGCCAGGAGATGGAAGACCAGTACTTCGGGTCCATCCCCGAGCGGGTGCTGGCTTTCATGCACGACGTCGAGCGGGAGCTCTACATGGTTGGCGTGCCGGTGAAAACGCGCCACAACGAGGTCGCGCCCAGCCAGTACGAGATCGCGCCGGTGTTCGAGAACGCCAACGTCGCCACGGATCATCAGATGATGACGATGGAGTTCATGCGGCGGATCGCGCCGAAGTACGGGCTGGCGTGCCTGCTGCATGAGAAGCCGTTCGCGGGCGTCAACGGCTCGGGCAAGCATTTGAACTGGAGCATGAGCGACGACCTCGGGAACAACCTGCTCAGCCCCGGCGACACGCCGCACGACAACATCCAGTTCCTGGTGTTCTGCGCGGCGGTGCTGCGCGCCGTGAACAAATTCCAGGGGCTGCTGCGCTACTCGATCGCGAGCGCGGGGAACGACCACCGGCTCGGCGCCAACGAGGCGCCGCCGGCCATCCTGTCGATCTTCCTCGGCGACATGCTGACCGACATCTTCGGCCAGATCGAGAAGGGGGCGGCGAAGACGACGAAGTCCGGCGGCATCCTCGATACCGGCGTCTCGGTGCTGCCGAAGCTGCCGCGCGACGCCGGCGACCGCAACCGCACGAGCCCGTTCGCGTTCACCGGCAACAAGTTCGAGTTCCGTGCCGTGTCAGCGGGCCAGAGCATCGCGTTCCCGAACATCGCGCTCAACGTCGCCGTCGCCGAAGCGCTCGATTACATCGCGACCGAGCTCGAGAAGTCGCAGAAAGACGGCAAGGCTCTCGACAGCGCGGTGAAGGCCCTGCTCACGAAGATGATCAAGGACAACAAGCGGATCATCTTCAACGGCAACAACTACTCGGCGGAATGGGAGAAGGAAGCGGCCAAGCGCGGCCTGTTGAACCATCGGACGTCGGTTGACGCCTATCCCGAGCTGATGAAGCCGGACGTGGTCAAGGCGTTCGAGAAGTACGGCGTTCTCAACGAGCGCGAGTTGCGCGCGCGCTACGACGTCGCCGTCGAGCAATATAACAAGACGATCAACGTCGAAGGGCAGCTGATGGTGTTGATGGCGAACCGGTACATCCTGCCGGCGGCCTACCGCTATACCGCGCAGCTCGGGCAGAGTGTCGCCGCGCTGAAGGCGGCGGGCGGTGCCGGCAAGCAGACTCGGAAATCGTTCGACCAGCTGACGTCGCTGACCGACACGTTCAAGCAGACGGCGGACAAGCTGCAGGATCTGCTCGAGCACGAGGGGGGCGACGCCGAGAAACACGCGAAGTACTTCCGCGACAAGGTCGTGCCGGCGATGGTGGCGCTGCGAGAGGCCGGAGACAGCCTCGAATGCATCATCCCGCACGACATGTGGCCGCTGCCGACCTATCGGGAGATGTTGTTCGTACGTTAGACAATCGAATCCCTAATCCCTAATCGCGAATCCCTGATCGTTGAATCGATGAATCGGATTCAGCGCGTCAGTGATTCGTCGATTAGGGATTGCGGATCAGGGATTAGGGATTCCGTCAGGGTTTCTCAAACTTCCCGCTTTTCGCCGATCGATAAATCGCCTGGATGATCGCGACGCTGGGGCGCGCCTGCCGGGCATCGCAGGCCGGCGTGCTCCCGCTGCGGATCGCCTGGATGAAATCCTCGAACACCCGTTGATGCGGCACGCTGTCGCTGACCGTCGCGGACGCGGCGTTTTCCGGCGGCGGTTCCTTGGCTGCGGCCGCGCCGGGGCCGGCGGCGCTCTTCAGATCCGTCGCGATCAGTCGATCGCCTTCGAGGATCAACGTGCCCTCGGATCCGCTCACGTCGAGCCGCCGGGCGTAGCCGGGATAGGACGAGGTCGTCGCCTCGATGATTCCGAGCGCGCCGTTCTCGAACTCCAGGACCGCGGCGGCCGTGTCCTCCACTTCGATCGGGTGCAGACGCGTCGCCGTCCGCGCGGCCACGTGCTTCACCGGCCCGAACAGCCACTGCAGCAGATCGACGGTGTGGACGGCCTGGTTCATCAACGCGCCGCCGCCGTCGAGCGCCCATGTCCCGCGCCACTTCGACGTTCCGTAGTACTCCGCCGGACGGAACCAGCGCACGCGGCCCGAGGCGAAGATCGGGTTGCCCAGCCGCCCCGACGCGATGAGCGACTTCATCGCTGCGATGTCCGGCTTCAGCCGATCCTGGAAGAACACACCGACTCTGACGCCCCCGGCGTCGGCGGCCTCGATCACACTGTCGACTTTCGCGGTGGTGACGTCGAGCGGCTTCTCCGACAGCACGTGCAGCCCGCGCTGGATCGCCGCGATCGCCTGCTCCGCATGCAGTCCTGACGGGCTGCCGATCGCGACGACATCGAGCGGTCGATGCATGAAGAACGTGTCGAGATCGTCGTAGCGGACGCCGCCGTAGAGATCGACGAGGCGCTGTGCCTTGTCGCGGTTCGCGCCATAGACGGCAGCGATTTCGACGCCGGGGATCGCGCGGGCGGCGCGAGCGTGCGTATCGCTGATGTTCCCGCCGCCGAGAATACCGACCTTCACCCGAGTCGCCGAATTTTGATATTGCGGAACCAGACCTCGTCGCCGTGATCCTGCAGGAGGATGTGGCCGTTCTGCCGCTTGCCGAACCGCTCGATCCCCTTGAACTTGCTCTTCTCGATCGCGGCGTTGAGCGCCGGGCTGTTCAACTCGTACTGCAGGACCTTCTTGCCGTTCAA
>Ga0310810_10007954_pt1 | contig 12161 bp, 10 predicted proteins | sample NCmetagenome_FD_207641 | JGI IMG/M metagenome (GOLD analysis project Ga0310810, IMG submission 207641) | Soil microbial communities from experimental microcosm in Duke University, North Carolina, United States - NC | ecosystem: Engineered > Artificial ecosystem > Soil microcosm > Unclassified ...
CGCGAGCGTTGCCACACTTCCGATTCGGACACCTGTGAGCGGACATAGAGTGCCAAGAGCGCCGGCAGCCCGCCGATGAAAAACAGCGGCCGCCATCCCCAGCGTGGGAAAACGAAGAAATAGCACAGTGCCGCCAGCAGATACCCTGTGGCATATCCCTGCTGCAACAACCCCGAGAAGATGCCGCGGCGGCTTACCGGGACCTTCTCCATCACGAGCGACGCGCCAACGCCCCACTCGGCGCCCATCCCGATCCCGAACAGGGCGCGGAGGATGCAGAACGTGACGTAATTCGGGGCCAGCCCTGACAACACTTCGATGATCGAAAAGAATACGAGATCGAGCATCAGCGGCAGCCGGCGGCCGTAGCGGTCGGCGACAAGACCGAAAATGAACGCGCCGACCGGCCGGAACCCGAGCGTCAGGAGCAGGGTGAACGCGATGTCTCTGTCGCTCTTGCCGAACGTCGCGCCGATCGCCGTCAGCGTCATGACGACAAGGAAGAAGTCGAAGGCGTCGAGGGTCCACCCCAGAAAGCCGGCGACGACGGCGGGACGATGGTCGGATGTGCTCATCGGCGCCGAAAGATGGGGCGCCGGGTTGGGGCTCGCCACTAGCGTGACCGGGCGAGCAGTTCCTTCAGCCGAGCGGCAAACGAGCGGCTCGAGAGCAGCTTGCCGCCGTCGCGCAGCAGGATCACGTAACTCCCCTTGAGGTACGGCTCCAGCGTCTTGATCGCCGCAAGGTTCACGAGGGCGTCGCGCCGGATCTGCTCCAGCGGCGCCTCCGGGCCGACGCTGTCGAGCAGGGCAGCGAGCTTCGATCCCACTCCCGGGGCGAGCTGCGCCCCCGCCAGTAAGCGCGCGGGCTACTGGACGTAGCGCAGCACGTCGAACAGGTAGTGCACACCGAAGGCGACGTTCGCGACGCTGACGCGCTCGTCGTTCCCGTGCACGCCGTGCTGCGCGTCCGCTTCCTCCGTCTTGAACGGATCGAAGCCGTAGGTGACGATCCCGAGCGCGCGATAGGTGGGCCGGTCGGTCGCCCCGGTGAGCATCGGGGTCGTCACCTGCGCTTCGGGATCGCGCTCGTGCGCCGCCCGCACGATCGCCCGGAACAGGTCCGTCTCGACCGGACTCTCGAGCGGCGCCTTCGGCGGGTACATCGTCTCCCAGTGGACGCCAGAGTCCGCGACGACCCGTATCAGCTCGGCCCGCACCGCTGCCGTGTCCTGGTCGGGCAGCAGACGAATGTCGATCTCCGCGGATGCCTCGGAGGGGATCACGTTCGTCTTGTTGGACGCGGACAGCACGGTGAGGGAAATGGTGTTCCGCAGCACGGCGTTCCAGTAGACGTTGTCGGTGATCCAGGCGCGGGCCGCGGGCTGCTTGAGGGCCGCCGCGACGTCCGAGAGCCATACCCGCTGCCGGCCGCTGTATTGCGGGGCGATGTCGTGGAAGTACCTGGCGACGCCGGGCGTGACGTGCAGCGCCGTCTCGTAGTGCGCGAGGCGATGCAGCGCGTCGATCAGCCGGGGTACGGGGTTCTGCCTGGTGGGCCGCGAGCCGTGGGACGCGACGCCGCGCACGGTGATCTTCTGCCAGAAGGTTCGCTTTTCGGCGACTCCGACGCCGTAATAGGCGAGCCGCCCGTGATCGACGAGGTTGTCTCCGCCCTCCGTCATCAGGAACTCCACATCCTGCAGCAGATCCGCGTGGCGCTGCACGAAGACCACGGCGCCGTTGCCGCCGACTTCCTCGTCGGCGTTGCCGATGAAGACGATGTCGCGGTCCAGCGCCACGCCGCTGCGTTTCACGGCGATCAACGCCATCAACTGGATGATGCCCTCGCCCTTCATGTCGAGGGCGCCGCGCCCCCACACGTAGCCGTCTTTCACGGTGCCCGAGAACGGATCGACCGACCAGAACCGCGGGGTGACGGGCACGACGTCGAGATGATTGACGAGCGCAATGGCCTTCTTGCCACCGGCCGTATGCAAGCGCGCATAGAGATTGGCGCGTCCTGGGCCGAGCTCCGTCGTGTCGAGGATCTGGGCCTCGATCCCTTCTTTGGCGAGCAGCTGCTGCAGGAAGCGGGCGGCGGCGAGCTCGTTCCCCGGCGGGTTGGTCGTGTTGACGGCGAGATACGCCGAAAGGTTACGGACGGTTTCGGCGCCGAGCGAATCCCAGTCGATCGATTGCGCCGGGGTCTGGGCGGCCAGCGGGACGATGCAGCAGAGCAGAGAGAGGCTGACGGTCGCGAGGCGCATGGAATCCGGGGGGTGGAGGGTTGCGTCAAAGTGCGGCGCGGATCCCACCCTCGCAAGCGGATTACGGCTTCCGCAACCGGTAATGGCCCACCAGCCATTCGGTGCCGCCACGAAACCCGAACAGCTCGGCGCAGGCGATGAAGCAGAGCCACCAGCGCCGCACCCACATCGCTGCGTCGGCGCCGTATGCGGGGGCAAGCGCCGCGATCGCTTCGCTGTTCCGCCGCCGGAGGTTCGACGCCCACGCCTCCGCGGTGCGGGCGTAGTGCGTGCCGTCCACCTCCCAGGTCTTTTCGAGGACGAGCGGCGCCTGCAGTCGCGGCAGCAGGTCGAGAGACGGCATCAACCCACCGGTGAAGAAGTAGCGGCCCAGCCAGTTACTCGCACCGTCGGTTTCGAGGCGGTAGGCGACGCGGCGGTGGCAGAACACGTGGACGAACAGTTTGCCGCCGGGCTCGAGCCACCCGCTGATCCGGTGGACCAGCTCCCGCCAGTTGCGCATATGCTCGAACATCTCGATGCTCAGCACGCGGTCGAAGCGCCCTTCCGGACGAAACGTGTTCAGGTCGGCCGTAATCACCGCGACGTTGGCCGGCGCCCGGGCGATGATGAACTCGCGCTGCGCCGCGGAATTTGAGACGGCCACGATGCGGCTGTTGGGATACCGCTGTGCCATCCAGAGGGTGAGCGAACCCCAGCCGCAGCCGAGCTCGAGCACGCGCTGGCCGTCGGCGAGCTGGGCCCGGCTCCCCACGACCTCGAGCATGACCAGCTCGGCTTCGTCGAGCGAGGCGACCGCGTCGCTCCAGAACGCGCTCGAGTACTTGAGATGACTCCCCAGCACGAGCTGGAAGAATGCGGGCGGCATCTCGTAGTGCTGCGGGTTGGCGGCATCGGGGACGAGGGCGATGGGCCCCTGCGTTAGCTCGGCTGCGAGCGTCGGGTCGGGTCCGCCGATCTGCCGCAGGCGTTGCGCCAGGAGGCGGCGGATCCCCCATCGCACCACCGGCTCGGGCAACAAGCCCCGCTCGGCGAGGGCGAGTGCCGTTCCGACAATCCCATCCGGCACGGAAGGAATGGCGATCAGGTCAGCGGTCGAAACGGCACGAGCGGGAGGGAGAACAGCCTGTGGGGTTGCCGGAGTATGGTCATCTCCTGTCAGTCTAACCTACGCCGCCGGACGCGCCGCGGATTTGGAACTCGGGACCTTGGATCACCGTACGGATGAGACTCCATTCTACGGGAATCCCGGATGGTTCGTGTCTCGCACGCCGCCGTGGCGCTCGCGCTGCCCCTGCTCGGGGGCGCGTCGCTTGCCGCGCAGGATTCTCTTCGTCAAGAACCGCGCCGTCCCGCCCCCGCCGGCTACCACGCGCTGAACATCGGTGTGTCGGGCGTCGGGCTGTCGATCGGCAACTCGCGTCGCTGGACCGGGCTCAGGATCAACTTCCAGGACAACCAGGTCGAGCGGGTGAACGGCATCGGTATCACGATCTGGAGTGCCAAACACAACGAGGGGATGGAATTCAATGGCCTCGCGCTCGGGCTCGCCGGGCCCGTGGGCGGACGTTTCACCGGCGTGACGCTCGGCGCGCTGGGTGCGGTCGCCGACCGGGAGTTTCGAGGGCTCACCGTGGCCGGCCTCGGTGTCGTCTCGAACGGCGACATGAGCGGCGTCAATCTCTCAGGGCTCGGTACCGTCGCCGACCGCTCGATGCGCGGGGTGAATGTGGCGGGTCTGGGCCTTGTCGCGGACGGCGGGATGGACGGGATCAACGTCAGTGGATTGGGGACGGTGGCAAACGGGCGCATGCGCGGACTCAACGTCGGCGGTCTCGCCGTCGTGGCCGACGGCGGGCTGTACGGGATCTCCGCCGGTGGCCTCGCGGTGGTCACGAACGGCTCGTTGCGCGGCATCTCGGCAGGCGGACTCGCCGTGGTGGGGAACGGATCGATGTGGGGCATCTCTGCCGCTGGCCTGGCCGTCGTCTCGAACGGACCGATGCGCGGTGCGAGCGCGGCCGGCCTCGCCGTGGTGAGCGACCGCGGCATGACCGGTCTCGCCGTGGCGGGCCTCGCCGTCGTCGCCAACGACGGCTTGCGAGGAGTAGCGATCGGCGGCATCCACGTCGAGGGAACCTGGATCGAGGGGCTCGCGGTGTCGCCGATCCGCACGCGCACCTGGGATCTCCGCGGTGTCTCGATCGCCGGATACAATCGCATCAAGGCCGACCAGTTTGGCCTCACGATCGGCGTCTACAACTACGCCAAACGCCTGCACGGCGTACAGCTCGGACTCATCAACAACGCGCGCAACAACCGCGGCCTGTTGCGGGTGTTGCCGCTGGTCAACGTGCACCTGGATTAGACCGGCCGGGCGATTGGCGCGCGGCGCCCTCAGCGGACAGCTTTCAATGGCCATCCCTCCCGAGGGTCGTCATGAAACACCACTATCGGTTTGTGCTGTTCGCGTTTGGGGTTGGACTCTTGCCGGTTGCCCTGCGCGCCCAGGAAACGGCGTCCGACACTCTCCTCACCGTCGACCACTATCTCGATCTCGAGCAGGTGGCGGACCCGCAATTGTCGCCCGACGGGCAGCAGATCGTCTATACCCGCTCCTGGGTCAACCGCATCGAGGACAAATGGGAGTCGGCGCTGTGGGTCATGGGCGCCGATGGCTCGAAGAATCGATTCCTCACCAAGGGGATGAACGCGCGCTGGTCGCCGGACGGCACGCGGATCGCCTATCTCGCCGACGGCGAGCCGAAGGGCACGCAGCTCTTCGTGCGCTGGATGGACGCCGAGGGCGCGATTTCGCAGGTCACGCACCTGGTCGAAACGCCGAGCGACCTGCGCTGGTCACCCGACGGCAAATCGCTGTCGTTCGCCATGCTGGTGCGGCACGCCACGCCGTGGGACATCAGCCTGCCCAAGCCTCCCACCGGCGCGAGCTGGACCGCCGCACCGCGCGTCGTGGACCGGATGCACTACCGCCAGGACCGGCGCGGCTTCATGGAAGACGGCTACCTCCATCTGTTTCTCGTCTCGGCGGACGGCGGTACGCCGCGCCAGCTCACGAGCGGCGAGTGGAACGTCGGGGCGCGGTTCGACGGTCTTACAGGCGGCGTCGGGTATGACTGGACGCCGGACGGGAAGTCGGTCGTCGTCGACGGTCTCAAGGATCCGGCCGCCGATCGCAACTATCGGAACTCGGCGATCTATCTGGTCGATGTCGCGAGCGGCGCCGTCCGGCCGCTGACGACGCGCCCCGGCGTGTGGTCCAACCCGGTGCTCTCGCCCGACGGGAAGTCGATCGCCTTCACGGGCTACGACTCCACGAACGCCAGCTACCGCAGCGCCGATCTCTGGGTGATGGGCGTCGATGGCGGTGCGATGCGGAAGATTTCAGGTGATCTGGATCGCGACCCCGTCGGGGCCCGCTGGGCGCCCGACGGCAGCGGGCTGTATTTCGCGGCCGACGATCACGGGTCGCGCAACATCTGGTTCACCGGCCTCACGGGTTCGCCGCGCAGCGTGACGACCGGCGCACAGATGGTCACCCTCAGCTCCCTCGACAAGAACCTCAACGCCGTCGGCACGCGCAGCGATCCGTCCCACCCGGGCGACATCGTGCGCTACAACCTGCGCCGGGCGGAGCCGGTGGCCCGGCTCACCAGCGTCAATGCCGACGTGCTGGGGCGCGTGAAGCTCGCGCAGGTGGAGGAAGTCGATTACGGGTCGAGCGGCGGCGCCCGCGTGCAGGCGTGGATCGTGAAGCCGCCGGCATTCGACCGGGCCAAGAAGTATCCGCTGATCCTGGAAATCCATGGCGGGCCGCACGGCAACTACAACGTCGGCTTCAGTTATATGTTCCAGAACTTCGCCGCCAACGGCTACGTCGTGCTGTACGTCAATCCGCGTGGCTCGACCGGCTACGGGTCGGCGTTCGGCAACGCCATTTTTCACGCGTACCCCAGCGTGGACTACGACGACCTGATGGCCGGCGTGGATACGGTCATCGGCCGTGGGTTTGTGGATACGACCCGAATGTACGTCTCGGGGTGCTCGGGCGGCGGTGTCCTGTCGTCCTGGGTGATCGGTCACACGCACCGGTTTGCGGCCGCCGCCGTGCGGTGTCCCGTGATCGACTGGATCAGTATGGCGGGAGAGACGGACATTCCGTTCTTCACCTACAACTTCTTCGACGCGCCGTTCTGGGAAAAGCCGGACCAGTGGCTCAAGCAGTCGTCGCTGATGTACGTCGGCAACGTGACGACCCCGACACTCCTGATGACCGGTGAGCTCGATCTGCGAACGCCGATGCCGCAGACGGAAGAATTCTTCTCCGCCCTCAAGTACCGCGGCGTCGAAACGGTGATGTTACGCTTTAACGGCGAGTACCACGGCACGGGCTCGAAACCGACCAACTTCATGCGGACGCAGCTCTACATGATGAGCTGGTTCCAAAAACACGGTGGACCAGTGACGAAGCAGACAGCGGAGAGGCAATAGAAACGGCAGTAAGCTAGATGCACAGACGCACCGGGGGGAACAGGGGTTGGTGAACAGGACTTCCTGTTACTGTAAACTGTTCTCCCCTGTGCGTCTGTACGTCTAGCCTTTTCGAGAACGGTTTTCTAGCAGTATCCTGGCATCTACAGCCGTTGCGCCCTGGGGGAGTGCGAGCAGCGGATTGATATCGAGCTCCGCCACGTCGTCGTGGTCGAGGGCGAGCTGGCCGACACGACGCACCACCTCGCCGAGCGCCGCAAAGTCCACCGGCGGCGCGCCGCGCACGCCTTCGAGGATCGCCGCTCCCCGAATTCCCTTCAACATGTCGTGGACGTCGAGCGGTCCGAGCGGCGCGATGCGAAACACCACGTCCGCCAGTGCTTCGACGTAGATCCCGCCGAGCCCGAACATCACCAGCGGGCCGAACACGGTTTCGCGACTGACCCCCACGATCGTCTCGCGGCCGCCCGAAATCATGCGCTGCACCAACAGGCCATCGATCGTCGCGCTCGGCGCCTGGCGGGAGACGCTGTCCAGCATCTCGACGCATGCTTCTTTCAGCTCGACCGCCGTGCCGATTCCCGTCCGGACCCCGCCGACCTCGGTCTTATGGATGATCTGCGCCGACACGATCTTCACGGCGACCGGGTAGCCGACCTCCGCGGCGGCGCGGGCGGCGTCCTCGGCGTCGTGCGCCAACCGCGCCGGCGCCACGGCGATTCCGTACGCCGAGAGCACGCCGAACACCTCGAGCTCCGAGAGCTTGGTCCGGCCGGCGGATCGAGCCTGCGCGATGAGCCGTGCGGCGCGCTCGCGATCCACGGTCAACGGCCGATCGGGAACTACCGGACGAGCGCGCCATTCCCGCACGCGCCGCAGCGCCCCGAGCGCGCGTGCGGCCGATTCCGGGAAGATGTAGGCGGGAATTCCGGCGCGGTGCAGCTCCGCCCGCCCCTCGGGGAGGCCCTCCCGGCCCATCAGGACCGCCAGGACCGGCTTCCCCGGATGCTGGCCGGCCGCAGCGGCAATGGACTCGGCGACGTCACCGGCGTGGATGCCGAGGGGGGGAACGAAGATCGCGACCGCGGAATCCACGTTGCCGTCGGCGAGCAGAGTGTCGAGCGCGGCGCGGTAGTCGGCCGCCGTGGCCGAGGCGATCATGTCGACCGGGTTGCGCAAGCTCGCTTCCTCGGGAAAGAGCGGCCGCAGCCGGGCAATGGTTTCGGGTGACAGGTCGACCAGCTCGATTCCCTGCGGCTCGAGGGCGTCGGCGACGAGAATGCCGGGTCCTCCCGAGTTGGTGAGGACCGCGGTGCGCCGGGAGCGCGGCAGCGGCGATCCGGTGAACGCCATCGCCATGTCGAAGAGCTCTTCCATCGAGGCAGCCCGCAGCACACCCGCCTGCGTCAGCAACGCGTCGACCGCAGCGTCACTCGCCGCCAGGGAGCCCGTGTGCGACGCGGCGGCTCGGGCGCCGACCCGCGAGCGTCCTGATTTCATGGCGATGATCGGCTTCTGCTTCGCGATGCGGGAGGCGATCTCGAGGAACCGGCGCGGATTGCCGAAATTCTCGACATACATGAGGATCACACCGACGGTTGCGTCGTGCTCCCATTGCAGCAGCAGATCATTGCCGCTCACGTCGGGCTTGTTGCCGACCGAGACGAACTGGGAAATCCCGATACCGTATTCGGTGGCGTAGTCGAGCACGCTCAGCCCGAGTGCCCCCGATTGCGAGACGAAGGCGGCGTGTCCGAACGGAGGCATCGTCGGGGAGAACGTCGCGTTCAGCGAGATGTCGGGTGCGGCGTTCAGCACGCCCATACAATTCGGCCCCACCATGCGCATACCGGAGCGCCGCACGATATCGACGAGTTGGCGCTCGGCCGCGGCCCCCGCCTCGCCGACCTCCTTGAAGCCGGCCGAGATGACCACAAGCCCGCGTACGCCCTTCTTGCCGCAGGACTCGGCGACAGCGAGCACATGCTCCTTGGGGACGACAATGACCGCCAGATCGACGGCATCGGGGATATCGCCGACCGACGGGTACGCCTTGATCGAATGAATCGACGCGGCCTTGGGGTTCACCGGGTAGACGGCGCCGGTGAAGCCGTACTTCACGATGTTGGCGAGGATCTCGTGCCCGATGGTGTCGGCGCGCCGGGACGCACCGATCACCGCCACCGAGCGGGGCTTGAGGATTGGGTCGAGGTCAGGCATCGAGGCGGCGTGGTCGTTGGGAGGGGAGGTCCACACCCTAACATATTGTTGCAATTGGGCTTTCGACAGATCGGTACAGCAGGCTGTCGATTCCGAACGTCCGGGATCGTCCGGATTGCGTGGGTGATCGCCAATTTGGGATCGCGGGGCTGTCGCTCGGTGTTCTCGGAATGTCGCCGCTGACCGTACACGTCACTGCTCACTGAACAGAGGTCGATTACCGATGCGAATGCTGCGGCTCGGCTTTCGTTCCCTGCAGGCTGTTTCTCCGACCTGGGCCGCCGCCTTGGCCGAGCGGCTGTTCTTCACGCCGCCCCGTTCGCGCCTGACACAGGCGATGCGCGCCGAGTTGGAGCGGGGTAGATCCTTCGGCGTGCGGGTGGAGGGGCACCGCATCGCGAGCTGGTCCTGGGGCCCGGCCCACGCGCCCGTGGTCTACCTCGTGCATGGCTGGGGGTCGCGCGGTGGCCGGCTCACGGCCTTTGTGCGACCGCTCGTCGCCGCCGGCTTTCGGGTCATCGCCTTCGACGGCATCGGGCACGGCGCTTCCGAGGGTCAGCTCAGCTCCGCGCCGCAGCTCGCGCGTGGACTCACCGCCCTCGTCGATGCCGTGGGTCCGGCGCACGCCGTGGTCGCGCACTCGCTCGGAGCGGCGGTGACCACGCTGGCACTGGAATGGGGGATGCCGGTGTCACGGCTCGCGTTCATCGCGCCCAACGCGGACCCCGTGGCGCATACGCTGCGCTGGGCGCAGTGGCTCGGATTGCGGTCCGACGTGGTGGCACGCATGCGGGCCGCCAGCGAGCGACGCATCGCCTTCTCGTGGGACGAGCTGAACGTCCTGGTGATGGCCCGCCGTCGCACGACGCCGCTGCTCGTCATTCACGACGCCTTCGATCAAGTGGTGCCGTGGACGGAAGGCGCGGCGATCGTCGACGAGTGGCCCGACAGCCGGCTCGTCACGACGCGCGGGCTCGGTCACTCCGACGTCGTGCGGACGCCCGCCGTCGTGGCCCAGGCGGTCGAGTTCCTGAGCGTCGGAGCCGGGGCCATCGTGCGGCCGACGACACCTGGGACCCGGGAATCTCACGGCATCGAGCAGGAGCTGTTTCACCGCGAATGGCGCACGCCCAGGCCGAGGGCGTCAGCGTAACAGCTGTGGGGCGTCGCGGCACAGCGCTTCGGTCCGACGCGTCGGCCACCCGGAGCTACGCCAAGCCACGACGCGGGCCTCGACCGCCAGCACGTCGCCAAACCTGTCACGCCGGGTATCTTCTTGATCACGCATGAACGAACCTCAGGACGAATTCGGCGGGCTCGAGGCCGCGCGTCGGCAATTCGAAGCCACCGAGCGGGACGCCCGGGCGCTCGCGGGGTCGTTGAGCGACGGGCAGCTCAATTGGCAATCGGAGCCGGGCCGTTGGTCCATCGGTCAGTGTCTCGCCCATCTCGCCACCAGCACCGACCGGGCGTTGCCGGCCATAGATCGTGCCATCGCCACGGCGCGGGAGCGGCAATGGGTGCCCGATAAGCCGGTTCGATACGGCTGGTTCGCGCGCTGGATGACGAATTCGATGGAGCCGCCCCCCAAGCGGCTCATGAAGACGTTCGCGATCTTTCAGCCTCCAGCGGAATCGCTGCACCGGGACGCCGTGCTCGCTGACCTGGCCGCCTCGCGTGGCCGTCTGCTCGAGCGAGTGCGGCAGTCGGCGGGACTGAACTTGAAGCGCCCCATCGTCGTCTCTCCCGTGTCGCGCCTGTTCCGCATGCCGCTGGGCGCGTATTTCGCCTTCCTCGCGGCTCACGACCGGCGGCATCTCTGGCAGGCCAGAGCGGTGCGGGAGGCGTCCGGGTTCAGTCAGCCCGCAACCTTCGCGGAGCAACAGCCGTCTTAACCTGAGGAGCCGTCTTCGCCCGTTGAACCGCTCGCTCTCACGAGGACGTCATGCCCAACCGTCATTCGACCGTATCTGCCGCGTTCGTGGTGTTCCTGGTTGCCTGCGGCGGCAATCAATCTCCCGTTCCCGTCGTCGGTCGCGACGCCGACATCTCGAAGCTTACGGGCCAATGGCTCGGCGAGTACTCGAGCGGCGAAACCGGCCGCAGCGGGAGCATCGTGTTCACGCTGAACGCCGGCAGCGACACCGCGAGCGGGGACGTCGTCATGACGCCGCGGTTTTCCGCCGCCGGCCCGCCCGTGCAGTCGGGCGCTCAGACCCCGCCGCCGGCGCCCCAGGCGATCCAGATCAGGTTCGTGCGCGTGACGGGCGGCCAGGTGAGCGGCGCCCTCGAGCCGTACACCGATCCGACATGCAATTGCCCGCTGCACACGACGTTCGTCGGTCGATTGGTGGGTGACACGCTGTCGGGGACGTACACGTCGCGGCACGAGAACGAGCAAGGCGCACAGCAGGGGCGGTGGCGGGTGGTAAGAAAGAGTCCGTAAAAGACGGCTGTTCATCCTTCAGGCGCAGTTCATCATCCGTTAAGGCCTGTCGCGCGAGCTTCATGTGTCCGCTTCAAGCGAGGCAACATGAGTCTCGTGCATCTCCACTTGCTACTGAACCATCTGCCGGTCATCGGGGTGCCCCTCGTTACCGCGCTGCTGCTCTACGGCATCATGCGACGCCAACGTGACGTGCAGCGCGCGGCACTCGCGGGCTTCGTCTTGCTGGCCATACTGACGGTGCCCGCCTATCTGACGGGAGAACCGGCTGAGGAGGCCATCGAGCACGCGCCGGGTGTGGCGAAGGCGTTGATTGGTCGCCATGAGGTTCTCGCGACCATCGCTATGGGGCTGACTGCCGGATTGGGTCTCATCGCGAGTCTGGGGCTCTTCTTCTCGCGACGCGATCGGCTTGTACCGCGCCTGCTGCTCGCCGGCGGAGTGACGCTCTCGCTGTTGGCGATCGGGGCGTTGATTCCCACCGGGTACTATGGCGGCCAGATCCGCCATGAGGAAATCCGCTCGGCGGGAGCGCCGGTGAGAGGAATGCCGGTCGAAGACCTGCCAGGTCAATAGACGCCCGGGGCAGACCAAGCCGCCGAGCCACCGGGTGGGTATGAGGCGAGAGGGTATCGAGAATAAGCTCCCAATCCCCAATCCCTCACTCCCACGCGGCGGCTCGGCGGCTAAGCGTCTCCCGAGTACCTAAGCGTC